>MDTC01160550.1_pt1 | contig 18579 bp, 21 predicted proteins | sample 811181 | NCBI WGS metagenome assembly MDTC01 (sample SAMN05326644, study PRJNA326480) | marine metagenome | isolation source: seawater | place: Pacific Ocean: North | collected 2011
GCAATATGACATTATATGTAGACGGTGTAAGTGCTGCTACAGCAACTAATAGTGGAAATTTAGGAACCTCAGAAACTATTACCCTAGGGGCTTTTGATTACGAGTCAACTGGTAATGATTCTTGGAGCACTGGCTACTTAAGAGATGTTAGAGTATCATCTAATGTTAGATACTCAGCAAATTTTACTGCACCTACCGAAGCTTTAACCTCTGATTCTGATACAACTCTGCTTACTTGCCATCTTCCATACATAGCAGACGGCTCAACGAATGGTCATACTATTACCGTAAATGGAAATACAAGCACACAACCTTTTGCACCCTATGATTCGCAAGAATACTCGGCAGCAGATCATAGTGGATCAGTAAGAATGGACGGTAGCGGAACTTCCTTAGGTATTAGTTCAAATGCAGATTTTGGGTTGGGAACAGGAGACTTTACAGTAGAATGGTGGTCTTATTTTAATACTATTTCTAATTACCCCTATCCTTTTGATATGAGAGCAGCAGATACTGATTCCGGACTTAATATATATGTAAGAACTAATATATCAAATGTGGCAGGAGCATATGTTAATGGAACACAGTTAATGTCTGGAACTCATAGTTTTGTGCCTAAACAATGGATTCACTATGCTGTTTGTAAAACAGGAGGGTATTTGAAAGGCTATTACAATGGTAAACAAGACTTTTCAATTGCAGATACACGGGATTATGGAAGCAGTAAGCCTTTAAAAATAGGCTCAGTTTGGAGTCAAAGTAACCATCATTATGACGGTAATCTTGCTGATTTTCGAGTAGTAAAGGGCACCGCAGTTTACACTGGTGAATTTACTCCACCAACCGAACCTTTGACAGCAATCACAAATACAAAAGTACTTATACAAAGTACAGATGCAGGAATTATTGATAAGTCACAGTCTCTAAAGAGGATGCTTCTAACTGGGGATACTAAATCATCTACAACTCAGAGTAAATATTTAACTTCATCGATGTATTTTGACGGCTCGGGTGATTATATAGAAGTACCTCATGATCCTGTGCTCACTTTAACAAAAGACTTTACAATCGAATGTTGGGCATATTTTAGTGCTCTTTCCTCAAATAGAGTAGTCATAGAAAAGTATGACAATACTAGTGCTGCGAGCTGGGAGCTTTATTGGAGAGCATCAGGAAGTTCAATAGCTTTTTGGGCTGATTCAAGTGCGATATTACAAGACCCTAGTTCTTCAACTATTACTACGGGTCAATGGTATCATATCGCAGTTTCAAGAACAGGATCTGCTGTAAAATTATTTATAGATGGTACAGAAGTAGACTCGGCTACAACCAGCACTGCATTTACTTCAACAGTTGCTATGCAAATTGGAAGGCAGAGAATAAATAATACTAATTACTTTAATGGATATTTAAGCGATGTACGAATAACAAATGGATTGGGCAGATACACTTCAAACTTCACGCCACCGGCAGCAGCTTTAAAAGGATGAAGATACAAGTTCCTTTCAATTACAATGATGAGTTGCGCAAAGCAATAAATTATTACTTAGAAAGGCCCGGGCTTGCCACTCGTCAAGAGATGCGAAGTTGGTTTTATAAATATGGTATCTCCCGAGACGTAGAAATACTTTCCTACTATAGAGGTACAACGAAAAAAGGGGCTTAGTGCCCCTTTTCTATTTCTTCTTGAAGTGCTATACTAAATCCTTTTATTGCCATTTCGAGACGTTGAACTTTTAAATGTTCTTGCTCTAATTGCTGTTGCAAATCTTGAATTTGTGCTAAATACATGATTCCGAGTTCAGATAAATTAGGCTCAGAAGAAGATTCTTCTTCCTCTTGATTATCTAATGAATCCTCCCATCCTGCTTCATCAGCAAGAGGAATATCAATTTCTTTAGCCATTAAAAATGTTCCTCTGAACCATTAGCTTCTTCAGCTTCTGGTGTCTCTTCAGCTTCTTGGGCAATTTCTACTCGAAGCATATTGATAAACCCTGCTCTAGAAACATTAAGTCTTTCTAGCGCATATTGAGCGTCATTTACATCTTTATTCAAAATTTGAATTTGAGTAGTATAGTACTGTCCTTTTTCCGACAGTTCTTCAATAATATACTTTTCTCCGTCCAAAGTAATTGCAGGACGGGGATCAGTTTCTTCAACTTCAGTCATAATAAATCCTATTTAAATATGTCTTGCCAATTACCTGTAGTACTCGCCCGAGCATACTCTGTGGCACGATTTTCAAAAAAGTTAGTGTGCTCTACCCCATTCAACATATAGTCGAGCCAAGGCAAAGGATTATCTTCACTTCCAAAAATCTTTTTCATACCTAGTCCAAGAAGCCTTCTATCCGCAATATATCGAATATACTCTTTCACTTCTTCAGGAGTAAGATCAGGAATAGAAGCACCTTGGAAACATAAATCAATAAATGCATCTTCTAGTTCAACAGTACGTTCTGCTGCACAATAGATTTCATATTTAAGATCGTCATTCCAAAGTTCTGGATGTTCTTGAATAAATGTACGGAAAAGTTGAGACATTCCTTCTACATGAAGAGTTTCATCTCGCACAGACCAAGTTACAATTTGGCCCATTCCTTTCATAAGATTGTGTCTTGGGAAGTTTAACAAAATAGCAAAAGAACTAAACAGCTGTACTCCTTCTGTAAATCCAGAATAAATTGCCATTGTTTTCGCTATATTCATAGGAGTATCCATACCAAAATTAGAAAGATACTCATGTTTGTCCATCATTTCTTTATGCTCAAAGAATTTCTGGTATTCATCATCACCAAATCCAAGCGTTTCTAGTAACAAAGAATAGGCTTCTTGATGCACTGCTTCCATTGCTGCAAAAGCAGATAACATCATTCTTACTTCAGGCTGTTTAAATGTTGGTAGATAATGCTTAGCATACCCACAACAAACATCTACATCAGCTTGTGTAAAAAATCTAAAAATTTGATTGATAAGACGACGATTCTCAGGAGTCAACTTATCTCGATAATCTCGAAGATCATCAGCAAGATTGACTTCATCAGGAAGCCAATGCATATGCTGTTGAGTTTTATAGTGTTCATAAGCCCAAGGATAGTTAAAGGGCTTGTAGTACTCTCTCTCATGTAATAAATTCATTTTTTACCCTTCACACGCTAAACACGCGCCTTCGTCAATGCTATCAAATATGTATTGACGTAATGCTTCATCAGATACTTTCTCAGCTCTCTTATATGCTTCACTACGAAGATAGTAGAGAGTTTTTACTTTTTTCTTCCATGCCATCATATGTATACCATGCAATTCTTGCTTAGATACATTAGCAGGGAAAAATACATTTAGAGATTGACTTTGACAGATATATTGTTGTCTATCGGCCGCAAGATCGATAACCCATCTTTGGTCAATCTCAACGGCTGTTTTAAATACATCTTTTGTCCAATCGTCCAAAAATTCCAAATGCTGTACTGAGCCGCCGTTTGTAATAATTCCTTTCCATACTTCATCAGTATCTTCTCCTAATTCTTGAAGAATATGTTCTAAATATTCGTTCTTTTGTAGACTGGATCCGGATTTAGTTTTTTGAGTAAACGCATTAGCACGGTAAGGCTCGATACTAGGACTAGTGTTGCCGCAAATAATACTAGAGCTAGCATTAGGAGCAACAGCGAGCAGATGAACGTTACGGATTCCATAACCCAATGCATCAGGAGCTTCACCGCGTTCATTAGCCAATTCACGAGTTGCACGTTCTGCCTCCGATTTTATATGCTTAAACATTCTCATGTTTGCACTCTTTGCCATTATACCTTCAAATGGCTGATTGTGTCTTTGTAGATAAGCGTGAAAGCCCATTGCACCAAGACCAATACTTCTTTCCTGCATAGCACTATATGCAGCTCTCCATAGCTCTCGAGGAGCGTTATCAATAAAATATGTTAGTACGTTGTCTAGCATTGCAATAAGATCAGGAATAAAAAGAGGGTCGTGTTGCCACTCATCAAATTCCTCTAAATTTACACTAGACAAACAACATACTGCGGTACGATCTTCATCTGTAGCAAGAGTAATTTCGCTACACAAGTTTGAGTGATTTACTTGCAGTCCTTTTTCTTTTTGACACGCAGGTAAAGCATCCTGGACTGTATCACCAAACATGATGTATGGTTCACCAGTTTCTACACGATTCTGAATAAGTTTTACCCAAAGTGTTTTTGCTGATACAGTTTTTACAACTCTGCCAGAATGTGGGTCTTTTAATTCCCAACTATCATCAAATCCTTCTTCTCTAGTGGCTCCTTCTATAAGGGCCATAAACTTATCTGGAACAACCACTCCGTGATGAAGATTAGTAGACTTGCGGTTAATATCGCCTCCAGTAGGTTTGCGTACATCTAAAAATTCCTCAATTTCGGGATGAGACATATCGAGGTATGCTGCATAGCTACCCCGTCGAGTGACGCCTTGAGAAAAAGCGAGCATCTCAGCGTCTACAACTTTCATAAAAGGAATTACTCCAGTACTCTCAGAGCCATTAGAAGTTTTACTTCCTACACTACGAATACTATTCCAGCATCCACCTACACCGCCACCAACACTACTAAGAAAAGCATTCTCTGTATAGTGATTAGTAATTCCTTCCCTGCTATCTTCTACATAGTTTAAAAAACAACTAATTGGAAGCCCTCTGCTAGTGCCTCCATTTGATAGTACAGGAGTGCTAAACATAAACCAAAGTTTACTAGCATAGTCATACAATCGTTGTGCATGTGCTTCATCATTTGCAAAAGCTCCTGCTGCACGTGCAAACGCATCTTGAGGAGAAAGTTCTCCATCAATCATGTATCTATCTTCCAAAGTCTTTTTACTAAACTCGGATAGATAAGCGTCTCGATTGTAATCGACAACTACATTAAAGCCCATCTAACATTCTCCCTCGTATATCCTTAAAATTTGTCACACCTAGTGCATCATCACAGTAAGTTAATAAGTCCATCAACTCATAGTTTTTAAGAATCTGCTCTGGATTTTCATTCAATCCTTGTATAAATTTATATTTACTATCTATCGGTACAGCTTCATAAATATCATAGGCACTACCATATGCTTTTACAAGGCTTACCGCACGTTTTGGACCAATGCCAGGGAATCCAGCTACATTATCACCTTTATCTCCCATTAGACATTTAACAGAGATATACTCTTCGGGGGTGCAGTCATAGTGAGTGTTCCAATTTTCTAGCGTGACTTCCTTCCTCGTCACATAAGAAAATCTACTCACACCTTCTTGCACTAATAAATCCCAGTCTCGGTCACTTGATATAAGCCAAATATCTCCTAATTGATACTTATCCTTATACTTTACTAGGTGCCCAGCAATATCATCCGCTTCTACACCCTTATATCGAAGAACTGTATACCCACTCTCATCCATTACTTCAAGACTGGCTTCAAACTCTTCAAAAAACTCTTCAAATGCTATTCGTTCTTCTTCCGTTTGTTCTGCAAATTTTTCTTTTCTATTTTGTTTGTAGTCTTTACTAATTATCTTTCGATAAGAAGAAGAGCCCCAATCTGCAGCAATAATTATTCTATCTATATTATATGACTTTGCTAAACTTTGAACAGTGCTTTCAAACTCGTAACGAAAGTCTGATCTTCCTTGGTGCTTCCATCGAAAAGCCAAGTTTAAAGCGTCAACAATTAGAGTAGAGTATGGAGAATCTTCATCAAATAGCTTATCTTCAAAACTAAATGCCATTATAAAAACTCCGGATTTTCATTTTTTAACCACTCATCTGCAACCATTACATAACATCCTAAAAAATTTATATTGATCCACAAAGAAAAGTTTTTAGGCTTATCTGCTGTAACTACAAAAATAGGGGATCTATTGTATTTAAAGAAAAGCAGGGCTTCTTGGTTTCCCTGAGCCGCTTGTATCTTTAACTTAGTCCACCAGCGAATAAGATTATTAGTTTTTGGAGCAGTAAAAATTTTATCAGTAAGAGGAGAATCTGCGTAATTTTTTACTTCTATACAATATTTATTTTTTTCGTGCGGTATATATAAATCTCCCTTTAGATACTCCAAAGCTCCAGAATTAGGAACTCTTTCAAACTGCAAATTTGTATACTCACGCAATAAATCTCTGACTAAATATTCTCCTCTTGCTCCTTTTGCTCTACTGTCCACCATGGCTGAATTCTTCTAGTACTTTAAACTTTTCTTGTGCTTCTGCCAGTTTTCCAACTTGTGAGTCAATTGCGTCGATTATTTCTGGGTGCTCTCCAATACCAACTGGGCTTGCCAGATAAATCTCTATATTTGCCTCCGCTTCTTTCATCTCCCCGAAGTACTTCGCTTTCAGTGCTTCGATCACCATTTCCCTCATTTTCATCCTCCTGTATTAACCATTGTTGCCTTCTACCAGACGCTAGTCTGTTTAGTACTCTAGTTTGCTGACGTTGTCGCATTTAATAACCTCTATTTTTTCAAGCAGTGGATGGCTCCATCCATGACTAACAATATAAGTATTTAGATCTTCTTGCAGAAGAACTTCTACTATTTTCTCTCGACCTGTTTCGTCAAGAACGTTGATAACCTCGTCCAGAAATAATACGTTTATCCTGGATTTGGAAATACTACTCATCAGCTTTCGAATTGCAACTAAAGTTGCTGTGTTAACCCGGGCTAACTCTCCACTCGAAAGCGCAAGAATGTCTACAACATTTCCATTGTCAGTGACTTGTACATTTAACTTGTCATTTGTTACTACAAACTCAAGTGTAAATCTACCGTCTGAAAGTTCTGCTAGATAGTGGTTTGCGAGTTCTTCTAACTCTTTAACAAGATTTTCGATCTTGTATGCAACTAAACCATTTGTACTGAAAGACTTTTTCAGTACCTCTAGATTTGATGAAAGCTCTGCTATACTCTTTAACTTTTCCTGTGCTTTTTCTAGTTGAGCGCAAAATTCATCAGTTTGTTCTTGTATTACTTGGATTCTGGTGTTGTGTTTTGTTCGCTGTTCATTTTCTTTTGCGATACGCTCCACTTCGCTTTTTGCTCTGCCCAAGTCATCTCGTACTCTAGCCAGGCGCTTTTCGAGCTCGTCCTTATCCAAGAGGGCCACTGGGAGAGTTCTGTCGATACTTCGATACAAGTCTTCCCAATCCCTTTCAATTTTTCGAGCACTGTCGTACTCTCGATTGTTTCGTTTAATTTGCGATATTCTTCTTTCAATTTCATCTTGTTTCTCTCTCGCCTCTGCAACTTTTTTGGATTCCTCCAAGATGAGGGCTTGTTTAAAGTCAGAGTCTACTTCCTGTTCGCATGTGGGACAGTGATCTCCGAGCTTGTTGAGTTTTTCTAGTAATTTTTTAGACCCCGCTGCGACCCCGTTGAGACTTCCTAACTCTGACTGTAAGTCATCATAGGATTCTTTTTTAGCCACAGTACATTTTCTGGCATCTTCTATATTTATCTGTTTTAATAGCTCTATATAAGAATTATTTTTAGAAATTTTTTTATTTTTTTCGGAAATATTTTCAATCTCTTTCGTTAAAAATCGAAATTCTTTCTCTTCTTCTTCCGTATCAATTTCTAAATTTAGCATTGGCAGTACGTTGGTATCTGTCAATTTGTTATCTGCCAACCATTTTTCAATCGTACCTACTTGACTATCAAGTGCATTTACTTCCATAGCAATATCTCTAGAAGCAGACTTGAATAATTCAAAAAGCTCAACATACTTTTCTAGAGATAAAAGCTCAATTAAAAACTTTTTTCTATTAGTATCTGTGGCTGTTAAGAATTGTAGGCTTGCGTTTGTATTTTGGTATACGAGTTGTGAAAAGGTCTTAAAATCTATGCCTATAACTTCTTGTATAGACTTATATGTGTTTGTAGCTGTATGACTAGATACATCATCTCCATTCTTTTCGAATTTTACTTTTACGTTTGTTTTTCGATTTACAGTTATTCTATATTCATCGTCATCACGAGTAAAATCAAGAATTATATCATAGCCATTATTTACATAACGGTTAGGAATATCTGCTTTTTTAATTCCTTTTGAATTTTTATTATACAGAGCTTCTTCAATAATTAAAGGAATAGAACTCTTCCCCATACCATTTGTACCTAGGATTTGGGTTAGAGTTCTTTCATCCAGCATTATTTCATTGCCCTCTCCGTAGCTAAAGCAATTATTCCATTGCAACTTTTGAAGCGTAATCATTAAAAGTTCCTATAATATCTGGTATTCGTGCTTCTTCTATTTCTAGTACAAATTGCAAGTATTCTGTAAGCTCTTCTTGAATTGTCATTTCCTTATCAAGAAGTAATGCTGCTTCACTATTTCTTCGCACTACTTTTTTATCTAGTAGTTCTGAGTTTTTTACATCTGCGAGCTCTTGTATATCCCCTTCTATTTCATAGATTGTATGATCGTAGTCAGTAGGTATCATTTCTTCTGTACTACTTACAGTCTTACGTATCAATTGTGGAAGGTCAAAAGGTTCCCATATCCAAGACCAATCGTCTGGATTTATAAGAAGATAACCAGTAGTTACATTAGTTCTATGAAAGGAAGTCGTCATTGGACTGCCAGGGTATACAATGTTACGCTGAGTATTACTGTGTGCGTGTAGGTCTCCTGCAAATACAATAGGAAACTCCTCAAACCTGTCTAAGTCCACCTCTGGCTTGACATGGGGAGGAATCTCTCCTCGTACATGAGTAAACAGTGGTTCTGTCTGTATAAACTTTTCAATGCTTCCTTTTCTATGTAAGTCGGCGTAAGGAAGAACGCCAAAACCAAAATCGGAATCACGATATGAAATATCCACTATCTGTACTAAAGGGTTAATATCTCTACTTGCTTGTTTTAGCTGTGTAAAGAAAGTTTTGTTTTTCTTGGTAGCTTCATGGTTTCCATCATAGATAAGCGTTGGAATACTTACTCCTCGTATAAAAGAAAAGTAAAGTTCCAGCTCTTCCATATTAGGAAGGCGATCAAAGAGATCGCCCCCAATAATGTGCATATTGCACATCTTTTCCAAGCTATATATTTGCTCGAAAAATAACTTGTACCTATCTAAAGCCCAAGAAACTGGGACATTTTTCTGCCCCAGTTTTATATGCCAATCGGCTGTAAAAAGAATCATGCAACGTCAAACTCTTTCTCTAGTGCTTCTTCATCTACGTTAGCGTCATTGCTAGCGCCCTCTCGTACTCTATCGAGTAACTCTTTTTGTGCGTCTGGAGTTGGACGAGGCATAACGTCATCCATAGACTTCAGATCGGCAATTAGTGCCAGCTCATCCTCATCAAGAGCACGAGACTTACACTTGAGTACCTGTACTTGATACTCTACATTATAGGGCAAAGGACCAGTCTTGACTCGCTTAAACTTGACATCCCAACCGGTTTCAGTATCGGTAGGATCGCCTAGATCTTCAGCAGCTGTCATGATCTGCTCAAAGAGCTTCTTCTTTAAATTAAAGACTTTTAATTCACCATTGTGAATGCACTGCATAGCGTAGCTCCAGCCACACTTCAGATCAGGGTAGTATTCACGAACCCAGTCTTTTTCTTTATTGTTAAAGCGCTCTTCGTCTCGATCAAAGGAAAGACATTCCAAAGGAATATTCTTTCCATTTTCGCCTTCGATCCAGTAAACGTAACGAGCCAATACGTCGCCTACAAGCCGAACATTATTGTCGCCGTCCTGTGGAACAAAAGTGTTGATTGAACTTTTTTGAGCTGCGCCCTTTGCTTTGTTAAATGTAAGTGCCATTAATGTATCTCCTTTTTAGATGGACTTCCTTCATATAAAAAATGTATTTTATCATCTTTTACATCCAGTAGCCTGTTTTCGTAAACGTGTATTAAAGCTTCTTCGGGTATAAGTAGTACGTCCAAGGTTATTTTATTATTAGCATAGAAATCAGGAAGAGGCCGCATAGCAGCAATGCCTGTATATACAGCCACCTCTCGAAGAGAATATTTATATCCATCGTATAATAATCTTTCTGGATGAACTAGAAAACTTGTACCGTCAAAGTTTATCTGTGAATAAAAAAATGTTTTGTCATACTTATTCTTTGGGATGCGTTTTTCTACTAGCATTCGTAGTATCCGTACAATATCTGCGGGATCTCCTGCTGCTGTAGAATAAATTTTTTTCCAATCGAATAATAACATATTATACTAAAATCTAACGTAAATGTCAAGAACTATTTTTCTATACTTGATTGATATGCCAACCCTGCTTCATATAGTATCCCATTCTATTGGAAGCCTGCTTCCGAGCAGTGTTCCCTTTGAGATGAATGTCTACTATTACTGGAGTCTTTTTTCCTTCTCGCTCTCGAATGACTCTTCCGATGAGCTGGGTGAGGAGGGGCTCGTTGTTGATAGGGGTACCGAGTATAAGGACAGAGAGGGCATTGACTGATATGCCTTCACTAAATATCGCTTGAGTCCCAAAAAGAATGTTTTTATCGCCATAGTTTATCTCATTTAACAATGTCTCACGTTCTTCGTGAGGAACATCGCCTGTAACACATATTGCTTTTTCGCCCGCTAGTATAGCACAGTTCTTTAAGAAATTTACTCGATCTGACACTACTAGAACTTTGTGTCCTCTTGCTGCATAGTAAGAAGCAAGCATTGCAACTGTGTGAATATACTCTTCATTTGTTGCTAGATTAGTAACTCTGTTAGCCCACGGTATCCTGGCGCCATCCATAAACCTTATTTCTGACTTTATAATATCTACTTTTGGAGTCATAAAGTTTTCTTTCGGCGGCTTGAATACCTTTTGACTAAAGTAGTCTCGAAAGACTACATGTTTTCCGTCTTTTCTTTCTATTGTACCACTTAATCCGATTTTGTATCGTGCGTGGTTTGTGTCGATGATTTTCGAAAAAGTTGGCGAAGATACGTGATGCATTTCGTCCAAGATAACTGTTCCAAACATTTTTCGAATTCGATCGATGTTTCTGTAGAGTGTTTGGGTATTACCAACCACAATACAAGGATCGGTATTGAAATTACCGCTACCAATAATACCTGGGGTAAATCCATATACTTTTTCTACCTCCTTTGCCCATTGATTTCTCAAGGGAACAGTATGTGTAATTACTAATGTTTTTTGTCCTAACTTTCCTGCGATTGCTAAACCTGTAAAAGTTTTCCCCCAACTTACCCACGCATTGATGATACTGCTATCGTCGAGCTCGTCATAGACGGACTGTTGACTTTCGCGGAGTACAAACCTAAAATCAGGAAAATCAACAGGAACCATAATCCTCTTGTCCACCACTTCATATTCATCTGGTATTAAATCCGTTCTTCCAATAGGTATGCTAACTAAATTATTCCTCACTCTTGCCATATTTTTTATTACAAGAGGAGGGTCTTTAGGATTAGGAGCAGGCACTTTGTATGTAAGTTCTTTACTTAAAACTTCTTTATACTCGGGCGTAACTTCTAATAATATTCTATTACTAACTACTGCTTTCACGAGCAACACAAACTGTAGTTATATAAGGTTCGTATACACATAGTCTTTCTCCGCCATAAAGTGGCCATGTACATTCTTTATCTGTTACTTGAACATCTGCCCACTGTACACAAGGCTCTAAATCAGTAGGATCTGTTGTAATCGTACATGCTGTAAGAACATAGAGTATTACTAGCACTATTACTACTATGTCTAGTCTTTGGCTAAGTTTCATACTTTTCGTCTCGTATCTTTAGGTTTAGTCTCAGCATAATCATATAGAAGCCAAGGCATATTATAAATATAAATTACTCCTGCCCAGTTGCAATCACTAGGCGGAGGACGGGGTATTATAAATTTCTTTTTCACTCCATTTAGTTCTAATAAAGAAGCTACTTGTTTCTTTGTTATCTTTCGTATACTATGATACTTTACGGGACACATTTTAGTTCTTTCATATATAAAAACAGTTCCGGTTGCATCAATAAAGTATTTATCCCGGGATTTAATCAACCCTAAGTGACTGTCTAAAGACTTTTTTAAAGAAAACAAATTTTCATGAGGTGTTTGTAATCTTCGAATACCAAGCGTAGCTCCCTTCATATTTTTATCGTCTAGTATTAGATCGTCAAGAAAAAGCAGCCCGTCCAAGAGCTGCCAGTTTCCATTTGGTAAATTAAATACTGGGAAAGTTATTTTTTCTATATTTCGATAAGTTATAATCACAGATACTGCTTTTCAAACTTACCCATTGAGTAGTCATCTCCTATTTCAAAGTCACACCCTACAGGTGCCCCAGGTATGGATATTCCTCTGTCCATTTGAATAAACTTCTTTAGCATTTCGCAGTAAAAATCTATTTCATCTTCTGGAACCTCTGCAAGAATGGAGTCATGCACAAGTGCGAATATTTTAGACTTCATTCTTTGACTCTGAATAAATGCATTCATATCAATAGCTCCTAAGAGGTTAATATCAGAAGCAGCAGACTGCACCAGAAAATTAAGACCAGACCTAATGCTATGAGACTTGATGCCTTTATCTTCTGATGCGACATTTGGTAATCTCCTTTTGCGACCAAAGTAACTGTATGTAAATCCATTCTGCTCAATAAACTTTTGATTAGTCTCAATCCAAGACTTTAGTTTGTGAAAAGTCTTGAAGTAGTCATTGATTACTTCGGCAGCTTCATTCTTGGAAAAATATTTTCCGCTATCTTTTGTTACTTGTTCGCTGATTTTTGCAGGGCCAGCACCATACATTATACCAAACGTAACAGCTTTAGCAGCTTGTCGTCGATCTGAATACAATTCGGCCACATCCTCTACAGGACAAGGCAGTTTAAATACTGTGTGAGCAATTGTACTGTGAAAGTTTCCTCCACTACGGAAAACATCCATCAGAGCTTCATCTTCTGCTAGTTTCGCAGCAACATATACTTCAGCAGTAGTTAAGTCCATTGCAACTATTTTGGACCCCGCTGCGGCTTTAATACATCCTTTTACAGCAGGATTATCTCGAGGCAACTGCTGCATGTTCAGTTTACCACTAGAGGACAGACGCCCGCTGGTTGTGCCATGAAGATTAAATCCTGTACGCAATCTTGAATCACGATCAAGTTGTGGAATAATCTTGTCTAGATATGTATTTTTAATCTTAGACTTTTGACGAATATCAAGAATTAACTGAGGGACAGGAGACTGAGCAGATAGTTCTTTTAAAACTTCTGCATCCGTAGAGTCTGCACCTGTACCAGTTTTCTTGCCAGTAGGGTTAAGCCCTAAGAAGTCAAACAGTAACTTACGCAGTTGTAAAGTACTGTTTGGATTGAACTCTTTTCCTTGAATCTGCTCAAACTTTCGTACTCGCTCATCTTTGTATAAGGCTGCGATTGCATTATCAATATCATCCTGCATTATATTTTGAGCAGTATATAATCTTTTCTTATCAAAAGGAACACCGTTATCTTGTGCATCTGTCAAGAATCTAGTGCCTGGAATTAAGATATTATCATATACCCAGCACAATTTCTTATTCTGCTTAATCTTTACAAACTTTTCATATACCATAAAAGTTACAACAGCATCCATAGCTGCGTAAGTTTGCATTACCTCAAATGGAATCCATCCCCATTGAAAGTCTGCTTTGAGAATACCGTTCTCTTTTCTGTACTGATCGATCCAATCATACATAGGCTTCTCATAGTCTCCATAAGGAGTGAACTTCATAGCAAGCTGTTTCAAGCCATGAGTCCCGGGATTCTCGTCTATGAGGTAATGTAGTAACATTGTATCTTCGAACTTTGGAAATTTAAAGTTGAAGTGATATTCAAAGAATGCCATATCAAACTTAGCATTATGAAAGATTACTGCTTTTTCGTTAAATAAAGTTTGTAAAAGTGACTCAGTGCTGTCATCAAAGCAGTTGGTATCAATATAAGCCCCACACTTGCCATTATAACTAAGACTAATGCCCAGCATATGACCATCTCTAGGATAGAGCCCAGTTGTCTCAGAGTCGAGAGCAACATACGGGCATGGGTCTTTGATGGCACAACGAATAAATTCATTAGCCTCCTCCGTATCTTGTATTCCCCAAGCAATACTACTATCAATTACTGCATCCTCTATCTCACCACGAATGTAACCAATAATATTAGCCTTGGAATCTTCCCACGTTCTACGAGCTTCTGGTTTGAAGGCAAGCATAGCAGGATTAATTACAGGCAAAAACTTTTTCTCTACCTTTTTACCTGAGTATTCTGTTACTGAATTAATTCTAGTAAAGTACTTCAAAGCATCTGAGCCTACTAATATAACCCATTCATACTCGTCAGTATCAATTTCAATATCACAGTCTCTTTTCAAAACCTTTTTAATACTAGGATCTGAACACAACTGAAACTGATCGAACTCGAAAGCTCCATCGAACTCTCGAGTAAAGTTTGTTCTTGAAGGTTTCGTCTCTATTAAGGCGACGTTAGCCATATAATCTCTCCTTTAACTTTTGAACTTGAGATTGTATAAGTGCTCCAGGGTCTGTATTTTCTAGATATACATTTCTGGAAGTGAGATCAACTTTCTCGCACATATCTTTAACATTTTCTGCTGCTTTCTGTCCTGCTTCGTCTCCGTCAAAAAATATATCAATATTAGTGACGCCCTGTAGACTTAGCAAAGCGAGCTTCTCTTCATTTATATTATTTGTACCAAAACAACAAACTGCATTACGCAGTCCTTTATCATGTAGATTTACTGCATCAAAGATGCCCTCTACCAAAATAACACTACTCTTAATTGGAGAGACTGTAGGAAACAAAGGAAGTTTTACTCCTCGTGGAGTAATCATATACTTCGGAGTGCCGCCAGACATATGTCGCCCATTAAAAGCTACTACTCTACCACTAATATCTCGTATTGGAAATACAAGACGCCCAACATGATCTTTATCATGATGGGTAAATGCTTGAAAAGTTTTATAAGTATCAGGACTAGTTTCCCTCCAGTTGCCTTCATACGGCATATAGCCTTTGGGAAAAGAAAGTCCTGCGCCTTCTGACATTTTTTGTCGTATCTTTTTCTTTAAATTCTCTCTACGAAGTTGTAGCTGATTCGCTTTTTCCCCGTAGAAATTAAAAAGATTACCTTTAAATCCACAAGCAAAACAATTAAATATACCAGTAATCTGATCTATTCTCATGCTGGGATTATTATCATCATGCTCCGGGTTAAGACACTGTACTAAGTAGTCTTTACCTTTTGCATAGTAAGGAATCTTTTTATCAATTAATAAATCTTCTACGTTCATTAACAGTCCGGATCAAAAGATGCCCACTCATCCATTTCTGTAGGCTCATCATAATTATCGTCATCAAAACTACAAAACCAAGGTCCGCTGTCAGGCGGCTCATACCACCAATCTTCTTCGTATGCATTGGGACAATGATAAGGAAGTGTGTAGCCATCCCCTACCATATTTTCCCCGCATTTGGGGCATATATCAGGATTTGCAATTAAAAGTGCATCATGCATATCAGTTTTTTCCCATCCAAATAAGTGCCATAATACATAAGCAAGCATTACCTTCTCATTCTTGCAATATCTTTCATTTCTTCTTCATTAATTACAGGTACTGCATTGCTCTTGTGCATGGTACTAATACCTCTGACAAGGGTTCCTGTATAACGTGGGCTTTCGACCCTAGGGGCAACTCCAACTGTATCGGGAACCGAGGGATACTCTGGGGTACTCCTGCGGCAATAATTTCGCTTATGGGCATTGACACTCCCAATCTTGCGAGATACAGTTTTTCTGCGCACACCTTTTTTCTTTCTTCCGGTGACATCATAAGCCAGTGATCCATATATTATCCCCATAAATAAAAAACTCCCGTGATCGAAGTATATATTATACTACAAATCAACGGGAGTGTCAAGAAATATTTTTATATGTCCTGGATTTCTTCTCCAGTTTTATGAGAGGAATCCTCTCTTTGATCTGGAGTTAGAGCATTCTCAGGGCCCATTTTTAGAGTTTCCCAGTCCATAGTGGAGGTAAAGTCTATAGGCTCATTATTTCTTATTTTTACGCACTTGAAAGTTACACAACTATCTTCATGCTGCCACGGCTCAAGAGCAAAAGCTGCATCAGCAGCATCTAAAATACCTTTTGCAAATCGAGCTTCGCCCGTTGCATCCGTTTGATACGGAGAGAAGAAAGGTATTTTATACTCTTGGGCCATAGACTTAAGAGCTTTACTTACTTCTATTTGTTCGGTCCAATCGTACTGACCGCTTCTACTAGGAAGATTAGACCTCTTTACCTGATTGATATAATCAACAATAACTACACCAATATCCATAGAGGATTTTACTTTCATTTCAACTTCTGTTCTTATCTTGCCCAACGTAAGAGAAGGATCGTAGATAACATCTAACTGCGCTTCGGGATTAAGATCACAGGTAGTAGTAAGTTTTTTATGAAAGTCATCGAACTTACGATGATCTCTATATTCTGAAAGAAGGTCTTGACCTCTCTGAAAACGACCAGCCCACCATTCTGCAACACGTTCCCATTCGGTTACACTGAGGTTTTTAGATCGTAAGCGCCCTTGCGGCACCTCTGTAGCGATAGAGCAAAGTCTCTGAAGAATCGATCTGGAATCCATTTCGATAGTAAAGTATAGTGCAGACTTACCGTCTTGATACACTGAGTTTGCAATATTCGCACAGGTAAGAGATTTCCCTGCGCCTCGTCTACCACCTACAAGAATCAGATCCTTCGGGGAGAATTGAATCAGATTATCGTACTGTGTATTTAGACCAAGGCGCAGGTACTTTCCAAGCTCTTCTTCATCCTCAAATAGAGAGATACGTTGCATACTCTCTTGAGGTTCTTCAAGTTCTACCTTCTCTTCAACTCGAAGAATAATATCGTGTAGATGCTGGACACTTTCTTCCGCATCTTCAAAAGAAATGGAGTTTTCTACATAGTCATCTAACTCTGTCAGTATCTCTCGTTGAGTAAACTCATTTTTAAGATACTGTAAAAGTATGTATGGGTCTGTATCAACTTCAAGAGTTTCTATCGCATATATCTTATCGAGAGTAGAAGTATCTCTAGTGGATAACTTCAGTTCTTCGACAGATGGGAGTTTATGATACGACTCGCAGTGCTTATCAATAACGGAAAAAATAGTGTGGTACTCTTTCGGCAAATAGTGCTTACGCACATAGCTCCAGGTCTCAAAATCCTGTATGCTCAATATTTGCTTGATGAGCGCACTAGCGACGTTCAATTATATCTCCCCAACGAACACGAAAAAACAACCGCAGTGAAATCACCACGGTTGCTATATTACCTATAAGGTAATTACTCTGCTGCTTTAGCGGCTTTAGCGGCACCATCGTAGTCGGCAGCAGCCAAACCACGACGAGTCAGCATAGTCTTAACACCACGAGCAGTCTTGCCAATAGCTTCTGCGATCTGCTCAACAGTCATAGAAGCAATGTCAGCTAAGTCTTCAAAGGGATCAGCCTTAGAAGTGCCCTTGGTGGTCTCTTGGCGAGGGATTGCATCAATATCGCCAGAGCGCAGAAGGCTAAGAGCCTTACCACGAATACTGTTTACAGAGCGTCCGAGAGCTTCTGCAATAGCTTCGACGAATGCACCATCATTAACCATGCTAATGAAAGTAGCTTCTTCGTCTGCTGAATAAGTCTTTACAGACTCAACTTTAGGAGCAGGCTTGACATGGTCAGTCAGCTCCATAGAAAGGATCTTGCCCTGCAATTGCTTAGCAGAGAAAGCCCCGCCCTCAAAGTGATCGGCGATCTGAGCATAAGTATACTCACCGCTGTTGCTCTCGAGGAAAGAAACAAGAGTTGCCTCTTGTGACTCAGAGAAAGACTTGGAAGCGCGGGCAGATGCCAGCTCTACTTCGAAGCCCATCTTTCGCAGCTTAGAAGAAACAGAACGAGTGGAAGTCTCCAGTCGGTCAGCTGCTTCAGCTACAGTTTCTTGAGATACTGGAGACTCAGTTCCGACAAAGGAAGTAAGTTCTTCAGTACGCTCATCAGTCCACTTAGGAAGTGCCATATTTTTTCTCCAAATAGGATTGTAAATCCGTGATTATTTCAATACCAGATTCTCTGGCCTGTTTAGTTTTTGCCGATTCAATACCGCTTTCATTTACGAGAATCGTTACATCTTTTGTTAGGCTTGACTTTACTATATAGCCAAGACTAGCGAGTACTGTGCCTGCCTGAGCCTTAGTCTTAAAACTCTTAAGCTTTCCGGTTATGCAGACAATACCCCTATTCATTTCTGCAGGCAATACACCTGGGGGTGTAAACTTCATGTCAAATGGAAGACAGCCATCATAAAAACAATAGAATTCTTCATCTAACCAGTTGCATAGATTCTCGGTTGCTTTTGGGCCTAATCCGGCACGCTCACAAGTGTCTGGTGTAATTTCAGTAATCGATCGCACAGTCTCAGACAGCTTCTTCGTTGCCGTTTTTCCGATCAGTGGAATACCAAAAGCAGGTAATACCAAATCAAGAGGA
>MDTC01219565.1_pt1 | contig 18575 bp, 6 predicted proteins | sample 811181 | NCBI WGS metagenome assembly MDTC01 (sample SAMN05326644, study PRJNA326480) | marine metagenome | isolation source: seawater | place: Pacific Ocean: North | collected 2011
AATTCTCAACATATGATTCGTTCATATTTATTGAAGAATAGTTTTTCGGTTGGTATTCGTGATTTAGTATTAGAAAAAGATTTTAGTGCAAAAATAGATATGGAAATAGATCAGCAAAAGTTGGAAGTAGAGAAAACGATTCAAACTCTTCATTTGAATATTTTTGAGAATTTATCATCTGATTCTGAGAAAGTTGCTTTTGAAAATAAAGTAACTCGTCAGTTGACTGCTGCTCGTAGTGCTGCCGAAAATTTGTTGAAGAAGACGCATGATATGATAATTACGAATCGATTTATGAATATGGTTAATGGTGGTTCAAAGGGTAAATTGATTAATTTAGCTCAAATGACAGCTTGTTTAGGTCAACAGATTATAGAAGGTAAGCGTGTTCCTTATGGTTTTAATTTTCGAACATTACCGCATTATAATAAATTTGATGACAAAGCTGAGGCGCGCGGATTTGTTCATAGTTCTTTTCAGAAGGGTATGAATCCGTTAGAGTTCTTCTTTCATGCGATGGCTGGTCGTGAAGGTATTATTGATACTGCTGTAAAAACATCAAGTACTGGTTATATTCAAAGAAAATTAATGAAAGCTTTGGAAGATTACAAAGTAACTTGGTCAAAATGTGTAAAGGATGCTCAAAATAACGTTGTACAGTTTTTGTATGGTGATGATAATGCAGACGGGGTATCATTTGAGTATCAGTCTGTTCCGATAGTAAATATGAAAGATATTCGTAAAGAGTTAACAAATATAAAAAAATTAGATAAAAAAAGCAAAGAAATGTTAGATAAAATGGCAAATACTGTATGTGAAATGTACGAATGGTATCGCGATGTAATTTTTGAAGGAAATCCGGAACCTACAATAAAGTTCCCTGTTCACATTAATCGAACGTTGATGAGTTGTTTAACGTCGAATAGTGATAGTAAGATAGTAAGTGTGAAACATATTTTAGATAGTTATGATAAATTATTTGATGAATTAAAGATTCATAAATATAACGAAGGTATTTGGATGTTAAAATTTATGATTTATAACAATGCGCATCCTAAGAAGTTAATTGATCTTTCTATGACAAATGAACAATTTGATGAATTTGTAAAAACTTTTAAAACATTATTTATTCGTTGTCAAATCGAAGCTGGTGATGCAGTTGGTCCTGTTGCTGCTCAATCTATTGGTGAGCCTTGTACTCAATTGACATTGAACACGTTTCACTTGTCTGGTGTTGGTGGTAAGTCTACGGTGACGCGTGGTGTGCCTCGTTTGCAAGAGTTATTCCATTTAAGTAAAAATCCAAAGAATCCATCTTTGACAATATATGTTGACAAATCAGTAAGTAATGATAAATCGATAGTTCAGCGAGTAGCGGCGGAGATTTGTTTGATTCGTATTAGTGATTTGGTAACTAGTAGTGAAATATTGTATGAAATAGATTCTGGTAAATTCGAAGAGTTTAATACATTTAATAAAATGTTTAAATGCCTTGAAACGAAGGAATATAATTCAAGATGGTGTTTGAATATATATTTTGACAAACGTACTTTATTAGATAAACATATTGCAATGGAAGAAATTTATTATAGTATTTCTAAAATCTTCAAGGATGGTGTATTATGTGAATATTCGGATGATAATTCTGTGGAAATGTTTATTCGTATAAGAATCGATCCTTTATGTAATGAGTTAAAGAAAGGTATTAATTGTGATAATACAATTTTGGAAATAAACATATTGAGGAGTATTGAAGCGAAATTGATGGATAATTTAGTAACTCGAGGTGTAGAATCTATTAATAATGTAACTTTGCGTCAGGAGCTTCGTGGTAGTTCTAAGGAATGGTTAATTGATACAACTGGTTCTAATATAATTGATGTGATGCTTCATCCTGAGGTGGATATATATCGAACAGTATCAAATGATATTCATGAAATGTATCAAATATTTGGAATTGAGGCAACCCGTCAAGCATTAGTTCGTGAAATTCGTGAAGTAATGGATGAGGCTTCTGAGATAGATCCGCGGCATATTCATCTTTTGGTAGACATGATGACAAATAAGGGTGTATTAATACCTATTGATAGAAATGGTATGAAATTGACCGATGTTGGTGCGTTGGCAAAATGTAGTTTTGAGGAAGCGGATCAGCAATTATATAAAGCTGCAATTCATGGTGAAACGGACAATATATCTGGTGTATCTTCAAATATAATTCTTGGTCAGGCGCCTCCCTGTGGTACTGGTACAGTAAAAGTATCTCTTGATGAAGAAATGTATTTTAAGAATTTGAGTGAAATGACTGAGAAGAATTGTCCTATGAAGATGGATATTTCATTTGATGTTGATGATTAGGTTTATAATCTTTTGAGAAATGAACAATATTATCCGTAATTGATTGTATATTATGAAGTATTTGAATAGAATCGGATGCATTTTGTGGAAGAATATTCAAATTATTTGAAATACTATTTTCAAATATAGTATTTTTTGATAATTGTATTAACGATATTTTTTGTAATATAAATTCATTGTTTTTGTAATGTCTTTGTATTGGTGTTAATGCATCATTTGATAAAAAAAATAGAATTTTTTGTATATTGTATAATATATTAATTAAATCTTGGAATGGATTTTGTTTAAAATGGGTTATTTTTGTGTGTATTTCAGTTTGTGTAGAAATTGATTTTAATTGTTTATTTTGTATATTGGATATTAATGTTGGTGTTGGTTTTTTTTTAATTATGAGTGAATCAACTTCATTAATAAGCCATGTGAGTGTATTAAATGTATGTTTTAACATATCTTGAAAAACAACATCATTATTCATTAACAAATGATGTAAAAAATTTTAAAGATTAATTTATTTGTTAATATAATAATGTCAAAAGTGTGGACTACAAATCCAGGTGTTCTTTTAAGTAAACAAAATTTAAGATACTTTATACCAACGGATGATATGACGTATGTAGAAAAAATAAATGCGATAACTCGTTTTATAATTTATGGTTCTATTTTACTATATTTAATACGGGGTGATGTCAATGTGTTTTTGATACCTATAGTAGGTATGGTAATAATGTATTTTTTAGTATCTTGGGGTGTAAATTTAGATGAATTAAAAGAGAGTTTTGGAGATAAAAGTGAATTATCATGTGTAAAACCAACTTTAAACAATCCATTTATGAATGTATTGCCAACAGATGATAGAAGGCGTGGTTCAGCGTGTAAATATACTAATGATGTAAAAAAAGAGATAAAAAATAATTTTAATAGCAATCTTTATTTAGACTTAGGTGATATATATGAGAAAAATAATTCACAAAGGCAATTTTATACAATGCCCTCGACACAAATACCAAATAATCAAGAAGAATTTGCCAAGTGGTTGTATAATAGTAAACCAATATGTAAAGAAGGTAACTGTTAAAAAATGACTTAAAGGCAATAAGTTACATAATAATCATACAATGTCTAAAGCTAACAGTGAATTGACAACAGAAACTCTTAAAAACTACATCGAAAACGATCGTACTGCTTTACTTAATGCGATTGTAAAAGATATGTCTGGCGTATCCGCTAACAATGCTGCGGATTATTTACGCAGTTTCGGCAAGAAAGTTGAATGTTTTATGGCTCTTGAATATCCGGTAGTTGATAACAAAAAGCGTAAGAAGAAGGAGCGTCGTTTCCGCAAGATTTCTCCTTATCTTGCTTTTTGTGCGCATTACCGCAATTCGAAGCGTGATGCGAATGGTAAATTAAGCGAAAATGTTCTTGAAATCACGAAGCAAGCTGGTGCGAAATGGAAGAATATGAAGGAAAATGATCGCAAGCCTTGGGAGGTTGAAGCCGAGAAAGCGACTCGTATTGCTAAAGCCAATTGGGATAAGGAGCACAACGCTGTAGTTCGTCCTAGTGAAGAAGAGATTCGTGAAATGAAGAAAAGCGAACTAATGAACCTAGTAACAACAGTTGGTCTAGCAGTAACTCCTAAGGCTACTCTTAAAGAAATTCGTGATAAACTTGTGTCGCATTTTGCTGCTCCAACAGAAGAGCAGATTTGCAAAATGAAAAAAGATGAATTAAAGCAATTAATTGAAAAGGCTGGACTTAGTTCTCAAAAGGACACAAAATCGATGCAAAGCGCGTTGATTTCTCATTATTACCCGGTTCAAGTTTAATTTTAAAATATAATTCTATCATTTTCTAAAGCATTATCATATATTTGTTTTGAATTATAATAATATGCTCTATTAATATCGTCCCACCTTCCTCCATCTTTTTTAATAATATGTTTATTGTATTTATCACTACGAATATAGAAAATGTCAGGTAGCAGATTAATATTTCCTTGTATAATTTTTTGTTTTATGCGAATTATTTCATCTTTAATATTTCTAAGATTGCATAATTCAATCATATTTTTTTCAATGTTATAATCTTGATTATGTTGTGTTTGCATTTTGTTGTATTTACACATTATTTTTCTCATAGCATTAACGTCAGTTAATGCGTTATGTGCACCGATGAGTTCTTTATTTAATATATTTTTATATAAAATGGGTAATGAATGACTTTTTTCATTTGGAAACCAACTTCTAAATATATGAAGTGAATCTGATAAGAATATATCAAATTTTATATATTCTTCTAAATTATAACGTAACATTTCAACAACAAGAAAATTGTTATCAAAATCAAATGAGTTATGTCCACATAAAATGATGTTTTCATCATTTTTTTTGATAGAACACAACCAATCTGCAAATTCTTTAAAAATATATTTGAATGATTTTGCATTTCTCAGTCTATTTGTGCTAATTTTATGAATTTTAGATGCGACGGAATATTTTGAAACAGGAATTTTTGGATGAACTATTTTATCAAAAGAAACATTATTTTTATTTTTTGTTCTTAATAAAATAGCCCCAATTTGCACAATTCGATTATTTTTGAATGGATCTAATCCAGTGGTTTCAAAATCGAATAATACAAAAATATTATTCATATGTATTTAGTATAAGTATAGAAACTTTAGTTCATTTTTTAAATACAAAGAATATTTTAAAAACTATTGAAAGATTATTGTTGAAATAATGATGGATATTTACAGAAACATTGTGTCATTTATGAAAATTAGTGATATGCCAATAGTATGTAGAGAATATTTAAAGTCATATATACTAAAAAAATGGTTAAGATTGGGTGGTGTACCTGTTTTAGTTGATATAATGTGGCATGCGCCCGGATTTTGTCACAAATATTGTGTTTGTAAAGTTGCAACAACAGATGACAGAATGTATTATTATAATTCTAAACATAGAATTTAGTTACCCATAGTTCCTAATAATTCAAGTTGTCCTTCAAGATCTTCTAAATCTTGAGCTAATTCTCTTGCTCTATCATTTTTGAAATTAACAAGAAATGATTTACCTTTAGCGGCTTTGTTGTTCATAAATCCTTTAATTCTAACTAATTCAGCTTGAATTAAATTTGCATCAGATAATGTTGATTTTACGTAAGAAATAGCAGAAGTAATTGAATTTAGAGCAGCTTGAGCAACAGCTGTAGTATTGATAAGAACTTTAGAATTATTATGACCCGATTTAGTAAAATGGTCTAAATAAACTTCTGTCAACATGTTACCATCTTGATCAAAAACAGAATCATCTGTTACAGGAACTTTACCTAAAACGGAAGGGCTCATATTTTTAGGTTCAAATGAAACTGTATCAGTTGGTTTTACACCAACAAGAAAAGTGGCATTTGTTTTTCCAGTAGAACTAGCATATTCACCATTTATAAGGACTTGACCATTATATTCTGTAAATCTAGAAATAGTAGATATTCCAGCAACAATTTCATTTAAATCATCTTGCAAATCAACCCAATTTGAATCAATAAAAGTATCATTTGCAGCTTGAACACCATTGTAACCATTAGTTAATGATTCAAGAACGTCTTTATAACCTTCTACAGCAGATTGAATCATATCGTGTCCATCTTGTGAATTTTTAGCTGCTTGAGATGGTTTCCAAAACATTGTTAAAGCATCTTCGTCTAAATTTTTAATGTTCATGTAATAATTTTCTAATTTATTACCATTGAGAGTTTGTAGTTTAATAATTTCAGATTGCACTTCTTCTGTTCTTGCAATAATTTCTCGTTTTCTTAAATGATTATTTAGTTGTGTTTTTTGTGTCATATGTATATAATATTCTGATAAAATCCAGAAACATCTGTTTTAATTTGCATTATAGTTTAATTATTCCAAAAAATAAATTTTGAAAAAACGAATTTAAATTTCGTATTTTTATACCAAAATGGGAAATGTAGATTTAGTACAACTATCTGATTTCAATGAGAATGGTATGATTGACATTGGGGATTTGTCCACAATGTTTCACATTTTGAAGGGAAACGTAAATGATTATGATAATGGTTCTTATGTTGATGACCCTAGAACTATAGCGATGAGTATGGTCAATTCGGCTGGTCCTAAAAATTTATGGTTAGTTACATATTATGAATACAAATGTGATAGTGGAGAAGAAATATATTTAGGTGAAACGCGTGTTAATGATGCCGTTCATGGTACAATTCAGTTACCAGGATATTTGAGAACTGAATATGATTTTTTTAGTATAGTGTGTGTCGCTGATGAAGGCGGTGGTGGGTATGACATTTTAACTGGTAAAGAAGATGCAGTTGGTACTACTTACAAAGCTATAGTCAGTTCAAATAAATTAGAAGATATGAATTATCATATTCAAGTAACATTATTATCTAGTTTATTATATGAAAATATAAACTCGTATGTTGAGGATTTTTCTGGTGAAACATTATTCTTGAATGACTTTGAAGATGTATTAAACACCAGAACTTCTAATTTAGAAGATGCTTTGGGTATTGATGATATGTATGCTAATAATTATTCATCAGCAACAGATTCAACAGTAGCATTAAATAATATAACTGCTGCTTTAAAGATTGATGTAGTTTTATCAGCAATGAAATCTGTTGTATCAGACACATCGGATGGAAATATTTTAAATGCTTTATCTGAAGTTTTAGTTAGTTCTGCAAGCGATGATGATGCGTCAACTGGCGGCGCATCTGATATACAAATTGGAAGTGTGGATATATTAAAAGACATAATTACAAAAGTTGTAGAAGATTCGCCTGGAACAAGTATTGAAGACATAGAAATAGAAAAGGTAGCTGAGGGTATGTCTGATTGTGTTGAATATATAGAAACTGCAGTTGTTAATTCAGACCCATCTGGAAATGATATAAATATAGAAGAAGTATTTGTAAACGTTCATAAGGCTGCGGTCGCAGTTGAGGAAACAATAAATGATCCATCTGGAAATATTTCTCAAATTAATACTGCAGACATTGAAGTTAAAGAAAATATTTTAGAAGAGAATGATGGATTTGCTGACTTTGGAGTCGATTTATACATTCCACCAGAACCAGAACCAGAGCCAGAGCCAGAGCCGGAGCCACAGCCAGAACCGGAACCAGAGCTTAATGTTGATATGTATGTTGAACTTTATCCAGATGCGTCAGGAATTTCATATAATCAAATAAATCAAACATTGGATATTAAAATTGGCAATAATGGTTTACATTCACCTTACACGGAAGACTCGTATGAAAGTGGATCTTTCATTTATAGTGGTTTTATAAAATGGAATTCATCTTTTAATGGTTGGGAATATGCATATCCAAGTTTTAGAGTGGAATATCATCCAGATATGTCTGGTAATTTAAATCATGATAATATTGGCGTTGATAGTGATTCATTTTCATTTTATTATAATACTTTTAGTCATAATCCAATAATTTTAAGACTAACTTTTGACAATCCTCTTGATATTTTTACAAAAGTGTCTGAAAATATTGAATGGATGTTGAAAATAGATTATTTTAATGATATTCAAAATGATATCAATTTAGAAAATGATTTTATTAGATTCTATCCATATAATGAACCTGAGCCAGAACCAGAGCCCCAGCCGGAGCCAGAGCCACAACCCGAACCACAACCAGAACCACAACCAGAGCCAGAACCAGAACCTGAACCGGAGCCTCAACCAGAACCAGAGCCTCAGCCTGAACCAGAACCAGAACCAGAGTTAAAATATGATTATGAAATAATTAAAAATGAATTAAATAGTTTAAATTATTATTCTGAAGAAGATAAGAAAGATGCATTTAAATTTTATATAAACAATGAATTATCATCTCAAATAAATAATGCCGGATTTAGATTGGATTTTGAGATTAAGAATATAATTGGTGGAAGAATACCAGAGCCAGAGCCAGAACCAGAACCACAGCCAGAACCAGAGCCAGAACCAGAACCAGAGCCAGAACCAGAGCCAGAACCAGAGCCAGAGCCAGAACCAGAGCCTGAACCAGAGCCAGAGCCTGAACCAGAGCCAGAGCCTGAACCAGAACCAGAGCCAGAGCCAGAGCCAGAGCCAGAGCCCGAACCTCAGCCAGAGCCAGAGCCTGAACCTGAGATTCCTGATTATGCTGGATTATTAGATATTTCTGGTAATGAACCCACAAATATTAATACAATTTACGATAGTAATGATGATGAATATGATCTTGTTATAGAAAATCATCTTGTTAGAAATAATAATGAAAGAAATGATCATTATGATTACATAAAGTTTAGTGTACCTGAAAGTTACAGACTTGATAGTTTAAATTTTGATGAATTTGCTTGTGGACAAATTGTTGATGAAGATACACAACTTTACATAAAAATTCAAAGACTATCTGGTTCAAATTCAGGATATTCTGATTCCAATACAAATATATTGGAAGAATTTTACAACATACAGAAAAATTCAGCAAATAGTTTATTAGATTTAAGTGGAAATTTCAACATCAAAGTATATAATCATTTTGATGGAGTAAATTACTTAGATTCAGGAAATTATATAATGTTAATTTATTTAGTAAATGTAAATAATAGCCAATCATTAATTGACTCTATATCTATGAGAAACATTTTCTATAAATTCCAAGGGGAAATGAGAGCTTGGGCACCCGAGCCTGAGCCAGAGCCAGAGCCTGAACCAGAACCACAACCAGAACCAGAACCAGAACCAGAACCAGAACCAGAACCAGAGCCAGAACCTGAACCAGAGCCAGAACCAGAGCCAGAGCCAGAGCCAGAGCCAGAGCCTGAACCAGAACCAGAGCCAGAGCCAGAGCCTGAACCAGAACCAGAGCTAGAGCCAGAACCAGAACCAGAGCTAGAACTTGAACCAGAACTTGAACCAAAATTAGAGCCAGAATCAGAAAGTGGTCCTAATATTACAGTATCATATCCAGAAATTCCTATGACTGCAGATAGAACTACTGGCAAACGGTTTGGAACAGACAATGTGGGTCATATTTATAAAGCTACGGAAGAGGCATGGAGCTGGAACGCACAATTATATACATTAGATGTAGGATATTGGGCTTTTGATGAAAACGATAATACAATCGTTGTAGGTGCAATCGTTCACGACGGAAATACTACACATTTTATATTGAATCGAGTTGATTTACAAGGAAATGCTATAGAACATGGAAAGTATTCAAGTTTAGGATTGACTAAGAGTAACTGGACTCCAACTATTACTAGCGAACAAGATTTATTAGATATTTATTCCAATGCAATTACTACTGACGGAGTTAATCCTGATGGAGGCAATTACTACTTGTTCGCAAAAAATACCACATTTGATGAGATCGCGAATCTTTCATCGGTATATTATGTAGCATCTGCATCGTCTACTTATAATTTATTTACGAATATCGGTTTTGGAAGTGGTGATCTTAGTAATATTGGTGAAATTGGTGGTTCTCACGTTAATAACAATAATCCGATTGCACTCAAATATTGGGCATTCGATCAATCTGATGGTAATGTAATTGTTGCTGTAGAAGATGGTTCTAATTTGAAGATGATAAAGATTACACAAGCTGGTACACTTGCTTCAAGTGTGACTTATCCAGAACGATATATATCAACTCCATCACCATTACCAGCATCTGCAGCAGACCTTATTGATGCGTATAATAGTTACACTGAATCTGGGGGTCATGACTATACTTTTATCAAAAACTCCTTATTTGATTTATCTGTTAATAATTCGCAAGCATATTATGCATTTGACGAAGATGATACAACTCAATGGGTGAGTAAATCAAATGCTTATTCTGCTAGGGCAATTGCGGGTGGTTCTGCGGGAGCTTCAAATATTGTTAGCTATATAGGAACGAATACCTCGTCCTCGGCAAACGCTTTCAATGGATTTATGATAGGTCGTCCATCTGATGGCGTCGGGCCACCTTATTGGGGTACAGATTTCTCAAATAATGGGGCAATATTAGGCATTGAATTGAACACCACATACGTTATTACTTCATATCGTATGTGGCCTTTGGGTGGAAGCCATAATGAATTTGGATCAAGATCTAAAACTATGCCAAGAGACTGGATAATAGAGGGTTCAAACGATAATAGTAGTTGGACAACAATTGATACGCAAACAGACCAAATATTCGACGAAGTATGTACCGATGCAGAATCTCCAACTGTTTTCGGAAGTGATTTGGTTATGTATGCAGAAACAGAAGGTTTACAATATTCAAATTTATATACTATTGCATATCCTGGTTCTTATAAATATTACCGAATGATAGTTCAAGATACAAGCAATTCACTGCCAACTGGTTACGATAATTATACATTTATAACAGAAATGGCTTATTATGGAACAATGCAAATAGGCTTTTCTGGAACGCCGCCAGGTACTATCACTTTTCACACGACTGGTGGTTGGCTTGGGACTTACTATTGGAATAAAAAAACAGGTGCAACAGCCACCACTGTTAGGTATCAATTATACACTTCAAACAACAATTCCCTTCTGGCAGATAATTATGGAGCAACTTTTACAATTAACACAAACAATGAACTCGAACTTGATGTTAATGACAGCATAGGTGGTTCGCTAACGCCTACTCAGTTCAAAATAAATGGCGGGGCACTTACTGCTGGTCCGCATGTCGTAGCTCCTGGTGATGATATTGAATTACTTAGTTCAACTGAGTTTGTGGAAGCTCATTTTACAGTTCCAAGTGAACTCGCTATAGTTGATGGAACAATATGGAGTCATATAACCGCCCCTGACTCGTATTACGTATCAACTGTATTACCTGGTTTCAAAGTGGAATCTATACCCATGGTGATGGAAATCGGGTATTCAAACGATTGGATTATTGAATGGGAACATATGGATACTGCCACGTCTTGGCCCACCACGGGAACATATATGATATTTGTTGGTAACGGCAATGTTGGACGTTTTTACATAGGGGTTTTCAGTGGAAAATACCGAGTTGCGGTTGAATTTGATGGAACAGACTACAATCTGGAATCCGCCAATAGCTCAGACTATGTTGTTAATCAAATAAATAAAGTAAGAATTGTTCATGATGGTTCAAGTGGAACTTATTATTATATTATAAATGGTGTTTCTCAATCTGCACAATCTGTAGGTGATTGGGGAACAACGACTACTAGTCACATACACATTAATAGAAACCATGAGCAATCTTCTATTACTAGTGCAAGAACTACTAACACAATGTATGCTTTTAGATATTGGAACAGTGTTTACACAGAAAATAATTACAATTTATCTACAACCACAGATCCAGGGGAATATTTAAAAATAGATTTAAGTACTCCAATAGTAGCTAATGCTATTAGTTTGAAGAGTGTTAATGAATACAAAGAACCAGTTATAAGTATGACAGATTACAACCAAGGCGGCTATGAGGTGACTGCTTCATCAGAACACAATGTGACTACAAACATGGCGTGGCAAATATTTGACAATTTGCGGACAGGCACACCAAATAAATGGGATGATGTATGGGCGTCGAGTGGAACAAGTTATGATAGTGGTAATAGCTACAATGCGAATACTGTAAGACAATTGGCAACTAATACAGAATATGGTGAATGGGTAAAACTTAAACTACCAGATAGAAGAAAACTGGTGGCATATAAATTAAGTCGCCAAGATTACCATGTTTATGAATCTGCTCCTAGAAAATTCCGACTCTATGGCTCTAATGATGATTCCACCTGGACGGAGATAGATGGATCAGCGGTTACACGAGGTGCAACAGACCCTATAAATTCTTATTCCGCAACCGTGATCAACAACAACGACTCAACAAACGCCGACCCAACCTCTGGATCACGGTTTGATTTATCAACCGTGTCACCCGCTTACCAATACTTTGCATTAGTAATCGAACAAACACATGCTTATCACCTTACAGGGTTCGCGGAATTTGAATTATTCTGCCAATCATCTGAAATAGATGAGTTTAAATTATACGCTTCTGTAGATGATTCTATATGGACTGAAATTCATCATGAAACGTCTGTTCCAGCTATTACATCAACTGGAACCGAATTTAGTATAACAAATGAGAATGTGTATCAACATTATGGTTTGGTAGTAACTAAAACGAGAGGGCAGCACAATGTGTCAATTGGTGAAATGAAAATAGTGCATTATGCAGTTCCGCATCAATATCCAGATATTCCCATAATTGCAAATAATAGTGGCGAATATGTAACATCTACATCGTCCACTCATAATTTATTTACGAATATCCGCTTTGGAAGTGGTGATCTTAGTAATATTGGTGAAGTGACACATCCAGCGTCATCAGCAAGTGGTATGGACTTTTGGGCATATGACCAAAGTGATAACACTGTTGTTGTTTCATTTGTTGATACTAATGTTCTGAAGATGTGTAAGATAAATTTAGACGGAACAGTTGTCGCACCAGATTCAACAAAATATGTATTATATACAAGTATTACAAGTCAAGCAGACCTATTAGCTGAATATGCATCTGGTACTACGTTTGCAGCTGATAGTATCCACTTCTATTCATTTACTCCACGCGCATCATTTGATTTATTTGTCAATAATTCTCCAGCATATTATGCATTTGACGAGAATAATACTACTCAATGGGTAAGTAAATCAAATGCTTATTCTAATACAAGTTCTGATATTGGACTAATAGCGGATGGAACAATATGGACTCCAACACCTACCCCTATTGGTGCAGAAATGTTGGATAAATCAGCAATAGAAATTACTTTAACCCCCAATGAATCTTTTTCTATTGCCTATTTTGTAAGATTGAATGAAATGAGCAACACCATGTACGGCAGCGACGCTGCTAATTATTATATAATTTCAAAAACTATGTCAAAAAGTGAACAATATTCAATTGTTGATTTGATATATGATGTAAATTATGGGAATGGTCAAAGCAACTCGACCTACAATAACGGGTTTACTTTCCACCAGCCAGCTCAGGGTGAATACACTTATGGTAGTACAGGAGTATCTACAAATACAGGTGCTTGGACTCACATTGCAATGACATTTGATGCTACAAATAGTGAATTAAAAGCATTTTTTAATGGGACGGAATATGTACCACCTTCAAACGCATCGCTATTTGCATCTCTTAAAGTTAATGACTGGGTTAAATTAATACTATCAGGACAGAGAAGGGGCGGGACGAGGACGATTGGAAGTGGCGCGGATCAACACATTGAAATTATTGGAGCAGACATAGATTATATTTATAATTTTTATCCAAATAGAATTTTAACTCAAAATGAAATCAGTGTTCTTTCTCAAAGTGAAATCTATGATATAGGATCTTATCCATCATATGGATTAGGAACGTATCCATTATATGGATTAGGTAACACAACCGAACTTGGAGAATATCTAACCATAGATCTAGGAACACCAATAAAACCAAATGCTATTAGTTTGAAGAGTGTTAATGAATACAAAGAACCGATTATAAGTATGACAGACAACAGCGGGAATGGATATGAAGTGTCTTCTTCAACTGTATATTCATCTGATTATCCAGCGTGGAAAGTATTTGACGGTAAGGAACATAGCACTGTTGCAGATGATGAATCTGGTTGGCATATGTGGATTAGTGGGTCTGGATCATATTCTATTGGTAGTGGTATTGGACAAAGAAATATAGATTTTCTATCATCACAAGAATATCCTGAAATAGCTCTTGATAGTGATAATTCACATGGTTTTGTGACTACTGCAAGTTCAAACCATACTGGTCGCGCACCTTGGATGGCGTTTAACAAAATATATGCGCCTGCGTCTGATTATTGGATGTGTACTTCATCAGGTCTTTACGAGACGGATGGATCTTACAAAGGTCCAAATAGTCTTGGGGGGGTAGACGGTGAATGGATAGCCATTGAATTCCCATATTACTTAAAACCAGCATCAGTTCACATTACAGCGAGAGACAAAGACGGCCCCTGGGATCACCGTGACTTCGCTCCAAAGAATTTCAAAGTTTTTGGGTCAAATGACGGTTCAAATTGGACTGAAATATTAGATCAAATAAATGCAAATATACAGGATGAAACAAATGGTGGAGGTATGTCATTTTATCCACATACAACAACTGAATACTATAAACATTTTGGTTTAGTTATATCAGCTACACGGGGCGAGCGCGTAGATATTGCCGAAATCAAATATATAGGAGATATTGTTAAGGGAGAATGGATAAAAATAAAATTATTAGATAGTAGAAGTTTAGTTTCTTATAAATTATCTAAACAAGCTGAGAATGATGAAACACCAAAAGTTTTCAGTATTTATGGAAGTAATGATAATTCAACTTGGACAAGTATACCTGGAAGTTCTAACACATTAACTGATTCAGATCAAATAGATACTAATGGTACTACATATAGTTTAGAAACACCAAGTCAATCATACCAATACTTTTGCTTAGTTATTGAAGAAACTTTCGGAGGAGGAATTGTACGTATTGGGGAATGGGAATTATTTTGTAAACCATCTGAAATAGATGAGTTTAAATTATACGGTATTTCATCCTCCAATCTGTTTGGAACAGGGGATGATCTTCCAGCGGATTATGGTGTAGTTCGCATTAATAACGGAAAAACAGGCATAGATATTTGGGCATATGACCCAAATGATAACACCTTTATTGGTGTTTATATCGATACAGATTATCAGAATTTTCATAAAATGGTAAAATGGGACTTAAATGGTTCATATTTGGATAATTCATCTAAATATCAATGGGCGGGAGCAATGAATGTAAATCCACCTTATAATCCTACTATAGAATCCCAAAGTGATTTGATTAATTATTACAACACTGCTTGGCCCTTACCTGGAAACGACTACTTTTTTATAAAAGGAGACGGTTTTGTCGATATTATCAATTGGACAGAAATTCATCATGAAACGTCTGTTCCAGCTATTACATCAACTGGAACCGAATTTCAACTATTGCCTTATAAATTTGGGTCTGATAATATTGGTGAATTAGGAACTGGAGCAGATATGGTTTGGACAGATATATCATATTGGGCTTTAGATGAATCTGACAATAAAATTATTGTTGCTTCTTTTCACAGCAATTATTATAGTTATATTAAAATTACTTCTGATGGTACATATGTAGGAAGCAGTGGAAAATATGAATATACTGCTACTTCGGGACAAAATGACGGCGTTGCACCAGATGCTTATACTTCACAATCACAATTAGTATCAGACTATGCTATTGCGTTAGACGTATCGTCGAGTAGTAATCGTGATTTTAGGAAAAATTCTAATTTTGATAGTATAATAAATAATGTGTATCAACATTACGGTTTGGTAATAACTAAAACTAGGGGGCATCATAATGTTTCGATAAGTGAAATGAAAATATTATCATCTGATGAAGTAAATTATAAATCTTTAGATCTAACTTTAAAATCAAATTCTGAAAGTTTAAATAATATATTGCCAATTCAGTTTAATCCGGGTGTATCAGACATATATATAGAACCAATTGTTTATGGTGCAGGTATGTCTGTTGAATTAGTGATAACTCTTGGAAATAATGGTGTAGATGGTACAATATTTTATATTGGTAATAACGATTGGTCACATAGATGTACATTACAAGTTAAGAATTTAGGAGCTGCTGGTTATAATACAGAAGAGGGTAGTTCTAACGCTTTTGCATGGTCTTTCTTAGTTAATGACGATTTAGATGAAAGCAATGGTGTTTGGAAAAATTGGAATTATTCACCAGTAATAGGAGAGAAAACACATATAGTACTTGTATGGAATGAAAATGGTAGTCTCAATCTATATATAAATAATATTTTGCATACTGAAAATTGTCATAATGTTGATATGACAACTTCAGTTCCAGCTATTTTGGTTGACCATATTAGTTTAGGAGGTCCTGGAACATTAACAGGAAACGAGGGGATTGCTTTATTAGATGGAAGTGATTTAGCAACTAAAAATCCAGGAACAGTTATACATGATTTTAAAATTTATGATTATAAATTGAGTGAATCTAGAGTGTTATATAATTATAATAATATATTTTCAGATTCAGAAGAATTTGGTGTATTTGATCTTGAAACTACAAACTTCTGGAATTATGTCAATGATAATTTTGATTTCGCCCTGACGGGTACTTCTATTCGCTGGGAAGGTGGGGATAACGGCACTGACCATCCAAATATTAGTATTCAATTAGAAAATGGATATACATTGAACATAGATAATATATGGTTTCTTACCGATTATTCAAAGGGAATCCAATTTAGACCTCAAACTAACTATACTACTGGAGCTCAAAGAGCTGAAGGCGAATATTCAACTTGGTGGATTCAAGATTTAGATCCTAATAAAAGATATGAATATCATTTGTACAATTATATGCGAGATGATATAGATGAACAGCAATATATTATTGGAATTGATGTAAAAGGAAACACAACTAATACATATCATTTATTCCAACGGGAACAATTAGTACCAGCAATAACGGATACAATTTATCCAAATTCAGATGGTAAAATATTTTTCGAATGCAGTAAGCATGGTGCACATGGAGGTTATTTATCTTGGATAAGAATAAAGGAATATACGAATAAATTTGGTGGCTCTTCATATATTAATTTTGGAAATATTGAAGGTGAAACTACTGTTGAAGAATCAAGAATTTATTTGACTAAACATTTTGGGCATTTGAATCCACAAATTCTTGTTAACTATCACTTGATAACAGATTATGAAGATCATATTGAAGATGAATTAGCGGCTACTGGTATGACCAATATTTCATCTACAAAGTTTAATGAATATAACGGTGGTGCTTTTAAGGATGAACAATACAACAAGATAAATGGTGGGAATCCGAACCCTGACTTAGTAGGACAGGCAATAACTATTTGGGGTGCTTCTCAGATTGAATGTAAATTTAAGTTTATTTCAGATATTAATGGTCAATGTACCATTGGTTATGGTTGTGGATGGTCCCAGTCCAACGCCACATATAATACTTCTGTATCTATTTACTTGAATAATACTGTAATACATGATATTGGATACGAGGATGGAACTCCACCATTCGGTCCTATATATCATACTTTTGATGTTGTAATAGGTGATACAATAGTTATATATGAAATTTATTCCGTAATGTTTTTGTATTCAATAGAACTTACAGAAAATAATTCTTCACAATATGTTAGTAGAATACCCGTAAAAAGTGTAATGGCACCCAATTTTGTATTTTCTGCGGAATATAATAATGGTGCAAATAATTCTCCAGCAGATTTTCATTTTGGATTTTCTGGACCTACAATAGATTATGCGGAACATAGCGCAGCGTACTTCATTCTTGCAAATTGGAATACTACTGAAACTCAATTATTGCTTAATTCTAATAATGGTTGGGGTATTGGTCCTGAATATGATATAAATGTTCCAATTTTTGATTCTAGTGATATTTCTGGTAATGAGTTTACTAAAATAAGTCTTGAATATTCTGGTGCAAGTGGCCAAGAAATTAATGTTTATTTAAATGATGTATTAAAAGCAACTTACAAAACAGATAGAACGGATAGTAATAATATTGTGACGAAAGACTGGAATGTACAAGATGGTTTAGATTCAGTATTGTTTGGATATAGTCCAATTGAAAATGGGGATTGGAAAAATGATTTCACTCTTAAAAATGTAAAATATTTACTGAATGATATAATACATCCAATGATATCAATTCATGGAAATAATCCAATGTATATTCTTGTTGATGAGGGATATATTGCACCAAATGTAACTGCTAAAGATTACAGAGATGGAGATTTAACTTCAAAAATAGTTGTAAGCGGTGGAACATTTGATACAGATGAAGAGGGTGTTCATGAAATTATTTATAGTGTATCAGATGAAGCAGGAAATGAAACGACGGAAATTTTAACAGTTCATGTAGTTAAATTTCTAAATCCTGAACCAGAACCTGAACCTGAACCAGAACCTGAACCAGAGCCAGAACCAGAACCAGAACCACAGCCTGAACCCGAGCCAGAACCAGAACCAGAACCAGAACCACAACCAGAGCCA
>MDTC01116406.1_pt1 | contig 18573 bp, 23 predicted proteins | sample 811181 | NCBI WGS metagenome assembly MDTC01 (sample SAMN05326644, study PRJNA326480) | marine metagenome | isolation source: seawater | place: Pacific Ocean: North | collected 2011
ATTTGCTTAAGCTTTGCTGCCGAGAAACCCGCCTTGGTTGGATTAACGTCCATGCTCACCCCTATTTACCCTTTTCTCTACTGATCTGCGAAGCTTGTTCGCATTCGCCACGATAGCAGGACATAGCCGGTCGTCCAAAGGGCTATCCGCCGTCTCAACATAGTTGAATCCTGCTAGCAAGACACAAAGCTCTTGCATTTATCTTTCCCAAATCAATAGGATTCGGAGTTCACTAAAAAAGGGGAAAGCAGATGATTGATCTAAACCTAAGCGGCAAGCGCGCCGTAGTTACTGGAGCGAGTTTAGGTATCGGTGCCGCGATCGTGAAAATGTTGGCTGAGCACGGAGCCGAGGTTGAATTTTGTGCTCGCAATGCCGACATGGTCGACGCTCTGTCAAAAGACAGCAAGGCGGCTGGCCACACCGCCGACATGGGCGACCAAACTTCAACCGAAGAATTTATTCAGCGGGTTCTCAATTCCGGGCCTGTAGACATCCTCATTAATAACGTCGGCGCCTCACCGTCGCGCAATTTCCTCTACATGAGCGATGACGACTGGCGCGATTTACACGAATTAAATCTCTTATCCGCAGTCCGCTGCACACGCGCTTTCCTACCCGGCATGCGCAAAAAAAAGTCTGGCCGCGTGGTCATGATTTCCAGCTCTGCGGGGAAATACCCCAATGCAGCTCTGGTCGACTACGGAGCGACCAAAGCGGCCATGATCTCCATATCCAAGTCGTTGGCGCGAAAATACGGACGTGACGGCGTACTTATAAACAGCGTACTGCCGGGCTTGATTCACACCGCCATGTGGGAGCGAGCGGCCGGAGAAATCGCCGAAGCCAGTGATTCAACCGCAGAACAAGTCATTACCAACAACGGCAAAGGCGTACCGATAGGGCGCTATGGCACCTCGGAAGAAGTTGCCGCCTTGGTGGTCTTTCTCTGCTCGGAAGCGGCCTCTTACATTAACGGTACGGCAATCGAGGTGGACGGTGGCCAAGCGGGTCACATTTAACACGGATGCGGCCTATAGAAGTTACTCGGGCTGAGGAATAGCAAAACCAAATTCAGCAGCAATAGCATCGTTGTGTGCGCCAAGCTTTGGCGGGGTCCGGTATAAGTTTGTTGGCGTTTGCATAAATTTAATCGGGTTCGCAGCCAATTGAATATCCGGGTTGTCTCCCTGGGGCTGGCACTGCTCCAACATTCCCCGTGTCTGCACATGCTCGTCGGCAAAAATGTCCGCCATGTTCTGCACTGGGCCGGCTGGCAAACGCCCATCAAGTTTTGCCATCAATTCCGCTCGAGTAAATTGTATGGTCCACGCGCAAATCTGCTCTTCAACCCAGTCAACGTTTTGCAAACGCGCGGCATTGGACTCACTGCGTTCATCTAAGATCATATCCGGCCGGTCCATAACGGCACACAATAACTCCCAGTGGTGTGGCTGCGCCACGGCAAGCGATATACGACCGTCTTGAGCCGGAAAAAGATCAAACGGATACAGCGTCATCGCCCGCTGTAAACCGGCAGGATTCGGTTTACCGGTAAAACTGAATTGCGCCACCGCACTCTTTTGGAATGCCAGCATCGCGTCGTACATCGACACATCTAAGAACTGACCCTCGCCCGTGGCGCGCGCATGATGAACCGCGGCCAACGCTCCAAACGCCATCAGCGTGCCTGGGAAGACATCAGCAATAGCAGGCGTGACCAGATTGTCATTCGCATGCACAAGACCACCAAAACTCTGCGCTGCAGCATCAAGCGAGGGCCAATGCGCATAGGGGCTTTCGCCAGTACGAGGATCGCCAAATCCACGCACACAAGCATAAATAATGCGCGGATTGCGCCGCTTGATCGTCTCATAGGACAGACCAAGTTTGTCCATTACACCTGCTCGCATGTTCTCCAGAACGATGTCCGCCTGTGCGCATAGATTTAAAAACGCCTCTTTACCCTGCTCAGCCTTTAGATCTATACAGACGCTTTCTTTATTTCGGTTCACTGCGGCAAACGGTGCGCCGTAGTCGGAACCCGCATCCACTTCCTCATACGTCGCAGCATGGTCAGGCAAAAACGGCGGGATGTTGCGATAGCCATCCCCAAACGGCGGCTCAACTTTAATCACTCGCGCACCTAAGTCTGCAAATAATCCGGCCCCGTATGGACCGGCGAGCGCGCGCGTGCAATCGATGACCAACAAGTCCTGCAACGGACCCTGACGTTTGACTTCATTCATAGTGTGCTCTCTTCGCAGCCGCAACTCGGCCTCGGTAGGTACATAGCCTACAGCATAAGAAGTAGCACAACGCACAACCGCAAAACTCCGCTCCACGCGCTGCTAATTTAACGTTGCCCGACGCACCCACGCGACTGGGGTTGCGCATCCACCATGGCTAAAAATCCACTCTGTGCGAAGCGCGCGGGCATAAAATTTAGAACAAAGCTGACCTCGAGCCCCCATCGGCCCCTAAACATCGTTCTCAATATTAGATACCTTTACTATTCGACCGTCTTTTAATGTTTCTAAGGCCGCAACACCATGAGCAATCCAGACCTTTCTGATTTCGAAAAACAGGTACAAGGCTTTATCGCCGAGCACCTGACTCCGGATCTAACCAAAGCCGCTGCTTTGGGTTTCGGCATCAGTCGCGCTGACGGAGAACGTTGGCATAAAGCGGTTTATAAGCAGGGCTGGATCGCGCCAGATTGGCCGGTTGAGCATGGCGGCACGGGATGGACACTGCGACAAAAACAAATCTATTCCAATGCTACCGCGCTGGCGGGAGCACCAATGATCATGCCGTTCGGCATCGACATGGTCGGCCCAGTGCTCTACTCCTTTGGCAGCGATGCACAGAAATCAGAGCATCTCCCAAAGATTCTGGACGGCAGCGTGTGGTGGTGCCAAGGCTACTCCGAGCCCGGCAGCGGCTCAGACCTGGCGTCACTAAAAACCTCTGCGGTGCGCGACGGCGACGATTACGTCGTGAACGGCCAAAAGATCTGGACCACCAACGCCCATAAAGCCGACTGGATTTTCGCTCTAGTACGCACCGATGCAGATGCTAAACCCCAACGCGGCATCAGCTTTTTGCTCATCGATATGCAGAGCCCAGGGGTCGAAGTAAAACCTATCGTGTCCATCGATGGCATGCACCACCTTAATCAGGTGTTCTTTTCTGACGTGCGCGTACCCACCGCCAATCTCATCGGCGAAGAAAACCTCGGCTGGACTTACGCCAAATTTTTGCTGGCCAACGAGCGCGCCGGAATCGCCAACGTCGCTCAATCGGAACGTCTTGTGCACGCACTGCTGGACATCACCCGTGCTGAGCAAGACGGCTGCGGCGGCACTTTATCCGATTCGAACGCATTTATGACGGACTTGGCGAATACCGAGGTACAGTTGCAGGCTCTAAAAGCCCTAGAGGCGAGGGTAATAGCCAGCGTTGAAGAAACTGGCGCACCCGGCGACGAAGCTTCCATGCTGAAAATCGTCGGCACCCAAGTACAGCAATCGCTAGAGTCGCTGCGCGTTGAAGCTGTGGGCAATTACAGCCTGCCCTTCGAAACGGACTTAATCCGCGGAGAGAGCAATCTCCCCCCACCAGGACCAGATTACGCGGTAAGCGCTATATCGGACATGAGCTTCGGGCGCGCATCATCCATCTACGGTGGCTCCAATGAAATTCAGCGTAACGTTATCGCCAAGGCTGTGCTTGGTCTGTAACGAAAGCGCTCAATGACAAGCAGCCGCAGCTGGGGTTCAAGCCAGAGCCTTAAATTCAGTCGCCCGGGGGGTTGCCTGGCAGGGCAATAACCCGCCTCTTGCCCATGGCGGTATTACCCCGGCTGACATCTGCTTACTGCCTCGCGCCATACCCTGTTGGAGCCAACCGCCTAGATAATCTGATCTGAACGGCTTCTGCGAGGACAAGAGCGACGAGCAACGCAAAGACAATCTGATTGATAATCATGGCCGCGCTGCGGAGAGCATTTTCTCCAAACAAAACGACTTGGATCACGAGCAATACAACAAGCCCCAACGCGTTCAAGCGTCTCGCTAGAGATTTAAAACGGAATAAGTCCCTTAAGTAGAGTGCCAGCATGCTAGAACCGCCCAGGACCAACCAAAAAATCGCAGCTAGGCCGGAATCAAAGTAAAAGCTCATACTTGCAGAAAGCATCAAGGCCAATGGACTTCCCCACACAACCCCCGCCCATAGATCAGACAGGCCATCTTCAACTCGGCGCTTTGCCAACCAAACATTTACGCCAGACGCCGCAACGACGGTGAGCGACATACCAAGAATAAAATAAGCCACTTTGACCCAATAGCCCGAGAAATTACCAAAGTGCAGTCGATAGATGCTATACAGCACTTTTTTGCCGACGCTACCGTCCTTCCATCCGTCCGTTCGAATAAAAGCCCCCGCCGTGGTGAAGAGATAATTTTCAGAATAAATCATGCTGTCTTTATGCTGAACGGAAACGCCAACAAAACGCGTTGCCGATTCGGCCTCATGCACCGTGAGCAGAAAAGTTTCGCCGTTGTTCGCCAAAACTGGCATCTGCTGCAAGATCGCGTTAACCGCAATGGGACCTTGGCTCAGTTCCACTTGGGGATCCGTGCCATAGACGGTCTCTATCACGGCCTGTTGATCGCCGGCGAATTCGGCCTCAGCAATAATCGCCAGAGTAGGTAGCGCCAGGCCAAAAAATGCGCCCGTTACAGCGATAGTCAAATGAAAAGGTGCAGCCCAAACACTCAGCCGATTGTGGATGTCGGTTTCTTTCAGCTGCAAAGATTTATTCAGCCGCAGAGCAAAGGCATCTCGCAAAATACTCGGGTGAGCAAAGAGGCCTGTGATAATAAGGCCAACTAAGATCGCGCCTAAGGAACTCACAAGCACCATGCCCCAACTTTTTGGCAGGTGCAAAAAGTAATGCAGGTCTCTTAGCATCGAAGACCAAAACACCCGCTCTTTCGGGCCTAACTCGCCATTAGGGTGCAGAAACCAACTTTCTTTTTCGGACGCTATGCGCGCGCGGGGTGAGTCAGACGTAGGCGTCACCAGATACATGTGCGGCGTTAGAACCGCGCCATTGCCTAGAACCTCGTTAAAGGTAGTTTCGGCAGCAACCAAGTTAAGGTCGCTTGGGCTGACCGTGGGCGCATCCGGCTGCTCCCACTGCTCAATCTCACTGGAAAAAACCAACAAAGATCCGCTTAAGCAGACCAGATACATCAGCGCACCCGATAAGAGACCCAGCCATGAGTGTCCCGCAATGGCACGTTTTACGATATCAGCGCTAATCATGTCATGGTCACTTTCAACGAATCAGAGCCGCAACCGCCGACAGCCCGACTGCGGCCAAAAAAAATCGCAACCGCCAGCTGTGATACTGCATCAGCATCCACGCCGACACCGCTCCCCACAGCAACGGACCAACGATGATCATAAGCGCCATACGATCAATGGGGCTAAAGGGCAATAAGTTACACACTGCCACAACGGATAAAATCGCAGTAAGACCGGAAAATACGATCACCCAAAGGAACTTTGCTAAATTAGGCGCTATATTTTTGGGTAACCAATCAGTCGCCGTTCGCTTAAGTGGTACCAATAAAGCCGCGGGAAACAGGCCTGCATAGGCGACAAGAGCCCACGCCAGCACCGGGGTAACAAGCAATAAGTAGACCGCTGCGAAAACTGGCTGATACGCCACAGAAAACGACAAGAGCGAGGAAGACAGCAACAGCATTAGCCAAACCTTGGCGAACCGCAGACGCGGCATCCCACGCCATAAGCAAAAAGCCAAAATGACAGCCAACCCAGCAAAAGCCCAAGCAATTAACACTAACAAAGAACAGGCCCCACGTTTTTAGCTACGGGTTGGCCGACTCGCGCAGCACTGATCATCAGGCATCGCGTACGCGCCTTCCCCGCTCATGTTCTATGCGGAAACGCCCTTATACAGCGGCCTTATTGCCCGCCTGCCTACAGGCCCCCCTCGGTCAGTTTGTGCGGATCCAACAGAGATTGCAGTTCCGCGTAGTCAATATCGGTATTTTCCGCCGCAACATCAATGATTGGACGATTTTCACGATAAGCAATCTTCGCGATCTCCGCAGCTTTCAAATACCCAATTACGGGGTTTAAGGCGGTCACTAAAATCGGATTCTTATGCAGCGCATTGTTCAGCTGCGCTTCGTTCACTTGAAAGGTTCTAATCGCTTTATCTGCTAGCAAAACGGCGCTATTGCCCAAAAGTGAAATGCTCGAGAGCAGATTATCGGCGATCACGGGCAACATTACATTGAGCTCAAAATTTCCGGACTGACCGGCAATAGTCACCGTTGCATCGTTGCCTATGACCTCCGCCGCAACCATGGCGACCGACTCGGGAATCACCGGATTTACTTTTCCCGGCATTATCGATGATCCCGGTTGTAAAGCTTCGAGTGATATTTCCCCCAATCCAGCAAGCGGCCCTGAGTTCATCCACCGCAGATCGTTAGCTATTTTTAAGAGTGTCACAGCTATACTTTTGAGCTGACCAGACACGGCAACCGCCGGATCCTGACTGCCCATCAGCGCAAAAAAATTATCGCCACGCTTAAACTCAACCTCGAGTTCTGCAGACAACAGCTCAGCGAACGTCGCGGCAAAATCGACATGGGTATTGATCCCGGTGCCTACCGCTGTGCCCCCTAACGCGAGGCCCTGCAGAGATTCCGACCCTGTATTGAGCAGACTAACGCCCTGCCGCAGCTGACTTGCCCACCCAAGAAGCGTTTGATCCATACGCACGGGCATGGCGTCCATCAAGTGCGTACGCCCGGTTTTACAAAACCCCGCGACACTGGTCGCCTTTTCCTCAATGGTATCAATAAGATGCAGCAGACCAGGCTTTAGGCTTTGCTCGATCGCGAGCCTAGCGCTGACATGGATCGCAGTAGGAATGACGTCATTACTGCTCTGCCCAAAATTAACTTGGTCGTTAGCGTCAATGGCATTGCCGTCAATGCGCGTTGCGATGTTAGCGATCACTTCGTTCGCATTCATATTAGAGCTTGTGCCGGAACCTGTTTGAAAAACATCGATCGGAAAGTTCACCATAAGCGCGGTATCACTCAAAAGCTCATCGCAAGCTTGCCGTATTGCATTGGTGACCGACGCATCTAAACAACCCAGCTTTTCATTCGCCGACGCCGCGTTTTTCTTGATCAGCAAAAGCGCCCGAATAAACTCTTCCGGCATCTTACGGCCGCTCACTGGGAAGTTGTCTATCGCACGCTGTGTCTGAGCCCCATAGAGCGCCGACTCGTCCACTTCCATCGTTCCCATGCTGTCTTTGACAATCCGTTTCTTACCCATAACCGTTAGTCCTTGCCTTTAATAACCGTTAGTCCTTGCCTTTAGTAATCTCAGCCGGTCAGAAAAAATCTGGTCAGCGCATTGATTTCGTATATTTTTCGATTGAGTCGTCAACCGCCTCAATGGGAAACAGCCGTACGATACAAAAATTCCAGCGGTCGATATAAATTGTCGAGGCATAAGCAGAGCCAATGCCGAGGCACACAGGCATCGCAAATAACATCGGTTAAAAGTTCAATCGCCCGCTCCAGAAGCGCAACCGCTTCAGATTGGTTGGCATTTTCAGCGAATTCTTCATATCGCGATGAATGCGTGTAAAGGATTTCCGGATTGTCCGGCGCGATACCCCGACGGATCGTCTCTTCGCTTTCAAAAGCCGTCACTGTCAGTTCTCGGAGCGATCGAATATTCATCACGAATGATTCTCATTCAAGATCATATCCCAATAATGGTTCGAAAAGCATGGGCGCTAAGCCCGAATCGAACCCATAGTTCGAACAGCGGGCGCCATTGCGATCGCCTAAATTATTAAAACTCAGCGCAGAGCCGACATCGCCGCTGATGGCTTACCAACCACATCGCCAGCCTAATCAAAGCCGAATCCGCTAATCAGTCGCAGGAGTGACAGCGCTCGAACTTGAAAATTTCTTCTTCGCTACCTTCCTCTTCAATAGCGTAATCAATAAGGCATCTAATTGCCTTGCCTGAGTCAGCAAGATCGTAGCGTTCTACGATTTTTTTCAGATAGTCCAACTGAAATTCTTTCAATTCCACTTCTAGTTCTTGCCGCACAACAATTACCTCCTATGCCCCGCTCATGGATTTGATCAGACCACCCGGCCCAAACCTTCTGCGGCTTTTACGACTATCTGAGCACCACTCGCATTCTTTGCACAGATATTTCAATGAATTATTATTCAGCCGTGTTGCCATCTTTGTCAAAACTACTTCGCTTTTAATGCTTCCACGCTAATACGAAGATCCACTCGCATGTCAAAACCAAATGCTTTTGCATAGTCGACGCCAAACTCATCCCGCTGAATAGTCGCAACTGCATTCGCGCCACAGGCCTTTTTGAGCTTCATTGGGTGAAACATACATTTGAAAGTTTCTATTTTGAGCACGACTGGCTTAGTGACACCATGCAGTGTCAAATCGCCAAGAACCTCTGTTGGCGCTCCATCAATAAAATTTATTGCGCCCGAATAACGCGCCGTTGGAAATTTAGCGACGTCAAACATGTCATCGCTCTTGGCATGATCGTTCATATCGTTCAAGCCGAAATCAATCGAATTCATATCCATCACAATATCAACACTGCCTTTCTGAGCGTCTTCATCGATTTCAATCGTGCCCGAGGTTTGATTGATCTTACCGCGCCACAAAGACATCCCGCCCATATGATCGGCCTCAAACGACGGGAACGTATGTGTTGGGTCAATTTCAAAAACCTCTACTTCCGCAATGGCTGAGTTCATCAACACCGGCAGAAAAAAGACGCAAGCAATCGCTGCTCTTATACAAGTACTACATTTCATTGGCTCTGTTTCCCCTTAAGTCGCTGCTCTCTAGCACTCCAAGCCATGTTTAGAATAGCCACCGAGGCCAATGCCTTGTGAACAGTCGCCTGTTAATTTCGGTCCTACGCATCGAAAGACAGACAAGGCCTGTTATTTCGGCTAAACACTTTAAATGTCTTGGTGCGTTGACTCTGTTTAATTGAAAAAAGTTGTCCCGCTTGATTCTTTGGCAATTCAAAAAATCTCAGCTGGATTCTTCATCGAAGCCTTATGGGTTGTCAATCGACATTACCAGTCCGGTCGTTTCTCGCCACGGGTGCTTTTTTCGAAGGCCTCTGGCAAAGCTGTCCCGGTAAAGATACGGTTTCCCAATCATCGTCGAGACGGAGTTTTGAACAGCATGAAAAAAATTGCCGCTTTCTTTGCCGCAGCCCTTTTATTGCTGGTGATTCTGAGTGCTTGCCAACAATTTGGCAAAATCCCGGATAATGCGGTCGATTCAAGAATTGCTAAGTCCGTTAACTACCACGTTGAAGAGCAGCGCTTTATCAATGGTTTTACTGCGCCCAACCCACCTCGACCACCACAGCTTTCTTTTTGGGATGATCCATTTGGTAAAAGACAGCCTAATTTTTTATTCAACCGTAATCAGACGACTCCGACCTCTGCTCTTCCACAGGTCAACTATGACGACCTAAGTGCTGAAGCAGCGGCGAGCAACGGTCTGCAATTCGTATGGCTCGGACACTCGACCTTACTGCTGTTTATAGGGGGGGCGACGGTGCTCGTCGATCCGGTCTTTTCTAAAGCGGCGGCACCGCTGCCAATCATCGTGCGGCGCTTCCAACCGCCCCCGATCACTCTTGAGGCACTGCCGCCGATCGATTACGTGATGATCTCCCACGACCACTACGATCACCTAGACATGGCCTCTATCAAGCACTTCACCGACTCGGATGTGCGATTTCTTGTACCCCTCGGTGTAGCCGCACATCTACTGCATTGGGGCGTCGCGCCGCGCACGATAATAGAACTCGACTGGTGGGAGAGTTTTACCGAACAAGGCCTGAAGTTCACGGCAACGCCCGCGCAACACTTTTCCGGCCGACTCGGACCCTTTTTGAACAATAAGTCTTTATGGAGTTCATGGGTAATTGAGAACCAGAGCCAGTCTGTGTTTTTTAGCGGCGATTCCGGCTACAGCGACCATTATAAAAACATCGGTAACCAACTTGGGCCTTTCGATTTTGTTTTCATGGACAGTGGGCAGTACGACGAGCAATGGCGCAGCGTTCACAATATGCCCTCCGAAGTCATCCGCGGCTTCAAAGATCTAAAGGGGCGCTATCTCATTCCAATCCACTGGGGCATGTTCAGTTTGTCATTACACAATTGGTTTGATCCACCAGAGCGCGTTACTCAACTCGCGAGAGCCGAGAACATCACTGTTTTAACGCCAAAGTTGGGTGAGTTAATCTCCATTAGCCGACCGCCTCCTTTTCAGTCTTGGTGGCGAAATATTTCTGCGGCCACCGCGCCTTAATTACCATTCACGCGCGCTCTGACTACAGTGTAGTCTGCGTCAATTATGAAATGTGTTGGCATTGAACAGAGCAGCAACGGCCCGAACACTCAGCACCATCACCGACTGCTTTTTGCCAGCACGTTTTTGAGCATCACGCCCTACCTGCAGGACCTAATTAAGCGATCTTCGCAATATTGTGTGTCTGTCTTATTTAGGCAAAACTTCTGGAAAATAATAACTTAAAGACGAGGACACATGAGCTTGCATGTCGATTACCTAGTGAGCGGGGCCGGCGCTATGGGCATGGTCTTTAGCGACGTTATCTTGCATGAAAGCGATCAAAGCATAGCTATTGTCGACCGCCGTTCTGCGCCTGGCGGTCACTGGAATGATGCCTATCCCTTTGTCCGGTTACATCAGCCGAGCGCGTTTTACGGAGTCAATTCACGTGCGCTCGGCGACGACCTGATCGACCAGGTTGGCTGGAATAAGGGTCTTTATGAACTCGCATCCAAGGGCGAGGTGTGCTCGTACTTCGACCGCGTTATGCGTGAACAATTTCTACCCAGTGGGCGCGTCCACTACTTTCCAAACTGCGAGGTAAATGCGCAGGGTGAAGTGGTCTCTCTGGTTACCGGAGCGACCGTAGACATTACCTCTAACAAACAGGTCGATGCAGGCTATATGCAGGTACAGGTGCCCGCTACACGCGAACCCGATTATAAAGTAGACGAAGGCGTCACCTGTGTTCCGGTTAACGCCCTAGCGCAGGTCGCTGGCCCAGACCGAAGCTACGCCATCATCGGGGGTGGTAAGACGGCCATGGACGCAGTGTTGTGGTTGTTGTCACACGATGTAGATGATCAAAAGATCCACTGGGTCAGACCCCGTGACAGCTGGATTTTAAATCGCGCTAACATCCAACCCGGCGAGCTTGCGCTCAAAAGTCAGGATTCTTTTGTTCGTCAGATGACGATAATTTCTGAGTCCGCAACAGCAGAGGAAATGTTCCAGCGTCTCAACGCTGACGATATTTTATGGCGTCTAGATGACACGGTAGCGCCTACGATGTATCGCTGCGCAACAGTCACCCCCGCAGAATTCGAGGCACTGAAGCGCGTTACGCATGTTGTTCGCATGGGCCATGTACACCGGATCCACGCCAAGGGCCTGGAACTCGAGGGGGGCTCACACGCACTTCCAGAGCAAACACTGTACATCGACTGTTCGGCTGACGGGCTGGCAAAAAGGCCTCCTAAGCCGATTTTTCAAGGCCAACGCATTACGCTGCAAACCGTGCGTTTTTGCCAGCAGGTCTTTAGCGCCGCCTTCATTGCTCACTCGGAAGTCGCCTATACCGACGATGCGGAAAAAAATACGATCTGCACGGTTGTGCCCCATCCGGACACGGCTGAGGACTTTATCAGGGTAACACTCGCAAATACCCTAAACGGGGCCGCTTGGAGCCAAGATCCGGCGCTTGCGGAGTGGCTAGCAGATGCCCGCTTAGACGGCTTTAGCGCTGTGCGTGGTTCACCTGATGAGAACGTACTCAACATAGGAATGAAAGCTATCACCAATATGCAGCGCTTTTTAAGCGCCTAATCTCGACTCTGGCGTGCTCGCCAGTTATGCCGCAATCCTATAAGCCTTATCGTCGCCCTTCGATTTTGACGAAGCGCTCAAAAAGTTGGTCTACGAACTGCTGAATTTCCTCGTCACCAACCTCGCTGCGTGAAACCCGATCACCTTCCATCAAAACGCTCATTAAAAACGATTGGCCCTCATGCTTCTCCAGCCGATAGCGGTTGCTGTCGCCGAGTAGACGTCGCCATCGTTTGTTAATCTCTTTCCAGAACGTTCGGGTGTTTGCCCAAAACTCCGTCGCCGGCGAAAAATCAAAATCGACTATTTTTTCGTAACGATTTAGTCCCGCCTCTCGCGCGAGAATGATTTCGCCGTTTGGATTCGTTGGGCCACGTTCAACTCGCTTAACTTTTAAGTTATCTTCTTCCTGAATCCAACCGGTGGGCGTAATCGTGTGGCGGTTGGTTCCAAGCAAGTAGTCATAATCGCGTCGTACGCTGGTTTCGCGCCTCGGAACTGGGCGCCGTGTTTCGCCGCTCTGCCAAAAAGACGTGCCGACTGAGTGTGACCACTTACCATAGGATTCGTAGCGTGGCGAGTCGTCCACCTGAAATACCGCTTGGGTCCAAGTTCCTACGGCTTGCGCGGATGGAATCGATTCGGATTCCCAAGTATCGCGCCCCACGAAAACGTTCATTTCCGTATCTTCGTAAGTCCAATCCTGCCGCCAGTGCTTCATCGTCATGGGCGCCGAAATTTTCCCATCTGGCATCTGCACGATCATAACCAGCACGTGTTGCAGGCTGATAAAAGTCTCAGAATCTTCCACCACAAAAATATACTCGGTACCCCAAGACTGGTACGGAGCCCTGGGAGAATAGCTCTCAGAAAAACCAATGGTTTCAATAAAATCGAACGAAGCCTGATATTCGCCAGCCATAGCCAGGATTGCCAAACGGTCACGCTCAAAAGCACTGAGGCCATCCTTTGTGAGACCAAGCCAGGCCGCATTGGGCCCCGAAGCCTTTTTTATAGCAGCGCCTTTCGTTGTGCCGCCACGAGGCGCAAGTTCACTGCCCATCTCAAACTGCCAAGAATATGTGAATCGTTTGGCCGCGCTCTGCGACGTCGACTCCTCCGCATTCGCTCGATCAAACACAAACACTGCGGCTACAACAAAAAGAATCGACCATAGTCGTCTTGCGCTGAGGCGCGGTGAAGTACCAGCCGATTGCAACCTATTCATCACGTTTTATTCCTGTTGTCTGACGCAGCTGCAAAGCCTCGCCAGCGCGTGTAACGTCTCGTCCCCGGCAGTTATCGGCTCTCATAATCTCATTACATTATCGAGGTTACCGAACTGGTTCCATTAGCCTTTCAGCGAGATCGATCCCTTCATAACTACCGAATGGCTCATTACCGTACAAAAAAAGCTGTAAGCGTCTCCAGACTTGAGCGCATCTGTCGCAAACGTGACGCTTGTAGATTCCCCGCCGCCAATTATTTCCGTAGCTGCGACCACTCGGGCGTCACCTGATTTAAGGTAGCCTCCGGCCGCACCTGCCGCATTGCCGTCATTCTGAATGGCCTGTAAGTCGCTCGTTTTGGCAAGGACCCAGTTATGTCCCATCACTGCTGCCGGAAGGTTACCCGTGTGTTTAAACTCAATAACCGCATCTGTGCAGCTCGCTGGGATCTCTATCGACGCTAAGCTGTAGCTCAAAGCATCCCCAGCCTCCACCTTTACAGAGCACTCATCTGCAAACGAGGCTTGGGCACCAAAAGCAACGCTCAGCAATATTATGCTGTTTACTAATCTTTTCATTCTATTGTCCTAAATTTTGTTATGGTTTTAAGGCGCGCCATTCGCCTGATGCAATCGGTTGCTCAGACAAAAGCGAGCGAGAAGGGTCGACGGAGCCTACACAGCACTCGGCCCAAAATTACTGCTGGGCTTAGGGCGCGACCACACACCTCAGACTTGGCCTCTGAATTGTCGCTATCCAAAGTGACCTGCCCATCCGACAGCAGACTGATACGTTTCACCACTAGCCCTACCGGAGCCACGTCAGCGACAACGACGTCCCCACTGCAGAGTTTCGCTTTCTTGAGAACAACCACCAAATCGTCCTGTCGCAGCGTCGGTAGCATACTGGCGCCCTTTACCCGAAGAATTTCAGGCACGTTCGAGTATGGGCTGACAGACTGGCAATTCTGGGGGATAAGGTGCTCGTACGGACTGCGTTTCGACACCTTTGCTTTTCCAAAACATTTCTGCGAACTCATTAACCAATGTCAGGAGGTTCTCGCCATCCGCGCGGTCAATACCCTGTTTGCAAGCCGAACCGGCCTGCATAATCCGATGCACCAAATCATGAACCCCCGGGTGCGCTTCTATTTGCGGCGCTTTGAAGAAGTCCCCCCAAATGATGTTTATCTCCGCCTTAACGATGCCCGCTTGCTCTTCCTTTTCGATAACCACCCGCGCGAGTTTCGCACTTTCGTCTGCCGTACTCGGCACGCCCGTTTCCGCAATAATGTCCATCAGTCGGATTACGCTCAAGGCGGACACTTGCGCCACAGCTGGATCATAGATTTTGCACGGTATGTCGCAATGCGCAGCGACGGTTCTGAATTTAAGCATTTACTGAACTCCCAATTGATTTTGACGCCCCGGTTAGCGCCGGCGCTAGGTCGAGGCTCAGTGCTTCTTTACCTACCGGCGCTTCCGGCAGTGTTTTAGTTCGGCTCGAAATAGCGACGCTTGCACTAGCAAGCAAAACCGCTAACGCGATAAAACATACACCCCAGAAATCGGCGTGTGCCATTGATAACAAAGGACCGTCGTGTGCAATAGCGGGGGCCGCAAAGCCTGACAAACTAAAACCAGTCAATAACCTCATGAAATTTGCTCCAAAAACGTAATCAGGGGACACTTACGATGTTACATCGCGCTCTCGTGCCAAATCGGCGACTAAATGATAATGATATGTATTTAGAATTGGAATCTAAAGCCACACTTTTTAATCGAACTAAGGCCGAAACTCAATGAAAGCACAAATGACCGAAACTGAGGTTGAGCAATACTTGGACAGCAAGCCCGGCTGGATCGTTTTGAGTACGGTTGGCTCGGATGGATTTCCGCACAGCGTGCCTTTGGGCTATTTTCGCGATGGCGCCACGATCTATCTCGGCTGCAGGGATAACACCCAAAAAGTGCGCAACGTAGAGCACAATCCAAAAGTGTCGCTCTGCCTGGACAGTGGCTCAACCATGCGCGATATCCAAGGGGTCTTGTTAAGAGGACATGCGAGTATTGTGCGCTCAGAGCCCGAACGCTTGTTGCTACATCAACTGGCGGCCCGACAACGAGGTGTGCTTGAAGAAAACCTCCCCCAGTCCGTGAGCGAGGGGTCAGTCTATATCAAGGTCACTGACTATAGAGTCACGTCCTGGACCTACGGTTCTTGAGACGCGAGCGCCGCCTTTGCCTCAAAAAACATCGCAACCATCACTCTCTCAGCTTCTTTGATATTTGATATCGGCTCGGGCAGCGCGACCTCAACAAAATTATCTTTGTTCGGCGGCGTTCCATCACCGTGATCACGTTCGATCAAAATCGACGTTTCACTAACGTCTATTATCTGTGCATTAGCTGCGTCTAGCATGCCGGCGAAGTGATGGATATAGGCCAACACCGCATCGGGATGATCGTCATTCATATGCTCGATTATTTCCGCTTTGACCTCAGGATCGATAGTGGGCAAAACACTCTCCTTTTCTATGTGTGAAATATTTCTCGACAGCCATTAAACGCTGGGTATTTAGCGACACTGAACCGCCTGATCACGACGTTGAGCTTGGCCCTCTTTACAAGCAACTAGCTCATACGAAGTCTGGATTTAACTTCCTCGAGTGCCTTGGCTTTTTGCAGCCCTTCTTGGGTTGCGCCAATTTTCCAATAACTACTGACATAAGTACCCTGAATTTCCGACTTTAAGGGTTTTAATTTTTTTCTCGCTGACCGCATCAATTCGAATTCACCGGCAACCCAGATATAGGGCGCGCCGTCCATCCACGCCAACTTTTCCAGACGCTGAAACAGTTCACCCGAATAGACCTCGGGGTTCTTATTCACAATCCATTCAACCTGAATCCCTGCTGGTTTTTCCAGGTCGAGGCAATCGTCTTCAGAGGGCACCTCCAAAAAAGCAAAACCCAACGCATCATCGGGCAAACGTTGCAAATTTACCGAGATCGCGGGGAGCGCACTGAGGTCGCCAAAGAACGCAAACCAATCCGCTTTTGCATCCGCAAGTTTTGTTGGGCCAGGCCCTGCAATAGCCAAGGTATCCCCCAAACAAGCGGAACCCGCCCAAGTAGACGCCGGACCCAAATCTCCGTGCACCACGAAGTCGAGATCAAGCTCCAACGCTGCTGCTCTAAACGCCCTAACGGTATATGACCGTTTAACCGCCCCTTTGGCAGTGTCCGCATCAATAACCGGCAACCCTTGCGGATGAAAGAGCGCTTTCACATAACCGCTATCGGCGTCGGTTGGAAAGTCTGCTAGATCATCGCCACGCAGCGTTATTCTTTTTAAATGCGGACTGACGGCGCTGATTTTTATGACTTCAAGAGATCTGACGCGAATCGGCATTAAAACCTCACGAGCGACTTAACTAGCGACAACAAATGCCGGTTTACAGTCAGTGATTAAACGGGAGGATTTGCTCTCGCCCAAATAAACGAGCGCACACAAATGAACACATACAACGCGCCTGAAATTAGCAGCATTAATTTGGAAGCCCCGGCAGCCGGATTAGCAAAGGCATCACCGCCCATAAAAAGGCCACGGAAAAAGTCCAATCCGCCTAAAAAAGCCACCAAACCAAACAATATGGCGATGTGCATCCATACCTTGCGCCGCGCTGGAACGACCGTATACAGCACGCCCATAATTGTAATGGGCGCCCCCAGCATGGCCGGAATCCAAGACGTGATCGATGTGGACCCAGAGCCAATAGAAACGATTGTTGCCCAAACGATCAGCCAAAGCCCATAAATCAGGGTCCAGCGGGACATATCAATATTCAGAAACGTGAAGTGTTGCGGCACGGGACCTCCAAGACAATCAACCATTAGTGCGCTAAAAACCATAAGACAGTGTTTTTAACATTCTTGTTCAGCCTCTGCAGGCTGTAGTATCCTAAATGCAAATAGTTATCATTTGCAAACAAGGGCAGTCATTGACCGATCTATCAGCAGCCGATTTAGCGGATCAAATCGTCGAAGCGAAAAATTCTCTGGTCGTTTTAGGTCGACGCATTTTTCGTATTTCTTCCGAATTGAGCAGCCTTGATGAAAATCAACGAGCGCTGGTGCGACAACTCTCTGAGGATCACGAACTGTTTGAAAACCCACAGATCATCTACGCGAAAATGGACGAGTTTTATAAGGCCTCAGCTGGGTACGTCGAGCTGCTAAAAGATTTGAACGTCAGATTAGTGGAATTATCAGGCCAGCCTTACAAAACCACTAAAAAGGATCTTCCCAGCTGACTGATCCACAATCACGGGTCTACTTTTTGGTTTTCAGCACCCCCGACTTTATCGCCAAAAACCCGGTTGGCTAACGCTCGAGCCCCATATTCGCCAGTGCAAAAGCGAACAAATCAGCGTATTGATCAATAATTTTCTCAGTGGGCGTGCCCGCTCCGTGTCCGGCGTCTTTCTCGATACGGATCATTACCGGCGCTGCCCCACCCTGCTTCGCCTGCAAATGCGCCGCAAACTTAAACGAGTGAGCCGGCACCACCCGGTCATCATGGTCACTGGTGGTGACTAACGTCGCCGGGTAGGCGGTGCCCGCCTGAACATTGTGTACTGGCGAATAACCCAATAGATATTCAAACATTTCTTTTGACTGCTCGGCCGTACCGTAATCGTAGGCCCAGCCCGCACCCGCTGTGAACGTGTGATAACGCAACATATCCAACACACCCACGGCGGGCAGCGCTACCGCCATCAGATCTGGGCGTTGGGTCATTACGGCGCCCACAAGTAAACCGCCATTGCTGCCACCACGCAAAGCTAGGTGTTTAGAATCCGTAAGACCACTGGCAATCAGGTATTCCGCAGCTGCGATGAAATCGTCGAATACGTTTTGTTTGTTGGTTTGAGTGCCCGCGTCGTGCCAGGCCTTACCGTACTCACCGCCGCCACGAAGGTTAGGAACCGCATAGACCCCTCCGGCCTCAAGCCATGCTGCCATAGCGCTAGAAAAGCTCGGCGTCAGGCTGATGTTGAAGCCACCATAGCCGTACAAGATCGTCGGGTGGGCTTGGCCGAGCGCAAGGTCGGCGCGATGGGTAATGATCATGGGCACCTGAGTGCCGTCTTTAGAGGTATAAAAAATCTGCTTGGACACATAGGCGTCGCTGTCAAAAGGCGCTTTCGAGGCGCGATAAATTGACGACTCGCCACTGGCAATATCGAATCGCAAGAGAGTGCTGGGCGTATTGTAGTTATCAAAGCTGTAGTAAAC
>MDTC01041309.1_pt1 | contig 18571 bp, 12 predicted proteins | sample 811181 | NCBI WGS metagenome assembly MDTC01 (sample SAMN05326644, study PRJNA326480) | marine metagenome | isolation source: seawater | place: Pacific Ocean: North | collected 2011
GCAAAATTTATGTTTGGAGTGAGTGTGTTTTGGGCCTATCTTTGGTTTTCTCAATTTATGCTAATATGGTATGCAAATATCCCAGAAGAAGTGACTTATTTTGTTACCAGGATAGAAGATTATCCTCTACCTTTTTGGGGTATGTTAGTCACCAATTTGATTTTTCCATTTTTTGTTTTAATGAATAGTGATTATAAGAGAATTAATTGGCTTATTGTCATGACAGGTATTGTTATTTTATTTGGTCATTACTTAGATTTTTATAATATGATAATGCCTGCTACTGTTGGTGATCAATGGTATATCGGAATACCAGAAATTGGAGGATTAATGTTTTTTACTGGGTTGTTTATCTATGTTGTTTTTAGTACAATTTCTAAAGTTTCTTTAGAACCAAGCGGAGATCCATTATTTAAAGAAAGTGAAAAATTTGTTTATTAAATATTCGAGATGATAGGATTGTTAACAGTTGCGGTATTAGTTTTAATGGGAATTGCTATTTGGCAGATTAGTAACATCTATCAATTAATTCAAAACAAAATAGGAAATAAAAGGGATGATTCGCAGATAGCTACTGAAAAAGATAATGATATGCAAGGTAAGTTAATGTTTGCTTTTCTTGTATTTATATATGTAGTAACTATTTATTGTTTTTGGGCTTATTCGAGGGTTCTTTTGCCTGAAGCAGCCTCAGAACACGGTGTGCCTTACGATCGTCTTCTGTGGATTTCATTTGCAATTATATTGTTTGCTCAGACATTTACCCAAGCACTTTTACATTATTTTGCTTATAAGTATAGAGGAATTAATAATAGAAAAGCTTTTTTCTTTACTCACGATAATAATTTAGAATTAGTTTGGACTGTAATTCCTGCAATTGTATTTTTTATTTTAATAATTTATGGGATGGTCACCTGGTCAAACATTATGAATTTTAGTGAGGATGATGAAGATGCAATTGTAATTGAACTTTATGCTCAACAATGGAACTGGAAAGCTAGGTATGGTGGACAGGATAATGTTCTTGGTGATGCTAATGTTAGATTTTTAAATGACTATGATGGAAGAAATATAGTTGGAATTGATTCATCTGATCCAAATGGGTGGGATGATATTGTTGTCACTCAAGAGTTTCATATACCTGTTAACAAAAAAATAATTTTTAAAATGAGATCTCAGGATGTTTTGCATTCCGCTTACATGCCACACTTTAGGGCTCAGATGAATTGTGTGCCTGGAATGATAACAGAATTTTCATTTACTCCTACAAAAACAACAGCAGAGATGAGAATGAACCCTGATGTAGCTGCTAAAGTGGATAGAATAAATAAAATTAGGTACGATAATAGTCAAAAATTGATTGCTAAAGGGGAAGAAAGTCTTGAACCATATCAATTTGATTATTTATTGCTTTGTGCTAAAATTTGTGGAACTTCGCACTATAATATGCAAATGAAAATTGTGGTTGATACTGAAAAAGATTACAATAAATGGATTTCAAGTAAAGAAGCATTTTCATCAATTATGCAATAAAAGTATTATAAAGAATATTAAAAATGGAAGGCAAAAAAGATAAAAACCTTAGAATTAGAGTAAAAATGGAATCAACTGAGTTTGGCGATTTACTTTCTGATAAGAACAAAAGTGATGATTTTCATCAAGAACATCATCACAAAGAAACTTTTATTACTAAATATATTTTTAGTCAAGATCATAAAATGATTGCCAAACAATACCTCATAACTGGTGTATTGTTTATGGGCTTTATTGGCATCGCGTTATCATTATTATTTAGACTACAATTAGCATGGCCTGAAGAATCATTTGCTGTGTTTGATATTTTCCTTGGTAAATGGGCTCCAGAAGGTGTTATGGACCCTAACATATACTTAGCTCTTGTTACTATACACGGAACTATTATGGTCTTTTTTGTTTTGACAGCTGGGTTAAGTGGAACTTTCAGTAATTTATTAATTCCTCTTCAAATAGGAGCAAGAGATATGGCATCTGGATTTTTAAATATGGTCTCTTTTTGGTTGTTTTTTCTATCAAGTGCAATTATGTTATCCTCATTGTTTGTTGAAGCAGGTCCTGCGGCTGCAGGTTGGACAATATATCCACCTTTAAGTGCCCTTCCTCAAGCCCAATCTGGCTCTGGTATGGGAATGACTTTATGGCTCATTTCAATGGCAATTTTTGTAGCCTCCTCTCTTTTAGGTTCATTAAACTATATAGTAACAGTTATTAATTTGAGAACAAAAGGAATGTCTTTTTTTAGACTACCATTAACTATTTGGGCATTTTTTGTTACTGCTATAATTGGGGTAATCTCTTTCCCTGTTTTATTGTCCGCTGCTTTGCTTTTAATAATGGACAGAAGTTTTGGCACTTCATTCTTTTTATCAGATATTTTTGTTCAAGGAGAGGTATTACATTACCAAGGAGGTTCTCCTGTTTTATTTGAACATCTCTTTTGGTTTTTAGGTCATCCTGAAGTATATATAGTATTATTACCTGCGTTAGGTATTACATCTGAGATTATTGCTACAAATTCAAGAAAACCAATTTTTGGTTATAGAGCAATGGTGGCTTCTATTTTGGCCATTGCCTTTCTCTCTACAGTTGTGTGGGGTCATCACATGTTTATTTCAGGGATGAACCCTTTCTTAGGTTCAGTTTTCACCTTCACCACTCTTTTGATAGCTATTCCTTCTGCAGTCAAGGCTTTTAATTATATAACCACCCTATGGAAAGGAAATCTTCAATTTAATCCAGGAATGCTGTTTTCAATTGGATTAGTATCTACATTTATAACAGGTGGTTTAACAGGAATTATTTTAGGGGACAGCACATTGGATATTAACATTCATGATACGTATTTTGTTGTAGCACATTTCCATTTAGTTATGGGGATTTCCGCTTTGTATGGATTATTTGCTGGTGTTTATCATTGGTTTCCAAAATTATTTGGAAGAATGATGAATAAAAATTTAGGATTTATACATTTTTGGGTAACTGCAATATCAGCTTATGGAGTATTTTTTCCAATGCATTTTGTTGGAATGGCTGGTCTACCAAGAAGGTATTATACCAACACAGCATTTCCATATTTTGATGATCTGGCAGACATCAATGTTATAATAACTCTTTTTGCTTTGTTAGCGGGAGCTGCCCAATTAGTTTTTTTATATAATTTTATATTCAGCATGTTTTTCGGTAAAAAAGCTGAGAAAAATCCTTGGAAATCTACTACTTTGGAATGGACAGCACCAGTTGAACACTTGCACGGAAACTGGCCTGGACAAATTCCTCATGTTCACAGATGGGCCTATGATTACAGTAAGCCAGGTCAGGATGAAGATTTTATCCCCCAAACTATCCCTATTGGTAAAAATGAGGAAATTACAGAACATTAAAATCATAAATTTTTTATATATATAAGGATTTGCTTTTTGCTTATCTTTGATTTAATGAATGAAAATTTAGATCCAACTGACTCCAATTTTACAAATGAAGAAGTTGAGTTAGATAAAGCTTTAAGGCCATTATATTTTGATGATTTTGCAGGACAAGATAAAATTTTAAATAATTTACGAATTTTTGTTGAGGCATGTAATCAAAGGTCCGACGCTTTAGATCATACTTTGTTTCACGGTCCTCCTGGTTTAGGAAAAACTACTTTAGCTCATATTGTTGCTAATGAACTGGGGGTTAATCTAAAAGTAACATCAGGTCCAGTTTTAGATAAACCAGGAGATTTAGCAGGACTGTTAACAAACCTTGAACCAAGAGATGTATTGTTCATTGACGAGATACATAGATTAAGTCCAATTGTAGAGGAGTACTTGTATTCTGCTATGGAAGATTATAAAATAGATATTATGATAGAATCTGGTCCAAATGCTAGAACTGTTCAAATAAATTTAAATCCCTTTACATTAATTGGAGCAACAACTAGGTCAGGACTTTTAACAGCTCCAATGAGAGCAAGATTTGGAATTAATAGTAGACTTGAATATTATAAAACAGAACTTCTCTCAACAATTGTTGAAAGAAGTTCAGATATTTTAGAAATAAAGATTAATAATCGTGCTGCAATTGAGATTGCAGGAAGGAGTAGGGGAACACCTAGAATTTCAAATTCTTTACTAAGGAGAGTTAGAGATTTTGCTCAGATTAAAGGAAACGGAGATATTGATATTGATATAACAAAGTTTGCTTTAAAATCACTAAATGTAGACAAACATGGATTAGACGAAATGGATAATAAAATTTTAACTACTCTAATTGATAAATTTAAAGGAGGTCCTGTAGGAATAACTACTTTATCTACAGCTGTTTCTGAAAGCTCAGAAACATTGGAGGAGGTATATGAGCCATTTTTAATACAGCAAGGCTTTATAGTTAGAACCCCGAGAGGAAGAGAAGTGACAAGTTTAGCATATGATCATTTAGGTAAAAAGAAAGCTAATTCTCAAGATGAATTATTTTAAAAATATTAAATAAATAAATATGATTTTTATAATTAGATTGCACAGATTGTTTTATGATTTTTTAATTAGTCTAGAACTCTCTTCATTTTATTCAAAAATTTTAAATCTATTGTTTTTAACATTGATTATTCTTTTAATAATCACTCTAATTAGTTTCTTCTCAAAAAAAATTATCCCTCGTTTTTTCAATAGCTTATCACAAACCACGAAAACTAATTTTGATAATTATTTAGTTGAAAACAGAACACCTATTTATATTTCTAAATTAATTCCTGTATTTTTTATTTATTGGATTATTCCCCTCTGGTTTTATGATTTTGAAATATTAATTGATTATGCCTTTCTAGCATTAGAGATATATATTGTTTTATTAGCTGTATGGATTTTGAGAAGTTTGTTAAGAGCATTTAAATCTTTTTTAAAAACTGTAGATTCTTTAAAGGATAAACCGATAGAAAGTTTTGTTCAAGTTATCTTAATTTTTATTTGGTTTGTTGCTATTTTAAATATATTTTCAATTATAACTGGAAAGGAAATAACAACATTCCTAACAGCTATGGGAGCTCTTTCGGCTGTTATCCTTTTGATATTTAAAGACACCATTTTAGGATTTGTAGCGAGCATTCAATTAAGCACTAACGATTTAATAAGGATAGGAGATTGGATTACTATGGAGCAATACGGTGCGGATGGTGATGTAATAGAAATTAATTTAAATTCTGTGAAGATTCAAAATTTTGATAAAACTATTACAACAATCCCTACTTATAAACTTATCTCGGATTCTTTTAAAAATTGGAGAGGAATGAGTGAGTCTAATGGCAGAAGAATTAAGAGATCTATTTTAATCAAGGGTTCATCTATTAAGTTTATGAGTGGTGATGAGTTAAGAGACCTAAAAAAAATTAAATTAATTCAAAATTTTATTGAGCTTAAAGAAAAAGAAATTGAAGTCCATAATTCGAATATAAATATTGAAAAATCTATCTTGACAAATGGAAGAAATTTAACTAATTTGGGACTTTTTAGAAATTATATAGAGATATATTTAGATGATATAGCTGTGATTAATAGTGAAATGACTGTAATGTGCAGACAATTATCTCCAAGCCCACAAGGTATTCCGTTAGAAATTTATGCTTTTAGTAAAAATAAAGAATGGAAAGATTACGAACATATTATGTCAGATATATTTGATCATTTATTAGCTTCGTTAAACACTTTTCAATTAGAATTATTTGAGTTCCCTTCCTCATTAAAAAAAACAAATGATTAGAAAGAACTTATATGTAATAATTCTTATTTGTGGGTTTTTTTCCTTTTCTCAAAAAGAAAATTGCACATCTATTTATTTAATTAGACATGCAGAAAAAGTCAGGGACAATCCAGAAAATAAAAATCCTAATTTAAATGCTAAAGGACGTTTAAGGGCCAATAAATGGAAAGACGTTTTAAAACATGTAAAGTTTGATAAAATCATTTCTACAAATCTTAACAGAACTTTGGAAACAGCCAGTCCAATTTCAAAAAGTAATGATTTGAAAATCATTACTTATAGTCCGTCTAGAAAATTTTATGATAATTTTTTGCAACAAAATACTGGCATGACAATTTTAATTGTTGGGCACAGTAATACAACTCCATTATTTGTCAATTCATTAATTAAAGAGGATTTTTATAAGGATATTAAAGATGATAATAATGGAAATTTATATCATATTTATAAATGTGGAGATAATCACTTAAATCATGTTCTTTATTATATAAATTGAACATGAACTTTAACAAAAACAAAAAAGTCGAATTACATATACATTTAGACTGTTCTTTGAGTTTCGATGTAGCAAAAAAAATTAATCCAAATATTACAAAACATCAATTTATTGATCAATTTATAGGAATCAAATGTAACTCTTTAAAAGATTATATTAAATGTGCTGATAGAGCAGTTGAGTTAATGCAAACAAAAAAAGAGCTTGAGCTTGTAACTTCTGACCTTTTTAAGCAACTAAAAGAAGATAATGTAATATATGCAGAGATTAGGTTTGCTCCTTTACTTCATCTTGATAAAGGGCTATCCCCACGTGAGGTGGTTAAAATTATCAGTCAAATAACTAAAAAAGAGTCTAGTAAAACTGGGATTGAAGCTGGTCTAATTCTTTGTACTCTGAGACATTATTCTGAGCAACAGTCTATGGAAACAGTTAATTTGGCAAATGATTTTAAAGGTTCTAATGTAATTGGTTTTGATCTTGCAGCAGATGAGGCAGGTTATCCACTAAAAAATCATATAGAAGCCTTTAAGTTTGCAATTTATAACAATATTAATTGTACTGCTCACGCTGGTGAAGCGCTGGGACCAGAAAGTGTTAATGAAACTTTAGATCAATTAAAACCAAAAAGAATAGGACATGGTGTTAGAAGTTTCGAAGACCTTGGCTTGATTGAAAGATTAAAAAAAGAAAACATTCATTTAGAAATTTGTCCAACAAGTAATATTGTAACTAAAGTTTATAAGGATTATTTGAGTCATCCAATTAATGAACTTTATAATAAAGGACTTTCCATTAGTATAAGTTCAGACGGAAGGACAATTTCGGACACTAATCTAAATAAAGAATATTTACTTTTGTCCAAGTATTTTATGTGGAACGATAATCATTTTTTGAATTGTAATATAAACGCAATTAATGCGTCATTTGCTTCTGATAAATTAAAAAGTAAACTATTAAATATTTTGAGGTCATAATTAAAAAAGTATTTAACTATAACTCATAAGAATTTCTGATAAAAAAGCCTTTAATTAATACATAAATTTGTAAATAATAAGTTTTGATAACAATTTCATTCTTTAAATATAAAAAAAACAAATTTTGGGCTTTTACTCAGATGAATCTTGCTTTTGATGTTTTAAATAAAACTGCTGGGTTATCTTTTTTTAAACTTTTAGGTACTGGATCTGGAAAAGGTTTTAGTTTGTATCCAGATTTTAGTACTTATGCCATACTTTGTGTATGGGAAAAAGAATCATTTGCTAAAGTATTTATTGAAAAGAGTAATCACTCTAAATTAATTTCTAAAAAAGCATTTTCAAGAGAAGATTTTTTTTTAAGTCCAATTAAAAGTCATGGTTTATGGGACGGTATCAATCCCTTTTCAGTAACAAAACATGAATTTAATAAAGAAAGTAAAATTGCAATAATTACCAGAGCTACATTAAACAAAAATAAATTGTTTGAGTTTTGGAAATCAGTCCCTCAGGCTTCTTTAGCTATTCAAAATGCAAAAGGAGTTGAGTGGTTTAAAGGTATTGGTGAATGGCCTTTTATTCAACAAGCAACATTTAGCGTATGGGATAATATTGGTTCAGTGAAAGAATTTGCTTACGGAAGTGGAGTCCATTCCAAAATTGTAACAAAAACTAGAAAAAGAAATTGGTATAAAGAAGATCTTTTTGCACGATTTGAACTATTAGATTCACAATTAATTATTTTTTAAATTGAAAAAAGTTATAATAATTGGAGCTGGTATAGCGGGAATAGCATCTGGTATAAGGTTAAGGGCTAAAGGGTTTGATGTGGAAGTATTTGAATCTAACTCTTACCCTGGAGGAAAAATTTCCAGTTTTAATTTAGGAGATTACCGTTTTGACGCAGGCCCGTCTTTATTTACAATGCCACATTTTGTAGAAGAACTATTTGATTTGTTTTCTGAAAATTCTAAAGATCATTTTTTGTATAAGAAAAAAGATATTTCATGTAACTACTTTTGGGAAGACGGAACAAGACTTTCTGCATTTTCAGATAAAAATAAATTTGCAATTGAGGTCGAAAAAAAATTGGGTGTTCCTACAACTAGGTTATTAAAGTATTTAAGAAAAGCTGAAAAGAAATATGATTTAACTAAAACAATATTTTTAGAAAAGTCACTGCATAAATTAAGCACATTTTTAAATACGGATACATTAAAAGCTATTTTGAATTTAAATATTTTCCAAATTGGTAAAAGCTTAAACGATGTAAATGAAAAAGAGTTAATGGAGCCTCACTTAATTCAACTTTATAATCGATTTGCCACATATAATGGCTCTTCCCCATATAAAACACCTGGTATGATGACGCTGATTCAGCACTTAGAACAAGAATATGGGACTTATGTAGTTGAAAAAGGAATGATAGATATAACAAACGCACTTTTTAAGCTTGCAAAAAGAAAAGGTGTAGTTTTTAAGTTTAATGAGAATGTTACTAAGATTTTAGTTGAAAACAAAAAAACTATTGGAATCCAGGTAAAAAATAAAAAATATTATTCTGATTTTGTAGTTTCTAACATGGATATTGTGCCAACATATGATAAGCTTTTACAAGGCCAAAAAAGACCAACTATTGTTTTAAATCAAGAAAGATCTAGTTCTGCAATTATTTTTTATTGGGGCATAAAAAAAGAGTTTCCAGATTTAGATTTACATAACATTTTTTTCTCAGATAATTACAAAAAAGAGTTTGATTCAATATTCAATAAAAAAGAAGTATACAATGATCCAACAATTTATATTAATATTACATCAAAAGACCTTCCCTCTGATGCACCAAAAAATTCTGAGAATTGGTTTGTAATGATTAATTCTCCTAATAATGAAAATCAAAACTGGGAAACTATTACAACTGATCTAAGGAAAAATGTTATAAAAAAAATCAATAATATTTTAAAAACTGATATTATGCCTTTCATTGAAGTGGAGAGAGTTTATACTCCTCAAGATATTGAATTAAAAACTCAATCTTATTTAGGTTCCTTGTATGGGGCCTCTAGTAATAATAAAATGTCTGCTTTTTTAAGACATCCAAATTTTTCAAATAATATTTTAAATCTATACTTTTGTGGAGGAAGTGTTCATCCTGGTGGTGGTATACCACTTTGTTTGCTCTCAGCTAAAATAGTCTCTAACTTGATAAAATAATTAATGAATATTTTATTCCCAAAAAATTCAACTGAAAGAATTTCAATATTTATTATATGGTTATTCCACTTTTGTGGTCTTCTTGGAATTGCTTATGGAAATAAAGATTGGTTTATTGCTTTTACACCTGTTAATTTAATGATATCATTTGCATTATTATTTGCAAATCAAAAGGAATTAGAGATAAAGAATATTATCGCTGGGTTTTTAATATTTTTAATTGGAATGATTGCAGAAATTTTAGGAACTAATTATGGAATTATTTTTGGTGATTATACTTATTTAGATAACCTTGGTTATAAAGTTTTTGGTGTTCCAGTAATCATTGGTCTTTTATGGGTTGTTTTGACTTTTATAACAGGCTCTTTTACCTCTTTTGTATTTTCTAAAAATAAAGTTAAAGCTATTTTTTCTGGCGCTTTGTTAATGGTTGTTTTAGATGTATTAATTGAACCAGTTGCACCTGAAATGGGTTTTTGGGTTTTTGATAATATGATTGCTCCTTTTCAAAATTATTTAGGATGGTTTTTAATTGGAATCCCTGTTCAAGCTCTTTTTCATTATGGGATTGCTAAAAAAGAAATTTCCTTCTCTTTAAATCTATTAATAATTCATTTTTTGTTTTTTGGCTTGATAAATATTTTAGCCCTGTAGTTCAACGGATAGAATAGAAGTTTCCTAAACTTTAGATCTAGGTTCGATTCCTAGCAGGGCTACGATGGTGTAACTGTTAACTTATCTGATGCATACGAAGTTTCATAGCATTTTAATTTCCCACCCACACCGGCTGAGTTACAATCTGAGGAATAGGAATTTGAGTGAGCACTACATTTAAATTTATCTTCAGAGGAATTATATGACCATGAATTTCTCTGTCCTTGATGTGGACAACTATTTGTAAAAGCTTTATAAGTTGAAGCATCAATTTTTAGTAGAAGCATTTTTTGGGCTGTAAAATTCATCCACCCGTTAGAACTTAATGCGGAAAAGTTACCATGATTTAGGTCAATAATTATGTCACTTCCACTGATAACGTATCCATTGTCAGTATTACCATCTCCTCCGCTACCATCATTTCCATTGTCAATTGTATCATCTCCACCAGAGGAACATGCTTCTAACATGGTAACTCCCATGAAAGCTAAAGCAACTGAAGGGCAAACATTTGATAAAAATTCTCTTCTTTTATTTTTCATCTAAATAAAACTAATGTAAATTGCTGATAGAATTGGTCTAAATTATTAGTTTTACATTTCTTTTTTTTATAATCAAATAAAAATAAATTATGAATATTTCCACATTAGATATTATTGTTTTTGTTTCATACTGTATAATAATTTTATTTATTGGGCTTTATGTTTCAAGAGATAAGGGCGGTAAAGCTAAAAGTGCAGAAGACTACTTTTTAGCTGGAAAATCACTTCCATGGTGGGCAATTGGAGCCTCATTGATTGCTGCCAATATCTCTGCTGAGCAATTTGTTGCTATGAACGGTTCGGGATTTGCAGCAGGACTAGCAATAGCATCTTACGAATGGATGGCCGCAATTACTCTTTTAGTTGTAGGAAAGTATTTTTTACCAATATTTATTGAAAAAGGATTATATACAATCCCAGAATTTATAGAAAAAAGATTTAGCACTAATCTAAAGACAATTCTTGCTATTTTTTGGATTGCTTTATTTGTATTTGTGAATCTTACAACTGTTTTGTTTTTAGGAGCAAAAGCTTTAGATATTGTAATAGGAACAGGAGACGGATCCTTGCTTTTGGGAAGTATTATTGGCCTTGGTCTATTTGCAGCAGCATATTCTCTTTGGGGTGGTCTAGCCGCTGTAGCTTGGACGGATGTTATCCAAGTGGTTCTTTTAATTTTTGGAGGTTTAATGATGACTTATTTTGCGCTTACAAATGTTACTGATTCTGGGGGTTTGATAGACGGAATCGCACATGTTTATAATACAGTTCCTGAAAGGTTCACAATGATTGTATCCAAAGGAGAGATTATTAACACTAATGGACAAGATACATGGGAAAACCTCCCTGGAATTGCTGTCTTAGTTGGAGGGATGTGGGTTGCAAATCTTTATTATTGGGGTTTCAATCAGTATATTATACAAAGAACTCTTGCTGCTAAAAATTTGAGAGAAGGTCAAAAAGGTATTGCTTTTGCAGCTTTTCTTAAACTTCTAATGCCAATAATTGTAGTTGTTCCTGGAATTGTTGCATATGTGATGAATATGGACGCTGGAGTTTTCAGTTCATCAACTGTGGATCCTAGTTTTGTTAGTGAAAATGGATTAATTGCTAACGATAATGCAGCGCCTTGGTTAATAAAAAACTTCATTCCCTCCGGATTTTTAGGTCTTATTTTAGCTGCTTTAGCTGCTGCTATTGTATCCTCTTTAGCGTCTATGCTAAATTCAACATCTACTATTTTTACAATGGATATTTATAAATCATTTATTAATAAAGAAGCCACCGACAAATCTATGGTGAGGGTAGGCAGAATGACAGCTTTAGTTTCATTAATAATAGCTATGCTAATAGCTCCACAATTAGGTAGCCTTGGTGAGGTTTTTCAATTTATTCAAGAATATACTGGTGTTGTAAGTCCTGGAATATTAGCAGTATTTTTAATGGGATTATTTTATAAAAAGGCAACTAATAATGCTGCAATTTGGGGTGTAATTTCTTCTGTTCCTGTAGCCATGTATTTTAAAGTAGTTCCTTCAAATTGGTTTTTAGCTCAGACTCCATTTATGAACCAAATGGGGATTACCTGTTTAGCTACAATATTCATAATTTTTGCCATAAGTTATTTTGAAGGAAATAAGAATAATCCAAAAGGTATTTCTCTTACTAGTAAGTTGTTCGAGACGTCTAGTTCATTCAATATTTCTGCAATGGCTATTTGTATTATCACCGCTTTTCTTTACGCCTTTCTTTGGTAACAAACGTCCAAAAGAAGTTATTAACCTATACATAAGTACTTTAGTTAATTGTAAAATTTATTTTAAATTTGAAATAATTTAAAATTATAATTTGACTTAAACGTCTATTAATCAATATTTTGAAAAAATACTTTTTTATTTTTTTTATTTCATTTAGTGTTTATTCACAATTACTTCCGCCTATACAGTCATACTCACCTGATGAATACAATGCGGCAAATCAAAATTGGGATATAACTCAGTCAGATAATAAAGATATTTTTTTTGCCAACAACGATGGTCTTTTAAAATTTAATGGCTCACGCTGGATTAATTATAATTCGCCTAATGGATCTATTGTTCGTTCTGTAAAAGCAGTAAAAAATAGGGTTTATGCAGGTTTGTATGAAGATTTTGGATATTGGAAAAAAGACGAAAATGGTACATATAATTTTATTTCTTTAGTTATTTCCAACGACTTGATTATTCAGAATGACGAAGAGTTTTGGAATATTTTACATTACGATAATTGGTTAATTTTTCAATCTCTATCTCGTCTAATAATGTATAATGAATTGTCTCAGGAAATCAAATATTTTGTTCCTAAGGAAGATATTTTTAATTCATTTATTGTTGATAATAGAATATATTTCACTTTAAATTCTGGTCTTTACACTCTTGAAAATGGTAATGAGATACTGGTGTCAAATGATTCAAGGCTAAGAAACAGGAATCAATATCCCCACATACTTAATATTTTTAAACGAGAAAAAAAATTATTAATAATAACAGATGAATTAGATTTTTTAGAATTATCTCCAAATGGAAATTTAACTTCGTTGTCCTCTCCAGTCTTTGAGTCATTAATTAGTGGTATTACGGGTTTTAAAGTAATTAGTTTAAAAGGTGGAGGGTTTGCAATTGGAACAGTAGGTAAGGGTGTGATGTTTTTTAATGAAAACGGTAAATTATTAAAAAGTATTAAAAAATCTCAAGGAATAGTCAATAACACTATTCTTTCCCTTTATGAGGACATAGATAATAATATATGGTTAGGTCTTGATAACGGAATTTCCTTAATTAATATTAAATCCCCTTACAAAATTTTTAATGACAAAGAGGGGATATTAGGGACTGTCTATGCTTCAAAACTTTATAAAGGTTATCTATATGTAGGTACTAACCAGGGACTTTTTTTTAAGAAAGATAACAGCAAGGATTTATTTAGTTTAATTCCCAATACCGCTGGTCAGGTTTGGAGTTTAACCGAAATAGATAACACTTTATTTTGTGGACATAATAACGGATCTTTTATAATAGACAACGGTATTGCTTCTAAAATTCCTAACACAACTGGAAGTTGGACATTCAGAAATGTATCAAAATCCTCAAATTTAATTTTCGAAGGGGGATATCTTGGAATCAATATACTTCACAAAAAAAATAACAAATGGGTAATTAGAAATAAAATAAACGGCTTTGATATTTCATCTAGATTATTTGAAGTATCTAAAAATGGACAAATTATTGTTAGTCATGGCTACAAAGGTGTTTATAAATTAACTTTAAGTTCTGATCTATATGAATTAAAAGGTGTAAAAATGGATTGCTCTGTTACAATTGGAGGTAATGCTAGTTTAGCAAAGTTTGATAATGAAATTTATTATAATTATAGTGGCGGGTTTTTTAGATATGATGATAAAAAAGACACTTTTGTTAATGACGAGTTTCTTTCAAATTTATCAAATAAAGAACTAATTAATGGAATTATTATAAATGATAAGGATAAAAAACTATGGTTGTTTTCCAAAAGTTATATGCATTACATATCCAAAGATTTAATGTCTAATGAAAATAAAGTAAAATCAATAATATTCCCTGAAAAATTGAGAAAAACTGTATTTGAAAATATTTCAAAGATTAAAAACCAAGAGTATATTATAGGAACCAATAACGGCTATATTTCTTTTAATTTAGATAACTATACTCTAACTCCTCCTGTAATTCAGTTAGATAAAATTGAGATAAACGAGGTAGGAACCCCCCCCCTTTCTGTCTCAAAAAAAGAAGATTTACAACTAGATTATAAAACTAATAACATAAGTTTTTATTTTAATAGTTCGAATTTCAAAAAATATCAAACAGTTGAATATCAATATCTTTTAGATGGATATATGGACCAGTGGAGTCCTTTTAGTGAAACTTCAGACGTAACTTTCAGTAATTTAAGAAATGGTACGTATATTTTTAATGTAAGATCAAAAATCGGAAACACATTTTCAGATGATATTAAATCATTTGAATTTTCAATTGAAAGACCATGGTATGCTTCAAATTTTATGATTGCAAATTACGCCCTAGTTCTAGGAATTCTATTTTTTATAATTAACAATTCATACATTAATTTTTACAGAAGAAAAGAAGAAAAAATAATCAGAATTAATGAAAGTAAACTAGAGCTAAAAGAAATAGAAAAGAAACAAGCCTTAATGACAATTGAAAATGACAATCTTAATCAAAAAATTGAAGGAAAGAATACAGAGTTAGCTATTTCAACTATGAGTATGATAAAGAAAAATCAATTTTTAAGTAAAATTAAAAAAGATTTAAACAATGTAGATTCTATTTCTAAAGTTTCTTCAATTATAAAAACTATAGACAGACATCTCAACAATGAGGATGATTGGAAATTTTTTGAAGAAGCTTTTAATAACGCGGATAAAGATTTTCTTAAGAAGGTTAAAGATATACATCCTACACTTACAAATAATGATTTACGTCTTTGCGCTTATCTTAGACTTAACCTCACCTCAAAGGATATCGCACCTTTACTAAATATAACCTTAAGTAGTGTAGAAATTAAGCGTTATCGACTAAGAAAAAAAATGCACTTATCAAAAAATGAGGGCCTTACGGACCATTTGCTAAGTTTATAGAATTCATATATTTACGTATTATAGACTATACATTAACTATACATTATGATTTTGTTGTTTAATAAATTATTGTATTTATTGTAATCTTAATCCATTTTTATTCTTGTTTTTATGAATTCCGCAACATACCTATCAGTATTTTATTAATAGCACAATTTGTAAAGGTTATTTATATTTCTAAAACTTTTTAAAATCGTTAAGTTTAGATTTTTAAACAACAAATCAAATATGAAAACAAATTTATTAAGAAAGTTATCTTCTTTTATTTTGTTATTTGCAATCAGTTTTAGTTTGCATTCACAATCTGTCAGAGGAATAGTTACAGATCAGAACGGTGTTCCATTGCCTGGTGCTACTGTAATTGTGGAAGGTACATTAAACGGAGTTACTACTGACTTTGATGGAAACTATTCAATTAGTGCTTCAAGTGGAGACACTTTAGTTTTTAGTTTTGTTGGGTATACTTCTTCATTTGTTCTTGTCGAATCTTCAAATACTATAAGTGCAATGTTAGAACCCTCAAATGTTTTAGATGAGGTTGTAGTTACAGGTTATGGTTCTCAAAAATCTGCGAATATTTCAGGAGCTGTCACTGTAGTTTCAGGCGAAGATGTTGCAAGAATAAAACCTGTTCGTGTAGAGGACGCACTTCAGGGTCAGACTGGTTTGAATGTTATTTCTAGTCCAAATCCAGGTGGTAAACCTTCTGTTCTAATAAGAGGAATTACCTCATTTTCAGGAACAGATCCACTAGTTGTTATTGATGGAATTAATTCTTCACTTTATGATATGGATGCGATAAGTCCATCTGATGTAGAAAGTATTTCTGTTTTAAAAGATGCTTCTACCACAGCTATGTATGGTGTTCGTGGTGGTAGTGGGGTTATTGTAATAACTACTAAATCTGGAAAGAAAAATCAAGAAACCGTATTTAGTTTAGATACCTCCTTGGGTATGCAAGAAGTTAGCAAGTATATAGATGTATTAAATGCTTCTCAATATGGAGCAATATTAAATGAAGGAAGTATATCGTCTGGAGGCCCGTTAATTTACACTGATCTTTCTAGTTTAGGAGTTGGAACTGATTGGCAAAAAGAATTGTTTAAAGCTGCTCCAATTTCTACAACTAATTTTTCTGCCTCAGGAGGTTCAGATACTTCAACTTATTTTGTCTCTGCTGGATATACTTCTCAGGAAGGTATTGCAGGTGGTGGAGATAAAGATTTTTATGACAGATCTACTTTATCAGCTAATTTTAAAAATGATTTATCAGAAAAATTAAAATTAATTGTGCACACTAAATATTCTAATATTAAAGGTAACGGTCATGGAGGAGGTCAAATTTTTAATGCTTTAAATTTTGATCCAACTGTTCCGGTTATGACAAATGGTAAGTATAGTACTAGCACCAACATAACTCAAGAAGTTGTAAATCCCATGGCTGGGTTAAGCAACTCGTTTAGTGAAAACAAGACAGATAAGCTTATTGGTAAAATTGAATTGCAATATGACCTGTTTGATAATTTTAAAATAACATCTAGGCTTGGTTATTCTTCAATCTGGCAGCAGTCAAAATCTTTTAGTCCCCTTGTTTTTTATGGGGTGGGTCATAATAGCACAAATGCTAATGCTGATTTAACACCAAGAACTGAAGACGACCACAATAGAGTTTCTGAAACCAAACAAAATTGGTTTAACTACACTTATGAGATTTTTGGGAGCTATGATTTTAATATTAATGATGAACATAACTTTAAAGTGTTCGGTGGATTTACTATTGGAAAACAAACATATAATAGTCTAAGTGGAAGTAATGTCGATGTTCCAAACAACTCTTGGACTTTTGCAGATCTTAGTGCTGCAACCGGAGGATCAGAAGATCAAACCACTAGCTCATCGCAATCTGTTAGCCGAAGTGTTTCATTAATGACTAGAATTGAATATGATTTTCAAGAAAAGTATTTAACTTCAATAACATTAAGAAGAGACGGTTCAACTAGTTTTGGAAAAAATAATAAGTTTGCTATTTTCCCATCAGCATCTTTGGGATGGGTTGCATCAAATGAAGAATTTTTTGAATCTTCTGTTATAAACTTTTTAAAATTAAGGGCTAGTTATGGTGCGGTTGGAAATGATAATGCATCACCACAATTTGGTACAATATCAAATTTTCCAAAATATACGTTCGGAGACACAATAACGTCAGGATCTACATTACTTGGAATTCCTAATAATGACGTTTCTTGGGAAAATCAAATTCAGACAAACATCGGAATTGATTTAACAATTTTTGATTCTAATTTAAGATTAACTGCAGATTATTTTACTAAAACAGTGGATGACTTATTGTTCAGCCCTACATTATCTCTTTATTTAGGTATTCCTACTTATCCAGTGGCTAATATTGGTAAGACAGAAACTAAAGGTTATGAAATTAGTTTATCCTACGGAAGAGATATTGTAGAAAATATCAGTTTTGACACTACCTTTAATTTTACAACTGCAGAAAACATTGTTAAAGAAATTAATAATGGTGACAAATACATTTGGGGAAGTGGATATGGAATTCCATATACTAATTTAACTCAATTTAGACAAGGCGAATCTCCAGGAATTTTTTGGGGATATAAGACGAATGGAATATTTCAAAATCAAGGAGAAATAACTAGTGCTCCAACTCAAGAAAATGCCCAACCAGGTGATATTAGATTTGTAGATGTGAATAAAGATGGTAAAATTGATTCTGAAGATAGAACTAAAATTGGAGATCCATTCCCAGATTTTACATTAGGTTGGAACTTTGCAGTAAATGCTTATGATTTTGATCTCTCAGTATTTACTTATGCATCTATAGGAAATGATATATTTAGAGGATATGAAAGAAATTTAAACTATACAAATAAATTTGCATCTGTTCTGAATAGATGGACAGGACCAGGGACAAGTAATTTGGAACCAAGATATACCTTTGTAGATGCTAATGCGAATACTAGAGCTTCAGATAGATATGTTGAAAGTGGAAGTTTTATTAAAATTAAAAATATTCAGTTAGGATATAATTTTCCTGAATCTTCGTTGACTAAATTAGGACTTTCTAGTTTGAGGGTTTATGCTTTAGCAAAAAATGTATTTACCTATACTGGAAAAGGTGTTTACACTGGTTATGATCCTGAAATTTCAAACGGAGGTAATCCAGTATTAGATTCAGGAATTGATAGAGGAACATATCCTGCTCCTAGAATTATTTCAC
>MDTC01109068.1_pt1 | contig 18563 bp, 8 predicted proteins | sample 811181 | NCBI WGS metagenome assembly MDTC01 (sample SAMN05326644, study PRJNA326480) | marine metagenome | isolation source: seawater | place: Pacific Ocean: North | collected 2011
ACCAAGACGACCTCCATGGCCCGCCCGGTGTGCGGGTGGCCTCATCAATTTGCCCGCTTGCAGTCCGTCATCCTGCGGACTCGGGAAGGCTCCTTTCTCCGTCCGAGGCTTCTGTTGTGGACGTCGATGCATCCATCAACGGGGGCGTCCAACATTCGAACAATCGCCCATGTTGAGGCTCAAAACCCCGGGGGAGGGCTGATAAAGGGGCGGAAGGTCGGCAACTCGCTGAGGTGTCCATATGACGAAGGGACTCTACCACCATGTCCGCGAGACTTGGCAGCAGCCAAAGGCCGCTCTGCCGCACATGTACCGGCAGGCTCGCATGGCCCAATGGCGCCGTGCTCCCGTCTTTGACCGCGTCGAGAAGCCAACCCGCATCGATGCCGCTCGCCGACTCGGCTACAAGGCCAAGCAGGGCGTTGTCGTCGTCCGCACCCGCGTTCGCCGCGGTGGCCTGCGCAAGGGCAAGGTGCACATGAAGCGCAAGCCCTCCAAGGCCGGTGTTCGCAAGATCACCATGGGCAAGAACATCCAGCGCATCGCCGAAGAACGCTGCGCTCGCCACTACCCCAACCTCGAGGTCTTGAACTCCTACTGGGTTGGCCAAGATGGGAAGCACAAGTACTACGAGGTCATCCTCATCGACACCCATCATCCTGCCATCATCGCCGACAAGCAACTCGGCGTGTTCTCCCAGGCGAACGGCCACAACAGCCACCGCGGCCGTGCGGCCCGTGGCTTGACCTCCGCCGGCAAGCGTGGACGCGGTCTCTCCCGCAGCAAGGGCAAGGGCGCCGAAAAGCTCCGACCTTCGCTCAAGGCGAACCTCAACCGCGGCAAGTGAGCATCATCGCTCCGACGTTGGGTTCAAGGTTGGACCCCCTACTTCATTGACGAGGGAGGGTCATGGACGTCAGCGCGGTGCGTGGCAAGGAGGTCTTCCTCCCCGACGGACGTCGGTTGGGCCGCGTCCACGATGCGGTCATCGATCTGGAAGGCATGGCCTGTTCCCACCTCTTCGTGACCGAGACCCCAGCCGAACTGGTCGAGCAGAGCATTGACGTCGCGGTGCCATGGCGGTGGATCCGTGGCGTTGGGGACGTCGTCGTGTTGCGCTGGTTCCCGCAGACCCCAATTCCGCTTCCCTGAGGTGCTCCGATGCTGGACCTCCACGTGCTCGGAACCGCTTCGGCGCGTCCGACGACCAAGCGTGCGGTCAGTGGTTCGGTGTTGGCGTGTCCGGAAGGCTTGATCATCATCGACCCAGGAGAGGGCTTCCAAGACCGATTCACAGACGCCCGCCGGCATCTGAAAAGCGAATTGGGTACACCGCGGCTGCGCAGCCGCCGGGTTGCAGCTGTGCTGCTGACCCATGGGCACCTCGATCACACGTGGGGCCTGTTGCCATGGTTGCAAACCTCAGGACTCGACGGTCGGACGGAACCCTTGGTCGTTGCCGGTCCGATCGATGCCCATACCTTCGATCACGTGCAGGAGCACGGATTCAGCAGCCCCCCTCCAGAAGGTTTGGCCGCCTCAGACGTTTGGCGCCAGATGCGCGTCTGGCATGATCTTGGTGCCACCAAGGAACTGCTCGGTTATCCCATCACGTGGCGCCTCGGGCACGTCGCTTCGGGGCGTTGGATGGACGTGACGCCAGACGAGGCGGTTGAATCAACGCCCGTTTGGTCGCCGGCAGGGTGGGCCGAGCATCGCTTGACCCCCATCGTGTCGAGGCATTCTGTCCCGTCGTGCGGATGGCGCATTGACGGTCCGTCAACGGCCCTCGTCGTCTCCGGCGATACGGCTTCTCCGGGACTGGAGAGTGACCTGCATGGTCCTGATGTCCTCGTTCATGAAGCCACCTACCTCGAGGAGCATGCGGACCGAGCGCAGGGCCATCTTCACAGCACGGCGGCAGGTGCCGCTCGCACGGCGTTGCACCTTGGTGCGCGTGGGCTTGCCTTGACACATTTCAGTGCCCGGTTGGCCGAGGTCGGGTCTTCTTTGGGCGAAGCCGTCGCTGTGCTCAAGGAGGGTGTCCCCTGCGTGGCTCTGAACGACGGCGACCGGTTGACCGTCCAACCCGACGGGGCCGTTCACCATCTTTCACGTGGGGACGTGGGATGGGAGGCTATGCTGCTCGTGGAAGGCAGACGTTGAAAGCCGCAGCAGCGATGTGGCCTCCATGCGTCGTCGTTGTGGTGCCCTGATGGTGCTGATGCTTCTCGCGTCGATGCCCGTGGTTGGTGCCGCGGGTGGGCGGGCAGCCCCAGACTGTGCTTCGGCGGCCTTGAGCGATGTGTCCGGGGCTGTTGCGGTCGATGCCGGGTCATGCCTCGACATCAACCTCGGTGTGCACGCTCCTGGCACGGTGCTGGCCTTCGACCTCCTCGTTGCAGACGATGCCGTGGACGTGCTGATTTTCGACGAAGCGGGCAAGGCCCCATACGACCTTGGCCAGAGTTACCGCAGCGCGATGACCACGCCAGTGTCCACCGAGTCGATGCTTGGTCAACAGGTGTTTCATTGGAAGGTCCCCGCTTCCATCAACGCGAAATCGTGGTCGCTGGTCATGGACAACCTCGCTCATGACGGAGACCAAGGTCAGGGCGACCAGGGCGGCGCTCGCGCTCAAATCAGCGTTCAGGTCAGCGTGCTGCAGGACGGTTCCCTTACCACGGTGCACGACCTCTTTGCCGTGCTGGCCAACACCAGCACATGGCTGACTGAAGACGCAGGGCTCGTTTTGGATGCAGGCACGTCAATTCAGGTTGAAGCATGGGCCTTGGATGGCTCAGCCGACCTCGCGTTTCTGACCGATGGGCAACGCAACGCATGGGAATCAGGAACACAACATGCTCCGGGTGCTGGCACCGCCTTGCTCGACGTGTCCACGTCCTCCACGCTCACTTGGACGGTGCCTCCGTCTTTGGACGGCGTGCCGATGCACCTCATGTTGGATGGAGGTGACGCCATCGCAGGAGGAGCGCCATCCGCTGACCTGCGCACCACTGTACGACTCACCCTCGATCCCCCCATGAACCCGGTTGTTCAAGACGACGGCAACGGCTCGACAACCCTTCTGCAACCCCTTCTCTTGGACGCCTCAACAACCCCCGATCGATTGAACCGCTTAGTGGATTGGTTGTGGGATTTGGACGCTGACACGGACGAGGACAACGACGGTGACGCCACCAACGACGGCTCATGGGCACCGTCGAAGAGCACCTCAGCAACTTGGAATCAACCTGGGAGTTACACGGTGACCGTCCACGTCAGGGACGTTGACGGTCGAACCGCGATGGCTCAGCATCAGGTCTCCGTCACCGATGTGGTGGCTCCAACGGCGAAAATCTCCTCCTTGGGCGCAGAACAACCCGTCGAAGACGGGTACCGTTTGGACCCTGAGGCCGTGCTTCGTCTCTCCTGTGCTCCATCAAGCGACGACCATCGCGTGGACGTGTGCGCGTGGGCCATCGACGGTGCATCTGGAGGGCAAAACACCACCATCGTGGCGTCGTGGTCGGACTCCGGCGAGCACATCGTGCGGCTGACGGTGACCGACCCGAGTGGGAACACCGACGTTCTCGAACGTCGTGTCGTGGTCGTTGATCGAACGGCGCCTCGTCTGTCCGCCACCTCGGTCAGCGCGTTACCTGCCTCCGTGGTTGAAGGGGTCCCAACCGTGGTTCGCGTTAACGTGGATGACCCGGTTGATGCCGCTGAAACGCTTCGTGTCCATTGGGACACCAATCCGCTTTCGGACTCGGACGGCAACGGCGTGCCGGACGACGACGCTGACCTCCTCGGTGAAGAAGTGCAACTGAGCTTCGATTCAACCGGGGAACGTGCTGTGGTCATCACGGTGTTCGATCCTGCAGGGAACACCGACCGAACGGTGTGGAACCTTGATGTCGAGGCTGCTCCGTCAACGTCGACTTCTGGTGGCTTCATCGCTGTGGGTGTCGGCCTGGTGGTGGTGGTTGCCGCAGCAGTGGTGGTGCTTCGGCTGCGTCGTATCGCACCGGTTGAGCAGGACGCAGCACCTGCTCCAACCGCTGAGGAGTCGGCCGAGCAGGCCAAGGCCGCGGAAATGGCCTCCATCTACGGGTCGGCACAGCCACAGGGGTCAACGGTTCAACCCGTCATGGCTCCCACCTATTCTGCCCCTGCCCCGCCCGTGGCGTTGGATGAGATGGCCCAATCGCTTCTTGTCGGCGGTGATACCGGGGGTGCAGGAAGCATGACTGGGTTCGAGGCCTTGGTGGATAAGGTCGCGGAAGAACCGGTCGCTGTGTTCAAACCAGTACAGGAGACGAATGTTTCACCGGCTCAGGATGAGACGGACGTACCTGACGCGCCCGCAGGCAGCACGGCTTCGTCGGGCGGTCGCTTGGAATTGCCAGCGGGTCTCGTCGACATGCTCGAAGAGCAAACGGATGGACCGCAGTAAGCGTTCAAGCCGACGCAGGACAGGGAAGGGTTCACAACAGGCGAAGCCTGCCTGTCAGCATGCAGCGAGGCGCCGCAAGGCTGCTCCATCCAGGAGTTCGGCCGAGTCAGGTGCAACGGCGGGCTCCCGCGATCGTGCTGTTGCTGCTCTTTCTTGTTCCAATCGTCCAACCAGTGACCACCGCAGAGGTCGCATCGGATGACTTCGGTATCCTCGACGCCTTGGACGAGTTGCTCGAAGACCGTTCGGTCAGCAGCTCTGATCTCATCGCAGAAGAGATGGCATCCAGCACCCTGTTGTCGGTGGACGCCGCCGCGCGTGAGGTCAGGGAAGGGGACGCCATCGTTGCTGCAGAACGTTTCCTTGACGGTCTCGAGGTGAGGGATTCAACGCCCTTTGAACCCGACCACCCGCGCGCCTATGACTTCCTGCTGGATGCTGAAAACCACAGCGGCGCCGGTCTTCCAGACAACCTCTTCCAGACATTGTTTTCCGTGGAGAATTGGGAGGTCACCGATCCTTTGGCGATCGGCATCAACACCTACGCCATCTACCTGAATTTCAGCACGAAGAACGACGGCCCCTCCTACGAGACGTGGACGTCAGGGACCTTCACAGGCGAAATCACACTCGGTGCGGACCTCAACCTCTTCGACAATTACATCGACATCGACGGAGATGGTGCCGACGACGTCATCGTTGAATTGACGGTACAAGGGCTCCTTGAGCGTGGACAGGGCTGGGACATCACGACGAGTGGAGGTGTCGGGCCTTTGCCGGGATTGATTCCAGAAACCCTGTGGATTCGTCCTATTTTCCAATGGCGCGTGCATCAAATTGACGCCGCTGATCCGCTTTGGGACGACATGGCGTTCCTCGAGGTCAGCCTCCTCAAGGGCTTCGCCTTCGACTTCGCTGTGCAGGAATCAGAATCGTACTCCATCGTTATCGACACGCGGTTCACACAACCACCTCATGAGTTCCGGTTGGGCGTTGGTTTGGACCGCATCACGTTCGAAATTGCGGACACCGTGACCGATGTGGGCCAACTCGTGTTGGACCTGCTCGGTGGAGGCGTTGGTGCAGACACCCTTTCACTGACCTCTATTTCAGCGCCTTACGCCATCACCATCCAAAACCCGGACGCACCCGGAGGCAGCCTGCAAACGGAGTGTTCGGACGAGAATTGGTACGATCCTGAGAACCAGCCTCGCGTGGACAGCCATGAGGATCGGTGTTCCTTCGGCGTGGGCGTGGGTTTCGTCCACTTCGACGTGGCCCGCAGCGACGGGAGCGTACCCGACGTGCTCGAGATGGCCTACATTGACACCGGCTTCCATCCGGAGGACACCGGCAGGCGTCTGCCTTCAGAAATTGACCTGACCTTGCGCAACGATAACTTCGGGGACAACACCTTCGACACGGTGGAGGTGTTCAGCGATCGAGATGCAGACGTGTACGTTCACTACTTCGAAGACCGCTCGAAAATGCCCGAAGGAGAGGACGCATTCGGCAACATTTCTGACGCCAGGATATGGATCCGCGGCCTTCCCTCAGGGACCCTGCCGCAGGAAGAAATCAATGCCCTGTTCACGATGATCGGCGAGGCTCCAGGAAGCATCAACCTGCCCGGAGATGTGCCCAACCGCTTGTCTTTGTTCATCGGCATCAAGAATTTCTCAGGCGACGCGACGACCAACGTGAACGACCCAACCTTACCCATCAACCCCGCAGCACCGCCAAACACGCTCATCGTGGTCGCTGCTTTGGACTGGATTCCGCTCCTTGAATTCGGCTCAAGTTTCCAACGCGGAGGCTTTGCGCCCGACCGTTCATCGATGACCTTGGTGGTCGAAGACCTGCCCCCGGTGATCGTCGTATCCGGCAGTTTCGAACTCGGGACCAGCGGTGTTGAACGCATACGGCCGGACAACAGCGACCTCAGCGCCATCTCACAAGTGCTGGACAACGCCCTGCTTGGCTTGGTCGAAATCATCCTCGATTTGGGCACCATCGTGAACAGCATTCCTGGAGCCGTGGTCGGCACGGCAGGCAGCGCGGGCGGGACCGTCGAGGTGGCTTGCTACACGCAGGTCAAGGCCGCATGGTCCACCGGAGAGGCACGGACGCCAGCCGAAGTTGGCAGCCTTGGTTTCGCGTTGTCATCGAGCGATCAACCTTGGCTGCCAGAAAGCGACCATCTCCTCCTTTCCAGCGACGCCGCCATTGAGGTGGTGCAGGGTCGGTCTGGGCCGTTGGCGCCGCTAGTCCCAGTGGCGATGAGCGCGCGTGTGAGTGGCGTATCGGGTGTGACTCAATCCTTCGACCCGCTGACCAGCGAGCGTGTCCTCGAATTGAAAGGTTCCAGCGCTGAACCTCTGATTGTCGGGCATGTCTCGCATGATGGACCAAACATGACCGCAGCTCAGAAGCAGGCTGCCATGATCTCCAACCGCCCTGATGAACTTCGGTTGGTTCAGCAGCCTGAGCGCCTCATTTACGAGGCCAGCGCGCCGATTGGAACCATCACCTATGGCGGGCAAGACGGTGACCAACGCAACGCACTTCGTCTGGTAGGCCTTCCAGCAGAGTTCGAACTCGTGATTGGAGCAGAGGTCGGCTACGTGGCCAGCACGCCAATTCAATCGGTCGAAATTCAGTCAAGCAACGCCACGGTGCCGCTGACGATGGACGGAGACCACGTTCGCTTCTCGGTGGACGGTGAGGAAACCAGCTTCTCCGTGCAGATTTCCGATGTGCTGCGCATGCGACGTCTCTCGCCTTTGGAAGAAGGTGCGCTCGGTCCTGAAGGCAACAGCCGCGTTGAGATGCAGCGGACGTCATCTGAGCCCCTAAGGCTGCTCTTTGAGGACACCACGGACTACGACGACCCCTTGCTTGGGTTGAACGGTCGCGCCGTGATCGAACCGCTCCCGGCCGAGATTGAAGTGGCCGTGCCCGGTGGTGTGGATTCCGAAGGGCTGGAACTTCCCGATTTCGGCGACCAGGAAGGGGTCGAAGGCTTGTCCTTCTTCCTGGGCGATCTGGTCGCCTTCGGCCGTGTGGCCAACGATTTCATTTACGCGTTGACCAAAGATCTTGGTGGGTCTGTCAGCACGGAAAGCGACCTTGCCGTTGGCATGGACCTCGAGACAGGAGAGGCGTTCAACCTGACCGCCGACATGCGAAAAGGCACAACGCCGCCCGAACCTACATGGGTCCACGGCCTCTCTGTTGAGGCCGATGAACGGGTCGACGTTGACCTCAATTTGAGCCGATTGGAACGCCTGACGTTGTCTGGGCGCATCACCCTCGAGACCGCATTGGAAGATGCTCGTTTAACGCCTGACGAACAAGAACAGGGGGCGCTCGTGCTTGAATCAGCGGGCGTGTTCGGTGCCCGAGACCTGATGGCCGTTCTTGCAGATGGCCGTCTGAGCGAGGATGAGAAAGAGTCCAACGACCTTGACAACTGGAGTGAGCAGGGGATTGATTTGACCGAGCGACGTGCGTGGCACATCCGTACATGGCTGCCCTCGCTTCCAGCAGGCGCCATCGACCTGGATTATGATTTCAGGATGATCGAGGGTGTGCCGACGTACCAATTCGACCTCGCGTTCACGTCATGGAAACCAGAATACGAGGACATGACAATCCTGGTGAAGGGCGTCTCAGGCCAAGACGTCGATCTGAGGTTGACCGGGTTCGACACCCGAAACGCGCACGACGTGTTGCTCGACGCGGTGTTTTTCCAGGAGCGGAATTTGACCGTCCCTCGCTTGACCCTCGACATGAGGTACGACGTGGGCGTGCCGCTTGATTCGGCGCACGCCGTGTTCATCGACCACACCACGCAAACCCGCTCTGAAGCCCTGATTTTGGATGTGCCTCGAAGCACCGATGTCTTTGCCACCATCGGTGACGTGCTGATCCTGAACGTGACCGTGCCCGATGAGTTCCAAGTGGATGGAGGTTCAGCCGAGGCATTGATGATTCAACAGCACCGCTTTGTCGGTGGACGATGGTGGCCGGCGACCGTCTTCATGCGTGACCTTCCCGGCAAGCTCTACCTCGTTGCCGAGCCCTCTGAAGTGTACGACATCCGTGCGGAAACCTCCTTCCAAGGCCTGTTCACCATGGACTACACGTCCAACGGTGAGGACATGGACCTCTTCGTCCAAGCCTTTGGCAAGGCCATCGACAGCAAAGGAGACGTGACGATGATCGCCGAGGACCTCCCCTCCCGCTTCCAATTGAAAACCACCGATCGGTTCGGGGTTGAAATCGCCTCCAGCGGTTCAGGCGTCGGTCAGTTGTACATTCGTGCCTCGGACGTGCCCTCCAGTCCTGGCTTGACGGTTCAATCCATGGAAGTGGTCGGTGAGAACCTCAAGGGAGCCACCATCCACATGCACCGGGTGGGCGGCGTGTACCCAATCATCATCCTTGACGGTATCACCACCGGCCGCGTCATTGCCACGGCGAACGCTCAGTTGACGCCGGCCGACCGGGAGCCACGCCTTGAGGGCATTCCGTTCATGTCCGATTTGGCGATTGACGGGCGTGGTGTGCTGCTCGACACCCAGTTCACGGGCATCTTGCCCACCGCATCATCGGTGGGAGTAAACGGCATGGCCAGTGACCTGTCGTTGATCGGTTCACTGACCGGAGGGGCGGTGGAGACACGGCACGTGCTGGTGGTGGAGCCAATCAGTTCCGCTGTGGCCAGCGGCCTTGCTTGGGTGGTGTGAGCATGAGCGAGGATGTACCGTTCAACCCCGAGCCGTCCAAAGAGGGCATCCTCCAACGCATCCGAGATCGTGTGGACGGCGACGGTTCCACCGACGAAGAGGACGTGCTCCGCGCCGCGCAAGATGCAGCTGACAGGCTTCAGCGCTTGCGCCGTGAGGTGGAACCTGCAAAGGTAGCCCTAGCTGGCCTTAGCCTCATCGTGCTCCTCGGCCTGCTCATGAGCGGCTGGTACTGGGTGTTGCCCCGTGATGGGCTGACCCTCGATACGGTCTACATTCAGAACGGAGGGCACATCCTCATGGCCGAAATCCACAATTCAGGCAGCAGGGCGGTCACCGACCTCGAAGTCACGGTGTCTTTCGAGGACGAAGATGGAGAAGAATTAGGTCGCATGTCGGTGTTTTTGGACGTGCTTACCGCCCACAGCTCGGTGGCCGGTGACGACCTTGAGATGAAGGTCGTAGGCCACACGGTGTGGGCGAATTACACCGTGCAAACCTCCGTTTCATGGACGGATTATGACGGTGCAAACCACCTGGAAACTTGGCGCCATGACGTTGGCACATGGGCCTCGGAGGAATTTTCCGATCGCACCGACCGACGTACGTGGCCCTTCTGATGCAGGGGCGTGCAGGTTACCCCAAGCGATATAGCGGTCTCGCGAGGCCTTGGAATCATGTCCAGCAGCCGTGCCCTCAGGCCGGTCGCGCTGGTTCTCTTGCTCATCCTCTCTTCGTGGTCGGGGTTGATGACTCCACAGGGCGAAGGATCCTCCGGAGTTGGCGACGAGTGGGCGCCAACCTTCTTCGAAGTCCAAGCCGACACATACCGTTCGCTCGCAGGCACCTACGACCTCGCCTATGTTCAGGACGATCGTGCGCCTTTTGCTGACAGCCGGCTCGGTCGGTTCAGCGACGCAGGCCTGCTCATCGACCGTCCCTTGCCCGAGTCAATGCTGACGCCTCGGCCTGATCTCCGCTTGGTGATCGTGGACCTTGAGATTCCTCTGACCGTGGCTCGGGAGGAGTTTGCGTTGGTGCAGGGCATGGTCGTTCGCGAGTTCATCGCACCGTCTGGCCTTCTCCTCCAAGCGCCTCCAGCCGCCTTTGCTGTTCTCGACGGTATGGCTGCGGTTCGCTCGGTCCATGCTGTCCCCGCAGGCATGTTCCTCGATGATGCATTGCTCGACGTGCTGTTGCTCACCGGAGGTGAGGCCGCGCTGCAGGGCACTGAAGTGCGGCTTGAAGGGTGGCGGGACGTCAGCGGCCCCACCGGCACGGTCCATCTGAATCATGGTCAGCACGTCGTGCAACAAGGCTTGGATGAGGTGGCTCAGGTGGCCCTCGGGGGTGGAGAAGCGGTCGACACAGGCCGCTGGCGAGGCGACTTGGCGACAACGGATTTGCTCACGCTGGCGCTGCAACCTTCCGTGATGTGGCTAGGGCCAGAGCCGACCTTTGCCATCGCAAACGATCAGGCTCGCCAACACATGCGGGTCAGCAACGTAGCCAACGGCTTCACGACCTCGTTGAACGGTTCAGGGGTCATCGTCGCCGTAGCCGATTCCGGTCTCGATGCTGACCACGGCGATTTTGGTGCTCGCGTGCTGTCGAATTCCGATGTTGTCGGCGATGGCTCTACCGCAGACAGGCACTCAGGACACGGCACGCACGTGGCGTGCACCGTGCTCGGTGACGGGAGCCGCGGCGGTTATGCCGGGGTTGCACCACAGGCCGAACTCATCTTCCAAGCGATGGAGAACGACAACAACGGGCAATTTCTCTCACCCAGCCTGAACTACATCCTGAACCAAGCCTATTCCCAAGGGGCTCGAATTCACACCAATTCGTGGGGGTCATCTCAAACCAGCGATCAGGGCAAGTACACGTCTTCAGCTGAGGACATTGACGATCGCACCGCAGCTTACGACCGCACGCACGCGAACCAGGAGGGGCTCCTCGTCCTGTTCGCGGCAGGAAACGACGGTCCTGGCACCGGCACGGTAGGAGCGCCGTCCACCGCCAAGAACACGCTCACCGTAGGCAACCACCAGAACCGATACAGCGGTGCTCCTGACACAATGATGTCCGGTTCATCCCGTGGCCCAACCGACGACGGGCGCATCAAGCCGGATATTGTGGCTCCCGGGGGCTACGTCCGTTCCTGCCGCGCTCAAGAAGCAGGAGACACCGGCAGCGCCACCTGGTCCAATCAATACTACCTGGAATACACCGGGACCTCGATGGCCACACCCAACGCTGCAGGAGCAGCGGCGCTGGTGCGTGAATACCTCGTGGAAATTGCCTTGCGTCCAGAGCCTCAGGGTGCCCTCATCAAGGCCTTGTTGATTCTTGGTGCACAGGACATGGGCACGAGGAACATCCCCAACGATGACGAAGGATGGGGACGCGTCAACCTGCGTGACACCTTGGCTCCGACCGGTGGACGCGGCATTTGGGTGGACGACCGCTCCCTCTTGTCTTCAACAGGTCAAAGCAAGTCCTACGTGTTCAACGTCAGTGCGTCCAGCAGCCCGTTCAAGGTCGTCTTGGCGTGGTCGGATGAGCGCGGCTCACGGTTTTCAAGCACCCAACTCGTCAACGACCTCGATCTCGAGGTCACCTCTCCTGACGGCATCACCTACCTCGGCAACGTGTTCAGCAACGGCCGCAGCATTCAGGCCGGTTCTCGCGATACCCTGAACAACGTCGAAGTGGTGCTTATCGACGCTGCTCAGCAAGGCATTTGGGAAGTGAAGGTGAAGGACACCAACCATGCCGGGAGCCGTTCGCAACCGTATTCCATCGCGGTGTCCGGTCAAGGGGTCAACGACCTGCGCCCCGACCCACTCATGGTGCCCACGAGTTTCACCATGGACGTGAGCATCCCCCAAGTCGGGGACCCTGTTTCCATCACCACCGAGGTGATGAACATGGGGAACGTCAAGGCAGAAGCCATCGATGTGGCCCTCTTGGTTGACGGCTCAGAATTGGACCGAACCACGGTGGATTTGTTCCCCGGGTCCATCCGTTCGCTTCCTTGGACGTGGACGCCAACGGTTGCCGGTGCATCGGAAGTCATCGTTCGCGTGGACCCCGAAGACGTGGTGGATGAGGTGCAGGAGAACAACAACGATCTGGTCACCCAAGTCAACGTCAGCGCACCCGGCGTCAAAGTCTCCGCCGTCAACCCGGACCTTCGCCTGGAATCTTCCATCCAGACCACTTCATCATGGAACATCACCCTCACCAACACCGCCCTTCTGGGCACCAATGCTTCCTTGTCCGCGGGAGCCCCCTCACGTATGTCGGACGGTTTTGCGCCAGGATGGTACGTCGGCCTTACCCTCGCCAACTTCAGCCTCGATGGGCGAGGCGAGGATTACGTGACCGTGACCGCCGTTCATCAGGCTCGTCCGGAACCTGGAAGCTACCTCATTCCGCTCACTGGCCTCGACGTTGACAACGGGGTGAGTTATCCCTACAACCTGACCCTCACCGTCCCTCCACTTCCCGAGGCCCAGTTTACGCTGGATTACAGCGTCGTGCCCGTGCATCCATTGAATTCAACCACGTTCCAGTTCACGTTGACCAACGATGGCAATGGGCCAATCGGATACGACCTCTTCCTCGAATCCCCGACCGGCTGGTCCGCCGGGTTCGACAACCTCGGCTCAGAACCTGGAGCGTCTTCAGGCTCCACTGGGCTGATGGACAAACAGGCAGCACGAGCGATCAACATCACTGTGGTGCCTCCCTCGGTCAAAACCGTGGCCGGAGCCGAACGAACCGTGACCATCATTGCCATCTCGCAAACCGACCCACCCGTGTCGACGTCGCTGGACGTCCCCATGCAGGTCATGTCGATTCGTGATGTTGGCATCTCTTTGGACTCCAACCTTCCCACGCTGCGGCCTGACGCGACCGTGGGCCTCTTCCTCAGCCTTGAGAACCGTGGCAACGTCGACTTGGACCTCACGCCGAGTTTCCACTTGCCCTCTGGCTGGAGCGTTTCAACCGCGCTTGAACCGATCAGCCTCGGATGGACGGACACCGTGGATGTGGTGTACACGTTGGTGGGCGATGGAAGCGGTCAATCTGGAACGCTCGAGATTCGCTTGAGCGATGCTCAAGGCCGATTCACGTGGACGGCGCCTCTTGAGGTCAGGCAGCTGCCCGACCCCACGCTCGATTTCAGCCGCCTTCTGCTCGAGGACGGTTCAGAATACACGACGCCCTTTGGTTCAGGAAGCCACCCCACCGGTGAAACCCTTCGCTTCGAATGGTTGGTCGGCAACGCCGGCGAGGCTGCGTGGACTCCTTCGGTTCAAGTTGATCTTGACGCAGGCCTGTTCGGCTCATGCGAAGCTCCTGGTGAGGTGGCGGTAGGTGATTTCCAGGTTGTTGGGTGCGAAGTGGTGCTTCCACCTTCGCTTGCGGCCAACACCGAACCGTCCTTTTCCGTTGTGCTCAGTGGGGATGGCTTCGAACGGCGCGATGAGGTGACCATGTTGGTCGCTGAGGACCGGCGGCTTGATGCAACCCTCGACGGGATCACGGCAGCGACCTCCACAGACGCAGGAACGGTCACGTGGAGCGTGACCAACACCGGCAACATCGCCATTGACGAACGCGTCACGCTCGACGTAGCGAAGGGCTGGGACGCCGTCATTGACGGTCCTTCAACGGTCACGTTGGACCCCGGTGCAACGCGGATGCTTCGGGTCACCTACACCAGCACATTGGGTGGAGAGGTCCCCCTCACGCTTGAGGTCAACAACCTTCGATTGGAAGGCGACACAACCGCGACGCTCACTTCGCCCCGCTCGGTGGCAGAAGAAGGGCAGGGCGCGGGCGGCATGACCGCTGTGGTTGGCGCTGCAGTCCTGCTGCTCGTGGCGGTAGGCGTGGTGGTTTTGCGTCAGCTTGGGGCCAAGAAAGAGCCTGCTCCTGCGCCAAAGATGCCGCTTCCCCTGCCCGCGTTGGCGGCTGCCACTGCTCCCCGTACGGCGGTTGCGCCCGCTCCTGCGCCAGTGGCCCAACCCGCACCTTCCAACGAAGCCGTGGCCACTGCGCCCTGTTGGGCGTGTCGAGGTACGATCGTTGGCCCCATGCTCGGGTGCCCGTCCTGTGGTGCTCGCTTCCACTTGCCAGGCACAGAAGGTTGCCAGCTCCCGGAGACGTGCCCGAAATGCGGTACACCAAGGTCCCAATTCTTGAACGCTTGAGGGATGCGGCGAGGCGCAGGTCTTTCATGGGAAGGTCTCCACCCCAAGGCATGCACGGGGCGCCGACCGGCACCAAGGCTCGCGCCGTGCTGCTGATTTCCCTGATGCTCGTCAGCCTCACGCCGATGATCGCACCGGCAGCAGCGGACGGCCGTGACGCTAGCATCGTCTTGACCGTGACGCCTTCGACCCTGACCGTCAACCCAGGCGAATCGGGCGAGTATACTGTACGCGTCTACAACACCGGCTCGAACCCGGTGACCGTCCAGTTGTCGGCCAATGAAGCGCAAACCCAGGAGTGCGGACAGTATTCCTCTGTCATCCAACAGATTCCGGGCCCCATTGACGCTGGAAGCTACGAAGAGACGACGATGAACGTCACCCTGTCTCAAACCGCGGAAGGTGATTGCGACACCACGATCACCGCTGCCGCCACCGAACAGCCCGAGCCTCCCGAGCCCCCCGGTCAACCCGCGAACGAGGAACGAACCGTCACCACCGAAGCAGGTGATGGTTCAGGCAGCGTGGTGTACGGGGTCGACCTTCGCATGGATGGCCCAGCTGATTTGACTTGGGCGGGAGAAGATCCAGTTGAATGGGACATGGAGGTTGAAAACACCGGCAGAGCCGAAGCAACGGTCGTGTTTGCCGCCAGCGAGCGTGATGACCCAGGCTGTGCAAGCGTGGACGACTTCTCCATTTCCTTCGATCCTTCCTCGGTGAGCGTCGCCAGTGAGGAGACGGAATCTGTCGTCGTGTCCACGACCGTGCCGAACGGCCAAGACGCGGACACCTTCTGCTGGGACATCACGGCGACCGTGCAAAACGACCCGTCGCAAAACGCCAGCGACACCGAGGAAATTTCCCTTGAGGTGCCCGAACTCCATACGTGCGAGGCCAGCCTCTCCAAAACCAGCATCCGTGTCGATCCCGGCAAGCAAGGCCAGGTCCAGGTCACCTTCGAGAACACCGGCAACGCCGAGTGGGACATCAACGTCGCACGGACCGGCCCAAAAGCGAACTGGGTCAGCGTCGACGGCGCTTCTTCTGGTCTACTCCCTTACGATACCTCCTCGGATGAGCGCTCTTTCACGCTCAACATCGCACCGGACGATTCGCTCGACGCGGATTCTGTGTCCACGGTGATCGTTCAAGGCCGAGACGGCGGTACAGTGGCCTGTGAGGCCGAGTTGCGCATCACCTTGGGTCAAACCAAGGGTGCATCTGTGTCCATCCCGCAGAGCATGATGTCCAACATTGAGCCAGGCAGCTCCCGCACGACCACGGTCAGCGTCACCAACAACGGGAACGGGGCCGACAACTTCCGCATCAGTGCCAGTGCACCACCAGGAGGATGGACGGTGTCCTTTGACGTCAGCAGCGTCTCGCTCGGTTCAAAGCACGCCTCTGACCGAAGCGCCGACGTGACGATGACGGTCACCGTGCCGATGGATGCGTTGGCCACCGAGCAGGTGGAAATCGTCGTCAGCGTGCTGCCAAATTCAGGCGGAGCCACGTACGACGAAGCAACGGTGCAGGCCACGGTGGCTGAATCGCACGGCATGGACATCGACGCGCCCGTTTCGAATCAGCGGGGCCAAGTCAACGCTTGGCTGCGTTTCCCCATCACCATCGAGAACGAGGGCAACGTCGACGCAACCTTCCGCTGTGTGGTCATGGACCAAACGCCGAGCGAGTGGACCACGCGCTTCGTTGACGACCAAGACCAGACGATCATCGAAGTTCAGGTTCCGGCCCGCGGCAGCCTTGACGTTGCGTTGATGGTAAAGGTCGAAGGCGTCGAAGAACGGGACTCAACAACACTTCGGGTGCGCGTCATCAACCTTGATCACAACGGTGCTCAAGATGAAGACGGGGACGGGCTCCCTGACAACCAGAAAGAGGTCAACTTCGTTGCTGAGCGCTTCGACAAGGTCTACAGCATGGACGTCAGGCTTGCCGACGCGTTTTCCGGAGACACACAACGCGTGGAATTGCCCCCTGGCGGTTCGATGAGCGTCGATCTTTGGGTGCGCAACACCGGAAACGCCTCCATGGACATGGCCGTGTTCGAGTTCAACGGGCTTGAGGGCCTGGCCACGCGCGAGGTCTTGGTCTATGGTTTGCCCGTGACCGGTCCATTGTACATTCCTGAAGGCTACGGCATTTGGAACGTGGCTGAATCCCGTTTCATGTTTGACGACGCAGGGGCGCCGATCGTTGAACGGAACGAGGAAGCTGCTCAACTGGCCCAGGTGAACGCAGGGCTGACGGAGAACCTCGAGAATTACGAGATTCGTCCCTATGAGGTGCTGGTCGAACTGGTCTTGACGGTGAACCCCGGTGCAGAAACAGGGGACGGTGGGGCTTTGGACGTCACGGTGTTGAGTGAAAACAACACCGCGAACCGAGACGGGCGCATTTCCGTGGTGCTTGACGTTCGTATCATCGAAGACCTTGGTTTTGATTTGACATCGACGCCGTCCAAACTGAACGTGACCTTCCCTGACAAAGCCACCTTTGAGGTTGCTGTGGTCAACGATGGAAACGTCCCCACAGATGCTCGTATCTTCGCCTCCGCGGGGGAACGGGGTTGGACGGTGGACATCGAGGACGACGGCAGTGGTGATTGCCGCATCGAAGAGGGTGATCTGATGTGCCTGTTGCAGCCGGCTGAAGTGCTCATGATCATGGTGGACGTTCGCCCGCCCTACGGAGCCACCATCGAGGACGAGTTCCGCTTCACGCTTTCCGTCGAACCCAAAGACGGCGGCGTGTTCACCCGCGAAAACGTGGAATTGTCTGTGACCGGCATTCCTGACGAGGGCTTCTTGGGCCTCGGCTTGACGGCCCAGAGCGTCACCAACATCGGGGTGATTTTCATGGCCGTGGTCGCTCTTGGCGTCATGGCTCGCGCATCCGGACCGATGCTGGCCGCCCGAAAGGCCGCGGCTGACGTTCGCCGTCGAGAGCAATCGTCGGCTGCAGCAGCCACGGGAGGCTTGTCTGAGATGACGCTGGATGCGGACGAATTCATCCCGATGCCCGCGCACAGTCCGGTGCCCGACGTCTCTTGGGGCCTGATTTTCTTCCTTTACGCGCCGTTCACGCTTGGTATCTACATGCTCTTCTACATCCATCGTCGTGCGGAGGAGCTCAAGCAACACGCCGGGCTTGGCCCGGGTGGAACGAACCACCTCGTGATGATGCTGGTGCCCGGCCTGAACCTGTACCGCATGATGATGTTCCGCAAGGACGTCATCGCGTTGGAGGACATGACCGGCCATCAAACGGCGTACAGAAGCATCGGCAGCACCCTTCTCTGGATGTTCCTCGGTTTCATCGTGGTGCCCGGTGCAGGATTCGGCCTCGCTCTCGTTGGAGCCATGATCGCGGGCGGGGAAGGCGCCCTCGCGATGCTCTTCGTGTTGCCAGGCTCCCTCATTGGACCGATTTCCATCCTCTACACCGTTTACAAGTTGAGCGGCCGCCAACACGATTCCCTCCAAGCCTCGTGGGCACGCTTCTTCCATGCACAGGGCTGAGTTTTCTCGGCGCTGATTTTCGTGATATGAAAGCGGCGAATTTTCACCTATTTCGTGCCGCTTTCCGATTCACCTGCCCCGTTCTTGGCAGGGGCGACGTGTCCCTTTTAGGACTCCCTAAAAATCTGGAAAATTGGGAACGCTTATGGTGGGACCACAGGTGGAGAAATCAAGGGAGCGTATGCGTTCCCCTGGGGTCTCACAATGACCGGCGTGACCACGGTGACCGACGCCTACCTTGCGGTCGGACTGATGACAGTGGTTGGCTTCCTCCTTCCCTTCGGCGCTTTTCTCACTTCGTACTTCGTTCGCCCCCGGACAGACAGGTCTCAGCCGCACAAGACCACATCGTACTTGCTGGAAGGCTACGAGGCCGACCACAGCCTCTACCCTCGCCGCTTGTCCACGTATGAGTGTGGCTCGGAACCCGTTGGTGACGCCATGATTCAGTTCCACTTCCAGTATTACTGGTATGCGTTGATCTTCCTGGTCTTCGACGTCGCGTTCATGTTCATGGCGCTCGGCGGTTTCGTCATCAACGACGCCACGGCCACCACCGACGGCGACCTCGGCACGGCCA
>MDTC01247963.1_pt1 | contig 18563 bp, 15 predicted proteins | sample 811181 | NCBI WGS metagenome assembly MDTC01 (sample SAMN05326644, study PRJNA326480) | marine metagenome | isolation source: seawater | place: Pacific Ocean: North | collected 2011
CACGTAATTGAGCTACAGACAACCGGAGGGGGTGTAATTACGGGACACTAAAAAAGACGTTACAGGTGCGCCTCAGGTGCGTTGACCGCACGGTTCCCGGACTAAAACGGCACTTTACGAAGGCTTCACGCTGCCGGCGCCGACACCGGCGCCGGTCTCGGCGCCGGTAGTCGGCGCCGAGACCTTGAGTATAAGGCTTTACGCAGTTGAGGCCTCGTGAACCACGGTGCGATTACCACGCGTGCCCATCGCTCCTGCTCACAGCACACTGCCACCCCCGCACCAGCGCATCGGCGCCGGTGTGTAGGCGCCTTATTGAGCTCCTACACGTGTATATTGGTGCAGGATGGAGCCATTCTTGCCGCAGAAGCGCACTCCGTGGAATCATTCGGTTCCTCCACTGGTCTCGTGCGGTAGCTACACATCGGAGGAAAATGATGCTCTCATCGCTTTGGAAAGGGGAATTGTAATGATGAACAAGGCATTTGGAGAATATCAAACCGATGCAATCATCAGGACTGAGCTTGAAAGGGGTGCGGGATCTTACTACCCCCTCGTGTGCAACGACGGTACGCGCATAAGTGCTCAGTCATCCCCGGGCTCCTACGCCTGCAGTGATGATGATAAGCACGTGTTCACGGACGTCGAGATTCTGGTAAACAACCAGGGAGATCCCAAATGCGTATCTTCACACGAACTCTTTGCACTTGTTGCAAAACATGGTGGTGTGAAAACCGGCCACTGTCCGCCATTGGATTTTGGGCGCGATCCCAAACGCGGAGACCGTCGTGACGATCCCGGAGTTCTCGACCACAAGGCGCGCAAGGTGTGCAAAATGTGGAACATGCCTTCGGCAAAAAAGTACAAGCACCCGGTGGAGGGATGGTTATTCGAATTCGGATGGCCACGCGAAGGGTCGGAATTGCCCAGCATTCGCGTCAGGGCAGAAGAAGTGAACGTGAACGGAAAACGCAGCCGCACCTTCACGACTTCGGAAGTGGTGCAAGTGCACAAGGATGACGGTGCGTGGATCATGGAGACACATAACTCCATCTACACTGGCCGCGAACGCGATCGTCTTGTTGCGGGAACCAAACTGGTAACACGGGATGGCGGAGTGTCCTTGTCTATCTTTGCCACCCCGGTCATTGGATGATCCCGCCAGTTGACTGACACTCCAGCGAGGTAATAGAGTTGGCTCATTGGTATAGCTTCTCGACTAGAATTTGTGAATGTGATGTGTGTTTTGTTTACTTTCCATTCGTCATTGTTCGCGTGCCAGTAGATTCCTTCCGCCCCATCGGCAAACTGCATCGGTGTCACTGCAATACACAGAAACAACATAGTGTAAAGATAACTTGATATGGTCTTGCAATAGATAGTGAAATGTGACACGGATGTCGAGGCGACCTGAGCCAAAGGCTTCAAGGATCGACCATGTGATGGCGGTCGGTCTTAAAATGGCACAAGTCAGCATTAGCGGCGGTCGCAAAGAAGCACAAGTGGGCACTAAACCGGTAGAACCGGTAGAAGCTGACAACCAAATGCTTTGGCGCGCCATGATGTGGCATAGAATGTATGCCGATTCTGACGAGTTTCGCAACGGCGTCAAGATAGGAGCCCTTCCAAACCTAAATGTGTACGAAGTCTCTTTGGAGTGGATATCAGTACGCGGAACAGTAAGCACAATGTGGCATGATTCTGGATTGCACACTGTTTCTAAAGTTGAAGATGTGGAAAAGACGACCGACATGACATTGGTTATACAGAGCTGTGTCGACAAGTTTGCTGAATCTACGAAGGGAACACTGTATTACTCAACCTCCTTACTGATCAGTAAAGATAAACCAGTGGAGTTCCCCCCCACGCAATTCGTACGTCTGTATCCAAACGGTCCGCAACAGGAGACACTTTCACAATGGTATTTAAAAGAATCACTCAAGTTGATTCAGTATGTTCCACCAATCAAAGAATTACACATCGCTACACCAAAACAGCTTGCAACAGTGACAAATGATGAATTTTATGATATGACATTCCATTGGAAGAATAATATTTCAAAGACGCCGGGCAATCTAAACGACATTGCAACGGCAGTACATTCTCAAAAGGTTCTGGGTTCAGACGAGACATGTATACTAAAAACCTACCGATCAACGAATGGTTTTCACAGCATGTCTTTCTGGGAAACCTTACCACGCGACAGAATAATCGGATCAGGCTCTTACAACAAAGTCTATTTGCTTAGAACAATTCCAGAAACACTTCAAGGACTTGCAAAATCGATCGTGATCAGACAAGCAGACCCAAAATATGATTTGCCGGTTGATCGCGTCTTAAAGGAAATGTACCTTACCGGCTACGCCAGTCATTACGAACTGGGTCCAAAGCTGTTAGCTAGCTACTATCTTTCATCTGACAACAAAAACAAATTTTCGGACGTCGTCAAGACGGTCAGTGCAAGCGTGGCATGGGACGGAGACTGTAGTGGTCTACTTAGAGATGTCGCAGGTCTTACTAGCGCAGGTCTTACGGAAGACCGTCTTCCTCTCGACTTTTGTAAAAAGTTTGGTGAACTCTTTGTTGATCTTGCAAAACGGGCAGCTGATGTGGGTTTATTTCATGGAGACATAAAACCCGCCAACATGCTTTATTCCATGGACGGCGATTGGGAAGTTGCACTGGATGCAACTGTTCACAAGTTCGAAAACTTACAACAAAAGAACTTGGATCGATCAAGGAGCATAGATTCTTTAAAAATCTGTATGACCGATTTCGACCCAAAATTCTGTCACCTACTACCTCCCAAAGATCGCGAGTGCGCAAAGGATTGCATAATTTCAGCTACAGTGTTGATGTTCTTGGCCTTTGTTCGCTGCTACGGTGGAGATGAGATGTGGACCACTCTTCGTGATGGAATGTTGCGACCGCTTATAAGTGCCATTGAACCAAAGGGCGAGTGTAAAGACAAAGATAACTCAATTTGTACGTATCTGCAATACACGTTGCTGAGCGAGGAAAGATCAATGGAAACAAAAATTAGTAAAACAAGAACCGAATTAAAAAGTGCAGAAAAAGACCTCAAGAATCTTTACATTGTCATATATCGAAATGCACTACGGCGTGACAACTCTGAGAATAAAAAAAAAATAGACGCGACATCTGTCGTGGAAGGTGTTGAAAAGGTCTTGAGGAGTAGAACAATCGAGCAGTTTGCGGCAACTGTGAGAAAACTGCTGCAAAAAGATGATACAATCACGGATGATTCGCAACTTGTGACTTCTGCAAAGAAGGTTGCCGAGGCGCTGACACGAGACAAGGCCATGAAAGGGAAACTAATGAATGCCTTAACATCTGTAGAACGCTTTTATAATCGCATTGGGTGGCTTGAGTATCGCTGGGACCTTCTACAAGACATGCCCAGTGCAATGAAAAACGTAGCAAAAGATGACTTTGCTCTGGATTACAATGGCCAGAAGCTGGAGGCAAGTCAGAAATGGCAACAGTACATTGCGCATTACATTGGCACGGAGAAATACTTTTCAAGGTCAATGGAGTGGAAACGCTGCCTGGAAGTTGAAGAAGAAGTTTCACTCTTCGACCAGGTTTGGGATTATGCTTTAATGGATAAACCCTTGGTTAGACCCAATGACAAATCAACAAAACGAAAGCTTGACAATGTCACAAATCCCACAAATGCAAAGTCTCAACAAGAGTCGGATGCATCGAATATGGATCAAGATGTAGAAAAGTCGATGGCCGCGGCACATGCCGAAAATCTCAAGATTGCAGTCCTACATTTTTATGGTAAATCGCCTGATCAATTCCATGACGTGGAAACTGCAATGAAAATCATCGTAAACAATGTAAATAAAACCAATGCAGGTCTCATTTACATTATGCAGTTGCACGATGACACAACTTCCCCCGCCTTTCGTGCGGCACTCTCGAATCTTAACGACGTAATGATGAAGCAGACTAGTAGCAACTGGCTTGAAGTGCAGAAGAAATTTGTTGCGTTTCTATACGATATTTTTGTAGATGGGCTTCATGGCGCTGTCAACCAAGCGGACGCCTATAGGAGCTTGGGTCGCATCAGATACTTATACACCAACCTCGACAGATTCGCCGATAAAGGAAGAACACGCGGGGGCGAATTCACACACAAAGCGCGCAAACTGGCAGATGAGATTAGAGGTTATACCCTTCCAGTTGCAGTAACCACGAGTTCTTCATAAGCTTTTTGCATAGCATTACACTTTTAAGAAGCAACTGAATTTGTGTTTAGGTGTGTAGGGTACCGTTTCTGCAAAACGACACTGAGTCTCAGCGTCGCTGCTGTGTGCGGCGCCGGTGTGCGGCGCCGGTGTGCGGCGGTAGCATTACGCGCTATTGCGTTGTTGGCCGTGAGTTAAAAAAACGTTTGCGACTTGTGAGTGGGCAGCGACCGCGTCTCAATGGACGACGCGGAGGCAGCAAGCTCGTACGCCGCAATCGTGCCCAAGTTTGACCTGGCGCAAGCCAAGCGCCCCTTTTTCAAAGGGCGCAGCCTCGAGGAGCTGACGGCGGCCGCCAAACGCCTGGGGGACAACAAGCTCGAGGAGGAGCTACGCGAGTTTGCGCAAGCGCTGGAGGACGAGCTGTAGAGCACGCGCCGACTGCCTCTACTCAAATAACGCCCCGCAACGCTGTTCTAGGCTGATACAAATATTTTTGTTTTGTTTTTTTAACATGGAATCCTAATCCTAATCCTAATCCTAGTCTTAATCCTAACATGCGTCATGAAGTTTTTTTAGATGTCGCGCTTGGAGAACGACAGCGATGAGAATTGCTTTGACATCCTTATGACGTCTGCAAAGACATCGCGTTGATTGTTTTGTGGAACCGATGCTATGCATCGACTAAGAGTGCACAAGCCTCGGTGCGAAGACGAGTGCAGCGTTTTTGCGTGTGCGTTTCCCCCAGTACCCCGTAGCTGTGGTAATGCCTCAGCAAGTTGTGGGCATGTTGGAACAACTACACTTCCATCATTCAGAGTCACGCCACGCTTACTGGCGTATATCACGCCGCACACGAACGGACGATATGCGTCAGTGCCTCGTCTTGCATTCTGCATGTAAGGTGTTCGACAGCAAGCGCTCCACAGTGCAACCACGATGCCAGAAAACGATGTTCGGAACTTTGCTGTGCGAAGCTCGTCTCCCGTGGAGCACGAATTTGTGTTTCTTCTCGCCTTTGCACTTATATCGCGCGACATGATAGCTAGATTGTTTATTGTATCGATGCTTGGAGCGATACCGGTAGTTATGCATCCTCGAACGTACTTTTTCACAGAAGCATTGAATACAAACGACTCGTCGCACATCTTGAGGTCACAATTTCTTGCTGTTTTTGAACACGTTTCTTCTTTCTTTTTGTAAGAAGTCGTTTTTCTGTAGTTTATGAGCTTCCCCAAAACGACCTCGGCTTCGTGAGACAGGTTTATACAGGTTTCTCTATTAGTGACGTTTTTTTTGCTGGACCTGTTTCTTTTGCGCTGCAAAGGTGCGTTCTCTCCAACGCAAAGTGCACCCCGTTTGGCGGGCCTCAAAGCAGACCTCTTCTGAGCATCTGATGGAATGTATGTGGGAATAGCTGATTCGTCCATATTCTTGGAGGCTTGAAATGCCGCACGAGATGCCGCTATTGCACATGGTTTTTTTGTAAACTTTCCATACGTTGGCTCGGCACATGCCTGATCTGGATCTCCGGATCGCTTGCCTATGCCACCATTCAAATCAAAGAATTCGTCTTTATACTCATCCTGTCCGTACTCTATTCCACTGTATTTGCATACCATGCAACCTTCCGTAGCCTCTAGATATGGACAAGGAATCGTACCTCCGCACACGTGAATATCACCACAAGGTAGTCTCACCATAACTGCTTGTCTTTTATGCAATGCGTAAGGCTCGTCTTCTTCTGAAGATTCACTTAGCTCGTCTAATTTCCTAGCATCCTCTACGCACTGTAACGCATCTTTCCACACTTCATCCAGATCACATTCCATTATGTTACGGGGTGAGTGAATTTTTTTTTCAACTGAAAGGTTAAAGTTTGGCGGGGTCATACATCGTGCCTCTGAAGGTATCAAAGGTGGGGTTCTTTTCATGGGCAAGCAACACTGACATTTTGACCACACCACATAACGACAATTTAGCGGCGCTAATTCTAAAAACTTTGGTAAAATCACGGCACGCCTCTTATCATTTTCTTTTTGAAGATTCATGCGCAGCGTGACGGTAGCGCTTTTATTCAATATCCACGTACCGCCGCGGCAATCTCGCTCTCGACAGACCCAGCAGACTGCCCTAGGTGAGCATGACCGGTGGTAGATTGGTTGATGCGGTTAGATCCCGTCGACGAAAGTCCACTGACGAACGACATAAGTTCGTCCTCAACAACGCGCGAGGCCAACGATGTGGTCTTCTCAATCTTGGTCTCGGCCTGCTTTGGCGCCTCCACATCAGTCGCGTTTACCTCGCGCGACGAGAGCTTGGAAAAATCAAACTTGTCCTTGATCACGCCTGCCTTTGCGAGGGCTTCCTGAAGCTGCTCCATCGAATCCTGTCGATCGCTACACAGCTTCTCCAATTCGGAGATCCGCAACATCTTTGCATCGCGATCAGTCTTGATTTCCTCGAGCTCCTTCATAGTCGTTCCCAACTTTGCATCGCGGTCACTCGCGACAGACGCCTCTTCGCGCGTGCGCTTGTACTGAGTACTGGCGCATGAAATGATGCGCGCAAGCGGCATGGCCGTCTCCAGGCTGTTGCTCTCGTGACAACCTTCAGACCAGTCCTGAATACCCTTCATCTCTGCCGCGTGGTCTGGATTTGCGGCCACAAGATCGTTTACGAAGGCCTTGATGTCGGGCTGAAGCTGCGTAAGGACCTCCCGCTGCTTCGCATCGTGGGTAGACTTGAACGCGCGAAGCTTGGCGGTCTCCTCAGACTGCGCTGCGATTTTGGCCTGAAGATCAGCAACGTATTCCTTGGAGAAAGTTTCGCCTGCGGGTGTGTCGACAACAGCGTCCGTCATTGTTTCGCTTCTGTGACTATGGTATCAGGTGTAGGGCTTATGAAAGGCTACGTTACTTAGCGAGACTTACCGAGTGACGCGTTTCTGCGTTTTCGAATCTGCCTTCCATCCACTACATCAATGTAACATCCTGGTCGGCGCGGCTCGGTGCATACGCTCAACTCCTGTTGCGATTTATATAGGGCGTTTCCGGTTGAATCGCTCACCACGTCTGTTCCCAGTGACAATCCCTGCGTCTTACCATTTCGGATTGATTGTTCGACCCGAGGATCGGTGATAGTTCCCGAGACGCGGAGCTCTCCATTCGGACCTTCCCAAGAAGCATCACATCGACCGATTTTGTCCCTAGAATTGTGCTCGTACAAAATCTGGGTTCCGCCCTTTCGCCCCAAGTCTGTTAATGCTATTTCCGCAGCTCCCAAGTTGGCTATGTCGGGATCTGCCACACCGGGCGCTGGATGAGCCGTACCGCGAAAAGCGAGAGGCATCTTTTAAATTAATATTACTTTGTTGCTCACGCTATATTTTGGATTAGCGCACTTAACATCAATTATTAAAACTACGTGGTACTGGGGTCATGCTTGCACTCACTTTTGGGTGCGGAGGTTCTTGTTACACCGGAACTCGTAGCCACGGTCCCATGCCATCGCGTATATGCCTGCAAAGCGGGCGGCCTCGGCCCTAGACACGCCCTCGGGCATGGCCTCGGCGAGGTCATCCTCGCGCGCGCGCTTGAGCGTGCATTCTCGCCTTTTGTGCAGGTCTAGCACCAAACGGACGGCCCAGATGGCTTTTCGCATCGGCCGCAGCTTCTTGCTCCGATGCGCGGCAATCAATTTGTTGGCTTTCTTTAGCTTCTTTTCCGTAGAGAGACGGTATTCGTTCTGCTTCTCGTCTGTGATGTATCCCCTGGCGATGATGCGAAGAGCGTTGGTTGCGTCGTGGTTGAGGAGGCGCTTGGGTATCTTCTTGGCACAGAGGTGAACGTAGAGTTCGGCTGCGGCGAGTAACACCAGCTCGCACTTCTCGTCGTTCTGTAACTTTTTAAGGTCCTCATACAAGACATGTGTCTTGCACAGCCACTGGCTGATGCGATGGTTCTCGATTGCGAGTTCGTAGAAGCACTTTGAAACCTCGCAGTAGTCACCCAAAGCATCAAATACGTAACCCGTATCCGGAATCATGGTGCCGGATGACCGAAACGCTTGGTTCTGGATTTCGTTAACCAGCAACAACAGGATGCTTTCCTCGGTCTTGCCCCATTCCGAACATTTCGTCTCCAGGGCCGCAGCGGCGATTGCGCCGCGGAGCAGCAACTTTGTCCCGGCAACGTTAAATCTCTGGTATCGGGGAAGGATCTGCACCGCCAGTGGTTGCTCGGCAAACAACTTCAATGGGCGCCTTAGTAGGCATTCGTCTTCATACACGCGGTAGCGAATCGCCTCCGAGTCCCACAGAAGCTTGCCCTTGGCGAACAGTTCAGCACCGGGTATTAAAAAGCGCATATCATCCTTGCCCAGTCCCAGTCCATCATCCTTGTCACCGAGCTGCACGTGCGGCACCTTTTCCAAAAGACTTTCTTTAGCTTCCCACGCACTAAAGAGCTTCTCGTACAAATCAGCAAAGAAGACAAACGGATTATCACCGACTGCGATGTACCCATTGGACATAGTGTATTTGTAATACTGAGTTCTTAGTTTCGTTGTGCAATGCCGACTGATCGGCGCCGACCAACCGGCGCCGACTAATCGGCGCCGACCAACCGGCGCCGACTAATCAGCGCCGACCAACCGGCGCCGACTGATCGGCGCCAGTGGTCGGCGCCAAAGGAAACGACCAGCTTTTCTAATGTAAAACATGCAATCTCACCACGCGCAAACAACGTTATCGATGTTGGAAATTGATGAAAGAAATGTATACGATCCACATTCAGAGTGCTGGGTACAATTCACGGTCGAATGTCTAGCTCGTGACCTAGACATTTGTAAAGATGAACAGGGGTTGACACGAGAGATCGCCGAGAGAAGGATTGACTGCACGTACACAAAAACAGAACTGAATGCTCGCTGTGTGGCTAGTTACGACAGCGTCTTTGCATTGTGCAGATCATTAGTGGAATCAACTGATCTAAGTTTCTCGTTGGAGAGAAATACGATTAACAAACTAAAAAACGTATACCGTAAGCTTCGGAATGACGACGATCAGTTGTACAGAAAGATTGAACAGGGGGAACTGTTGACCGCCGAGATTAACCATCTGCACTATTCTCCCATGAAAAGATTGCCTACGTGCAAAACCGTTCATTCTGGCGTTCTAAGGTTACAAAAAAGCATTATTCAGATTATTGAAGGCGGACCTTATTGGTTTCATTCGCTGCGCTACTTAAACGTTAATGGAGGACGACAATTTGCCAAAATGGTTGAGGGAAGACACGCTATGAGAGAAGCAGTAGACAAAAGACTCGACATTATAAAACGCCGGGTTGACCATCATAATGCTTTGAGACATGCGAAAGTGGGCGTGGTGCTTTCGGAAGATTTCTTAGGCGCAGATTTGTTGGGCCACATCTTTGAATTATGTGGGTTGAAAGAAGCGATTCAACTGATGCGTGTAAATAAAGAGTTCTCCAAGTATGAAGCGTTACGAGGATTGCTTCCACACCTTTCGATTCGACATGTTCCTGGAGTTTTTCCACACGCCACGATCAGCGGCAACAACTACGTCACAAATCATAAAAAGGTTGCAGTTTATGTGGACTTTGTCGTTTCTGGATCAAAGAACTCCTTCAATTGGTCGGATTATTGTCCCAAAATCGAGCCTAAGATTCTTCACGGCAGAGGAGAGATAAAGTTGGACGAGAACAAAGTGAAAGCAAGACATGCTCCAGATGAGATTGCCGACGGCGATAATTTCCGCACCAGAATTTCACACGAGCATTTCTTCAACACGCCAATATATTGCAATATTGACCTGGTATCAGCCGAGACGCACGAGTGCGCAGGGTCGTTTTCTGTCGTCCCCGCTCCCGGCGCACCTCCTCGACGTGGCGTGCCTGCAGCGGCGGACGAAACCTACACATGTGCTTTAGGCGATGCTCATCCTGCCAAGTGCGAATGTTTCATTCACAGCACGTCTCAACAATATGGCCTTGGAACGAAGCAACGTTTTTGCATACGTGTGCAGGGAAGCGCACTGGTAAAATGGTGTAGGCCGAGCGACGATTCTTACCACCGATTTGTGACATTCTCTCGCCCCTTTGAGGTTGTCTCAAAAATGAGCGTGGCTAAAAATGCACAACGCCGAGAAAGTAAAGAACGCGATCGCCAGCAGCAAAAGAAGCAAAAGTTGGACACTCTCGAGCGCTAACTAGATCATGCATACTAAGAGGCCAAGCATTTCACTTCATGTAATGAATCTTACTAAGATGAGACGGTCCATTGACAACACATTTGATGAAAACCCCATACTTTATGCTATTGGAATTGGGATCTCTGTATCCGTGCTCATTTTAGCTTACATATCACTCTTTGCTTATTATCTCGCCCCTCGATACACGGAATGGGCTACCGGCGGAAGAGTAACAGTGCCCAGTGACGACTCAGACGACGCGGTACAGACCAGTCGACGCACGCGACGTTCGCGAAAGGTACAGTTTAAATAGTTCTAGTCAAATAAATTTTTTTTTGCCATTACGCATTGAAACTCCAAACAATTTTTTTCTAATCGTGCCAGACAGTTTTGTGACAGTCGCCATTGTTTGCGCACTTGGAGAACGATCATGCCCCATCATGAAAAGGATAAATGCACATTCAGAGATGCACAAAGTGAAGCTGGTACGCTTAATCTCAAAGTCAGCACCAGAGTGACTCCAGAACCTGTAGAATAGGATGGCCCAAAATAATATAAATGCAGCCAAAGGGGGTCCCAGTAGCGCTGCCCTAAACGTCGTTGCGGTTTTGCGCACGTATGCTTCGATTGTCAAGGAAACTCCAGTGATTGGAACTCCAATTGCTTCCGCGCGTGCTTTTGCGTCTCGTCGCAAGAGCGCCACCATTATCACGCACATTTCTATGAATACAACCTTAAAGAATATTTCCATGTCACGTAAACCGTTGTAGAGAAAGAGTTCACAAAGTAGAGTGCTACCAAGCAAGACAGAAGGCACAACAGTACCAGCTTTGAGATATAATGAAGGAGTTGAAAGCACTAAGCATGACACCAGTTGAGAAAGACTCAGCATGAATAGAAACAACATGGACGACGCGGGTCCACATTTCAAGACGGCATTGATGTAAATAGCATGAGCTTCAAAATGTTTTATCCGGCGCCTCACTTCATCCAGAAAAAGAAGTACGACTATAGCAGTTCCCAAATCGATGGCAAGTGACGAGAATCCACGATCTAATGCAGTTGTAACTTTCATTTCCCAGCGCAGTTGCATTGCAATTACGCGCGTGTATATTTAGCGAATGTGACTCGTTACTTAAAATTTGGGAACAGCAACCACTGACGTAAGAAGCGCCCTTCCATCGTCGAACATCTTTAGTGTGATGACTGATGGTTCGTCAGACTCAAAGACCGCGCCAATTCTCGATGCTTCCGCATCACTGTTGAAAGCCCTGTATACAATGACTCCATCAACCCCATGGCCATGAACTAAAATGAAGGTGTCTATGTTTTCTTTTGTAGCGTCCCAGGCATGGCAAGCGCACAGTCCCTTAGCCACAGCAACTATGACACTCTCGTGCCTCGTTATGGCACTAGCCATCTGCGAACGAATCTCTCCACCCTGAAACGCAAATTTGCCTCTTGAATATGATTCCCAAATGGTGTCGAACATTGACAATGCACAATCAATGTCACTCATGTTAAAGATCATGACCTTAGCTGTTCCCTGCTCCAAAGCGTGAAACTTAAGCATCGCCCTCACCTTCTTCATGCTCGTACTTGAATCCATTGGTAAGGCTTTCTTTCTGAAGGCGATCATCAGCGCCGCGTCGGAAATCCTTTTCTGTCTGCACAACTCGCGACTTTGATATTTCAAACCAGCATCTTCCATCTTTAAGGCTTGCAAACACCTTCCAAACGCGTCATCCAGAGATGCACCAAGGCCGATCTTCAAGCTGACAGCTTTAAGAACGTCAACCAGATTTTTTGGTGAGTCGCGTTCTACTAGCCTCTGAATCGTATCTCCCAAAGTTGTCTTACTTGAGTTCAAATCCACGCCTAGAGCGATCATGTAGAATTTGTTAACAATCAAGTGCTCGTTTGAGCCGATCAATTCCTCTTTCGTAAAAATCGTATCTCTCTGTATTGAAGTATAATTGCCAGAATCTGCAGTATTGCCGTGGAACGTTTTGTTGAACAATCTGTCGCCACGTTTCATGTGAGCCATCATGCCGTCTCCAAGAACCACAGCCTTTGGTATGATGCTTTTGGCCGTGCATGGATATACGTCCCACTCGTTCAGAAGCAGACTTAGTGACACGATTGCGGTTCTGAGACTAAAGACTTGTGTCTGAGGTGGCGAGATTGGTTGACCTGGTATGCCACTGTGAGAATAGAGGGAGACCATGCCACCCAACCGAATTATTCCCACGCTGGTTCCACACGCGTGTAAGCACAGGTTGGTGTAAACAGTTTCTTCTTCGCGGACAAGGCAATTCTTGTGTTGGATCAAGTAGTCCTCGGCATCTTCGGTGCATCCATCCGCGCACAAAAGATACGCGTGCATTGCCGTATCAGCCAAGGTACCGGCTGTGCCCATTGCGCGGGGACAAAGACGCAGGTACACTCCTGGAAGCATCACTAGTCTATTATGGTTGCATGCCACCATTTTGTCACTCAGTTTGAATTCCTCCTCTACGTTCACAAGCAAGTTGAATTTCTCAGATGTAATCCGCACCACATCTTCGTAGCATGTTAAAGTTTCGATACTTTCCTCGTTCAAGGAGTAAAGACATCCGGGCAAACTCACACCATGCTTGAAGGCGATGTTGTTTACCACGTCTTGAAGAACATCTATAACATCCTTGTCTTCTGGCAAAGTCGGCGCTTTTATAAACTCTGACCTGACCACCTCTTTCCCATCTGAATCCAGTTCTGGCCACCGTAGTACGATACCGATGCCATCGATCCCTCCGCCGTACGCACAATCGTCCAACAATTGCATGAGAGGTAATGCACAATCTCCCACGTAAACAGTAAACCGCGCTTGGGACGAGATGGGAGCATCTTGCCAAGTGGAAACTGACCACACAAACATTGCATCGACGAGAGCTACAGCGTCAAAGTTGTGCGCGGAAAAACCTGGTACAACCAAAGAAATGCACACCTTGCGAGGGCGCATACTGCCGTCCAAAGACGAGCCACTTAAATTTGCAATGAGCTCAACTCGTTCGGATTCAATGAAGTCTTTAGCTTCATCAGGAGCAGTTCCCGCTACTGTGCATCGCGCTCCGGAGATGAAACCGTGAAATGCTTGATGAAACCACTGTGAGCTGACCTTTGCCGGGAACAGTGCTGTTTGTTTCTTGCGGACAACACGCGGTATCGGATGCTCAATTGTTTCATAACACAATGTCTGATGATATTCAACTTCCGCACTCTTTGCCCATTTGAGCTGTTCAAGCTCCAGTAACATGTCTAACATGTGCAAACGCGCGATAGAACTAAAAAGAGTGTTCGCACTGGCTGAATAAAGGTCGTTAAGATTAGTAGGCGCCGGCTTTGCGGCGCCGATACTCGGCGCCGGCTTTGCGGCGCCGGCTTTGCGGCGCCGGCTTTGCGGCGCCGGCTTTGCGGCGCCGAGTATCGGCGCCGAGTACTGGCTCCAGCTTTACGGCGCCGACAGCGTAATCACATGCCCTTGCCCTTTCCGCGTCGCGTCACCCACGCATGTGTACCTGTGAGAGCCCGACGCCCCCACACACGTGCCGTCGGCGCCGGGCATGCAGAGTTTACGTCGCGCTCACTCTTTGTGCAGGTGCATGTGTCCGGTATGAAGAAGAGCGACATCCAGTACTTCCACAGCGGATGTGGTGCGCGGTGGTTGTCGAACTTTGCCCAACTGGATTCGTTGCAAATTGACGGCCGCGACTGGCCATCGGTCGAGCACTGGTACCAGGCGACCAAGTTCCACCCCGATGACCGCGAAGCCTTTGCAGTGGGCGGCCGCCTCGCGACGTTAGATGCGATCTCTGAAAACGGCGGCATCTTCTTTGCTCCCAAAGTGCACGCCAAGAAGATCAAGTACTGGGGGCGGAAGTCCACGGGCCCCTCGATGGTGGGCATTATTGCGAAGATGGCTTCCAAGCCGGGGCGCGCCGAGAAGCTCGGTCTCCGCATGCTTCCCGAGCCACTGACCGAGTCCACAGACCGGATTACTGAGCTGACCGCGCTGTTCAAGCGGGGTCTTCACGCCAAGTATGAGCAGAACCCTGTTCCTCGCCGTGCGCTTCTTCTCACGGGCAAGCGTGTCTTGGTCGAGTTTGGCAAAAGTGCCGGGCGTGAGATCAAGGCAGGGAGGCCACCGCCGCTGTGGACTGGGCTGTGGCACAAGGAGACCGAGAAGATCGTCGGCTATAACCTGATGGGCGAGATTATGATGGAGGTGCGCGGCGAGATGTTCCCGCCCATCAACGACATTCAAACGGCGGGCGAGGACGTATACGCAACCCTTGAGTAAAGATAGAGATCCAAAACGCGTCCGAGTGAAGCACAACTGTGAGTGTGTATGTGTGTGTCCTCCGCTAAGCGGAACAACAAAATGATGCATATTTCAGTAAATAGAAATGGAAGATGCGTTTTGCCGTCTGTTGGAGCATTCTCTTGCAGCACTTTGTGACTTGATAGAGGAGGGTGAAAAACCGGAACAGGAGCACTTTAGGACGGCTGCTGTTCGAATAATTCACAATTTACCAGTAACACATAGTGAATTCTACCGCATAGCTCAAGAGCACGAACACTTTGAACCGGTGCTATTCTATGAACGAGTGCGTCTTGGCATTGCATCGCATGATTACTTTCTCGATGGTTGTCCTTTTGGTATTCAGCTGTTCTGTGGAGTCACTGGAATGCCAGATGACAGCACGCCACTTCCAATAAAATTCAAGTTTCGAGACGCAATCGCTGATCGGTTGCAAACGATTGGAAAACTCGAAGTGCTGCGGCGAGACTCTCCGGAAAAACGCGACCTTGTTGCAAGGTGCAGGCATGGATTCGGTGAATCCATTCCTGGACCAGTTTGCGTTTTTGTTGCCAGGTGCAGGGAGATCGCAAGATATTCTCGTCGCGTAAAGCGCCAGTCTTGCTTTGTTCAATGTGCAAATCAACAGTGCAACAGATTATTTTTTTGTGGTGCTACCCAAGAATACTGGGAGGCTGCACGCGAAATAAATGTTGAATGTGAAGAAAGCTCAAGCTCTCTTGACTACTGGAATTCTGCTGGTGGGCAGCAAATGAAAATGGGCGATGAACACGCTTTTGAAGAACCTGACTGCAAACGTTTTTGTTCTCGCGAGTGCGCAACGCAGCACTCTCAGCAGGTTGTTGCGATTTTGCCAAACGAAGTGTACTTAGATGCCGACGACAGGGCAATGAAGGTGGGACGCGCAAGAGTATCCGAGGCATTCAAGCTTGCATTGAAGCGTAATGAGGTGGCGTCTCGGAAACTAAGGAGTATTCGAAGTCTCTGCAAAAAAGCGGTAAGCAATGAGGAAATACTTGAACGTCGCGAACGCTACGTTTCTCAACTAAACGTCGATTTGGGCATTCTTTACGCAAGCTTTGTCATATCAGAATCAAAAGCACTAAGCAAAAACAAATTGCTTCCTGGAATCGAAATGAACTGGCGGAGTAATCCCTTGTACTACGCAAAGGCCATGGCATCTGTAAAAAAGATATATTCAAAAATGCGACGAGCAGAAGGAATCATATCAAATATGCTAACAATGCCTAGGTACATGGAGGTTCTGCAGAGTAAGGCTCATAAGTTGTTCTAGGGTACTGTGTCGCTAATTACATTTACTACCACACCGTTAACAATAGTGTGTCACATCATGAACATCCAAACTGCTCATGACACAATTCAAAAGTCTTCCGGTGTTTTGAAGATTATCGAATGTAAACTTAGGGGTAATGTATCTGTTCACACTGTTCCTGAAATGATCACACTTTCGACTGTTTACGGCTTCCAGAAAATTGCATGCCAGCTTGAAACTCCATCGAAATCATTTGTTGGTAGCATTGACGGATGTATGTCACTCAGTATAAACTATTCACACGACTTGGATAATCCAAAGAACGATGCAGACGGGAAGAAGAGGAAGCGTACAAGAGACTCGAGTCAAGAAGATGCAGAGTTTGCAGTGAGTCGGGTTGAAAGGTCCGGTTCTGATGCTTCCAACGTTTCCTCGGCAACATTCTCCGCCGCAAAAAAGGTGATCGCATCAGTGTTAAGGCTCAAAGGTGCTAACGGAGAAAATGTTGTAGAATCGTGGGCCGTTTCACTGAGGAAACCTGGAGATTATGGAAACATTTCAGTTCAAAATAATCAACCTGCTATTGTTATAGGATTTCGCTTAAGTGCCGGCGTTGCCATACCACTTTCATGCTTCTGCGCCGCACTCAGCGTTTGCCGAGACGGAATAATAACGACATCTATTTCAAAAATAGACAAAGCATTCCACCTTCCCCTAACTACTCAAGGGAGTGCCGCAGAAGAGAATGGCCAAAAGTCGCTTCTTTGTCTCGCTACTGTACCTGCATTGGCGGACACTGTAAAGTGATGCAACTGTTATACACATTTACATTTCCATCGCCACCTTCACCTTCACCACCACCACTTTAAAGGATTCACCTTAAACTCCCTTTCCAAAATTTCGAGTTCTTTGAGTGTGAGGGCCATTGCAATTTTTGTTTCGAATTCCGAAAAAAACAGCACAGTTCGTAGCAGCAGATGTCTACGCTGCACCTGGTTGGAAGATAAGGGATGATGCGGGTCTTCACCAAGAACATTCTTCACACTTTCTTTGTCGTAATTGGTTTTGTTAAGCATGAGATGTTCATATAGGGCATCTGCGAGTTTCAGAACCGGCTCGTTGCAGAATTCAAAAGCGTAAGGTTTAATGATGGGATTTTCGCTGTGCGTCTTTAATTTATCTGGAAAATCTGTGAATTGCAGCGACTCGCAGTGTTGAAACGCGTACTCGCCAATATAATGAAGATCTTCTGGAAGCTTTGTAAGTGCCATATTTTTGCATCCGGCAAAGCCACACTCTCGGACAAAAGTAATCGTGTCCGGAAGCCTGGTGAGTCTCAGAGATTGGCAGTAAAAAAAGGCCTTTGAACCTACACTTAGAAGATTGGGTGGAAGCGCTGGTAGTGCAAGTCTCGTGCAATTTTCAAAGGTGTAATCTTGAATTCTGGGCACTTGGGAAGGAAACGGTCCAGAAAGCACAAGGTTTTTACAATAGCTGAATGCTCCAGGGGCAATGAATGCAAGGTTTGTCGGGAGATGATCAAAGTTGAGCCTCATGCACCCATAAAACGAGTCGCCACCAATGTACGTGACGCTTTCTGGTAAACCGTTGCTTAAGGTAAGATAACGACATCCTTGAAAGGTGCGGTGATGGATTGACTTGATTCCATCTGGCAAGTGTGTGAGCCGAAGGTGTCTGCAGTTTTTAAAGGCACCTTCATCGATTTCATTGATTTCTTCAGTGGTTTCATTAAACGAACCAAGCTTTCGGATGCTTCTTAGGTGAAATGTGCCGTCCACCATTTCACCTTTTTCATTTTCATTCTCGTAATTTGCTATTTTGCAAAAGAGATGATACTGCTTCTGCCAACGATCAAGCGAGTCGGGACCACCTTTCGTGTCTATCGGAACATACTCTTTGGAGCCGAAAAGCCAGTCATTTTCAGTGCATCGCGCTTTCCAGAAGTTTGGATCGTCACATGGAACGACCACCTTGTACACGCGCGCCAGTTGCTTCATGTTATCACAAGCCTCTCTCATTGACTTGCAGTCGGTTTTTCCGCTCGCGTCACGCTCCAACTGCTGCAAGATATTTTCCATAGCGTCCGAGGAAAGGTCTGCCAGCGAAAGACTGCCGGGCATGGTGCCCGAATTGAGCTCTGTGCGACTGCGGCGAGAAGGGCGACCCGACATGTTCAACCTTTGCGCTGTTTACAACACTTACTTTAACTGGTAGCTTTATCTTGTGCACTGTTCAACACGTCGAAATTTTCCAGCGCCGGGTGTCGGCGCCGGACTTTACGTGGGCTTCACGGAGGCTTCACGCGGCGTTCACGGAGGCCGTAGTCCGGGAACCGTGCGGTGACCGCACCTGAGGCGCACGTGTAACGCATTTTTTGGTGTCCCGCATTAACCCCCCTCCAAAAAGACGTTACAGGTGCGCCTCAGGTGCACATTCTGACCACAGGCGCACTTTTGGCGCACCCCCGTGCACTTCGTGCGC
>MDTC01198751.1_pt1 | contig 18561 bp, 21 predicted proteins | sample 811181 | NCBI WGS metagenome assembly MDTC01 (sample SAMN05326644, study PRJNA326480) | marine metagenome | isolation source: seawater | place: Pacific Ocean: North | collected 2011
AGTCGGGAACGATTCGCGGCTTCATCAATGCGGGTGTCCTGACCGCTTCCGTCATCAAGGGTGACGCAGTTGGTGAGACGGTGGCGTTCGTTGTAGACGCAGGAACAGACGTGGTTTGTTCGGCTCTCGGCAAGGTCATTGATGTTACGATTGTGACTTCGGGTGCAGTTCACGCCGCCGCGACAGCAGACGTGAGTGGTGCTGCAAGCATCCTTGCCGGTGCTGTCCCCGCTGCATTGGACGACGGTGCTGGCGATCCTCTCGATGGTGCTCTTTCACTTACTCTCGCTGATACCGCTGCCGATGTAGCGGCTGGCGACGTATTAACCCTTGCCCTTGTCTCCGCTGGCGGTGTTCAACGGGCTACTTTTCAAATCACATTCGCTGGCGCGGATGCCTAACCAGCTTTTCTAAAGGAGAATACAATGGCTGAAGGAATGTTCGTTCGTGTAACCCACGCTGGCGCAAGTGATGGGTCGCTTCTTATCTCTGACATCAATGACGCAACCGATGGTCCGATTCACGGTCTGACCAAGGCTGGCGCAGTTTACGTCCCCGAGGGCGGTTCTGTTGAACTGGTCTACTCTGGCGATGTTGCTCGCAGCTTTGAGGCTGGCGCACTTCGCAAGGCTATCGACGGTGGGCTTGCAACCGCTTCTTTCGAGCGTGGCGATGCTGTTGGTCAGACTCTTAGTCTACAGGTTGCCGAGGGAACCACTGTTGCATGTGCTTCTCTTGGAAAGATCATCGGCATCAGTTTGGTGATCAGCGCACAAGCGGAAGCTGGCGCAACGCTCACAATCACTTCTGGCGGTGAGAATCTGGTTGCCGCTGATGAAGCTGCCAATAAGCCCCTTGGCGTAAACGCGTCAACGCTTCTCGCTCCAGCTTCCGATGTCGCTGCGGGTGACGTGATCACAATCGCGTGGGCAAACGGCGGTGTCGCTGTTGCCGCGACGGTGCAGATTACTTTCGCAGGGTAGTTCAAGCTCAAGCTGTTATTGTTCAAGCTCAAGCTCGATACGGGGATGGTTCCTAAGTGGGATCATCCCCGTTTTTCGTTTCACCCATCGACATGATGGCAGCCAAGGATTTCTCATTCCCCCTTCCCCGCGTCACAGGTTGGCCCGGAATCCGACGCAACCGAGATCGACTCTTCGGCACATAGCCGTCTTGCACCTCTGCGGTTGGCTCAGGCGGAACCCCTGCGGGTGGTGTTGAGGGCGTTGCGTCTTCGTTGAACGCATCGAGGATGGCGTCAATATCATCCCCCTCAGTCGTTGGGATCACCTTGGGGGCAGACACCGCAACCGAAGTCTTCACGAAGCCTTTTTTCTTGGGCTTCGCTTTCGGCTTAGGCTTCGCTTTGGGCTTGAGCTTGGGTGACTCTTCTGGGCGTTTGTTCCAAGCCGGGGTCAAGTCGTTTCGAGACAGCGGGCTTTGCTCTTCGCCGCCATAAGACACAACCAACACCATTTGACCGTCTGGGTCGATCTCAAACCGCGCATCCCCCCTCCGCCGTGATTTGAGCGCGAGTGTTTGAGCCAATGCCTCTGTGGGGGCGTTTGCAAGGTCGGCAGCGATTCGCTGGATCTGTTCGCTTAGGGCGTCACGTAGAGAGACGAGTTCGTTTAGGTCGTCCCCTTTGATAAGTGAGAAGACCTGTTTTTCAGTGTCGGAATCGACCTTGTACCGTTGGTCTTTTCTTTTTCTACCCATCGACGTGTCCTCTTACCCACCCATGAATACAGGAACGGCAAGAGAAAGGTCAGGGTGTTCCAACGGATTTCTTGATGACGGGTTGGATTGCAGGCGGCGAGACGGATTTTTTCTTCTTCGCTTCGACCTTATCGTCAATCAACTTTGCGAGCTTGGTGAGCATTTCTTCGGGGGCAACTTGGAGCGACTTGGAGATCGTGCGGTTGATGCTGGACTCCATATACATGAACAAAGGAGTTTGCATCTGAGCGGCGGGCCGCTCTTCTCCAACCAGTGTGTACCCATCCACTTTGAAATCGACAGTGAAGAAAACAGGATGCACTACTGCACCGCGCGGATCGTCCACAGGATTCGCCAGTGACGGTGTCGCCAACAGGCACGCAAAGGTCAAAAACAGGTATTTCATATCAGGTCTCCCGATGTGTCGTTAGGTCTTATCAATAGGCAAACGATTGAGAGGACAGCCGCTTTCGTCCGTTTTTGCCTTGTCGTGTAGTAGTCGTGATGCGTTTACTGTCTCTAAGGGCCAGTCCATTATTCCGCAGTGTGTTTCCGTAAGGGGGTCAAACCAATGGCAGGTTGGGCACTTCTCAGTCTGGAACACGTAACCGTCGCCAAGGTCCAACAGCTTGAGGCGTAGGGTTTCTTGCTCCGCTGTCTGACTGTCTTCGTAAACCGTGACCTTACACCCAATGCTCTCGGCTGTTTTGACGACTTCATCTACCGCTTCTCGCGACCCCCTAATCTTCCACACGCTCTGTCTACCGTCATGGTATTGGACTGTGCCTTGTCCGCGAAAAGAAACCTCCGCGCCGCCTTGTAACAGGACAGTCCACAGGTATTCCTGACTCATCGGTCAACGCCTTTACAACAGCGTTCCCATGCCGTGAGAATGTCGTAGGCGTCATCGGTGTCCCATATTCCAATGGGGATCAGTATCGCTGACGCGTCTCCAAACGGAACCGGGTCGGAAGTCACGCTGACCTTGCCCCCACTTGCAAACACTTCGGTTCTCCCTGAGCCGCTACAGGCTTCGATGGTGTCAATCAGCATCTTACCAATCGTGTCGTTGGGGGTTAGAAGTATCCTCCAGTAGCCATCGAGAGCTGACTTTCTCCGCGCCATTTGCAACGTGCATGACGCAATCGCAATATCTACTGATGCACCTTTCATGACTTCTCTCTCAAAAGAGCCGCCCACCCTACTGTCCTTTCTTCAATCATATCCACAGTGGTGATCTCAAACCACATCGGAGTGGATATATCCATCATGCCGTTGGCATTTCGGAAGTGTTGAGACAAGTCATTAGCGATTGCAGCCGACGCGTTTGAGACAGGGCTAAACGCGCTCTGTGTGGATTCGGCACCCGTGCCTAAGATTGAGAACGTCCAGATGGTTTTCTTTAGCACACCCTCAGTAGACGCGTTTAGGGGTCGAGGCTCTACGTCAAAGCCAAGCTCTTTCAAATGCCCAACGACAATCTTTTGGATGGTCGCCGCCGCACTCCGCCTGCCGTGGGTAGTGATGGCAGCCTTCCACGCAAGTTCTTGACTCTCTGGGAGCGTAAATGCTGCGAGTGTCCCACCATCGGGTGACGCTACATTGATAAGAGCGGGAAGCGTTCCCGGCTGGTAGTTAGCGGGTTGCGGTAAGTTCGCAAACCCGCTGTGTGCCCAAGGGGTGATCTCTGTACTGTCGCTGTTCTCTTGCGCGTTGATTAGAGCTTTGATCTCCGCTTCCATCTCTTCGGATGCCGTCTTGAGAGCTGCCCCAAGTGCCACGGGATTCGGTGCAGCATTTTCTACAGGCACGGCAGGTTTGACATTAGGGGGGAGCGGACCCCTTCGGAGTTCGGGCGCGTCTTCGTCAAACTGGATTCTCTCAAACAGTCTCGCTTCAAACATCGGATCCAGACGGGGAAGTCCAGACGGCGGCTGAAAGATAGCGGGGTTCGTCGCCTTCAATTCACCCATGGTCTCGTTCGCAAAGGCTTGGAGGCTCGTATTGAGGCTTTCAGTGCTGGTTACTACCTGCATCATTTGTGTGAGTGCTTCATGCTCATCTATCTCCCCGCTTGATACCTTGTCGATCAAGTCTCGCAACTCTGGCGAGGACTCGTAAACCGACGCGGAAATCTGAGCGAGTTTGGACTCCAACTTGGCATCTGTCTCGTCTTGGCTCATTTCTTTTTCCCCATTTTGATCGTGGTTCCTGGTTCGTGAATCTTGCTACTCGATCCCCACGAATCGACAACCCTCTGCTTCTTGGTCTTCGGTTTGTCAAAGTCTTGACGCGGGTAGTCTCCGCCCACCATTTCACCGTCATCGAAAAATGTGTTTTTTTCTGAGGCACCTTGCTTCGTTGGACGGCGGGTTTCAGATTCCGAAGGAGACTGGTCTGCATTTTCCTTCGATTTGGGGGTTAAGTTTTGATGAGATTTTCGCGCCAAATTTTCTTCTAAGATTTCTGAATCTGAAACTGTTGATCCCGCAGATTGGGTTTCAGGAGCTTCAGGGGCAGTTTCAGGCTCTTCGACTTGATCCCTTGATCCTTTTTTCAGTGACGCGACTGCTTTCTCGACAAGATCCTGAGACTCCCCGGATGCGGATTCTGCCGCAATAGGTGCCAAAACAACATTGTCCTCCGGCAAACTCCAATCGCCGATCTCGTCAGCACGGTGAAGTCGAATTGCCTCTCGAAATAGAGATGGGAAATCCCGTTGCCTCAATGATGCGTACTTGGGGTTGCTCGTATCAGCGAAGCTCGGATTAAACAGTTTCGCTTCCTGCATCGCGTTGCGTGCGGTGAACTTGTCCTGACCCCACTGAGCGTGAACGCAGACTGGGTTCCTGCATCGATTGCAGAACACTTCCTTGAACTCAGTCGGTGATGCCCGTTTGTCAAAGCAATCGTCGAACAGGTCTTTTTTCATCTCAACTCCTACCGCAGCCTCTCACCACTCTACCCACTTGTAGGAATGCCGAGACTTTCGCAGATATTGGCGATGATTTGTTCGTTCTCTTCGAGCTTCTTACGGACGAACCCAACTTTCTGCACATACTCAAACGGGACGACCTTCGACTCAGTGGTGACAGCTTTCAATGCTGTGGCTTCGTTCTCGCCTTCCAGCTTTTCCATCAATGCGTCTCCGAGGGCGTTTGATCCCTTTGGAAGCACACCGTTCTTTTCCAACATGGTGAACATAAAGTCGTTCCTCGCCTGCCTCTCAATGAGGTGGACAATGGTTGGACCCCACAGGTTCAAAATCTCCATCATGTTTTTATTGGCGAACTCATCGCTGTTGCTATCCATCTGTCTTTTCCTTTGCTGTGATAAGCAGTTTGAACGCCTCTTCGTCAATGCGCGGAGGTTTACCCTTGAACGCAAGCCGTGAAACGGTTTGTCCGTGTTCTCCAGACAGCACCAATGTCTTGCCGTTGGGGTTCCGAGATCGCGACACGGCGTTGGCGAGCCTGATTGCCAACTTGACGGTCAACGGACTTTGAATCTCGTACTGAAAGTCCTCTTTTTGCGTGGGTTTGGACACCACCTCTTCTTTCGACTCTGTCGGCGGTTCACCGTTCACAATGTCATCGATGTAGTCGCCGAGTAAGTCTCTCAGACCATCGGGGATCTTCTTATTGTGGATGATCTCAGTCATGTTGTAAGGGACTGTCCAGTCCTTACCGACTTCAATGTCCACCGTGAGCGGCACAGCCCATTTACGACTCAGGATCATCTTGTTTGACGCCATAATCTTCGGCACCACGTCCAAGAAATCCTTCATCAGTGACGGCTCTACATCGAACACCAACTCATCGTGCATGGTAATCATCATGCTCATTCGATCCAGCCAGTCGTTCTTGATGGCGTGGCGGTGAATCAGTCCCATCGCCATCTTGGTAATGTCCGCACTGGTTCCTTGAACGGGCGCGTTTGTGGCGTTCCGCTCAGCCTTAGAGATGAAGGATCCGTTACGCCGCCCCGTCCTCTTATCGAACTTGGGGAGATTGATATCAGGCACGGGACATCGACGCCCAAAAGCTGTCGTCACGAAGTTGTACCGACGACCATAGCGATGTTGCTGCCCCCACCAATCTCGGAGGTAGCCATAAGACTTGTCGAACGTCGCCTTGACGCGCTCGGCTTCCGGTCGCTCTAAGCCGATTTGCTGTGTAAGCGCGTTGGGACCGCCGCCATAACAAAGGAGAAAGTTGGTCGCTTTCCCGATTTGCCGCTTCGCCTTGAACATTTTCTTATCGTTCTTGATGTTCTCCCCGTAAAGCATGATGGTGGTGAGACTGTGCAGGTCGCCAATCTTATCTGACCCACAGTTGGGGCAGAATGGCGGGGGTGCTGCGGGTGTGGCTTTGCCATCACCCTTGTCAAAGGCTTCACCACAATCAGCGCAGCGGAAGTATTCAGCCATCCACTTGGGTTCTCTGGACAAGTTGGTGGCGATACGCAGCTCAACGCCAGCGTAGTCAATGGCGACAAGCAGGCGGTCGTCCCGACCGACGATGCACTCTCTAAGCCGTTTCAAACACTCTGGTCGGTTGGGGTCGTACCCTGAAGGCATCCCCTGCCACGGGACGCGGCAACCGCCGTCTACTTTGGGTCTCTTGGACACTGGCGCAGAGAATCTACCCGTGTCTGTACGCAGCCCGTTGAAGTTGGCTTTGAGTGAACCATCAGGGGCGCAGTCTTCGATCATGGAAATCAAGTAGGTGGATAGAGCCTTTGAGGTCTCGCGGAACCGCTTGATCTTCGCCATATAGGGGAACTGGTCGCCAGCCTCTTCGACGACGCGATCAAGTTCGTCCTTGCTGGTCTTCACCTGCCCGGATTTTTCAGTGGCTTGAAGCCCTGGAACCTTTAGCTCACGAAACAGTTTGCCAAGCTGATCCCCCGATAGAATGTCGTACACCAATGGGAACTGGACCTCTTCCATCTTATTGGCTACCAACGACTGGACTGTCTTGGTTAGCTTTTCGTCGGGATCCATCTTCATGCGCTTGGCGTGGGTGCGTGCTTCGTTCACTCTGTCCATGTAAGATGGTGTCACCTCATCAGGATCGAAGCTCAACCCGCTCTTTATGTCGCCAGCTAACAGCTTGACCCATGCGGGACGAACATCGCGGTCAAGCGTTTCCTTGGCTGATTCGTAGACTTCGCATACCGATTGCCACCATTCCTTTTGACCAATGCGAATCAACTCTCGCGCTTTCTCTTGGTCGATGGGGATGCGGCACCTCTCCATCCAGCGTGTCGCGTTCAACGCCATCTTCTCGATGGTGTAGATGCCAGACATGGAAGGGACGCCCTCAATCTTCTTGCCGATGACTTGTTTGTGGAGAATGTTGAACAGTCGAAGTGTGCAGATCGCATCCGACGCCGCATACCAGACACAAGGCTCCCACTCCGAGTCCAAAAGAGAGAAGTCGAGATCGCCTTTGTGCTCAGGACCAAACAGCTCTTTCAGCTCAATCATTTCGCAATCAAGCTCGGTTTTACTGAGGTACTTTAGACCCTTGTTCCGCGCTTTTTGGTTTCGTAGGTAGGCGAGAATCAGGGTGTCGTGCCATTTCTTCGGGTCGTTCCAATCTCCGATGGAACCCAGCCCATTGAACTCAAGGAACTCACAGTCAAACTTCGCGTTGTGAAAGATTGCGACCGCCTTAGAGTTTGCGAGGCGGCACATTTCGCGGTGAACGATTGTCCACGGTAAGTTCGTCCCCTTGTGGTGACGAACAGGCAGGTAGTACCCCGTGTTTTCATCGGATGCGAGACAAACGCCAACGATCTTGGCACGGGTCTCTCCATCAAATACGCGATTGTCTAAGCCCGTGGTTTCGAGATCCAATGCGTAGGTGCCAGCCTCAATGCACCTGTCGATGCACTCCCTGAGTTGGTCTTCGTTGGTAACGAGGATCATGTTGCACTCAGTCATCCACGGGAGAAGTGCGATGTCTGGTCTGACTGATTCGTATAGCTGCTCAAAAAACGACACGTTCTCTCCTTACTCCTGTTGGGCTTACTAAATTCAGCCTGAATAAGCCCCCCTAAATGGAGAACTCTCCCGATCCCACAACGACAACCCAGTCTCCCGATGACCACGACAAAACGACATGCGTGGCAGCCGTAGCGACTGCAAGCGAGCTTGATGGGGCTTCATAGCAATCAGGGGGAGGCCCAGCAGGAGTGCATCTTGGCTCCGCTGTAAGACATGTTTTGTATAGGCTGCACCGACCGATTTGATCCGGGATTCTCTTGGCTATCAGTCGAGGCTCGGGGCCGATTTCTTTCATGAGTGGTGGCATGTACCCGTGAAGGGCATGAGACATGCTCTCACCTGTCACCAAGGGAATCCATTGTTCCCATTCAGTCCCTTTGAGGGGTTCCAAACAACCCCACACGTTTTCCCCTTTGGGGATAGGTCGGACAATGCCAAACACACCCCAAGTCGGATCGGAAAACTGGTATCGAACCAATCCTCTCAAGGCTCTCTCGCAAGGCGCATGGCGGTCTTTTTGACCCTCGCTAAACTCTCCAGTGCCTTGGTGTCGTCGATCCCACCTTCACGGTGGAGGTACATCACTCGGTCGTGTATCTCCCAAAGGCGCAGCAGGTCGTTCAAACCCATATCCCTACAAACAGCGAATGACTTGAGAACCTTGAGCACGCGACCGCTGACGTCTTGCGGCGTTTCCTCCCCCCGTCCTGTGATCTCGACCGTTGCCTTTTCTGGTCGTTTATCTTCGTACGGAAGGGGTGGTAAGCCGTATTGCGTTTCAAGAGACCCGCAGGCTTCACTAAACGACAACCCCTCTTTCGCCATAACGGTAGAGATGGCGTCGCGGCTTTTCGAGCAAGCGAAACAATGCCAAGAATCCGAGTCCGGGTAGTACCTTGCCGATGGCTTGCTGTCCGAACCGTCGCCGTGCAGGTCGCAAGAAAACTGTTGCTCTCTGTCCGCGTCGGGGATCAAGTCATAGCCGTAGCGGTACAGCACCTCATCCAGCGGAACTTCCTTGCGTATCCTGTCAGCTCGCTTTCGGGACCTTGACATTACCCACCTTGAAACAGGAAACAGGGTGAACGATGACCCGCGTTGCGAACACTGTGCGAAAACATATCGCGCGCGGTTTCAGGGGAGCCGTAGTCTGCACTCATCGTTTCGATGACGCTGTTGTAGGAATACACAGGTTTTGACGAGCCGAACTTGTCTACCCATCCGACCAAACACGCGTCAAACTGGTCTCGCGGAACCAAAAAGCCGAAGTCTTTCGCCACGCCTTCGAGTTTATTGTTTACCTCGCTCATCCCAAACCTCCTAAATGTCGAGCATTTGATCGATGAGTGCTTGCTGGTCCGTCAGGTTTTCAGCCTGTTGAGCGATGCGCTCCTTACCCGCCTCACCGAAGTCGGGGATATCGTCACAATGAAGAATCCTTCGACAAGGCCATTCTACCCTCGAATAAAACGGGGCAAACGGTTCCATGTCTCGGGTTTTGAGGCATTGAAACAGAACTTGCCCTTGGTTTCGCAGCTCGGTATCGATGAACGCGGCAGTTACCACGTCTGAGGATTTCTCTGCTTCGTTCGCATAAGCGAGATCGGCAAGCGTGTAGAGCGGGGGTAGTCCCTTTTCCTTCCGCTTGCAGGCTTCTTTGAAACCGTTTCGATTGATCTGGAAGAGCGCGACGACGGCGATACCTTGTCCACGGTTGAAACTCATCGCGAGTCGTTTGAGATCGCGCATGACCTCATTGGTTCGTTCCGTCTGTGAGCTGTTCCGATACCGTGGAGCCATCAAGCCTGCATGATCGACGAAAATCACATTAAAAGGGTTCTCGGCATAGAGCAGTTCTGCTTTTGAGCGAAGGTCAGCCACCGTAAAGTCAGACTTATCGGGATCTGCTACCTCAATCGATATTTTGCCGTGTTGGACAGGCTCGCCAGATGGCAGGGTGATGGTTGGACCCTCTGAGAAATGGGGGATCACGGAATCTCGAAAGAAGCTCTCCCCGTTAGGACCTAACTTACCGTGCTTGATGTCTGAATAGTTGAGTCCTCGATTCGGACCCTCCTTACCCTCAATCCCAAGCTCGACGCGTTGATCTCTCAAGGCGGGGTTGAGAGAGTGCATCGCATACAAAATGCGTCGGCACTGATCATACGGCATCTCCAACGAGAAGATCAGCGAGCTGTTCCCATAGACAACGGCTTGGTTGTACGCCCAATTCAGCATCAAGGTGGACTTCAAACCACCCGTGTACGCGGCGTGTGTCCAAAGCTCTCCTTTCTGTGCCCCTTGGATTGTCTGGTCGATTTGCTGGATGCCCGTCATGGCTCCAATGCCAGCAAACGGGTCGTTCTTGACCCGTTCGTATTCTTTCAAAACCGCATCCCCGTCTTGAGTCACCTCACCGGACAAGCGTGAACCGAAGACGGGGGTGACGTAGTCGTGAGACTTGTCTACAAGGAATCGAATCGCGTCCTTGGAGCCTTGGAGCCGGATTTCTTTCTTCCCGTCCTTGATCTCCATTCCGTCGTTGGCAATCCGCGCGACTTGCTTGCACAGATTGGTCAAGCCCAGCACCGACCGTTGCTCTGAGATTTGTACGGTGTGTCGCTCAAAGTCACCCCTGTATATGGGCGTGATGGTCGCCAAGTGTTCAAGGCGATTGATGGTGTCGTCATCCCGTTTGTTTACGAAGTGTTCCCGAACGGTCTGGATCTTGGGCGCATGTCCGTGGTTGCGGGAAAACTCTTTTACATAGTCCCAAATCTTCTGTTCCTCGGGTATGTCACAGGACACGCCCGATTCTTCAAGTTTCAAACAGTTCTTGAAGGCTTCTGTTGGGCGGTCTTTGGCGGGATCAGCGACGATAGTAGAACGTACAAGGTACTTCACTTGGGGCCTCCTTTGAGCGTACGTGTCTGACCGGAACCAGACGACAGACTGCGGCGGCTCGACCGGCGACCGTTCGTAGACGCATTGTCTTTATTGTCAATCATGTCAGTAATTGATGGCATCGTCCCACCGCTGGATAAGGTCGGCAGGTTGACGCGATCAAAGTCATGCATTTCGTCTTGGACCTCGTAGGACCAAGCCCGGTGCCCCTCACGAAAGGGCTTGGAGGGTTGGTCAACGAGCCACAACGGTTTGCCCGCTGCACGGCGCAACGTAATGGCTTCCAGCAAGACCTCGGGCATGGCGACGTTTCGCGCCGCCTTGACGCCCAGCATAACTATCAGTGTGTCAGGCGGTTCAACCAAGTCGATAAGGGTGAGCTTACGCAAAGACACGGGAGCAGCGTCAAGCATCACGTCGGGGTCAAGCACCTTCATCCCTGCAAGCCCAGCCGTTGCCAACCAAGCTGTGATCAACTCTGCGTCTGTGACGACGTTGAACTTCCATTTAGGACCCATGCGTAGCGCAGTGTGTTTGATGTGGGTGCGGATTGTGGGGCGGTCGGCAGTGACCCAACAGTCGTGTTGACCGTTGGCTGCATCCAGTAATGGGGAACGACCATCGAGGTTAGGGGCAGACATTAGCCCCTTCCACCCTCTATCGACGTTACGAACCAAGCTGCGTAAGACGGTACACTCACACGGTGTCACGGCGAAAACTCCGTTGGGGACTACGCCTCTCCCCCCGCACTTTTTACAGTCGGGATTACCACTCATGTGAATTGTCCCACTACCCGCCATGTTGCCTCCGTGCATCGGCTTGGAGCGCGGCGAAAATATCACCGATCTCGTTGTTTGCGCTGACTTCATAATCATCGTCCGAATCGCCTTTGAGTCGCTTGCCGATAACCGATTCGATCAAGCGCATCTTGCTCCGACGAACCGCTTGTACCCGCTCATCTACTGAGTCTTCGCATACCAGATGAAAGGCGTAAACCTTGTCGTGTTCTGAGCCAATGCGAATCATGCGCCCAAGGGCTTGCAAATAGTCGCCAGCACTCCAAGGGGTGTCATAGAAGACGACGGCTTTCGCGGATTGGAGGTTCACGGCTTCGGTCGCAGCGTTGGTGATGCAAATGACGCGCGTTGAAGACTTGGTGTCTTGAAACGCATCTTGGGCTTCTTTCCGCTGATCCTCGTTCTCGGACCCCGTGATACGCACCGCGTCAATCTTCTTAGTACGCAGCTTCTCCATGATAATGTCCACCATTGAGCGAAAGCGGCTGTAGACGATGATCTTCTCTTCGGACAAGTCACCCTCGGTAATCAAGTCCATCAGCGCGTCGAGCTTCGACGAATCCCCTTCGTGACCAATGAGAAGCGGGTGATTCACAATCTGTTGGCAGTAGGCGATGGCAGTGAGTTGTGTGACCTCTTTCTCTTCCATTTCACCCGATTCTTTATCGACGACCTCTAACAGTCCGCTCAACGCTTCCGCATACAGCGAGGACTGCGCTCGGGTCATGGGGAACTTTAGGGTGCGTGACGTAAGCGGGGGCAGTTCCGACGCCACCTCGTGCTTGGGTCGTCCAATGAAATAAGGGTCGATCATTTCCCGAAACTTCTCGATGTGAGAGCGACGGTGACCGACAACGATGGGGATCTGCCGACGACTGCCTGCAATACGCTGCAACCGAGTCACGCAAAACTCGTTGAGGAACCGCGTGCGAGACGGGTGAAACAAACCTGGGGCAATGACCTGATAGATCCCCCACCCCTCTTCAAGCCGATTCTTGATAAGGGTTGCTGTCAGACCCCAAGTGCGCTCTGAGTTCTCGCCAAAGTGACGACACACTTGGTGGATTTGTGTCTTGGGGTTCTTGAACGCGCTCGCCTCATCGTAAATGACGCAGCCCCATTTGACGTCTTGGAGCTTCTGGAAATCCCTGATCGTCGAACGATAGCCCATGACCAAAACTGTGGGACCCGTACTGGCATTGAAGGCGTCGTAGGCTTTCTGGCGTTGGTTCGGCGTACCTTTGCAGATGATGGATTTGATCCCGACAGTAAACTTCTCAAACTCAGCGACCCACTGTGGCACGGCTGACTTATTTGTCAGCACCAATACCTTCATGTCGGGGTTCTTCTCCCACAGGTAGCACAGTGCCGCGATGCTCTGTAGCGTCTTGCCAAGCCCCGTCCCATCACCGAGAATGAACCGTTTGACTGAGATGAGGTGCAATACACCCTGCACTTGATAATAGCGGAGCTTTAGGTCTCGTTCGTCTCCACCGTACGTGAAAAAGGTGTCCTTGAGGTGTTTCAACTTACGGAGCTTGAGATCCTTCCGTTGTCGGATCTTCTTGAGCTTCGCCACCCGTTTTTCAAATTCTGCGTCCATACACCGTGTCCTGTAGCAAGGGTCACACTACCCCTACTGCAAAGGATGGCATTTGGTCACGGTTCCCCTTCGATAGTTTCACGTAGTGTGGAGGAAAACACGTATGGGTGATTTACCGGCAAACAACTTTTGGGTCAGTGGCAAGACTTTAACGCTTGAAACGCTGGCAGACGTGTACGTGTTGGAGTTCGTCATCACCAATAGAAAGGCGCGCACGGACTTTGACTTGGTGTTCCCATTCCTCTCAGAAGAGCGTCAGGCGTATTTGACTGATTTGATCGAAAAAAACCCCTTCGTAAAAACGAAGTTCTACGTCGATCCCAAGACCGTCCATGACAGGCGGCAAGCGAAAGTCAACACACGAGGCATTCGGCATCCATTGACCCCAAGGTTGAGGAAGCTGTTGAAAAAAAGGAAACAAAATGAATCCTGAAAGCGAAAACGGTAGCGAGCGCCCTCAAAAGCCGCCAAAAGCCGCCAAACGACAGTTGGCTTACCTGACACCAACCCACCAACCCAACTACGAGAAATCCCCGTTGAGATCGAAGAAGTTTCTGGGGTTCTTTTTCTCTGAGATGATGTGGAAAGCACTGATCGTCACAATGATTGTGGCGTGGGAGAGCGCGTGGGTTGGACACCAACTGATTCTGGCGACCGTGATCGCAAGTGCTACCGTTCAAATGGCTTACCTGTGCTCACAAGCGTGGATTGACCGATCAGTCCGATTGGCTGAAATCGAAAACGCAAAGAAGCAGTAGATAGCCTTGGGTAGAGTGTAGACGACACTGACCCCCTTGGAGGCTCCTATGAAATACGCATTGGTAGCAATCGGTATGTTCTTCATGGCAGGGTGTGGCTCGCATGTTGTACGAGACACCAACGCCTACACTGCCGAACTGACTTTTACTAACAACCTTGTCAACTCGCAGAGCAGAGCCATCCATGAGATGCTGAATATGAACTGTGCCTGCGAAGATGGGAAGTGGACGACAACGTGGTGTAGCTCCGCAGCCGATGTTCATGCTGTGTACCTTGACCGCTGGGAGTGGCATTACAAAATGCAACGCCACTTGGGTTTGGGTGAAGAGCGTCCACCGAAAGACCCACCCGCTATCCGTTCTGCCGACTCTCTTTGTGAGCTGTTTAGTAAAGACGAAGGGGTTGAGTAATGAGCAACGACATCAAGCAAGGCGTTGACGACATTACCGCTGCATTGGCTCCCAAAGCCGTAGAAGAGATCGGTAAGGCTCTCGGAAAGGTCGAGGTCAAGGAAGAGTGGCAGTCAACGCTTATTGGCGTGGTGGCTGACTCTATCGACACGTACGGTGTAACTGGGATCGAGAAAGCCAAGGATCTGGTTTGGAACTTGGTGGAGGGCAAGCCCTTCGATCAAGAAGCCTTCGACAATCTCTCATTGAGAGCACAGAGTGATTTACTGGCTCAGCTACAAAACAAGGAAGCCGATGAGCAAACGGCAGTGAAAGACTTTTTCGCCGTGGTTGGCGACGTGCTTGGTGGCGTATTGGTCGCCGTAGCAAAAGGTCTAATCGCCAAGAGCATTTAGGTAGGAGTAGACATGAAAAAGACACGACACTTCGTCCCAACGGTCAACTATAAGAAGCGGCACGACACGACTTTCACGGTAAAACCCCGACGCTTGAAAGGGTTAGCCGGTGTTCGCACCAATGCAAATTTCTCAGAGCAGACAGTGGACGAAGCAGACAACTTGGAGCTTGGGATCACCATCACCGAGCCAAACACTGCACGGGAAAACGATTTCCCAATCAATACCCAATCCACCGAAAAAACAACCGAAGACGCAGGTGCAAACAGCGGTTTGAACATTCTGAATGAGAGCTTTGAGTTGAAGGATGACTTGGAATCGGTAGTGGTTGACGAGATCAGCGAAACAGAAGAGGACACAACATTTGTCCCTACGATGAGCAACACCAAGAAAGAAATCCTGGCGTTCGCGGACAGCTTGGGCATTGAGGTGAAGGGCAACTGGTCCAAGAAAAAGATTCTGGATGCTATCCAGAACTGACATGCGGATGCAGGTGACGAAGTACGTCCCAGAGGGGCTGTATGGTTTCCTGTCCGACAGCTCTCAAAGCGACGTGTTTTTCCACCTGTCTGCGTTTGACCCTGGAGCTTATGTTGGAGATGCCCCCGTTCCCCCTATCGTTGGTGAAGTCCTTGAAGTGACCCTTCGTGATGGAAAGGTCGCACAATGTGAGAGGGTTGATTCACCTACTGCCGTCGAAGGGGTCATTGATTGGTTCGCGGAAGACAAGGGCTACGGGTTTATCGTTGGGGATGACGGCGAATCCTACTACTTGCATCGAACTGAAGTCCTCGACGGTCGGCTACCCCTCAAGGGTAGGCGGGTATCATTCTACATCACAGAGCAGAATAAGACACCGAAGCGAGCCTGCTACGTGTCTGTAGAGGTGGGTCATGGCAAGAGATAAGAACAGATTTGGTGGGATCTCGGGGAGCAACTACACCCCGATGACGGAGATCGAGCAAGAGGCGATTTCCCGCTTGGTCGAAGCAAAGGACATGGTGGTTCACATCAAGGGCTGGGGGCGCGTAGACAACCCGCGCATCATCTACGGAGACTTGAGGCTCGGCATCGCATGGCGAATGGACTTTAGCAAACCCGCCGCACCGACACCTGTTCACTGGTTTGACCTTGAGCTTCGGACCCGTTCGGGGATTCTGCTTTACAGCGAAAAGCAGAGCACCATGTATGCAGGCAAGCCTATCTCAGTAGCGGCGGGAATGTACTTAGACATGGTGTGGGACATCGCTGTGATGGCGATGGATCCCAAGATCGTGAAGATGATTATGCCCGGAGCGATTGGCTTCACGAGTCGGTTCCAAGACAAAGACACAGGCGATTTGACCTTGTTCGGAAACACCAAAATGTCCTCCGAAGACCGAAACGCTCTCGTTGATTTGCGTAAGCGGGAAGCCGAAAGTCGCGCAGACACCAAAAGGCTTGCGGACAAAGCCGTCAAGAAAGCCAAAGAAGACGGGGTTGTCATTGATCCCACCAAGATGGTCTGAGCCACATTTTTCTCCCTATAGCTGCCAACTAACGAACGCTGCTTAGACGGGAGAAGCCCAATGCCGAGTCAAAAAAAGAAGATCACGCCAGAGGATATGGTTGCCCTGAGCAAGCTCATGGTAGGTGTGTCTGCTCTTCTCACTTGGCTCGAAGGCAAGCAAAAAGCAGGCGACAAAGAGACAATCAAAAAGGCGACACCCCTACACAATGAAGCTCGCGCTCTCCTTCGCGTGTTCAAGAACCCGATTGCTGAGACCATTGGTGAACTTGCTTGGATTGCAGACCAGCCGTCGGGCAAAAGGCTTGCCCCCGCGCTGAAACGTGCGCGTATGGGTGGAAGCCCTGAGATGAGAGCCGTTCGGCAGTCCAAGTTTATTGCAGAGGCTTTCAAGGTTGCGTCAATCCGCCAGGAAATGCGGTCAACCTTATTTGGGTCAGGGAAAGCAGCGCAGCAGGCACGGAAAATCGGCACGACGATTAACGAGGGTCCAGTCGAACTCGTATCGGCGTTGGTCAAGCTCCCTCCTGTTGGAAAAGGTCGTCCAATGACGGCGACGAAGAGGTGGCTTAAAGAAGTCGCGAAGCTAATGAGCGTTAGCGGAAGCTCCGAAGAGCGCATGGCAGACATCGGCGAGGCGCAGAGCATCGCCACTGAGATCAAAGACATTGACCGCAAGCTAAAGGTCATCCCCGCCAGCTCAGACGAAGCCAAGACCCTACAAGCCTCGCGCTCCACCAAGATGGACACCTTGATGAAGGTGGCACAATCGACAGGCGACGAACAGGCTGCCTTGGGTGCAGCGAGCACAATCATTTACGGTAACAACAGCCACGCCACAGAAATCGGCAAGAAGCTCGGACTGACTGAAGAACAAGAAGATGCGCTGATGGTCACAGGCAAGTCCTTGATCGCGGCGGGTGCGGGATCAGGAAAGACCCGCGTATTGGCTGGCAAGGTCGTGGACATTATCAACCGAGAGGGCGGCAAGTCGTCTCAGATTATCGCCACGTCATTCTCGAAGAAGTCGGCTGCGGAGCTTAAAGAGCGTGTCCTGAAATACGGTGGTGAGTCGATCTTAGACGGCGGGAGCCAAGGCTTCGGTACAACCCACAGCATCGGCTTTAGTCTGTTGAAGAAGCTCAACCCCAAGTTCAAACGCGCACAGGTGCTTGAAGGTTCCTACCTTATCAAGATGGCGATGGCACAGGTTGGAATGAGCGGCGGGGGATTCCGACAACCGCCTTCCCCTGTCGGTATGTTTGATGGCTTAGTCGGAACGAAAAGCCAGAGCGTGTCGATAAGCCCTGACGAAGTGCCTGCGGGCGGGGCTGTCACCGAAGAAGACATTACGTTGCGTAAAGTCGTTGACCAAATGTATGGGTTAGCGAGATGGGGTGTCGGTAAGGATGCGGCGTGGGCAATCAAAGAAGAAAAGCTGCTCCGCCCACTCGCCGACAGGCTCGACAGCTTGACGATTGACTCTCTTTCCGCTGCCGAGAAAGCCTTGATCAACCAGTTGACCAGCATCAAGCGATATCAGAACAGCCTCAAACGCTCACGGGATAACCTCGACCCTAACTACAAGGTGGCGAACTACGGTCGGCGGCAAAAAGGCTTGAACTACTGGAAAGAGCCAGCGGGTCAATGGTTCAACATCAATGGCGTGTTCAAAGACGAAGACAATAACGCTATTGGACCCAAGCGCGTCGGCTTGGCGATTGGTAAGTACCGCTCTAATCTAAAGACCGATTCTGAGGCGTGGTCTGAGGCTCAGACAAATAAAGAACGCCTAATGGCAGCCTGCTATGGCGCATATATGTGGCTCAAAGACAATGAGCCTAACTCCGTGGGCAAGGTGGACTTCACTGACATGCAGTTGGAGTGCATCAAGGAACTCATCAAGAACCCCAAGGCTCTCGCAGCCGTGCAAAAGCAATACAAGTGGGTATTGGTGGATGAGGCTCAGGACTTGAACAAGCTCCAACACTTGCTGTTCGGGCTAATCGCGGGTGCCGTTGATCCTGCGACTCAAAAAGAGAAAGCCGACGGCTCAATGACGGCGAGCACGTTCACGTTCATTGGCGACGACAAGCAGGCAATCTACGAATTTCGAGGCGCGACGCCAGAGGAATACTCCGAGAAATCCCACATGCGTGGCGGGTCTTTCGACACCAAGCTGATCTCATCGAACTTCCGGTCTGGCAAGAACATCGTCGATGCGGCGAACAAACTCATCGCTCACAACGAGAAGCAAATCCCAATGGTTTGCTCGACCAGCCCATCGCGGGGTGAGGGTGAGATCAACTATCAAATCGTTGAGAACCACTCTTCAGCGGCGGTGGCATGTGCCGAGGAAATCAAAGACCTGGTTGAGAATGAAGGGTGGACAGAGCCAGAGATTCCGAGCTTCGGTGTTGCGGTGCGAACCAATGCCGAAGCCTTGGCTTTCGG
>MDTC01056479.1_pt1 | contig 18557 bp, 30 predicted proteins | sample 811181 | NCBI WGS metagenome assembly MDTC01 (sample SAMN05326644, study PRJNA326480) | marine metagenome | isolation source: seawater | place: Pacific Ocean: North | collected 2011
CTTGAACTTCCAATACTGCGGGCACTCGCCCTTGCCGTCCCAATCATGGGCGCCATAGTTTTCTTTGAACTGAGTGTGGATAACAAGTTTCATAAATTAAACCCCTGACAATTTGATTGCGTTGCGGAACATGAACATGGCATCATCATCACTTTCAAAACCATATTCACTGGCAAAGTCCATTGAAGACGATCCTGATACCTCAGACGCGAGGCCATTTTTTGCAATGATCAATGCACATTCCTCAACAGTAGAACCGAATCCAACAGGATTAGCAACTCCTCCAAAGAAGACCAAACCACCATCCTGAGCACCAACAAAATCAATCAACATATTCTCTCTCTTTCTCATCATCATGTGGCCATTATAAGCCATACAGAAGCAGAAGTCAAGAAAAAGCTGCCTTTGTAAGTCATTGATTTATAAGGAAAAGCGAAAAAAGTTGAAATTATTTTCTCCTTACAAATCAAAGACTTACTCCGAGGGGCGGTATTTGTCGTAGAATCGGCCCCATTGCCAGTCGTTTGGGATGTCACCATCCGCCCTGACAAGGTGAGCTTTACCCGATGGTTCGACACACCATCGCATTTTGGGGCGCTCATACGCCTTCTGGCGAATCTTGGCGATGGTTTCTGGGGTGTGTTTGCGGCCATACATGGGGTTGAACTCCCCACGGCGGGTTCCTGTCATTGTGGCGGATATCTTGTTTTTGTGGTCTTCGGTCAGACCACTGGCATGGGGATGTTTGTCACCTAGTTTCGCCTGTCGGATGCGCTCGCGGCCTTCGGGAGTGTGCCACTCTGTCCTGTCTCGGCATCTATCTACCACTGGCAGGTTTAATTTATTCTGACCGATTACATATTCCCTGACCTTTTCAATCTGGGAAAATTTGATTATCATCTCTCGTGGTTTTGGAACATCTTGTAGTGAATTTTCATCTACAATCCAATACTCGTTTTTCCACCCACCACACTTGAACAGAAAAAATCTACTAGCTCTTTCCGACATACTTATTTTTATCAAACTGTTTCAACATGGCAAGTTTATCATCATACTCTGCCATTTTACCCAACTCCAACTCAATGGTTTCCATGATATCGGGATGTTCAGCGACTCCAACGGGTTTATCAAGCAACAATTCCACATTCATCATGTGTTTGTTCTTTTGTGCCGTCAGATACATTTCCTGCGTTGCGATAATTTGACTACGATTTGACATTCTTTCTACTCCTTGCCTTCGGTTTGCCATTATAATCTTCGATACCTAGCGGTTTCATAAGTTTCTTCAACTGCGGGACAGCTTTCAACAACTTACCATCTTTGATGGCAGTCAGTATTTTTGCCTCGGAGTGATGTAATCCCTCTAAAATTTGCAACCAATTCATCTCCCGTTTCCAATCAGGCAGATTATTCATATTACTTTCGGGATCAAAGAATTGTTTGATGCGGCGCCATTCAAGTTGAATGGTGGTGCTTCCCATGCCATCTGGCATATCTTCATCAATTTTCACAGTGTCAGGCATACCATCTGGTAGTCGCCAGTCTGGTTTTTCTGCACCAACTCCGATACGCACCAAAGTCACTAGTGCTTGGTTGGTTCCAGCCCACTGTTTCAGTCGAGTGACTTGTTCATCTGCGGTTTCGGCTTTGAATACCCACTCAAAACCTTCGTCCATTTGTCTAAACTTCATTTGTTACTCCATCGTGTAATTCACTACACATATTTATATCAAAAATCATCAACGCTTTCTAGCAGTCTGTTTAGGTTGTTGCGTTCAAAATATCCACGAACTTCACTGCGGTTCTTACGGCACTGTAATTCGTATTGTAAAATGATTTCATCTTTGATGATGGGGGGCGTCTGTGATAGGTCAACCATTTTTTTGTTGCGGATGTATCCAGCAGCCATGTCACCAGTTACCCATTCCTCTGGTGGTTTTGTTTTCCACTCTGCCACTAAGGTCTTCCTGATAGGCCGTTGGCGTTTACCCTCAGTAAACACATCATCATCACTCAGAATATTTGGTACACCATCACCCTTATCACCAGAAATAATGTGTTCCATCAATACCTGAGACGGGTTGTCTCTTATTTCGACAAACTTCTTTCGCATTGGTGACCACTGTTTGACGTTCTCCCACTTCTGCAACTGCTGAAAGTCATGGTCAGCAGAGATAATCAAAAACGGTTTTGGAATGTCAAACAGAGTGTCTTGATCCGAGTCATTCAACTGACTGTACTCGGCAAGTGTGCCGATAACATCATCAGCCTCTGCACCATCAACATCAATAACAGGGTAGGGCATAAACTCATCAAGTTCTGACTTGACCTGTCCAAGAACCTCAAAAATTGTACTCCAATCATAACCACTGTCTTCGCGTGTCTTTTTGCGACTTGCTTTGTAGTTTGGGAATACAGACCGGCGCCAGTACCGGCGATTGTCACAAGCGATAACTACTTCACCAAACTCATCGTGCCATTTTTTACGATATCCACGGATGGTGTTCAGTATCATGTGACGTACAAGATCAAAATCAATGTTGTCGGTGGGTCTTTTGTTCAACTCAGCCATCAGATTGCTGATACTGATTTGATTATAATCAATCAAGATCATCTTCATACCCCCACACATATCCAAGGTCATCATAGTAAACGCCATAACTGCGTTTTACATTTCCGTCCTTGTCATAGGCTGGTGCAACGCATTTACTGAATACTCTTTTGTTCATGTCTGCACCAGAAAACAAACTAGTCCACGTTCCAGATTTTAGGTACGTCTCCATAGAGGCGATGTATCCAGAAATCATTGCCACCTTTGCATCAGAACCCTTCACGTTTGCGCGCCGTTCTTGTTTTGCGGCATTTAGTTTCTCTTTGTTTTCTTTAATCCATCCCATAACACTAGCGCGACTCATGGGATCATCGTCGGGTATAGCGAGAACATCTGGGTGAACATTTTTGTATTTTGGTGGATTAGCCAAGGCACGTTTTTCTCGTGCCTTTGCTAACCTTTCTACAGCAGCTTTACGCTGCTCTTCGGACATAGGTTTACGTCTACGTCTTACTTTCTTTGGGGTTGTTGACTTTGCCATAATGGACTCCTTTACTATTATTATATAGTAACACCATCAGGCCGTCCATGTCAAGCCCTTTATGAAATGATTTTCTGAATATTGTTCATAATCAAGGTACGCCACTGCATGGCATCAAGGTCAAATACTGTGACATGCGTATCACTGGGAATTTTTGGGTGACTCACAGTCGGAACCTTATTTGGAATCAACGTGGCGACTACTTCTCGTTCCTCACCACTTTGCTTTTTGTAGAGCAGAACCTTGACGTTTTCTGTCAATTCGGACACCAGCTCTTTTTTTGTGATATCAATTACCATAAGTTTTTCTCCTTCACTTCATTGTATATTGTGTCAGCAATGTGTTGATGACACTTCTCATCTGGGTGTGAAGCAGGCATCACACCAACAAATTCCCTATCATTTTTATCAGTAAAACGTGCATAGTTTGTTTTACTAAATTCCTCCAAACTATCTACTTGGCGGAACAAATTATTAAATCTCTCAGCAGCACCAGAATCTTGTATATACTTGTAATACTCTAGTCTGGTTTTTGTATCTTCATGGTGACTAACTGACCAAGCGAGTTTCTTTGGTATCTCCTTGGGATCACCGACAATTGCAGCGAATGTCTCCACCAAATGGCGCCATCTATCCCACGACCACATTATATCTAACATATAAAATGGAATATTTCTCACTCTCAACATGTCAACCATTTCGAGCACCTGACGCAAGAGTTTAAACTCATCGTGCCAATATGACTTGTATTGGTAGTGTGTCGCCAGTCTAAGCATGGGATACTTCATGTGGGGCATAATTGACATGTAATCTTCAAATGGATTCATGTCATCTTCAGCAGAGTATATGCCACCAGCGACTACCTGTTCAAATGGTTCCGCATTATCTGGTAAATCTATTGCACGTTGTCTGGTCAAGTGTAGTATCTCATCACTAGCAGGCAGTTCAAATCTGTCACTGTTAGTCCACTGGATTATCACTGCGGCAGGAAGTTCTTTTGATGGGTCTGCCAAATAATCTCTGACAACTCTTAGTATCCTTTCATTAGACCCGCCACCCTTAGACAGATTGACAGGTTGCATATCAAATTTTTCTGCAATCAGTGTGGAGTATCTGTGTTTATTTCGGTAGTCAAAATCTACGTTTCTAAATTGAGACGATAAATCATCTGGGTCAAAATAATCTTTGAATTCCCCAAGTTCTGCGCCCAAAGTATGAGAACACCCACAACTAAGTAGTATTGCCATTTTTTGTCTTATCAATCAACCATTCTAATTTTGTTCTAGTTGCCCTGTCTAACTTTCTCAATTGAGTATCGTCGATTGTTCCTGACATGACATCTGCTGCATCGTCAACTGCACTAGGTGGCGATGGTTCTGGTTCTGGTATCTCATCTGATTCTATGCCGAAATCTTCCGTGACTGATGGTTGACTGGCAAAAGAAATCTTTTCACCCCTGAGTTGCGCCCATGTCATATTTGCAGACACTACCAACAGAATGGCGAGTGGATCAAATACCAATACCAGTAATACTATCACAAATCTAACCGCACTGTCAAGTACATTTGGAGCAGAATCTCCATAAATTAACTCAGCGATGTATTTTATAGGCCCAACTTCCGCCTCAAGTGATAACTGTTCTTTCTGAAGTGGTAAGAGGGCAGTTTGTGTTTCTTCAATAGCAGAGTACGCAGCAGTGATCTGCTGGTTGAGACTGTCCCTTTCCTCTCTCTGAGAATTCCTTGTCGCAATTGCGCCAGTTTCGCCTCGGATTCTGTCATATTCAATGAGTGTTTCAACTGTAGTGTCGAGTTGGGCCAATACGGTCTCTGCGTCTTGGATAATCGTTTGCTGATACGCAATGCGGCGTTCCAAGGTCTCAATCTGTAATTCATTATTACCTCCCGCGTTTATGGTCTGTTCAATGTGTGCCTTGGACAAAAATCCAAAAATGCCCATACTAGTGATTATGGAAAGAATCACCACCGCCACAGTGAAGTAAGATTTTAGTAATAGTCCAGCGGTTTCCCAGTTTCTATACAACCAAGAAGCAGTTACCAGTTTAGCAACTTCAAGGACAATACCCATACACAAAATAGCAAAAGCGGCTGCAGGAAATATAGCCATCAGTCCAACGATGGAAAACCACCCTGCCACCGCTGATACTGCTAGGGCAGAAAATATCAGTAGAAATAAAAATGGCATTTAGAAGATCGAAGCCTCTCGTTCAATAACTTCTGACATAAATGATGTGTCTTCAATATACTCGGTGACCTCATCATCGTATGAGTGTGGGGGTGTGGTCACTAGAGGACTTGACACATCTAAAGACATTACATCCGCGTAGTCGATGACTGTAAAGTTTGGATCATCTTTATGAATCTCATACCCATTGTAAACGTGATTCATCCGTAGACGAAAATCTAATTTAACTTGCGCCGTGTCAACATCGCCCACCGAAACATCATCAGTCTGGGCTACATCACCGTCTTCCCACTGAAATTTTTTAAGTAACCTAGCAGTGGCGTATGACTTCCATTGGTCTAGTAATGGTCTGCGTATGTAAATCTTTTCATGTGGTACGCCAGATAAATCAAAACTCTCCTTACCTTTGCACACCAGAAACCTACCAGCATCTTCTATCAATTGCAGATTTTCAAGAAACGTATCTCTTGGTTGTATCATAGCAACTTCAAAAAGATTCCCAGGCTTAGTGTACTCAGCAAAAGTCAAACTATCGTAAAGAGAATCGTTGACTACCGATTTAAAAACTGTGCCACCAACTCCCATGCGGGTGGTAGTATCGGCATAATCAATGTTTTCTGTGCCACTGTACAGGTCTTCGTTTCTCGCACAAAGGACATATTGGTAGTACCAAGAACCATTTCTTGGCCCGCCGTATAAAAATGTGTGTTGACTATAAACCATGAGGCCTCCATTTGACGGGTGTGAAGTCTTTCAAATGACTCCTTCGCAACCGTATATTTAGCATGTCATTAATACAATTTTCGTCTTCTCTGTTTTCCCACTGTAACAAAAATTCTTGCATCTTCGCATGTGACTTTTGTTTAAATTCAGCGATGGTAACCTTTTTTAGTTCTCCAGCATATTCTTGTACTATTTTTGAACTTCCAAAATACTTTTCATACAACTTGTCGGTCTTACATGAATACCCGATGTAGTATCTACCATCTGGGAAATATGTACAATATACTCTATGCGTCTTTGGGGATGACTTTCGTTTTTTTCTCGTTCCACTCATAACCATCTGGCAACTCATCACTTGTTGAGTTACTATTTATGGTCTTTCCAGAACCGTATAATCTATCGAATGCCTCATCATAGGGCACAGACTTTATTTTTGGTTTGGAAACATACTTACCTGGCTTCTTTGGTGGTATTCTCATAACACTGCCTTATAAACGTATAAGTCCCAACAGTATCTACTTCCTTTTTTATGATAGTTGCTCGTATTAAGTGATCCATCCTCAACCAAGGAATACAACTCTTTGCAAAATGGAATTGGTTTAACATCGTACATGTAGGAATAAGAAAAATTATCTTGTAACTTTCTTATCAATCTGAATTGATTGCTCAAACTACTAGAACAAATGTAGAGTTCTCCGTTCTCGTTGAGATATTTTGGTGCCTCGTCTACAACGGTGTGTATCAGATTATTACCAGTATCATCTGCTACTGGAACACCTTCTGGATACCAATCAGTAATGTCTGCTATATATTTAGGTATGCCAGACACATCACAGAATATAATGTCAAATTTTTCCTCAATTGACTCAAACAAATCTGAGTGTATAACATTGATATTGACATTGTTATTATGTGCATTTAGTTCTGTAAAATGAATGTGACGTTCACTGACATCAGAAGCAGTTACTTCTGCTCCCTCCCTAGAAAAATGTATTGCAATAGGCCCCACACCGCAACCAAGGTCAAGAAGTTTTTTATCTCTAACATCAATACCTAACTTTGGTACGACTTTACTTATCGTTGTGGGTTCAAATGTGTCCTCCGCCACAGCAACTTTGAAATCACTAAAGTTTATCAGTTTCAATTATCAAACCCCTTTGTCTGAAGTTATCTACCACTTCATCCCACGGTTGTATCGTTGATATTTGCAACATACAAGAAGTTCTTCTATCATAGTTCGCAGCACTATGTGGATGTTTTGCATTTATCAAACATGGCCAAGCATACTTATACTCAGCAATAACTTTTTTGTTTTCGTAGTAGGATATGTGTCTATAGTGTTGTTTGCCATAAAATATCGGGAAACTTAAATTAACCTGTCTTAGTTTATTGTCAGTGTGTACACCAACTTGACTGTTGGGCGGGGAGTGAATCATGGATATGTAAGACGGTTTGATACCATATCTCTTTGCAATGTCAATAGCAGGACTGTGATGTCTACTCAACACCGTGAGATCGTATGTACGTTCCTCATTGCCAAACTCGCACGCTTCACCCTTTTTCACTACACCATTTGCATCTATGTCATGGTTGAACCAATTTGCGTTTACCTTCGCATAGACCCCATAATAAAATAATTCTTCTTCTGTCGTTAAATCTTTTATCCTATACAGATACATTCTATTTCAGCTTTCTCTAAAAATTCTAATCCACTGGTAGTTTTATATTGATGTTTCCAAACAACTCTCGACACTCCAGATTGATATATCAACTTGGCACAGTCTAAACATGGTGCGTGTGTGCAGTAGAGGGTAGAATCGGTAGCACTTTCATTTGATCTAGCAACCTTTGCGATTGCATTTGTCTCTGCGTGTAAGACTTCTGGTTTGGTTTTATATTCACCGTAGATTTCTTTGTCGTTCTCATGCACATCAAAATTCACATCCATCAAGAAATCTTCACACTCATTTGTCCACCCAGATGGCATACCGTTATACCCGATTGAAATGATGCGATTGTCCTTGACAATGATACACCCCACTTTCAATCTGTTCGCCGAGGACAACTTTGCGTATACCTCTGCAGCAGCCATGTGTGCATGATCAAACTTACTCAAACTTTCCACGATACTTTCTCACCACGCCTTTGTAGACTAACATTTTATACCATGGCAAGTATCTAGGCATTTTTTCGTATGTGTATTCCCAAGGTATGCCATCGTGATCCACATAAATGCAATGATACCCGCGCCATCTGCGACTCTCTATTGGAACAACTCTACCAGTAAACCCCTCAAATACAAATCTCTGTAGAGAGTAGTACCAGCAGTTTGAATAGTTAGGTATGAGCAACACAATTGGATAGGCAACTGCACCAACTATAATTGCCCATACCGTAACTAATTTACTTCTATATTTCTTCATCCTCATCGTCGTAATCTAATACCAATTCCTCTTCAAAATCCAAATCATCCCCACAGAACGGACATTTCTCAATTGGATAATAATCTTTTTCTAATTCATGTTCGACCCAAAACAAAGCATCACAGGAAGAACACTCACACCGTATTCTAACCATTATGCGGCGTTACCCCAAACATCTCCCCAATCACCAGCCAAAGCACCACGAGCATAATCGGTAGCACGATTCTCAAAGAAATTTGTGTGAGTGGGTGCATTGATCATTTCCTCTACCCACATTACAGGATTTCTTTTGACACCGAAAATACCCTTCATACCCATGCTAATCAATCGGCGATCAGCAATGTATCGAATATATTTCTTGACTTCTTCTGAGGTAAGATTTTCCATTGGGCCCATAGCAAATGCAAGATCAATGAACTTGTCCTCAAGTTCCACCATTTTCTCGGCGATAGTGTAAATTTCTCTCTTGAGTTTGTCATTCCAAATCTTACGATTTTCTTCCACATAAGTACGGAACAACTTTATCATTGACTCGGCGTGCATCGTCTCATCAACAATAGACCATGTAACAATTTGACCCATTCCCTTCATCTTGCCATGGCGGGGGAAGTTCAACAACATGATAAACGAACTGAACAACTGCATACCTTCAGTGAACGCACTGAACGCAGCGATGTTCGTCGCCACACTCTCGGTTGTACCGTTGGCATTTGACAAGTCCATGAAATAATCATGTTTTTCTTTCATTGCCTCGTATTCTAGGAATTCATTGTATGTAGACTCTGGCATACCCAAAGTCTCAATCAGGTGTGAGTATGCGGCAACATGCAAGGCCTCACGAGCTGCAAAACCAGCAAGCATCATGCGAACTTCTGGTTGTGGGAAGTATGGCAAATAGTTTGTGACGTACCCACCAGCAACATCAATGTCACCTTGGGTGAAGAAACGAAATATATTTGTGAGAAAAGATTTCTCTTCCTGCGTCAAATGATTTTTCCAATCCTTGACATCTTCTGCCATTGGAACTTCCGTGTGTAACCAATGCGACTGTTCGTGTTTCAACCAAGCCTCGTATGCCCAAGGGTAGTTGAATGGTTTAAAATGAGTTCTCTGATCAGTTAGTTTCGACATTGAAGGTTGCATCCCATTCAGATTGTGTTTGTGATAGGGAGACTAAATCCTCATACCCCCCGATTGAAATACCATTGACAAAGATTTCTGGCACAGTCCCGTAAGGTTGATACTCTTCAGTGTAACTAACTTCCATTCCTGTCAGAAATCCTTTTGCATCATAACAAAACTTGCAGTCATCCCTAGACTTTATTACGACATTACTCATTTCCTATATCCTCTTTTCCAATTTGTTTAAATCCCCATTCTCGCTCTTTGCACCACCAACAATTGCCGCATCTACCCCTGTCTAATTCAGTACATGAGTGAGTAATAGGCATGATATCATCTGCAATTCCTAGATCAAATCCCAACTGGATGGTTTGGTCTTTGGTCAAGTCAGCAAATGGATGTCCTACATACTCCTCGTGTTCTGGTTTAGGTTCCCATCTGTCGTTGGGAAGTGGATATCCTGCCGGCAACATGTCTCGTTGATCAGGTGGATACTTATTCATACCATTGAGTAGATAGTCTGCATACCCCTTTTCAAAAATCTCATACGCGCCACTCGTGACATAATCCGAGGGATTTTCAGAGGTAATCTGACCCACAATGGTTGTTTCGATTATCGGTATGTCTAATTTATCACAAGACCACTTCAATACTTTATTAGCGTAATGAACGGCCCCATCAATCTTAGGGACTGTGAATGGGTTGCACTCTTGTTCTCTTTCGATACATATAGACTTTGCCATATACCAGAGAACGGCAGAGTCCCAGCCACCACTCACTACTACCGCAATCTTTTTATTTATTGGGATGAGTTTTTCTAAATCATCCTTCACATGCAACACAGTTATCACCATCAATCATACTTTGGAAATCAATTTCTTTGATTGCTTGACGTTCAATTCGTCTGGACACCTTATCCGCCTTACCCAATTTTTCTGACCGGCAGTAATAAAGAGTCTTGAGTCCTTTCTTCCAAGCTAAATAGTGAGCTGCGTGTAGATATTTGATATTGGTGTTGGGTCTAAAGAATAAATTCAACGACTGTGACTGATCTATAAACCCTTGTCGATCTGCACCAAGTTCAATCAACCATCGTTGATCAATCTCCATGGCAGTCTTGTACACATCTTTCTCATTGTCACTGAGAAAATCTAAGTGTTGTACTGACCCATCGTTTGCAATTATTGATGACCAAATTTCATCATAATCAAGCGACGAGTCTTCTTCCACCTTACTTTTAAGAACAACATCCAGATGCTTATTCTTATTGAGATAAGCTCCAGATAACGTGTCTTGCCTGTAAGCATTTGCGCGATATGGTTCAATGGACGGTGAAGTGTTTCCCATAATAATACTACTACTAGCATTGGGAGCGATAGCCATAACATGACTAAATCTTCTTCCTGTGCCCTTCGCGTCAGGAGCTTCACCTCTTTCACTACCAAGTTCCAAGTTTGCTTCATCAAGTTTACCTCTTATCAATCTAAACAGTCGCATGTTTGCACCCTTGGCGACAGCAGACTCCCAAGGAATATTTTTCTTCTGTAGGTAGGCATGAAATCCAAGGGCCCCTATGCCAATCGATCTCTCCTGTTTGGCAGAGAAAACTGCTCTCGCCACCTGTTCTGGTGCGTTGTCAATAAAAAACTGTAGGACATTATCTAACATTTCTGCAACGTCTTTCAAGAACATATTGTCTCGTGACCACGCATCATAGTATTCTAAATTTACAGAAGACAGACAACAAACAGCAGTGCGATCTTTGTTTGTCGGCAGAATGATTTCTGAACACAGATTACTCTGGTGAATCTTCAGTCCCAACTCTTTTTGAAACTCTGGCAGGGCCCTGTTACTGGTATCAATAAAATGCAAGTATGGTTCACCTGTCTCCATACGCATCTCTAAAATTCTTTGCCACAATTCTTTTGCAGACACAGTATCACGAACCTCTCCAGTGTGGGGGTCAGTGAGATTCCACCTATCGTCAGCATCAGGGTCTTGCATACACCGTTCAATCAATTCCATGAAACGATCATTAATGTTGATGCCATGGTGAAGGTTTAGACACCGCCAATTTTGATCACCCGTTGGTTTTCTCATTTCTAAGAACTGAGTGATATCTGGGTGAGAAATATCTAAGTAAGCGGCGTAGCTGCCTCGTCTAGTGCGTCCCTGTCTATATGCCAAGGAACTTGCATCGTAGGTTTTGAGGTGTGGCAAGACACCAGTAGACTTATCATCAGCGGCCCGAATACCAAAACCGATACCCACGCCACCGCCGAGCATACTGAGCCAATTTGTTTCAGATAAATTTTCAACCAACCCCTCCGCAGTGTCTTCTATGAAATTCAGAAAACAAGAAATAGGCAAACCACGTTTTGATCTACCATAAGACAATATCGGTGTTGAATAAGACAACCAGTGTTTACTTGAGTAGTCATACAATCTTTGTGCGTGTTCTGGATTACTACTAAACTTTTTACTCACAAATGCGAATCTTTGTTGAGGAGAGTCCTCTTCTTCTCGCATATAGCTTTCTTTGAGGCGTTGGAGACCAAGTTTATCAAACAACTGATCTCTACTCCTATCGATGATAACACCTTCATATTCTTCTTTTGCCATTATAGTCCCTCTAACCATCTTTCAGTGATGGCTTTTTGAAAATGAAAGCCTGGATGCATCAAATCTCTGCAAACAGCGTAAGGTTCTCCCTCACCAGACTCCCAAGCTTTCACTCCAAGTTCATGACGTTCCAGTGCAGATATAGTATGAAGTTCAATATCCAACTGAACGCACAGTTCGTTTATCGCCATTAAATTTTTCTGTCTTGATATATATCTTTCTACCTTATCCGAGGCCAAAGACTTTTTCCAAGAATCATTTTCATCTGTCAACCAAAACCCTATTGGTTCTGGTTTTTCATCCACCCAAACTTCTCTAGCAAGTTGACTACTTTCCAGTAAGAGAAGTTTCTCTGGTCTGATTATAGGCAACCACGCATATAGAACTCTAAATGTAACATCAAGTGGAGCAAGAGGCAAGCCCAAATTCCAAACTTTCTTGCCCGTTTTGTATTCCAACATGGTAGGCCAAGTCATAGTCTCAGTAAGACCCGTGCCAAATGTAAAACATTCTCCAGCAGCAACCCAAGAGGTTGGTGATTCCTTAAACTCATCCTCACGAAAACCATATTGGTTCAAATCGTAATTGATATTTGAATCTAACCACCCGTACTGTTTCAGCATATCTGGTCTTTCTTCCAGATTTTTTTTGTATTCCTCTTCACTGTCAGTGGAACACCACCACAATTGAGTAGCAGAGTTTCTTTCGTAAGCGTCAGTGTTGTGATATTTTATTTTGTTTTCAACTCGGTTGACAACTTCTTCACTATCTTCTGACTGTCGAAATATTCTCTCAAATGCTTTATACCGAAAAAATTTTTTACTCATTCAATGCCTCAACGACATCTGGGAAATGGATACCGATTATATCCCAACACTCGTCAGCAATCATAGAATGTTCTTTTTGTGTACCATTCCCTCGGCGCAACTCACAGTAATGTATCCATGACCGCAAAGTTCCAGACATGTACAATGTTGAAACAGTATTACCTTCTGGTAAAATAGCTCTAGCCTGTTCTTTTGCGATACCAGCATCTAACGCCCACTCATAAATTTTTTTAGTTTGATTCAAGAGTTCTCGTTGACGCATGTTCCAATCTTCAGACAAACGACCTTCTGGTGTTGAAAGACCATCCTTGCGAACACGGTGGTCAATATCAATACTGTTTTGCCTATTTTTCGGGTCTTGCAACCTCGCCTGTCTGGTTGTAAATTCTTCAGACACAGCATATCGTTGACTAAATTCTTGAAAACTAAAACTACGATGTCTCAAAATTTGTCGTGCAATATCACGAGTGGTCTTGATTTGCATGGTTATTGAAACCATTTCAAAGGGCGACCAATGATCATTTTTGATCAAGTATCGTAATAGGCGAGGCGCGGTTTCTTTGTTGTTTTGATTGTCTGGATTACTAACCCTTGCTACATACGCAACAAGTTCTGCTGCGTCAAAACATCCAGTTTCAGCATTGGGTTTAGTAATTCCTACCAGCGATACTGCTCTACTCATAGGGGTCTCTGCGTTGAAAGTTCTTCCAAAACCTGAGCAATCAAATCACCCTTTTTCTTACGACCATCCAACTTGAGATTGAGTTCCTTTGCAGCATACTCATCAATTTGCTTTTTAGTCATCTTGGATAATTCCTCAATAGACATAGCAACTTGTGCGGGAGACGGTGCTTTAGTCTCCTTTTCTACTTGCTTACGTTCTTCTACAATTTCTTCATCAAAGAACAACCACCAGATTGTCAGACCAAGTAAAAGTAAAACGAGAACACCGAACCACCCGTAAAACAGAGTTTGGGATTCCATACTATACTCCTAGCATTTTTTCCATTTAGTGAATTTTAATTTTGCTGAAAGACCAGCAAAGGTTGAGTTATCGATGATACTTTGAACATCGATACCAGCATCTACCATATCATTTATATCCTTTTCAATGATAGATTCTGGCCATATACAGACTTGGTAACCCAAGTCAATGTATTTAGAAATAAGTTTACAAACATCCTTGTTCTTTGGTTGATTGTCAAAAACAATCGTCACCAAATCTTTGTGATACCCTAGAGTATCAATTTTATTAAATGAAGTACCAGCACAAGCGATACTGTTACGCAAGAATAGACTATCAATTGGGCCTTCCACAACGGTAATCGGTTGTTGCTCATCCAAATTATCCATTCCAAAAACCGTTGGAGCATCTTCATCCACCTTGACCATTATATATCTAAGAGATTCGCCTCGCATACCACGCAAAGTCACGCCTGTGAGTTTACCAAACTTGTTGAAGAATGGCAATGCGAGTCTGGGTTCAGATGTTATAATGGAGTTAGAATATTTTTCATTTAACTGTACAATATTTTTGATGTTGTCAATGTGGTAGATACGATTCCAAGTTTCCTTTGGTATTCCTCTACTCTCAACATACTTCACACATTCATGATCATAGGGCAAAGTATCTACCCTGTCCATTATATTATCTATAAGTCTTTTTGGTTTCGCTTCTGGGTCAAATAGTTTGTGTCCATTTGGAGTCCAATTACTGCCAGAGGGTTCCCACTTGGGAGCGTCACCGTACCCTCTAAAACTATCTGCAAACTTTTCAAGACAATATTCTTTGTAGACTGTCGGATCAAGTTCTTTCAACACATTACCGAAAGACGCACCATGACCGCAATTATGGCATTTGTACACCATGCCATTATCAATCTTGTAAAAATATCCACGCATCTTTGTCCTCTTCTTTTGAGAATCGCCACAGAAGGGACACCTGACGTTAAACAGGTAGTTGTCTTTGCGTTTGAATAATTCAAATCTGTTGGAGATTTGATTTAGATATTTTACGTCAACATATAACATACACACATCATATCAGAACAACAAGTAAATGTCAAGGGCATAATCTTCTGCCAGTGATTTTTTGTATCCTGTCGATGGTCTGACTCACCATATTAAGTTCGTGTTGGTAGAGAGGAGCAATGATTAGTTCTTCAGAGTCCCACTCAAATTTTCTAAGTAACTGCATACACAATCTTTGATTATGATATCTAGCTTGTCTTGTCAGTTCTGCAAGTTCTTCTGGTGTATATGTATCGTTTAGTCTCTTCAATTCTTCGACCATAGCCTTTGCTCTTTCGTATGGATGAGCATGTCTATCATAACTATAGTCAATTATTTCATGTCTAAGTTGAAATCCCCACTTCTCCAATTGTTCGTACATATTGAAACAACCGAATATTAATGGTATTTTCAAATTTAAAAATGGTTTCCAAGTTTTCTCCGTGTAGAATCTTTTGTCTTCATGAGTTTCTACTACAACGTCCACTATTATATCATCATACCATGGCGGAGGTCTATGGGTTTTTATCTGATTTATGCCTGTCCATGCAACCCTATTGATATCTTCTCTATAATCATTTTCAATATCTCTAGTAACTCCCTCTGCGACAAATGTGCAATTTTCATCTCTTAGTCCATAGAGTTGCATCAAGTCCCACATCATTTTTCTGTGAGGTCTTTTTTGTCCCAACATCATGGTATGAATATATTTGGGTGTCGGTTCTTCTTTTGGTTGATATGTATCTCGTATGTATTGATCGGACTCTCGAAGCCAACAATTCTTAGCGGTATCAACCAACCAGAACAAAGGCCACCTGTAAACACTGAAGTTTTCTGGAGCTGCATTGAAGTTGTCACTCAGAGAACCAGTGACTTCGGTAAGAGTTTTATAAAAATGAGGTGGGGGAAGTATATTACCAACGGGGTAGGATGGGTCTTCTGATACGAAATCTGGATCGTATGTGAAATTGGGTTTTAATTCTGCTTCTTGAGCATTGTAGACAATTACATCATCTTGATGGTAATCGCCTGCAAATAATTTTTCCAGTCTTCCATTAGTGCCATACGCATTGCCGGTATCAATCGTGATAAGTCCCATAATATAAAATAATTTTTAACCACCAGAAATAATTGAAATCAAATTAGTATTGCCCAGTAAAAATCCAAGAGCGGCAGCTGCACCCATGATGACCCATTGCCTTCGTTCAACTGATCTGATTCTATCCTCTTCTTGTCTGCCGTGTTCCAACATAGTTTTTCGCAGATCATTTATAGTTCCCATAACGGTTGTAGTATCGTGTTGCAGTTCAGAGGACAGTTCTCTCTGTACAGCAGTTATCCTAGAATGAAGTTGTTCGTACTTCCCATCAAACACACTGTCTATCCTCTCAATCTCATCTTCGTTTGTGGAGATACGTTGTTCGTGAACACTCAAAACTTCTCGTATGGAGACATTGAGTTCAGTGATTTTTTCTATGGAAGTATCTAGTTTTGTGAACACGCCATCAACAGCTTTGATATCATTCTCGACAATGGCAAGTCTAGTCTCTACTGATTGGTTTGCCATTTATCCATTCCTCTTCTTCTTTTTTCTTCGTTGAAGAGGCATGAGAGATGGATTTCGGCCTGGTTCGCCCTGTGGGCCAGTTCCTATACCAGCAATCTTACTACCACCCATCGGGCCTGCTACGTTTGCAATTTCTTCATCTAGTGCAAACCAACTGAATGGAATTCTATCAGACTCTAACATTTTTGCCTCAGCGATAACATTTTCATCTTCTGAATATACATCAACCAAAGTCTCAAATTCATCGTCTGACATGGTGTCAAAGTCTTTTTGTTCCCTTAGTATAGCAAGTGCAGCTGCAAAAGTCAGCAGCCTTTTAGCGGTTCTATCGGGCGACTTCATCAGAGCTCGTCTGATTTTTATAGCAAGTCTATCTAGTATGGTGTAAGCATCTAATTCCTGAGAAGTAGAGGGTTCCTTGATCTTCTCATAATTTTTGTCGATTATGCCTAACTGATAGGCTGGTAGTTGGGTCACGGGTGTTGAGAACATCCGTAATATTCTGTATGCTATTAATGTATCAACTACTCTGGACATTTAAATTTTCCTAAGAAGATTTATTATATTATAGTCTAGCGGTATGTCATCACCTCTTACACCACCACTAACAATACTTTCTATCGGCATCCTATTCAAGAAAACTAAAAATGTCTTCAGTATAGACCAATGTTGTTTGTCTGTTTTATAGAACAACAGTGGCGTGGCCGCTTGGTCAAATACGTTGTAGAGAACAATCAAATGATTGAGTATTAGTCTATCATTCAATTCTTCTGTTCTTTCGTATCTGCGGAACAATCTCTTCAGATACTTAAATCTTTTTATGTCTTCTTCAAAATCATCCATTCCAGAACATTCTGGACTATTATAATTTTTCAAAGCATAAATCAGATAATTTTCTTCACTCAATTCAACCATTATATTTTCTTATTATCAATTTACTACTGCAGCACTTCCTCCGATAACCCACCACTTACTCGCGGCGTAGATTAAAGTAGCAGTATCACCAGCATTATCAAATGTCACAGTGTCGTGACCCAAATCACTATCATCAAGAGTCATTGTTACTGTACTAGTATTTGATGACATGATGATAATTTTTAGTTGCCCAGTTGCTCCAGTTGGTAGTGTCAACGTACCACCCGTGCCTGGGTTTGTTATTACATGAACATTTTTGGTAGCAGCGAGTTCACCAGCAGCGGTTACTGTTTCATGATCTCCAATAGATACCGTGTCGCCGAAAGAAACGGGGGTAGATACTGATGCGAACAAATTAGCAGTAGTAATTTGTTTGCTAGTAGAACTCTGAACTAAGTAGAGGGAATCAGCGGCGGCCGCAGATGTGGCCGCCGTGAGTTCCGATAGTTTACTATCTGCCATTGATCAGTCCTATTATTCAGAGAACTGAGTATCATCTGCGGCATCACTCGTGATACCGTTCTTGGACATGGCGACAAGAACTTCGTACTGCACTCGACCAGCGTGAGCACCAGTAAGTTCCTTACGGCGAATCCAACCAGAGTGAGCAGCACTTGAACCTTGGTCACCAGCAGCACCAGTTCCCATCGCAGCCCCAGCAGTTGCCTGCGTGGCACTGAGAAGTTCAAAGAATTGTGCGTTGTTACCAGTTCCAGTTAAGTCAATCACAGCACCACCATCTGTGGCAGCAAGTGTGAAAGTATTCGCATCAGCCACTGCCTTCACAAAGTAAGTTGTGTTGTCTACCAGACCAGCAAGAGCAGTGCCCCCACCGTCTTGATATCGAACTTGGTCACTTACTGAAAGACCGTGTGAAGCGTAAGTGATGGTATCTGCTCCAGTTGTAACACCAGAAGTAGGAATGGTTCGTCTTGGAACATCAACAGTCACAGTCGGTGCAGCAGTGTAGTCACTACCAACCTCAGTCACAGAGTATCCTGTCACAACACCACCAGCGACAGTAGCGGTTGCAGTAGCAGTTACACCTGTAA
>MDTC01028752.1_pt1 | contig 18556 bp, 13 predicted proteins | sample 811181 | NCBI WGS metagenome assembly MDTC01 (sample SAMN05326644, study PRJNA326480) | marine metagenome | isolation source: seawater | place: Pacific Ocean: North | collected 2011
CCCGCCGCGCGCTGCTCGTGCTCGTCGCTGCCCTCGTCAGCGCGTGCGCCGCCGCCGTGCCCGACGTCCCCCAGCCGCTGACCGAGCGCGCCTATGTCTGGCAGCGGGTCTGGACCCCTGCCGTGCACGAGGCCGTCGCTGGCCATGATCTGGACGACCTGGGCGTGCTCACCCACGAGGTGTCCTGGGTCGGGCACGAGCCGCGGATCGTCGGCGTCCGGACTCCCGATCTCGACGCCTCCGTCGTGCGCGCCGTGCGCGTCGCCGTGCCGCCCGAGGGCGTCGATCTGCCCACCGCCCTCGCCCCCGTGCTCGACGCGCTGTGCCCGGTCGCCACCGTGCACCTCGACCTGGATCTGCCCACCCGCCGCCTGCCCGAGTACGCCGCCTGGCTCGATCGCCTGCGCCCACGCTGCGACGTCCGGATCACCGCCCTGCCCACCTGGCTCGACAGCCCCGACTTCGCCGCCGTCGCCCGCACCGGGTTCGTGCTCCAGGTCCACTGGTTCGACCCCCGCGATCCCTCCGGCCCCCTGCTGAAGGACGACGCCCTGCAGGCCATCCACCGCGCCGGCGCGCTCGGCGTGCCCTTCGAGGTCGCCCTGCCCGCCTACGGCCACCGGGTCTGGCTGCGCGACGGGCGCGTCGTGCGCCTCGACAGCGAGGTCCACGCAAAGCCCCCGCCCGGCGCCAGACCCCTGCACGTGCTCGCCGATCCCGAGCGCGTCGCCACCCTGCTCGCGTCCCTGCGCGCGGATCCCCCACCCACCCTGCGCGGCATCTGGTGGTTCCGCCTGCCCACTCGCCAGGACGACCTGGGCTGGTCCGCGGCGACCCTCTCCGCGGTTCGCCACGGGGATGCGCTGGTGCACGACCTGCAGCTCCAGTCCGGGCCCGTCGGCGACCGCACCGACCTGTGCCTGCACAACGCGGGCAACGTCTTCGCCTGGCCCGCCCCCATCCCGGTCGAGCGCGGGCATGTCGGCGGTGGACGCCAGGGGTGGACCTTCTCCCTCGCCCGCGGATCCCTCCTCCCGCCGCCCCTCTCCCCACCGCTCCAGCCCGGCGAGACCCGCTGCGTCGGCTGGACCCGCTCCATGTTGGTGACCCATGCGCCCTGACCGCCTCTTCGTCCCCTTGCTCGCCGTGGCCCTGGGCGTGTGCGCCCCCGCGGCCGCACTCGCCTGCGGGCCGTACTTCTCGGTGCCGGTGCTCGGCGGGGGCGGGGTGGTGCCCGGGGACGTGCCCGAGGATCGCTTCCAGCACGCGGTCGCGCGCTGGGCCGCTCAGAACGATGTGGGGATCGAGCCTCGCCTCGTGCGCACGGGCGAGGGCGATCGGGTGGCGGCTGCGCGGGTGCTGGACGCCGCCCGGCTCGACGCCTACCTCGCGGCGCGGACGGCGGGAGTGGAGCTCGATCCTGAACGATTCCCGGCGGAGATGGTCCTCTACCAGCGCGGCGTGGTCGCCCTGAACCAGGATCGGCTCGCCGACGCGCGCGCCGCCTTCCGTGCGGTGCTCGCCCTGCCCGATGCCGAGCGTCAGAACCGGGCGACCTGGGCCGCCTACATGCTCGGCGCTATCGAGGATCGGGGGGAGGACCGGGTCTCCGCCCTGCGCAAGGTCCGCGAGCTCGCCGCAGCGGGCGCCCACGATGATCTCGGGCTCGCCGCGGCCTCCTTCCGCCGCGAGGCGGACGAGCTGTCTGCGCATCGCCCGGCGGAGGCTCTGGAGGCCTGCGGGAACTACGTCGCCCTCGGCGGCACGCTCGGCTGCGCCACCGGACTGAAGTCGCTCACCCGGAGCGCGCTCGCCACCCCCGACGGACGGCTGCGAGCCAGCCGGCTGCCGGCCGCCGCGTCCCTCGTCACCCTGCTGCTCGACAGCCGCTCGCCCTGGGACCGCAGCCCCGAGCGCGATGCGGAGGCCCGCGGCTTCCTGCAGGCGATGGAGGGCTCGCCGGTCGCCGCCCCGCTCGCCGGACGCCTCGCCTGGGTCGCCCTGTGGCTCGACGAGCCTGCGCTGGCCCGGACCTGGGTCGGCCGTGCCCAGCGCGACGATGCCGTTGCCGCCTGGATCGACGGCAAGCTGAAGCTCCGCGACGGCGATCTGGACGGCGCCGCGACCGCCTTCGTGCGCGCGAGTGAAGGCCTGAACGCCGCCACGATGTGCGCCCACCACTACGCCGACGCCCGCCGGGCGGTCCTGGTCGAGCTGGGCGTGGTCCGCATGGCCCAGGATCGCCCGGTCGAGGCCATGGACGCCTTCCTCGACGGCGGTGACTGGATGGACGCGGCGTGGGTCGGCGAGCAGGTGCTCACCACCGCCGAGCTGAAGGCGCTGGTCGACCGCCGCGCCCCCGTCGTGCAGGGCTTCGACGTCGATGCCTACGGTCTCTCCGGCTACCTCCCCATGCTCGCGGGCGGCGAGGACCTGCCCGAGGACGCCGCTCCCGCACTGCTCCGCGGCCTGCTGGGTCGCCGCCTGGTGCGCGAGGGCAGGCTCGCCGAGGCCCGCCCCTACCTGCCTCCCGACGCCGCGCCCCACCTCGACCAGGTGACCGCCGATCTGGCGCTTGGACGCGACACTTCGCGCAGTGACTCCGACCGCGGCGCGGCCCTGTGGCGGGCGGCCTTCACCCTGAAGATGCAGGGCTGGGCGCTGTCGGCGACCGAGCTCGAGCCCGACCAGCGCGTGCTCGGCGGGTGGTACCCGGGGGCCGACACCGCAGCGCAGCGCTACGGCACCGAACGCTACGGCTTCGACCAGCCCGGTGCCCTCGACCCCACCGCCGCCGAGCGCCAGCGCGCGGCCGCCCACGGCGAGCACGGGCGCCGCTACCACTTCGTCTACACCAGCTACGATCTCGCCCATGAGGGGATCGACCTCATGCCGGCCGGACATCCGGACCTGCCCCAGGCCGCCTGCATCGCCGGCCACTGGATGCGCCGCCGGGACGCGACGCAGAGCTACCACATGTGGAACACCCTGCGCCGGCGCGCCCCCGATCATCCCCTCGGCAAGGCGCTAGCCGGACGGACCGGCTGGTGGGGGCTGCAGGACGACGGCACCTGCGCGATGCCCGATGGCTCGCCGGTGCCGACCAGCTCGTGCAGCAGCCTGCCGGCGCCCTGGACCTGGGCCTGGCTCGCCCTGCCGATCCTGGTGCGCCGGCGCCGACGGTGATCAGTTGGTCATCGCGTGGATCCAGGCGTCGTACATGATGGGCACGCCGGCGGACTTGGGCTGACAGCCGTCCGCGCCCATCGACTGGTGCTCGGAGCACTTCGTCCCTGCCGGCGGCGGGGTGTCGGTGCTGAACAGGCGATCGCTGGCGCCGAACGGCCCGCCCGGATCGGCGTCCACGAAGGTGCTCGGTGCGCCCAGGCCCCAGGCGTCGAACACGTCGGGGCTGTAGTCCCAGGCGTTCTCGTCCTCGTGCACCAGGGCATAGGAGCGGGAGGCCGGGGTCGCGCGGGTGGTCTCGTCCCCGTCGCCGAAGCCGTCGCCGTCGGTGTCCTCGCCGGTGAAGCCCCACGGCGCGACCACCTGCTCCAGGCAGTAGTTCGTCTTGGCGACGTTCACGGCACAGGTCTCATCGAACTCGTCCAGCGGGCAGCACTGCTGGTCGCCGCTGCAGTCGCCGGGCGCGGTGCAGACGACCGCCACGCTCGGGTCTGCGACGATGTTGACGGTCTGGCCCACCCCCTTCGAGAAGTAGAGGACCCGGTCGACCTCGTGGTCGCGGGCGATGAGCCCGGCCATGCCGCCGCCCTGGGAGAAGCCGGAGATCGCCATCTCCTCCCACAGGGGCTTGTGGGTCGACAGGTCGTAGTACGCGTCCCAGCCCCCGGCCGGGTACTGCTGGTCGAGCGTGTAGAGCAGGGCGGCGAGCCGGTTCTCGATCGACTCCTCGGGATCCATGTCGAAGTCGGCGGAGAAATCGTCTCCGGTGAGCAGCTCGAGGCGGACCTCCTCGTTGCAGTTGCCCGCCCGGCGCTCGCGGCTCGGACAGGTGCAGCGGTCGGAGACCGAGACGTTGTTGAGGTAGGCGAGGCTGATGTAGCGGTAGCCGGCGTCCACCGCCGCTTCTCCGATGTTCTCGGTGTTGGTCGGCTTCCCGGCGGTGCCGCCCAGGTGGACCCACAGGGGCAGTCCGGCGGCGCCGGTGTTGGGCGCCATCACGACGTGCCGCTTGTCGAGGTTTCCGCTGATCGTGCCGCTGGGGTCAGCGCAGTCGGCGCGCACGCCCAGCTCGGTGCCGGCGATCCCGCCAGGCGTCGTGAACGACTTGGACCCGACGCACGGACCGCTGGGGGTGGTCACGCCCATGTCGGCGACGTACGCGGCGCAGGTCGCGCCATAGTGGGTGTTCACCGCAGGGGCGCCCGGGGCGGCGCCAGGGACGGCGGGCTCGCAGGCGCCCAGGAGGACGGTCATCGAGACGAGGGTCAGGCGGGTCATGGCTGCTCCGTACGCAGGGTGTGCGTACGGGCATTCGTCTCAGTCGACCGAGATCCGACGCGGACTCTGATAATGGCCGTCCTCACGCCGCAGCAGCTGGCGGATGAGGTCGTTGGCCAGGCTGCTGGCGCCGAAGCGGAACCAGTGCGGGTCCAGCCAGTCGCTGCCCAGGGTCTCCGCGACCAGCACCAGGTAGTGCAGGGCCAGCTTGGCGTCGCGGATGCCGCCGGCAGGCTTCATGCCCACCTGCACGCCGGTCTCCAGGTAGTGGTCGCGGATGGCCTCCAGCATGACCAGGGTCACCGGAAGCGTGGCTGCGGGGCTGATCTTGCCGGTGCTGGTCTTGATGAAGTCCCCGCCCGCGTCGATGCCGATCCGGCTGGCGCGGGCGACGTTCTCCAGCGTCTGCAGCTCGCCGGTCTCCAGGATGACCTTGAGCCGCGCCGGACCGCACGCCTCCTTCGTGGCTGCGATCTCGTCGTAGACGGCGCCGTAGTCGCCGCGCAGGAAGGCCCCGCGGTCGATGACCATGTCGATCTCGTCAGCGCCCATCTCGACCGTGCGGCGCACCTCGTCGAGCTTGAGCGGCAGCGGCGACTGTCCCGAGGGGAACGACGTCGCGACCGCGGCGATCTTCACCGGGCTGTCCGCGCCCAGGGTCCGCCGGGCGACCGGCACCAGGTTCGGGTACACGCACACCGCGGCCGTGTGGGGGAAGTCGGGGCGCTCGGGGTGCGGATGCATCGCCTTTCTGCACAGGGCCTCGACCTTGCCGGGCGTGTCCATGCCCTCGAGCGTCGTGAGGTCGACCATCGACAGGGCGAGGCGCAGCAGGCGCTCCTTGGTCGTGGTCTTGATGCTGCGCTTGCGGACCCTGTCGACCCGGGTCTGCACCATGGCGGCGTCGACCCGGGGGATCGGTGGGGCAGGGGACTGGTGCCAGGGGCTCTGGGCCATGGGCTCCTCTCTCGGTGGACGGTGAGCCTAGCAGGGTGCAGGGTGCGTGATGCTCCTCCGTGTGCCGACACAAGGAGGGACAGGAGGGACGCATGCGAGTTGCGCCGATCATGGTGCTGCTCTTCGCCACCGGATGCAGCGAGTGGGGCCTGGGCGCCCTGCCCGATGATCTGGAGCAGTCCCTCGTCGCCGATCCGCCGCACCTCGAGTTCGAGCCCGGCCCGCGGGGTACTACCGCGTTGTTGACGTTCACCCTGGAGAACCTCGATGAGCGGCCCGTCACCATCGACGGGATCACGGTCGACGTCGCCCACACCGAGCTCTTCCGGCCTCCCAGCTGGCCCTACACCCTGGCTGCCGGCGACAAGCTCGAGCTCTCGGTCAGCGCCGAGCGCCGGGAGCTGGCGCAGAACGGCGAGATCCTGATCGCGGCGGCGACGCGTCGCGGCGCACCCCCTCGGGTGACGGTCAGCGGCTCGACCCTGATGCCCGACCTGCGCATGCTCGACGTGGAGCTCGGCGGAGGGCGCATCGACTGCGACACGGTCGTCGGCCGCGCCACGGTGCGCAACGTCGGCACGGCGCTGGGCCGGGTCAGCGGTGTGACCGCGGAGAAGCCCTGGCTGACCGCCAACCTGGCGACCGCGCCCTACGAGCTCGCGCCGGGGGCGTCCGTCGCCATCGGTCTCACCGCCCGTCCCAAGCAGGCGGGGGAGGCGACCTCGCTGCTCGACGTGCGCACGTCCGAGGGCACGCTCACCGGCCTCGTCTCGGTGGAGGGCTTCGTCGGTGACTTCGTGACCGACCGCTTCTACCAGGACCAGGCCCGCGCCGGACAGCCCGTGGAGCTGCTGATCCACATCGACCGCAGCCCGTCCATGGACGACGAGCTGGAGGCAGTCATGGCCGACGCCGCGCTGCTGCTCGAGCCCCTGTCCGAGGTCGACTGGCGCGCTGGCGTCGTCATCGGCGAGCCCAACGGCTGCGTGCTCGGCGGCGTCGTCTCTACCGAGGAGGAGCTGGTCGCGGCGCTCGATCGGGCCCGCGCCATCCCGTGGGCCCACCACACCGAGGCGCCCTACCAGGCGCTGCCCATGGAGATCGTGCGGACCGGTGCCCGGCACTGCAACGAAGACCTGTTGATCGGTGGAAACCTGAACTTGATCGTCATCTCTGACGAGGCGGATCAGAGCGCGTTCAGCTGGGAGGTCGGCCTGACCGAGGCCCGCGGCATGCGTCCGGACCTGATGGTGCACAGCATCGTCGGACCGCCGCCCCGCGGCTGCGGCAACGCCCGGGTCGGAGAGGGCCACATCGAGGCGGCGTGGGCCACCGGCGGCGAGGTGCGCTCGATCTGCGAGCCGTTCTACCGGACCCTCGAGAGCGTCGGCGAGGCCCTGCAGTCCGACCGCCGCCGCTGGCGCCTGTCCCGCGAGCCGGTCGCCGACTCCATCGATGTCGAGATCGACGGCGTGCCCACCGACGCCTTCACCTGGCACCCGGAGGTCCGCAGCGTCGAGCTGTGGACCGCGCCGCCCGCCGGCGCGCAGATCGACATGACCTACCAGGTGGACGCCCCCTGCTTCGGGCGCTGACCGCACTGCTGTGCCCGCTCGCGCGCGCCCTGTGCGAGCCCACCCACCGACTGCGATTCGATCCCGTCCAGGACGCGATCTCCGCCTGGCACGCCGCCTGCTCCCCTCCAGGGTGAGGAGGTCGCCATGCGTACCTTGATCCTGTGTGTCGCCGTGCTCTCCCTCGGTGCCTGCAAGAAGGCCCCCGAGGCTGCGGCCGAGCCCGCCCTGACCGCCGCCGCTGCGGTCACGTCCGAGTCCGAGCAGGCGGCCGACGTCGCTGCCGAGCCCTGCGAGGACGCCGCCGACGAGGTCATGGAGCAGCGCCCCGACGTGGCCCGCAAGGAGCTGCGCGAGGAGCCCGGTGCGCCTGGCTGCCCCAAGACCCCGCCGCTGGTGGACGAGACGCCCCAGCCCGAGGTGCCCGTGCAGCCGGACCTCCCGCAGTAGCGGCTACCGAGCCCGCGCTCGCCCCTGGCGTGACCGGGCCCCGGCGCTAGCAGAGTCAGCCAGGAGGACCTCGTGGCTGACTCTCTGATCGACGTGGGCAACGGCTTCTACAACGTCCGCGGCTCGTTCCGGATCCTCGGTGTGGTCGACATCGGCACCCAGATGTCGCTGGTGCGCAAGGCCGACGGCCGCTTCCTCGTGCTCGACGGCTACACCATCGACGGGGACCTCGCCCGGAAGGTCATGGACCTGACCGACGGCGGGGAGGCGGTCGACGCGGTGCTGCACCTGCACCCGTTCCACACCCTCCACGTCAAGGCCACCCACGAGCGCTTTCCTGCCGCGAAGCACTACGGCACGGCGCGGCACAAGCGCAAGGCGCCCGAGATCCCGTGGGAGGAGCCCGAGACCGACAGCGAGGAACTGCACGCCTTGTTCGCCGAGGATCTGACGTTCTCCGTGCCTCGCGGGGTCGACCTCATCCCCGAGAACGAGAACCTGCACTTCGCCTCGGTCCTCGCCGTGCACCCCGCCTCCCGCACCCTGCACGTCGACGACACGCTCATGTTCAACAAGCTCCCCATCGTCGGCGGGGTCGGCTTCCACCCCACCCTCAAGCAGGTGCTCCAGCCGAGGCCCGGCGCCGTCGCCGAGTTCCGCGCCTGGACCGACGAGCTGGTCGCCCTGTGCGAGGACGTCGACAACCTCTGCGCCGCCCACACCAGGCCCCTGCTGAACGTCAGCCAGGACGGTCCGCCGCTGGCTGCCCGGGTGCGCGACGCGATCGGCAAGATCGACAAGACCCTGGCGGGACACGAGAAGAAGTACGGCTGATCGCAGCAGGCACGCGAACTGCCGGCAGGCGCTCAGAACCCGAACAATCCCAGGGCCGCCCCGCCCACCAGCCAGATGGCCGCGATGGGCGCGAGCACGGTGAGGACCTGGTCGACGACGCCCTTTCCGTGGTCGTGATCGTGCCCGCCGCCGCCGGATCCTCCCAGCGCCAGCACCGTCATGCCGCCGCTGACCCCGACGGCGACCAGGTTCAGGACGAAGGTGGTGTCGAAGGTGAAGGCGTTCTGCTCCGCGCCTCCACCGGCCGTCTGGGGCAGCAGACCGAGCAGGTCGAAGCCGAAGTGCAGGAGCAGGGCGCTCGCCACCAGGGCGACCAGGAACAGGCCGAGGATGTACAGCGCCATCCTCCAGCCGTAGTAGCGGGCCTGGATTCGCAGGACCGGCAGCACGACGAGATCGCTGAACAGGAAGGCCATCACGCCGGCAAAGGACACGCCACGCTCGTAGAGCACGGCGGCGAGCGGCACATTGCCCATCGACCCGATGAAGGTGAAGAACGCGGCGAGGGGCGCGACGGTGGCCTGGGCGACGATCTGCCAGATCGACAGCGGCGCTTCCTGGCCGGTGCCGGGGAAGAGCCAGGCGAAGAAGGCGTCGGGCACGAACACGCTGATCAGCCCGGCCACGGTGAAGCCGATGAGCACGTCCTTCCAGACCATGCCCCACTCCATGTGGTAGCTGTGGGCGACCTTGCGCCAGCCGGCGAGGCTGCCCAGCTGTTCCCAGACACCCGGGATTTCCTCGTCGTCTCCGTGGTGATGGTGCTCCTCTCCGCGATTGCGCGCGGCCTCGATCCACCCCTTGGGGCGGGTCAGGGCGACCAGCCCGGCGGTGATCGCGATGAGCAGGATCCCACCGATGTACTCGCCCACGACGAAGTGCCAGGACAGGAACACGGCGATGACCACGCCCAGCTCGATCACCAGGTTGGTCGAGGCCAGCAGGAAGGCCAGCGAGGCGACGAAGCCCGCGCCCTTCTGGAACAGGGCGCGGGTGGTGGCCAGGGCGGAGAAGCTGCACGAGCTGCTGACGACGCCGAAGCCCGTGGCGATGCCTACCGTTCGCAGGGAGTCCCCGCCGAGCACACGCTGCATGCGCTCGCGGGTGACGAAGACCTGGATCGCGGCGCTCACCGCGTAGCCCAGGACGAAGGCCCACAGCGCCATCCAGAACCATCCGAGGGAGGTCATGGCGGCGTCGTGCCACAGGGAGAAGGCGTTCATGGCGGGGGCGGGGAATCCGTTCCCGATCCGGTTAGCCGGCCACCTCCCCGGAGCCCCGTGTCCAGCGCCCCCCTCGTAAGGCTGCTCGCGTATCTGGCGCCCCAGCGGCCGGCGCTCCTCGCCGCGACCGTGCACAGCGTGCTCAACAAGGTGTTCGACCTGGCGCCGCCGCTGCTGATCGGCCTGGCCGTCGACACGGTGGTCGAGCGGGATGCGAGCTTCCTCGCCTCGATCGGCGTGGTCTCGGTCCTCTCCCAGCTCATCGTGCTCGCGGTCCTGACCTTCCTCATCTGGGGCCTCGAGAGCGTCTTCGAGTACCTGCTCAACCGCACCTGGCGAAACCTCGCCCAGACCACCCAGCACGAGCTGCGCCTGGACGCCTACCGCCACGTGCAGAGCCTGGGCATGGGCTGGTTTGCCGAGCGGCGCACCGGCAACCTGCTGTCCATCCTCAACGACGACGTCAACCAGCTGGAGCGCTTCCTCGACGTCGGCGCCAACGACCTCATCCAGGTGACCACCACCTGCATCACGGTCGGTGCGGTCTTCTTCTGGGTCAGCCCGACCGTCGCCCTGCTCGCCGTGCTCCCGGTGCCGGTGATCCTGTGGGGCAGCTTCCAGTTCCAGCGCCGCATCGCCCCCCGCTACGCCGACGTCCGCGAGCGGGCCTCCCGGGTCAGCGGCCAGCTGTCGATGAACCTGTCGGGAATCGAGACCATCAAGGCGTTCGTGGCGGAAGATCGCGAGGTCCAGCGCGTGCGGGACCTCTCCGACGCCTACCGCCAGGCCAATCGCGGCGCCATCTCCTTGTCCAGCGCGTTCTCCCCGCTGATCCGCATGGCCATCCTGGTGGGCTTCACCGCCACCCTGGTCTGGGGGGGCTGGCTCGTGCTCGACGATCAGCTCGCCGTGGGCAGCTACTCGGTGCTGATCTTCCTCACCCAGCGCCTGCTGTGGCCGCTCACCCGACTCGGCCAGACCTTCGACCTGTACCAGCGCGCCATGGCCAGCACCAAGCGCATCCTCGATCTGCTCGACGAGCCCGTCACCCTCGATGACGGTGCCGTCGAGCTGCCCCGCGGCTCGGTCGCCGGTCACCTGCGCTTCGAGGGCGTGGGCTTCCGCTACCCCGGCGCCGAGCGCCTCGTGCTGGACGGGGTCGACGTCGACATTCCGGCCGGGTTCACGGTCGCTGTCGTCGGACCCACCGGGGCGGGCAAGAGCACCCTGCTCCGCCTCGTGCTGCGCCTGCACGATCCGACCGCGGGCCGCGTCACCCTGGACGGTCGCGACATCCGCGAGCTGAAGATCGGGGACCTGCGCCGCTGCATGGGGCTCGTCAGCCAGAACGTGTTCCTGTTCGACGGAACCGTGGCTGACAACCTCCGCTATGGGCGAGAGGACGCCACCGACGACGAGGTGGTCGCCGCCGCCCGGGCGGCGGAGGCCCACGACTTCGTGATGCAGCTTCCCGACGGCTATGACACCCTCGTCGGCGAGCGCGGCCAGAAGCTCTCCGGCGGCCAGCAGCAGCGCCTCTCCATCGCCCGCGCCCTGCTCGCCGATCCGCCCATCCTGGTGCTCGACGAGGCGACCAGCGCGGTCGACAACGAGACCGAGGCGGCCATCCAGCGCTCGCTGGAGCGCGCCGCCAAGGGCCGCACCACGCTCGTCATCGCCCACCGCCTGTCGACCATCCGCCACGCCGACCACATCGTCGTGCTCGACCAGGGGCGGGTCGTCGAGGAGGGTCGCCACGACGAGCTGCTGGAGCGCGACGGGGCCTATGCTCGCCTGTGGGCCGTGCAGACCGGGGCCCGCGCCACCACCGCCGAGGAGCTCGCTCGATGATCCCGCTGCTGCTCACCCTCTCCGCGGTCGCCGCCTGCCCCGAGACCACCGTCGCAGACCTGGTCGCCGAGGTCCCGGCGCCTGCGATCGTCGTCCTCGGCGAGCGCCACGGCGAGCGGAAGGAGCTGCGACGCGCTGCGGAGGTGGTCGAAGCCCTCGCCGCCCGCGGCCCGGTGACCGTCGCCCTCGAGGCCATCCACGCCGACCACCAGGACGCCGCGACCGCACTCACCGAACACGGCAAGAAAGGCAGATTCAAGCGAGACTCCGAGTGGAAGCGCTCCTGGGGCTTCCCCCTGGGCGCCTACTGGCCCGTGATCCGGCAGGCGACCGACGGCGTCGTGCTCGTCGGCGCCGGCCTCGACCTCGGACCCGCCCCCGCCGAGCGCGAGATCCGCATCCCCGACGGCTACGAGGCCGCCCTGCTGGAGGCGATGGAGGGCCACGAGATGAGCGACGAGGTCCGCGCCCGCTTCGCCCGCTCGATGGCCTGGCGCGACCTGCGGATCGCCGAGCTCGCGGTCGACGGCTGGAGCGGCGAGGGCACCCTGGTCATCCTCACCGGCCGCGGCCACGTCGAGGGAGGCCGAGGCGTGACGTTCCAGCTGGAGGCGCTGTCCGACGCGCCGGTGAGAGCAGCCCTGCTGGACGGGGAAGACGCGGAGTGTCCAGCGGGGATCCCGGCGATCCGGTAGGGTGGAGGTCTGGTTCGGGGCGGAGAGTGGTGGAGGAGCGGCCTCGCGGCGGAGGATCGTGGCGGCCTCGTCTGGCGTGAGGTCGCGTGGCTTCCGGCGAGGGAGTGGCGGGGCGGTCTCTGGTCGCTGGTCTCTGGGGCCCTCTGCGAGCGGGGGCTGCAGACCTTCACCCCGGCACTCCGAGACGTGTCGACTCGCTGCGTCCTGGCCGCCGAAGGCGCTCCGATGCCCGCAGCGGCAGGGTTGATCCGCCCGAACCGGACCGTCGTTCCACCACCGATGTCTTGGGCCCAGAGACCAGGGACCAGAGGCCAGAGACGCTCCTGCCGGTGTGCGGCAGCGGATCTACGGGCGTGGCGGTCGCTGGTCTCTGGGGCCCTCTGCGAGCGGGGGCTGCAGACCTCCACTCCGGCACTCCGAGACGTACCGACCCGCAGCGTCCTGGCCGCCGAAGGCGCTCCCGATGCTCGCAGCAGCAGGGTTGATCCGCCCGAACCGGACCGTCGTTCCACCACCGATGCCTTGGGCCCAGAGACCAGGGACCAGAGACCAGAGACGCTCCTGCCGGTGTGCGGCAGCGGATCTACGGCCCGCCACTCCCTCGACCGCCGATCCACCCCACCTGCCGCTGGCCTCCCCCTCCTCCCCGCGCTACCCGCGCTCCCCCGGAGGCCACGTGATGTCCCGCTTGCTCCTCGCCTTCCTGCTCGTCGGCTGCCGCGCGAGCGTCACGGACCCGACCGACTCCGACGTCGACACCGGCGACACGGACACCGACACCGGCGACACCGACACCGGCGACACGGACACCGGCGACACCGACACCGGCGACACGGACACGGACACGGACACCGACACCGACCTGGACACTGCCGTCGACCCCGGCCCGCCGATCTTCCCGTCCACCGTCGATCGGGTCACCGTCACCGTGCGCACGAAGACCACCGCCTTCAGCGACTCCGACGACCAGCGCATCCAGCTCTGCCTCGCCGAGGATCGGTGCGTGTCCCTGGTCACGAAGGACGTGAGCGACATGCGCCGCGGCCAGGTCGACGTGTACCATCGCGCCGGCTTCGACCTGCCCCGGGCGGACATCGATCGCGTGCAGCTGCGCACCACCGACGGGGGCAACCAGTGGGAGCCCGCGTGCCTGCAGGTGTCGCTGGACGGCGAGCCGGTCTACTGCCGCGACGACCTGTCGTTCGAGCTCGGAAAGGGCAGGGGGGAAGTGCTCTCCTGGTCGGACGAGGCCGGGCTGGGCGGGAGCACCTGCACCACCTGCGAGCCCCGGGGCACGCTCACCCACGGACCCATGGTCGGCGCGACCGGGCCCGACCACGCGTCCATCTGGCTGCGTACCGACGCCACCCGCCGGGTCGGCCTGCGCATGTCCCGCGACGCCGATCTCTCCGAGGCGCCGGTCGTCGCGTGGGCCTACCCGGGTCCCGAGCACGACTTCACCGCCCAGCTCGAAGTGGACGGCCTGACCCCCGACACGCTGTGGCACTACGGCATCGAGCTGGACGGGGTGCTCGTGCACGAGGCCGCCTTGCGTACGCCGCCGTCGAAGCCCGGCCGCACGACCCTGGCGCTGGGCTCGTGCGCCAAGGACGAGGATCAACCCATCTTCGAGGCCATCGACGCCGTCGAGCCCGACGTCATGGTCTTCCTCGGAGACAACCACTACGGCAACACCGACGACCTCGCGTCCCACCGCTGGTTCTATCGCTGGACCGCCGAGCGTCCCCCGCGGGCCGCCCTGCTCGACCACGTCGCGACCGTCTCCACCTGGGACGACCACGACTTCGTCGGCGACAACACCGATGGTCGCGATGCGGGCGGAGACGTCGCCCTGACCGCGTTCCGCGAGTTCTGGGCCAACCCGACCTACGGCACCAAGAAGGGGCCGGGCGCCTACACTCGCTACCGCTGGAACGACGTCGAGCTCTTCCTGCTGGACGGCCGCACCTGGCGCCACGTCGACGGCTTCCTCGGCACCGAGCAGACCGCCTGGCTGCTGAAGGCCCTGCAGGACAGCGACGCCACCTTCAAGCTGGTCGCGACCGGCAGCCAGTGGAGCGAGACCGGCAGCGACGACAGCTGGGCCGCCTTCCTCGACGAGCGCGACGCCCTGTTCGACGCCTTCGAGGACGCCGACATCGACGGCCTCGTGCTCGTGTCGGGGGACATCCACCGCTCCGAGTTCCGCTGGGTGGAGCGCGACCGCGGCTACGATCTCCCCGAGATCACGGCCTCCCCGATCGCTACGTTCCGCAGCATCTGCTTCGGAGGCACCGTCGCCTGCTATGCCGGTGGAAACAGCTTTGTCGTCGTGGACGTGGACACCGCCGATCCCGATCCGACCCTGACCGCCCGAATCCTCGACCGGGACGGGGACGAACACGGCTGGTGGCGCATCCGCGCATCCTCGCTACGCTGACTGCGTGGAGGTCACGTGACCCGACTGCTGTTCTTCTCCGACTTCATCTGACCGTGGTGCTTCCTCGCGGAGCGGGGAACCCTCAGACCGGCCATGGAACGCTTCGAGCTGGACTTCGTGTGGCGCGGCTTCGAGCTGCACCCCGAGATCCCGCCCGGCGGCATGGACTTGGGCCGCATGTTCCCGGAGGACGCCATCGAGCGCATGCACGGACGCCTGAAGGAGGTTGCCGCAGGCATGGGGATCAGCTTCGACCCGCCGCGCCACGCGCCGTCGACCCGCCGGGCCCTCGCCCTCGCCGAGCTCGCCCGTCGCGAGGGCGTGCTGGACGCGTTCCGCGACGGTGCCATGCATGCCCACTGGGTCGACCACCGGGACATCGAGGACGTCGACGTGCTCGCAGGCATCGCGGAAGAGTCCGGGTTGGACGCGGATCGTGCGCGGGCGTTCCTCTCCGATCCCCAGGTGCCCGGTCTGCTGCGGGATCAGCGCGTGGAGGCCCAGCGCTGGGGCGTCACCGGCATCCCGACGTGGTTCATGCTGCCCGCCGGCTGGACCCCCGCCGACGGCGTTCCCGACCAGGGACCGCGTCCGGTGAAGGTCGTCGGCTGCCAGCCCCTCGAGGTCGTCGAGCGGGCCGCCCGCATGGCCGGTGCGGTGGAGCGCGGGTGAGGGCCCTGGTCCCGCTCGTCCTCGCCGTCCTGCTCACCGGGTGCGTGAGCCGCCCCGAGCCGGTCCGCTACGTCGTCGTCCGCGGCGACACCCTCGGCGAGATCGCGACCGCCCACGGTGTGACCGTCGACCAGCTGCGCGCCTGGAACGGCATCGAGGGCGACCTGATCGAGGTGGACCAGGTCCTGCTCATCCACACCGAGCAGGCGGGTTCCGCCGAGCCCGATCCCGTGGCGCCCCCCCGTCCGCGGGCCCGAGGCACGGCCCGCCCGGCTGCTCCGGCAGCGGACGCCCTGGTCATGCCCGCCGCCAAGCCCTGTCTGGGCGGCCCGACCGGAGATGGCCTCGCCGACCAGGAGATGACCGCGTCCCAGGGTCTCTCGCCGGCCCAGGTCAAGCAGGCCTTCGGCGCCTTCGCGCCCCGGACCACCACCTGCCTGCCGTCCGACTGGACCGGCTCGGCCTCCCCCCAGTTCGACCTCGTCATCGGCTGCGACGGCCTCGTCCGCGAGGTGAGCGTCTCGGCGCCCTCCGGTCTGTCCGACGAGGTGCTGACCTGCCTGACCGACCGCCTCCGCTACGCGGAATTCCCGGCGCACGACCTGCCTGATGGCGAGCGTGCCCGGGTTCCGCTGCACCTGCGCAGCGAGTAGCTACGCGGCGTTCTGCGCGGCCAGGAAGGCCTCGAACGCCTCCATGATGTCCGGCGGAAGCTCGCCATCGCCGAGGCTGGTGGTCTGCTCGACCTTGCGCAGCTGGAACTGGGCGACGGCCTCCTCCAGCAGCTGGACCAGCTCGGCCAGGGTGCGGGACGAGTCGGACACGTTCTGCGAGGCGAGCACGTTGTCCTGCACGGTGCCCTCGAGGTGGCTGACCGCGTCGCGGATCTGGCTCATGCCTGCGGCCTGCTCGGCGCTGGCGTGGGCGATGTGATCGACGACCTCCGCGGTCTCGCCGGCGCTGGCGACGATGGACTGCAGGGCCTCGGCCGTGCGGCGGGCAAACTCGCCACCCTTGACGGCGTTCTCGTTGGACTCGCCGACGATCACCTCGACCTCCTTGGCGGCTTCGGCGCTGCGCTGGGCCAGGTTGCGGACCTCCTCCGCGACGACCGCGAAGCCACGTCCGTGCTCGCCGGCCCGCGCCGCCTCGACCGCGGCGTTGAGCGACAGCAGGTTCGTCTGGAAGGCGATCTCGTCGATCATGCGGATGATGCGGGTGACCCGGTCCGACGAGGAGGAGATCCCCTCCATCGCCTCGAGCAGGCCCGCCATCTCCTTGTTTCCGCGCTTGGAGCTCTCGCTCACGGTGCGAGCCAGGTCACGGGCGCGCTCGGCGCCGGTGGCGTTCTGGCTGACCTGCGCCTCGATCTCGACGATGGCGGCTCCCATCTGCTCGAAGGCGGCGGCGCTGCGGTTGTTGTTCTCGGCGACGATGCCGCTCGCCTCGGTGAGCGGGGCGATGAGGCCGGTGATCTCGCCGCTGGCGGTGCGCACGCGCTGCAGCGCCTCGTTCAGGCGACCGACCATGCGGGACATCGCGTCCATCATGGCGTCGTCGTCGCCGCGGGAGCTCACCTTGACCCGCAGGTCGCCGTCCGCGATCTGGGCGGCGACCGCCGCGACGGTGTTGCTCGCCGCGTTCAGGTCGTTCACGCTGGCGATCACCTGCTTGAACGCGCCTTCCCACTTGTTCTCGACCGCCGGTCCGACCTTGCCGACCGCGAGGTCCGACAGGCGGGCGGTGGTGGTCTCGATCGGGCCCTGGACCGCGTCGACCAGGCCGTTGACCGACTGCATGATCTCGGTGAGGCGCTTGTCGAGGCCGACCGTGGAGCCGCGGGCGGACAGGTCGCCCCGGGAGCACTTCTCCGACAGCGAGGCCATCTCGCCCTCGAAGCGCTTCCGCGACACCGTCTCCTCGGTGATGTCCGAGGCGAACTTCACGACCTTGTACACCTTGCCGCGCTGGTCGGTGATGGGGTTGTATGAGGCCTGGATGTAGACGCTCTTGCCGGCGTGGTCGACGCGCTCGTACGCGCCCGACTGGAACTTGCCGGCGGCGAGATCGCGCCAGAACTGGGCGTACGCCGGCGAGGCGGCCTCCTTCTGGGGCACGAACATGCGGTGGTGCTTGCCGACGATGTCCTCCTCGTCGTAGCCGACCACGCCGAGGAAGTTGTCGTTCGCGCCCAGGATCGTGCCGTCCGGCGAAAAGGAGATGACCGCGGTGGAGCGGGACAGCGCGGCGAGCTGGCCCTCGTAGTCGTTGTTGCGGATGGTCTGCTCGGTGATGTCCGTCGCGAACTTGACCACCTTGTAGACGCGGCCCATCGGGTCCTTGATGGCGTTGTAGGACGCCTGGATCCAGAGGTCGCTGCCGTCCTTGCGGATGCGGCGAAAGGTGTCGGAGACGTACTCACCGGCGCGGAGCCGAGCCCACAGCGCCTCGTACTCGGGCGAGCTGGCCTCCTCCTCGCTGACGAACATGCGGTGGTGCTTGCCCATCACCTCGGCGAGCGCGTAGCCGACGGCGCCGAGGAAGTTCTTGTTCGCGTCGAGGACGAGGCCGTCCGGCGTGAACGAGATGATCGCGGTGGAGCGAGACAGGGCGTCGAGCTGACCGCGCAGGTCCGTCGTCTCCTTCTCGGTCTCGGTGACGTCGGTGGCGTACTTCACGATCTCGACGACCGCGCCCTGGTTGTCGAAGATCGGGTTGTAGCTGGCTTCGATGAAGACATCGCCGCCCTTGCTGTTCAGGCGGGAGAACCGCCCGGAGATGACCTCGCCGTTGCGCAGGCGGGCCCAGTGGCTCGCGTACGCCTGGCCTGCCGCCTCGGTCGGGTCCATGAAGATCTTGTGGTGCTGGCCCACGATCTCGTCGAGGCTGTAGCCCATGGCGGAGAGGAAGTTCTCGTTGGCGTCGACGATCGTCCCGTCGGGCTTGAACGTGATGCGGGCCATGGAGCGCTCGATCGCGTCGAGGCGAGCGCGCTCGGCCGCCGTCATCTTGGACTGGGTCATCGGGTGTCCTCGCTGGAAAGGTGCCGATGGGGGTATCGGCACAAACCCGCGCGACGTGAGCAGGGGGCCACAAGTCGCGCTAGGGTCCCCGTCCACCGGTGAGAGGCCCGCGTGACCACCGATCGTGACCCGCTCCTCGGCTCGACCCTGGCCCAGCGCTACAAGGTGGTCGCCCGCATCGGACAGGGCGGCGCCGGTCACGTCTACCGGGCCATCCAGCTCCAGCTGGAGCGCGAGGTGGCGATCAAGGTGGTCCGCCCGGACGTCGCCGAGAAGAACCGCTCGGAGCTGGAGGCCCGCCGGCGCGCCATCGCGGCGCGCTGCCGGTTTATTGGGCTGGACGTGTCGATCG
>MDTC01040693.1_pt1 | contig 18555 bp, 26 predicted proteins | sample 811181 | NCBI WGS metagenome assembly MDTC01 (sample SAMN05326644, study PRJNA326480) | marine metagenome | isolation source: seawater | place: Pacific Ocean: North | collected 2011
ATCCGGATATAACCCCATGTAATGGCAGTTATCTGAGTGTATCATTCTCTTCTGAGAACTAATAAATTTCTTTAGTTCTAGCATTGACTTTGCAGGGAGACCAAGTATTTTTTTCTTCGAAAATAAAGACACTTGATAATTCAAAGACATAATTTCATCATCGGATAGTAGATTATATTGAGAAGTTCCTGCTGTTGTCATTACAGTAGAAACGTTCGAGTTCTCTAAAAATTTAACATATGTTTCTACGTCACCCAACATCATCTCTTCGTTTTGATTATACGATGGTGGAATTGGAACAACAAAATCTGAATTCATAAAAATTCAATCCCTTCAATACTTTTAAATAAATCATATTCTCTTTGATGATTATGTGAAATTACTTTGTTATTTACCCCCTCGAAATAGTGAGAACAAATATTGGTATCTTTATAAAAAGAAAATCCAAAGCAATTTATAGAATCATATTTCATAGTTTTTGCAAACAGAATAGCACAACCACCAACACTCAACCCACCTTGTAGCTGATTAATTTGTGCAAATCCTACAGCATCTTGGTGAAAATCAATATATTTAACCTTATCATAAGTATAATTAACAGCATCTTTTAAAACAACAGTTTCATTTTGTTCTACTATATCTTCTGGTTTTTTATCTGCCCAGTCATCGAATAAATCAGTAAAATGTTTGTCCTGTATCATTTGTTCAAAATTACTTAACAAATTAGCAATGTGGATATTTATAACTCTGTAGTCTGTTCTAGAACCCACATGATTCTCATAACCTTTATACGTTCCCTTATTACATCTAATAACAATATCATGAGAGTCTATGAAGTCACCATGATCTTGCTCTAAAACTTTAGGGGAATTTCCTACAATTGCAATTTTCAATTAACACCCTTGATTCTTTTAAACTCTTCAAAGTCTGTTATATAATCTTTCTTTTCATAATATGAACTACAAATAGAAAGTAAAATAGAGTCCTCAGATCGATAAATTTGTTCGTCCCAAATCAGCTCCGGTATCAACACCGCTTGTTGAGGAGACTCTAATAAGTACCTAACTTCATTTTTACCATCATTACAAATGACATCAATCTTTCCTTTTAGGCAAATTAAAATTTGTTTGGTGTCGTAATGTGCGTGTCTACCTCTAATTGCTTCACCCCTAACACCATAAACATAAAAAACTCGTTTTATGTCGAAGGGAACATCTTTACTCTGTTCTATTGGAGTAAGATTGCCTTTATCATCTACTATAGTTTTTGCATTATAAAAAATAACATCATCAATAGAGGTACACATTTCATCTCCAGTATTGTTTCACTTTGTCTATTATATAGTCTGTTTCATCAGATGTCAACATGTGATGTAGAGGAATTGATATAGTCTGCTTGGAAGGTATTGTTACCTTTTCATTAAAGAAATATTCTTCTTGAGTGTGATTACACTCACAAAATATAGGATTTAGGTGTTGTGGTGTATAATGAATTCCACAAACTATTCCGGCATTTTTAAAATGTTCTAATGCATCTGTATTATCTTTCACATTTATTCTATACAAATGTCTACTTGTATTATGCAGTCCCAACTCTTTATTGTATTTTTCTCTAATCTCATCTATTTTTTCGTATTTGCTATCGAGATTTTTTAGATTTCTAGAAGCAATAGTAGCTTGCATAGTAGACATATAAGCCTTAAATCCAACTTGCTTCTGGACTCGGTTCCAAGAATCATCTGAATATTCCATGCCATAAAAACTCAAACTTTTGAGATCTTCAATTTTTTTCTTGTCATCAGAAACAACAATACCACCATCCAAAGACGAGAGAGGTTTTGTTGGATAAAAAGAAAACACCATTAGACCATTTCCAAACTTATTATCCCACAGATGATTCCTATATTGATCCCTGTCAAGTTGCTGTGCAGAGTCAATAACTCCATCACATAATTTGTATGCACCACCAACCCAATCTGTATTAGAATTAAATTCTATGTTGACACCAGCATCAACCAATGCATTAGGAACTACAGGAGGAATCATAGATGGAATTGTTATATTGTCTGGAGTTATACACACACTACTCTTCATTATTGCATAAAGTGCATATGAAGCACTAAAAAATGAAGCAGCGTATTTTGCACCAACATACTCACAAATTTCTTGTTCAAAATCTTTTACGATTTGTCCATGAAGCAAGTGATCAAACTCAGAGGTATCTATTGTGTGGTTATCGAACTCAAATAAATTAATCACGAATTAGTTCCAAATCAAAAACATCTTCATATAAATTTGTATAGTCAACAGTGTAATTATTATCGGTTATAGTTCTAAACAAGTCATCTGAATTATGAAAAAACTTGTACGTCATAATATCATATGCCGCATATTCTTCGGAATAAGATTTACCATTTGTTAATCTAACTCTTTGTGCCAATAATCTTTTAGGTTTTAACTTTAATAAAGTCTCTAAAGCTTCATTACCATCTGGAAGCACGTCAAACAATGCATTTGCTACAACCATGTCTGTATCTAAAATATCATCTTGTGTAAGATCTTTATAATTTAAACAATTAAAATTACCACCCCAAGTAGACTCTGCTAATTGTATTGCGTCAGGAGAATAATCATAACCAATATAATTAATTTTCATTTTTTCACATAAGTTATGATAAACTCCAGCACCACATCCAACATCAACAACTCGTTTGACATCAGAATAGCTTTCAACAACAGCGATAAAATGTATCCAATGTGGAGGATAATTATTATTCAGTTCATATATGTTTCTCTCTAGTTGTTGTTCAAAAGTGAACTTAGACTGTTTCCATGAATCTATGTGTTTGTGCATGAATATTTTTCCAATTGAGAGTCAAACTTTGAAATAAGCTCAGTCATGTTTTCTATTATAGCATCTGGATGTGTTTCTGTAAAGGGTTTTGTGTAACATTCTCCTCTATACTGAGGTTTAAATTCATGTACACCGAAATACTTTTGTTCTATGACATTTCTATTCTGATCCAACACCCAAGGCAAATAAACTTCATCAAAATAATTATCAATGGCATTATCTTTACTTATTTTTGTCTTGTAATAATTTATCTTTTGGTAAACCTGATCAGGAAAGACATATGAGTAATGATACATTTTTATGCCATAGTTGTGATAGAGTGTATTATGATCCAGATGCTTTTCTGGCCAGGGGGTATCTATCTTATGTGCTATGGTTGGAGGTCTGTGTGTTGCCCAATAAGAACCCGGATATACCTTTCGTATTCTCATGAACTCTACATTCTCTTCAAATCCACTCATAGAATTATCGAAACCACCGTAGAAACTACAGCTCTTAAATCCAACAGAAGTTGGCTTGTCTGTCTTAAGAATATCAATTAGTTTTTCTATATCTTTAGATTTAAATATTTCATCACAATCAATATTCCAAATGTAATCAGCATCATCATTTAAGTACTGCATGTATGCATTGCACTGATCATCCTTCTCTTCAAATTGACCATGAACTATTTTAATTTTATTGTCAGGATCAGGAAAGTTATCAAGAATATCATTTGTTCCATCAGTTGATGTAGTATAACCCTGCTCTTGCCAATACTTAACAGGTCCTTCTGAAATGAGAATTTGACTTGCATATGGGTATATCGACTTTAGACATTCTTCGAGAACATAATTACCATTGAATATTATCATTCCTACTGCTAGGTTCATATGTAAAAACTCCAAATACTATAGATCACTAGGATCAGTTAAAATTGAATCTAAATCAACATGTGTAAGTTGTGTAAGCCATTCCAAGTAAAAAGGATCGACTCTTTGATAATAAGTGTCCATGTCCCAATTCGGTGCCGCTCTATTTTTATTTATCGTCAGGTCATCACATTGTATTATAAGAAGCCCACACTCATCTTTAATATTTGTATTATTTCTAGTAAAGGATAATAGTATAATATCACCGCCATATATTTCTTGTATTTCTCTAGCCGAACCTAGTTGCATCAAACCCTCTGATTTTCTCAAATCTATATTAATAATAATCGTTGGATTGGTTGTCCCTCGCAACTCTAAAATTCTTTCCATCCACCATTGCATCCCACCAATTTTTTTCACATAATTTGACCAAAAATAAAATACATCTGGAGTTACTTCTGGATTATTTTTTAAAAATTCAATGGCATCTCCATATACTATCTCAGTATCACAATGATATTCTAATTCTTTTGCTTCATTGTACGGACCTTCATTTATTTCTATACCTATTGCTTTTTTTGCGTGTGTTGTTAATCCATGAAGCACCTCTCCGTTGTCACATCCAATTTCACATACGAATTTATTATCAAAAAACTTTTTTAAAGTTTTTGACATAACCAAACCACGTTCTATTCCATAATTCATAATGGTTCTTTCTATAGAGAATACTTCTCTCTTGTTAAAATTAATTTATTAAAATAATCATCATATAGATCTACAACACCCGGATGAATTTTAACATAAGGTCCCCACTCACCCTGTCTGTCCATACTATAAGTGCAAGCTTCATAATTTGGACTAAAATGACTAAAGTGATTAAAAACTAAATCTTGTTCTATACTAGTCCCCGCATCCAAAACATTACCCGAATAATCGTTCCATATTATTTGATTGGAATCTAAGAAAGTAAATAATGTAAAATTCCAAGGAGCACCATTACCTACAGTCAAACATAAGTTTTGAATATTATCCTCACCAAACTCATCTCCAAACAATTCAAGGTATTTTTGATCCCAACAAGCACCAAATATTTGTGAGTATTTATTGTCCGAATATATACAACAATCTCTCCAAAAGTTCAAACAATCATTACCCACAGAATCATTCTTAAAATAAACAACACCTACATTATAATAGCCTGGATTTCTAGTTGTTTTATCTAGTCTAATATGTTTATGTGTTATTAAACCAACACTCTTTTCCATTGTATTGAATATTAGATTTACATCTCTATAAAATAGAATATCAGAGTCGATATAAAGAACATCTTCACATTTTACATTGTTCATAATATAGTGTGTAAAAAAAGAAGACAACATAAAATGAAATGCACTATGTCCTTTTCTAGACTCTTCTTCACTGGAAGTGTTGTTTACCTTTAACTTTTCAAAATCTTCACTTTCAAGATCATCCAGGGTGTAGATTACAATATTATCTTTATTTAACTCTTCCAATTTTTTTTTGGCATCTAAATCCATTGCGAGGTAATGTAAAGTAAAATCACAACTTGCAGTTTCACTCAAAGAGTCATATAGAGCCAAACCACAACTTAAATAATTATTATCACTTAGAGTTAATAGATGTTTCATGTGTCTGATTTGATGTAAAAAGCATCACCCCAAGTTTGTCCCGCCCAACTAGTTTCTTTCCTCTCGAATCCAAAATCTCTTAAAAAAGAATCTAGTTCATCAACTCTTGCACAATTCTCATACAACTCATCTCGATTAACTTCAGCTATAATATAATCAATGTTATTTAAAGTTTCCATTGATCCTTTAAATACTTCTAACTCATATCCCTGAACGTCTATATTAATTAGATTAAAATCATTTAAGTTTTTATCTTTCATGAAGTTGTCTAATGTTGTAACCTGTACAGTTTCGTTTCCATTAAAAACTATGTGAGGGTACTGTTTAGTGTGTAGTGATGGTTTGAGTAGAGAGGAAGACTGTCCCATATTTGCAGTTTCTGTGTACATTTCCATTTCTGATTCGGATGAACCCAATGCAATATTAACACAATCATAGTTATGTTTTGAAACATTAAGTTCACATACAGAAAAACTACTCTTCATTGGTTCAAAGAAAATTGCATTTTCAACTTTTAAATTATGATATAAACTAGACTCTTCTCCAAAGTGTCCTCCAATATGGAGAATCCCTTTTATATTCATATCATAAAATTCATTCAATTTATATAAGTCAAGTAACATATTAGCCTCTCAGATAATTAATATTCATATAATCTTCTATTGTTCTAAATTTCTGAACCAATTCGAAGTTTTCTTTTATAGCATCCATTTTACTTTCATAATATTCTGGTGTCAAGTTATTTACTACATCTAATATTTCTTCATTACTCTTATCGTTTATAAAAATAACACCATCAGTATTAAAATACTTTCCTAGATCAGTAGCACCCAAATATATTGGTATGGTTCCTGTTGCAAAACAGTTCATTAATTTTTCAGTAAAATACCACTTATCTATATAATTCTCTAATACTATACTGTATCTATAGTCATGTAGACTGTGGTATATTTTACCTTCTCCTGTAGGAGAAGCACATCCTATTGTCACAACAACTGAATCTGTATTATCTTTTAAATAGTTTGCCAACTGCAATCTAAATTTATGAAGATCATTCATCTCTTTGGTGGAGGAGACCATAGAAATCATCTTTGATTTATTGTGTAGTTTAATTTCACCTCCACCATATGCTCCAACCCAAATACCACCTCCCGGAACCCATTTACACTTATCTGGATAAGTTTCGACTAAATGGGAATTTGGTGTAAACACCATCTTAAATTTATCAAGGTTCTTTTCTAAATGTTCGTAAACATGTGGTATTAATCCCTTTGATTCATAAAGTAATGCATATCCATCCACCTGTTCTATTGCTGGATGTGCGACATGAAAATTTACAAAAAATGTTTCGTAATTTGAATTATATTCCCAGTTCCAGTCCATAGTATCTGGAACTTGAGTTGCCACTGCATAATAACCAGGTCCACCCATAGTGGAATCCATAACATTATAAATGTCTTTCAAATTAAAATCCATTCTTTTTCATAAATAGAACCATCATTTCTATATTCTAAAGTATCCCCAAACCACCTCTTTGGTGCTACAGAAATACCACCACCCAACCAAGCACCCCACCAGCTAAAACTGCTGTTAGATAAAACATGAGCATCACATAAAGTCATTACACACATATCTTCGTACATACTATCTAACCCAGAATATAGATATTCATCGCCAAATGTTTCTTTACACCATCCAATATCATCCGATATAATCAGGGGAGTCTTGTCTTTAAATTCAGACATACCCTGAAGATAATATTCTTTACTCTGAGGAGGATGACAATCAGAAAGACTCACATAGTCTCCACGTCTAACGTGAACCGACACTAATCCATTTACATCTAATGAATCAATAAAATCTTGAACTTTCTTTTTTATTTCGTCTTTAAATGTAAATTCTTTTCTTACTATGTCTTTGCAATGTGCAAAGTAATCTGAATTTTGAAAGTAGCCGTGTATGTTTGTATTTTCAGGAAGTGCTAATAAAGCACCGCTTTCCATAAAATTTAATTTAGGATTGATCTCAGTTTCGTAGTTTAGATTGAACATATCACCTAAAACGAATCTTTCGTTATACCCCAACCCACCAATCTCAGTTTCTTCTGCATTTCTTTTTGGTATACCCCACTTCTGGTTTGAGTGTGTTGCAAAACCAACAAGAGCGGCATACTGAAACATCTGATTGCCAAGCCTACCAAAATATCCAAGTCGTTCGAATGATATCATGTTCTAGTCCTAAAGACAGAAGTTACAGGATGTTGAGTAAATATTGCATTTCTAGGACAGTCTTGATAAAACATAGGTTTCTCAAAACAATATGCTTTGTAATTACCTAATTGCATTCCATAGGATTCATCATAACACTTACCTGTTTCTGCCATATAACGTATGCTATTGTAAGACATCTCATTGCAGGTATCTTTATTAATGTAAACTATAGCGTGTGCGGATGTCATATGCCTGACTCTATAAATGTCACCATCAATATGTTCAAAGTCAGATCCATTCAGTGTGCTCTCACCAGTCTTTAATCCCCATGCAGAAGTTCCCAAATAAAATAGATCACTATCATCAGGAATTTCTATATTAGAATTATACCACTCAGTAATAGCAGCATCATCCTCAAACACAAGACACGGAAACTGTGCTTGTGAAACACATTCTCTATGAGCTAAACTACATCCTACAATATAAGAAAAATGAGGAGTTGATTTTATCGCATCAAAAAACTCCCAATCTTCAAATCCAAGATCATCTAGCATTTTAGAAATTCTAGATCTGTGATCAGAATCCTTCAGTGAAATGACATACGTTTTAAGTTTTCTGATATCAAGTTCCATACTCCATACCCTTCTTACCCTCTACTGTATGTGTACTACCCCAATACTGATTACAGTAAACTTTATCATCACCATTATACTCCAATCCAGAATAATGTCTAGGAATAAAATAGTGACTCGGGTAGACATGTAGTCCGGAGTCATCACCCATCTCTCCAGCTATCGAAGTAAGTAGCATTGGACCTACAACTCTCCATGCAGTTAAATTGGGAAGAAGAGCAATCTGATCTGGTGAGTATGTGGATATTCTCTCAATTAGTTTTTTAGCAAGAGGACTATCTTTCTTAGTAGCAAGATATCCATTAGACATCAATCCTTTGCGAATCTCTTCATTTTCCCAACAACAAAAGGCATCATTTTCTGTTAGGAAATCATCTAGTGGATTTATACATTCGGAATCGGCATCTATAAAAAATCCTCCATGAGTATTCAACAACTCATAGCGTAATATATCAGCTTTACCCGCAAGTTCATTCATAGCATCAAATTGTTTTTGATTAGTCAATTCTGGCATATTCTCTTCAGTCCAAAGAATATGCTCCCATGAGGGATTCATGTCGATCCAAGTTTGAATTAAAGAATCAGGTCTTTTAGACTGATCGCCCACCCAAATCTGGTGTATAATTTTTGGTATCATAATAAATAAAGTTCACTTTCATAATATACTAATTTCTTCCTATGTGGTATTTAGGGATCAATTCCCATTCACCTTTTTCTTTATGTGGGATTATTTTTATCTGAGACATACTAGCTTGTGGTTCTAAATCATCATCTAGTATCTCAAACAATCCCCATTCTTCCATCAGTCTACAAATAGTGTTTCTTCTTGCAATATCACTCTCAGAGATGTCACTCTGTAAACCGTCCAGAATGAAAAATTCCTTGAAGTGCAATATTGCATATTTACCCCTCTTGTGAAGGATATGACAAGACTGATATAACTTCTTCTCTTTTCTGGAGGAAACACCCATTCTAGTCAATGTTTCACGAACTTTTAAGAAATCATCAGGGTTTTTCAATTCGATCTCTATGCCGAGACCCTCAAATACGTCATTATCTTCTACCATATATAAGTCCCTTAAACTAAGCAAGGCTCTTATATTTAGTAAAAAGGAGGTCTAACCTCCCTTACCACCCCTAGAATAGTTCTCTTTCAGAGCTTTGATTCCTTCTTTACCTAGAACTTCAATAGCCTCCTTTGCCTTTTTATTGGAGTAATCGAAGTGCTCCTTTATAAACTCCAGATCATCAGAAGACTCCTGTTTCATCCATCTACTAAACCTCTTCCTTTTTCTGACTGAGTTTAAGAAATAATCATATTGCAGCTTATTATCAACATGAGCATTCCTATTCATTTCATTTGCATAAAGGATAGTATCTGTGAAATAAGAAAGACATCTATTGACAATAAACGGAGTATACAGCTTCTCCGATTTATTGTCAGTTATAAGATTTTTCTTATTATCGTTTATGGAATTCAGAAAATCTTTAAGTTGCATCCCGTACCGCCAATAACTCGTTCCCTGGCACCAGATCAAGAACCAAATCTCCAGTTTTGAAGTGTCCTGATGCAGAATTGAGCTTCCAGCAAACCCAGTCACCTTCCTTGATATCAACTGTGACATAAGGTCCCACCGAATATACCTCACTCCACACCACTAGAGTTTCATCTAATTGGCTATCCTTATAGATAATACCTTCAGTTGTTGTTTTCTCTTCTGTTTGAAGATTGGTTCTCAACGCAACCATATTTCCAATAGCGTTAAATTTTTTACTCATTTGAATTCGCACCTCATCATTAGTTCCACTATACATGCTACAAAATTAATTTCCTGATCGGCAACAAAAGCCGATTTATATTGATACTCTGCAATGATTAGAATTGCATCTGGAATTGAATTCTTTTCCAAGTTATCTGAAAGTGAATCATACATCTTACGAAAAAGCTCTGGGGGTGAGTTATCAAGATTAGAAACAATCCACTTCCTAGCATCTGTAAAATTCTTATCCTTCATTGCAGAGATCAAATCTTGAATACGAATCTTATCGTAGTCAGATAAGATTCCAACATCAATAGTACCTGAAACAGAATATCTTTGAATCTCATTGATAACTCTGCGAAAATCCGGAAAGTGTCTCAAGATTAACTTAGCAAGAACCTTTTCTTCATACTGAATGTTTTCTTGCTCTAAGATAAATGCCAATCTAGATAAGAATCTCTTAGCCATTCCTGGCTTTTCTTCTGATGGAATCGAGAATTCTATGTTAGTGCATCTAGAATGGATAGGTGCGATGATTCTGTTCTTGTAATTGCAGGTGATAATAAATCTACAATTCTTAGAAAACTCTTCGATTGCACCACGTAATGCTGGTTGAATTGAATTTGCATTTGAATAATCAAACTCATCCAGAATAACAACTTTAGTATTCCCATTAAGAGAAACTGTACTTGCAAAGGATCTGATCTTTGTTCTAAGAGTATCGATATTACCATCTTCAGAACAGTTTATCACAATACTCTCTGCATCTAAATCAGAGCATAATGCTTTCGCTACACTTGTCTTACCAGTTCCTGCTGGACCACAAAGAAGTAGATTTTGAGGAGTTCCCTCTTTAACCATTTCCTCGAAAGTGTCATTTAAATTTTTCGGTAAGATACATTCACTGATCGTCTTTGGACGATACTTTTCTACATACAAATCCATATTCAAGAAACTCCGATATTAGATCCTACGGTAGAAGTAAAAGAGCTACTACTCTCTAAAGCAATCCAATAATTCAAATCTAGATTTTTATTACTAAATTGACTCACGATTTTTTCCGCGAATGAAACATCATAATTTCCGGGAATGATTCTAAGATTATCAATCTTGAAATCAAAATTAAATACGTTACCACTTTCGTTGTAACCGATATCAATTGAATATGTGTTACTGGTATTGTTCTTGATATCAGAGAGAATAGCAACAATTGAACTACCATCAGTAGAACAGATAGAAAGATCACAGAGATTCAGAACAGCAGCAGCTTTCTTCAGTTCACCAAATGCTTCTTCTGTAAGTTCGATGCTCACAACAGACTCAGGCATCTTTACGTCCTTAGTAGGAACCGTAAGAAGAGATGGTTCTGAGTAAAAATACTTCACAGTAGATCCATTTGATCCTGTAATATCTACGTACTTATCCTTGAAATCAAAGTCTGGATCATCAAACAGTGATACTGTTCCCAGAAAACTAGTAAGATCCCAAAGACCAAACTCTACAGGGAAAGATTCAGTTACAGTTGCAGATGACATCACGTTCTTTGCTGGTGTTAGAGTCTTCAGCAGACTACCTTTACTAATAAGGATGTTTGAATTCAGATCTCTAAAATTCTTCAAAATTGATAGAGTATTCTTCGAAATTTTCATTAATCACTCCAGTTCGGTGTCTTCTAATTCATTCATTATATCAAGATATTTGTCTTCGTCAATAGAAGAACTAGTATAATTATTTAATATTGTTTTTGTTTGATGACGGTGATTTTTGTGTTCTCTTTTATTTTGAGAACGGTGTGCTTTAGATTCTAATCTGTCATCAAATTTTAATTTTCTTTTTTTCTTAAAAGCCATTATTTATATTAGATCTCAATCCAATGGTTTCCATTGTCATCACTAATCCTTTTATAAGTTATTCCATTAGTTGTATCAAACCACTCATCCCCTGCCTTTGCATAAACAGGAGCCGTGGCACTCTCGTAAAAAACCTGATTCCTAGCTAAAGAAATCCAACCAACTGATTCTCTAAGAATTGGAGATTTTCCAACTATAGTCTTAGATGCTATAAAAGTTTCACCATCTAGATACACCACATCATTCTCCTTGTACACTTTAGGAGTGCCAACTGAAGTTCTTGATTTGAATTCACCTAAGATGTTTAACTCTGTTATCTTCATGAAAGTACTCTAAGTAATATAGTATTTATATTAAATCTTCCTGTACATTTCTTTTTCTTAGTCTTAATTTTATTTAATTGATTTTCAGAGAAAGCCACAGTTCCACTTGTCAGTGTTGCAACAAATGACATACCTCTTCTTCCTACTCTAGCACAATAGGAATTTTCTTCATTGAAATCTGAAAGGGTAGTACCCTTCACTGAAAAATTTGTATCAGTTTCATAGTAATACAGATCTCCTGTTTTTGTATTATAGGCTAGAAATGATTTTACTGAAAATAGTTGCGATGGATCAAACGAGGAGATATTTCCATTAGGTGTCTTTTCCATATACTGAAACTTTTTCAGCATTTGCTCTGGAGTCTTTTTCTTTCTTTTTCTAGTAATAGTACAGTAGGAAACTGCATCTGAGTAAATCGAATCTACAAATTCTCTAAGTTTTTTAATTTTCGCATTACTCAGATAAGAATACCCTTCAGTCAACTCAGGATCCTTATCAACAATAACCATATCCAATTCATCTCTAAAAGCTAAACTAGATTCAATTATTGGTTTGCAATCTGCTCTTTTCGGTTTGTGAACACGCAAGTACTTTAAAAAACTTCTCTTTTTATTGTACTCATTTGTATTTAAATTTTCAATAAATTCATCGATCCAAGATTCAACATAACAAGATAGTTCTTCTGATACTTTAGTTATTTTTGTGCTTGACATCATTTTTTCCTAAAAACATAAATTGGTTCATACTTCAAATATCTTCCATTTATACTACAGAAGTTTTTACATTTTGGTTTTCCATCTTCACCAATTCGATTCTGTCCGGGCATTCCTTCTAATGCCATCTTTAATTTATCTATAAAAACAAGATCATTAGCTTCTAATATCTTAACAGAATCATCCTCCAATGTCAAGTAAGAACCTTTAATCAAAATATCAGCAATATTCCACAGTAAATATCCTCCAGGTCTAAGCCACTCACAGCAGGTATTCAGCGTCGGTAAAAGGAATCCATCACGCCAGGATTCGTATGAAGAACCATACTTTTTGTAACTTTGCGCCTCATCTTCACTATACGCTTCTCTATTGAAGTAAGGAGGAGAAGTAAACACCAAATCCACAGAACCTTTATGATTTTTAAAATCTTCATTTTGGTGAATTACCTCCGAACCTAATTGGTAGATTTCGTATGAATTCGTTTCCGAGAAGAAGGAATTTCCTCTGTATGTTTTTGTGTTATAAAAATCTGCAACACCAGAATACCTAGAAGTTCCATCAGTGAAAAAATTATCAGGATTGGGGTCAGTACCAATATAGTGAATAGAACGGTCATCCCTACAAGACATAGCACCCAACAATCTACCACCCCACCCACTAGAAGGGTCGTAAATTTTAATTGTTCTATCCTCTGTAATGTGTTTTGTATATCTTTCATATAGGTATTTCGCCGTTGCTGGTGGAAAGTTTACTGCTGGCTGTATATATCCAATTCTAAATGCCTTAAAGCCAGAGGGAAATACTTTTCTGCCCTTTTTATACATTCGTATCGAATATAGTTTAGTATCATCCATTTGAGTTAGATCAAATGTAGAATAATGTCTATATTGCAACCACCCCATATCTTTGTATTTAATAACTTGATCTGAAGTTAGTTGTAGTATTTCACTTTGTTCTAATTGAAAATATCCAGAGTTTAAACCCTCTCTTACTTTGACTTCCTCCAAGAAAAAATCACGACCATCAAAAAGATCTTGATTATTAAAAAATGTTTCTATCCACTCAGATCCAGTAGAAACATCAACAACAGAATATTTCTTACTATGTTTAATTGTAGACAATGCATGTGAGTAAAATGAATCTCGTCTAAAATGTCTTGCTGCTCCCCTGCAAACCTTCTCAAGATAATTCGAATTCGCCACAAGATCATAAATTGAATATCCATTATCTTTATCTGAATAGTTTATACGAGTCTTGAACATGTTATCAAAAAACTGATCAACTTCAGATCCCATTCTAGACTTATTAAGAATAACATCATCACTTCCATCAGACAGTTCATCTGTATGTACAAAGGTATGAACAGGAAACGATTCTAGTAAATTCCAGTTTTCTATAATTTTATATTCGTCTTTACCAGTTCTAGGAGGACAATTATTAGTATCCCAAGAATACTTGATCACATCTCTCATTTCTTCCACCCACTCACTAAAAGAGTCGGGATCCATTTCTAAGAGATCTTCAAAATTAACATTAATTTTGTGATTTATTACGTGATCGTTTCTTTGGTAAAATTTCATGATCCCACATTCCAGAACAAAGCACCTTTGTTCGCATATTTTTTCATAAATTCCCAAGCCTTTGCATCATATGTTATTGCAGAGGGGAATGGTGGTTTGACTTTTGCGGGTTTGTTGAATGGGATTTCACATTTGTATGTTTTTGCTCGTCCGTAGTCTCCAGCATGTCCCACGGTAACACAATGAAAGGCTGCGTCCCTCCACGTCCTCTGTAGTCCTCGTGTGAGCGTTCCAGAGGATCCGACTGTCCAGACTTCACTTGGAACCACGTCAATATCACTAGATACACGAGAGATACTAGCGATAACACTATCATCATCAAATCCGATAGGAAGAAGTCTACGACGTTTTGGATCTTCTGCAACATAGTCTCTAGCCCTTTTTTCTGTAACGGATAGCATTCCGTTTGGAACCCAGTGCATTATAGCACCTTCTTTTATGGCACGCAACTGATAATCATGAAGTTTATCCATAGATCGCTTTGCCATAAAAATTACTGATTTTTTACCATATTTGGCGCACATACAAGAAAGAGAAATCTGTGCGTACCCAGTTGCCGGCGAACTCCCATATACCCATTCTTCTACCTCCGGATTAGAACTAATTAAATAATCTGCAAATCTCATCTTAGATCCACCACCCAACATGTCATCACGAACAATTAAAAAACCTTCATGTTCTTCTATGACTGGTTTTGGATAAGGATCAATCCAATCTTTGATTATATCAGAACAGTCATCATCTGTCAATTCAAAAAGATTAACCATCTATTATCTTTCCCCATCTTATACAATTCCAACCTCGTTCATACAAAAAATACACAATCAAAGCAGTTACATTAATTTCAATTGCTAAAACGAAGTTACTGACATCACTGAAAGTAATCAAAGAAAATGTCATAACCAAACCAATTAATCTAATGCCTATAGCCTTTGCTATAGTTCGTTTTACAGATTCTTTAAACATAAAAATTAAGAATTATTTATAAACTTCCGCATGTCCTTCTTCTAGTAGCATATCATTTAGACTTCTGTCGTTAACGTAAATCTCACCTAGATATCTACCATACTTACCGCGTTCTTTACCTGTCCTTACAACAACTTCAGATCCAACAGGAATTTTTTCTTGAACAAACTTCTTTGCCTTCAACCCATCTTCTCTTTCTTCTCCACGAGTTTCCCAAGCATCAACACCATAGAATCTAATACGTTCTTTTCTTATAATATTAAATCCACAATCTACTAGCAGATCCACCGTATCACCATCTACTATTTTAGTGACGGTTGCTTTATAGACATACTGAGGTTTCATTTCTTTCATTTTTATTTCATCCTACTAAAATTGTTTGTTTTCGTGAAGTTTATTGATTTTTTAAATTTATCAGTCAATTGTTCGCCCTTGTGAGTGATAACAAATATATTATTATTTTTAGATAAATCTCTAAGAACCTTTGTTAGATCATCAACTCCAACACCATCTAGAGAAGAATCAAAAATCTCATCCAATATTAATATATTACAGCTTGCACTGTTCTTAAGCTTTGCTATTTCTCTCCAAGTTAAAAGAATTGCTAGATCTATTCTCGATTTTTCACCTTCACTAAAATTCATATAACTGAACTTGTCTCTATGTCTACTTTTAATTACTTCATTAAATTCTTCATCCAAAGTAAAAGTAACAAAGAAATTCATTCGATCTAAATATTTGTTTATCAGTTGATTCATAATAGGCAAATAATTCTTTATGATCTTCGACTTAATACCAGAGTCTTTTAGAAGAACTAATAAAATCTCATAACAGCTCTTTTTTTCTCTTAGTTCTGATAGGTCTAATTCTGTGTTTCGTATATCATTCTCATATGAATTTATATTTTCTTGAGATTCTTTTATACTAGCAGTAAAATCATTTATAGAATCAATGTCTTGTTGTAGTGATGTCATATATTTTTTTGCTGCAGATAAAGAGTTAGACTTTTCTGTTACACTGAATTTTATTTCATTCATTTTTTCTATAGAATCAATCTTATCAGAAGCGTCACTATTTAAAACTTGTGTATTATCAATCAATTCTGAAATAGCTTTTGTTACTTCTTCATGTTTTTCTGATAAAGAATCCACTTTATCTTTCTTAAAATTATCTGTTATGGTTTGCATACAGACGGGACATGACTCATTTTTAGTAAAGAAATCTATATCCTTTATTAAATCCTTTTCTTTTGACTTTAGCTGAAAACTCAGTTTCTCTATCTTAGACACTTTTCGTTGTATCTCTTCATTCTCTTCTATTACATCAGGAAGAGTTTTAATTTGAGTATTCATCTCATCAATATTAATTTCTAATTCCTCTATCTTGGAAGCAATCTCTTCTATCTTTTTAGAATTATTCGATACGTTTTTTTCTTTCTTTTCTAAAAGATTCTTTATATTCTCAGATTGAATTGAAATCTTTTCTTTAAATATTTCAATTTTATGATTCAAACCAGATATAGATTCTTTTATTGCTGACAGTTTTGCCTTTATAATAACATTCATAGAACTGAATATGTTAATGTCTAATATATCTTCTATTACATCACGACGATCATTGGCACTAAGCTGCATAAATGGAATAAAAGAAGAGCTACCTAGAGTTACAATCTGAGTGAATGATTTGTAATTCATTTTCAATATTTGATCTTCTAGTAACTTTTGATAATCTTTTGCTTTTGCCTCTTGTGAGAGTAAGACATCATCTTTATAAATTTCAAATGTTTTAGGAGCAAGTCCTCTAACGACTCTATATCGAGCAGAAGAAATAGTGAAGTAAACCTCAACAATACAGTTTTTCTTATTGATTGTATTCACTAACTGAGGAATGTTTATTTTCCTGAATGGTTTTCCAAACAAACCGAATGTGATAGAATCCAATAAAGCATACGACTTACCATGTCCATTAGATCCAGTAACCAAAGTCATATCACTCTCAGAAAATTCAATTTCTGTAAAGTAATTCCCAAAAGAACCAAAATTTTTAAATCTTACCTTCTCAAACTTTATCATCAGATCTCTTTTTTGCAACAATGGTCTTCAATGTAGAACCATCAACCATAGACTTAAATTTTATATGTTCGTTCTTTTTTTCTCTTTCTTTTTCTTCTCTTTCTTTTCGTTTTCTTTTTCTTGCTTTATATAAAGGCTCAGGATCATCGGGTGTTTCTGTTCCATCTAATAATTTAGTAACATTTCTTTTGTTCTTTCCGCAATTGCACCCCATATCCTTTTCTCCTTTAGTTTCTGGTGTGGTATTAAATTGCAATTCTTCGTTTATATTGATATCAGTAAATCCGTATTTATTTTCTCGCAATCCTAAAATAATTTCTTCAGATTTAGTTATTTGTTTCTTTGCTCGAATAGTTATTATGTTAAACTTCCTATCAAATTCAACCTCAGCATTACTTTTTAAACTTTGCTTGTATGCAAAAAAGTTACCTGTAGGAAGGATGAGTGGATGTCCTAATTCATTAAAGACTTCATGTACTGTGGGATACACTAAAACTTTTGATAATAAAACTGGATCTTTTAGTTGATTTTTAGTAACTATGTCCTCAACAGTAGTTCTGATTATGAGAACAGGAGCTTCTTCTATTATATCACCAGCCTCATACATTACATCTGCATATATACCACAACCAGTTTTATCACACCTTATTGTGGTTTCAGATGAAGAGAACTTAGAATAATAAGCTTTCTCTCCATTAGTAATTAAATCTTTACCCAAAGAATAATCTATCCAAGTTTTTTCTATATTTTCACTCATGAATTTAAAGCCTCGATGTAAATATCACTAATCAACTTTTTCAGTTTTAACTTGTCCAATTCATCATCAAATGATTCAATTTCTTCATTTATTATTGTAATAGTATCTTTACTGAGGTCAACATTTTCTTTCTCAGTTTCGTCTGTTGACGTGTCTTCTATTACAGTAAAATCAAAAGGTTCAGCTCTGTCTATATTTAGAACGATTGATTCTGATTTTTTCTTAGAAGTATTTGAATTTATAATGAGCTTTACGTATTTATTTGTAAGTTCAGAATAGTTAAAATTTTCATCAACATCTTCTGTTGAAATAACATAAAAAATCTGATCTATATTTTCA
>MDTC01051896.1_pt1 | contig 18540 bp, 16 predicted proteins | sample 811181 | NCBI WGS metagenome assembly MDTC01 (sample SAMN05326644, study PRJNA326480) | marine metagenome | isolation source: seawater | place: Pacific Ocean: North | collected 2011
TAGATGCAATAAATTCACCAAGGGAATTTTTGCAGGCAAAAAAGGAAATAGGTAATCTTAATCTTAACTAGCAAGATTCAATCTTCATTTCAAAAGCACTTAACCATATTCTCAGGAATTTATACTTAAATTCAAATTACAATTTAAATAATGTTTAATATTGTTAATGTTGATCCCTAAATTAATATTAATTTTATTTTAATGCCCTAAATATGTTAGTTTCAATATTCATGAAATTAAACTGTATCGCAAAAAAAACGGAGCTTCTTGTGAGTCGACCTCGACTTATCATACAACAATTATACTTTTGTCTTATGATATTACTAACCTTTGGAGTTTGCTCCGCAGAAAAAATAGTAATTAAAGCTGGTTTTATCTTGGATGTTAATAATGGAAGTATTCTCACAGAGCATAATATTATTATTGAAGATGGCAAAATCACTGATATTTCTAAAGTATTACCCAATGATGCTCAGTTAATCGATCTATCTGAGAGCTACATCTTACCTGGACTAATTGATATGCATACGCATTTAGTAGGTGTAATTGAAAAAAGTTATTTTTCGAGTCTTTTTCAGTCACCTCATAGAGCTATGATTGGTGGTGTGGCAAATGCAAAAACCACGCTAATGGCAGGATTTACCTCAGTAAGAAATGTTGGAGCCCCAGATTTTATGGATGTTGCACTAAGAAATGCAATTGATGCAGGGGAAATCCCAGGTCCCAGAATGAGAGTTTCAGGCCCTTCTATTGGTATAACTGGTGGACATTGTGATAATAATTATCTAAACCATTCTTTTGAACAATATAGCGATGGGGTTGCAGATGGTCCTTGGGAAATCAGAAAAAAAGTAAGAAATAATGTTAAATATGGTGTGGACTTAATTAAATTCTGTGCTACTGGAGGTGTTTTTTCACATGGTACTAAGGTTGGTCTGAGGCAATATACACTTGAAGAAATGAAAGCAATAATTAACGAAGCGCATGACAGAGATAGAAAAGTTGCAGCTCATGCACATGGCAATGAAGGAATTAGATACGCAATACTCGCGGGTGTTGATTCTATTGAACACGCTACTTTCTTAGATAAAGAAACTGCAATACTCGCTAGAGAAAATAATGTGACATTAGCGATGGATATCTACAATACTGACTATACTCAAGAACATGGAAGAAAAAATGGAGTGCCTGAAGCCAACATAATAAAAGATCGTGAAACAGGAGATAGTCAGAGAAATAGCTTCAGAATAGCTGTTGAGAATAATGTTAACCTTGTCTATGCCACAGATTCTGGAGTTTATCCGCATGGTGATAATGCAAAACAATTCCCAATAATGGTTAAATATGGAATGACTCCAATTCAAGCAATACGTTCTGCAACTATAGTTGCAGCTGAACTACTTGACTCTTCCCTGAAAATCGGACAAATCAAACCAGGTTATCTTGCTGATATTATTGCAGTAAATGAAAATCCTTTAGAAGATATCACAACATTCGAAACCATCACTTTTGTAATGAAAGATGGCAAAATCTATAAACAACTCAATCAATAATTGGCTGATTTTATTCATGAATATTGATAAAAAAATTTTAATTACATCATCTATACTCTATTTATCATTAATGACTGCACCTCATGCCCAAACCATCAATTGGGATATTGAGCAGCCTGCTTCACAGGGTGTCAATGCAAACGTCATACAGGAACTTCATCAAGAATTTAAAGATGGGCAGCATGGCTATATAGATAGTTTCTTGATAATCAGAAATGATCAATTAATTTTTGAGAAATATTATGAAAATGACTATGCTGATTTAACAAAAAATCGTCGTCTTCAACAGGCCATGATCATGCAACAAAATTATGGTGATAATACTCGAGATATCTATAATTATTATGATCCCGAGTGGCATCCTTACTATAAAAATACAGATCTGCATACGATTCAATCAGTCAGCAAAAGTGTGACGTCTGCATTGATTGGTATCGCGATAGACCGAAATGAAATCCCCAATGTAAATACTAAAATTAGTAGTTATTTTCCTGAATATAGTGACTATTTCAATGACCCGCTAAAACAATCTATTACCATTCGTGATCTACTGACAATGACAGCAGGAATAAGCTGGGATGAGAGTAGTTTTCTCTATACAGACCCATTAAATAATGCTGCGACTATGGAAAATAGCCAAAACTGGCTAAATTATATACTCTCGCTACCAATGAGTGATGTTCCCGGTGAGAAATTTATTTACAACAGCGGAATAACAATACTACTCTCTCATATAATGTATGAAGCTACTGGTATGCATGTCAATGAATATGCAAAAAAATACCTTTTCAATCCTCTTGGTATAAAAAATTTCTACTGGAAGAAAACTCCCCTTGGTCTTACTGATACTGAAGGAGGTCTTTATTTATCCACAAGAGATTTTGCTAGAATTGGGCATTTGTACTTAAATGAAGGTCAAGTAAATAATCTTCGACTACTTGATAAGAAGTGGGTGAAAGATACTTTTGCACCTGATACCGATATATCAGAAAGTACTAGAAAATATGGCTATCAATGGTGGTTAGTACCCTACAACGGCAATGATAAAAAATTCATATTAAGTGGGAGTGGCTACGGAGGTCAATATTTACTAATTATTCCAGAATTTAACCTAGTTGTCGTATTTAATGGATGGAATATTTTTGATAAAGACAGGCCAAGTATCGAGTATTTATCGCAGAGAGTGTTGAAAGCTATTCAATAATCCCCTGATAATAACGAACCAGCATTTGGTACTTTCGTCTCCAGTTCAAGTTTTTTTAGCATGCAATAAGTGGTACATACAGCCGCTGAAACTACTGGTATCCCAATCTCATCCTCAATAGATTTAATAACGGACAGAGATGGCATTTGCACGCAGGCAGAGATAACTAATGCATCAACACCATCAAGCTTAAGATTTAATGCATGCTCTCTAAGGTTTCTTGGGTCCTGTGCTGCTACCTCAAGGTTATTTGGTATCTCTAATGTATGCCAATCAATGACCTTAAATCCTTCATGACCAATGTATGAGACAACCATCTTGGCCAAAGGCTTCATGTAAGGCGATAAAAGGGCTACATTTTTTGCTCTTAAAGCAGTCAAGCCATCAATGAGTGCCCCTGCGCTGGTCACTATTGGTGCATAGGCATAATTCTCAGAAGTTCGCTCACCAAGACGTTTTTCAGATTCCCTATGATAGCCATTCCCCATGCTCATTATAGCTACTAGACAAGCATAGCCAATTACATCGACACCAGCATCTGATAACTCATAGGCACATCGATCTGATTCAGCATCCATCTTTTTTAACTCTGACTCAGTAACACTTTTCATCCTCATTCGACTTGAATGAAATGTAAAGCGTTCTGGTAAAATCAATTCTCGCGCCCTTAACATCGCTGGAATTTCTGTTTCCATAGTAGTATTGGAACTAGGAACAATTTGCCCTATCTTAAAAAGATTTTTCATTGCAATTTGTATAGTTAACTAAACCGCAATCACTGGATTACGAATTCTACCAATACCTTCAATACTGGTTTCCAGAACATCGCCTGGCCACATAAATTCCTGAGGATTTCTTCCTGCTCCAACACCTGCTGGTGTTCCAGTTGCAATAATATCACCTGGCTCTAGAAGTAACCCCTGACTTATATCTTCAATTAAATCATTAATATTGAAAAGCATATATTTCGTGCTTGAATTTTGCTTCTCAATACCATTAACATGGCACTGAATATTAAGATTATGCGGATCCTTAATTTCATCTGCAGTCACTATGCATGGACCCATAGGGGCAAAAGAGTATTGTGACTTTGATACAACCCATTGACCTGCTCGTCTGCAGTCACGAGCACTAATATCATTAATCACTGTATATCCAAAAACATAACTTAGCGCATCACTTTTATTCACTCGATGACATTTTTTGCCAATAATTACAGCTAGTTCAGCCTCCCAGTCCAATTGTTGAGTAATATCTTTATTATGACAGATTGGATCACCATCACCCACTACAGCAGTTGGTAGTTTCGTAAATATTACAGGTTCCTGAGGTAACTCCGATGAGGTATCAAGTGAGCGAGCCGCCTCTGCAACATGCTCTGTATAATTCAATCCAATACCAAATATATTTTTTCTGGGGCGAGGAATTGGTGCTAATAATTCAACATTCATTAACGGAACTGAGGTGCCCAAGAATTCTCCACTTTCAGTATGCTTGAGTGTGTCAGATAAAGTCGAAACAGCAATTGGCCCAAGGTCAATAAAATCAAGCATACAGCTTGGCAAATCGAGACCTACTTTAAAACCAAAATCTTCAACATCTATAACTAACTCCTCCCATATTACACCCAACCTAGAGGCCTCCTCTCCCACTCGATATGTTACTAATTTCATAATATACAACCCTTTAAAAATTAACTTATTATTACTTGATGTCCATTATTACCATTAAATGATTCCTCAATATAAAGATTCAAAGCCTCCATGACAGGAAAATCATTAAATGAGTACAAAAATGCTTCTTCATTTTTACTGGTATTGACATGCTCATGCCAAACCCAAGAAGGAATACAAAATATGTCATGTTCTTGCCAATCATACCTTTGACCACCAATTATGCTATATCCCTTACCACCAGCACAGTTATACATTACATTTCCAGTATGGCGATGTGCTTTTGTATGTTGATTTGCTTGCAACATCTGCATATGCGCCCCCATAGTTTTCATCGCCCAACCACCATCAATGGGATTGGAATAGCGAAGGATGAAACCATCATAAGGACAGCCATTGCCTGCTTTTTCTAGATTATACAGAGCTTTTTTTGTATCTTCCCAGCGATAGACTAAAAGTGGTGAATATGGTTTATTCCATGGCTCTCTTCCAGAGGGAATCAAACCTGGAGCACCGTAACTTAAAGGCGAATCATTAATATTATATTCTGCTTTTTGCGTCTCTTCTGGATAGACGCTATAGAAATTTGTTTCTAACGAGTTCATTAAAGGGATATCAAGACCATCCTGCCAAATAGACACCTGACCATCCTCAAAAACACCATGGTCATGCCAGCAACCATTTGGTGTGAGTACATAATCATTTTTATTTAAGGTAACTTGATGGCCATCTACAACTGTGTATGCGCCACCCCCTTCCATAATGAAACGTTGGGCAGATGCGGTATGTTTGTGAGCTGGTGTAATTTCACCAGGCTTCATGACTTGTAAGCCACTAAATAACCATCCGACGCAAGCTGTATGCTCTCTCCCAGCATCGGAATCATTCATTAATACAATTACTCGTCGTCCAGCTTCTTCTGGCTTAACTAATTCAGCTGACTGTAATACCAAATCTCGTAACTCATTATAGCGCCACAACGTTGGACTATACCTAGTTATAGGCTCCCATGGTTCTATATCATTCGCTCTTCTCCAGAATGCTGTTGTTGATTTATCTTCTAATTTATTATAAAAATCAATTAGTTCTGGATTATCTTTAACGTTAGATCTACCTCGTAATTTATCACGAGGATCATTTTTTTTAATGTTTGTCATCCTCACCCTCAATTAGATTCAAACTTTGATTAAGGGAATCTTCTTTATATACTTCATTCACAAAAGTAAATGGTGTTTGCACTGCTCGATTAACCTTTAAATCAAATATATCAAAGCGATTATAATGCCCCAAAATATCATGCATTTGTTTAGGCTGTATGCATCTATTAAGATCAATTTCTGCATATACTATCCCTTCATCATCAATCAGGCCCTCACCAATAAGATTTCCATTTGGATCTATTACACCAGAAAAGGCACCATTTTTTCTGGTCAGTAACTCTCTGGCATTTGGGACAAATTTTTCCATCTCGAGAATAATCTCCTCAGATACAGCTGAACAGGAAATAATAGTAAATATCTTTCCTTCAAATGAATGCGTCATTCCTCTTAACTTAATTGCCTCAGCCATATTATAATCTTTTGGTGCTGTAGGTAACCCAATATAATTAGCTATATGCACCTGCTCGCCCTGAGCCATTAAAGTAAATCGAGCTAGTGGGTTTGTGTTCTCGCCACATGCTAATGTTCCAAGCATACCTATATCAGTGTCATGGACTGTTAAGGTTGATCCATCTCCCCCACTCCAAGTTAATTTTTCTGCCCACGTTGGAACTAACTTGCGATGTCGCCCAAGTATCTCTCCACTGGGACTGATTGTTATGTTTGTATTATACAAGGTTCCTGTTTTCTTTGGTCCTCGCTCATTTAGACCAATCACTATATAGCAATCATTTAGCTTTGCTGCTTGACAAAGTATCTGCACTTCAGATCCATCTATATCAATACTATTATGATAAAGACGCTCAAAAAAAGCTGAACCTTCAGTTGGACTCATTATCCAGCTCCAATATGGATAGGCGGGGATAAAAACCTCAGGAAATGCCACCAGGCGTGCGCCATTACGTGCTGCTTCTTTGATCAAGTCACAGACCTTCCTCACTGTCAATTCTGCATTTAGGTATATTGGTGATGCCTGAACTGTAGCCGCTTTAAATATTGGTAGAGACATAATAATTTGACCTATTTACTTTAATAGCTTCTTAATTTATGTATAAAAAGCAACATTTTGATCTTCTTCTTTCCAGCTCAAAGAGCCAGTTACATTGGCAATAAGCTCAACTGCATCATAAAGATCTTGATACCGCATATATAGTGGTGTTATTCCAAATCGAATGATATCTGGGGAGCGAAAATCACAGACTAGCCCTCTTTTAACTAAAGCTCGGCTTAAAGCAAAGCCATGCGCATGCCTAAATGAAACATGACCTCCTCTTTTTTCATCATTCATTGGGCTTGCAAGTTCAAATTCATTAGATTTAAATTTATCCTTCATTAGCTCTATGAATATGGAACCAAGTTTTTTTGCTTTTTTTCTTAATAGTTTAATATCAGCCTTCAATAATATATCTACCCCACACTCTAAAGCAATCAGTCCTAGTAATGGTGGGGTACCACACATAAAACGATTGATATTTTTTGCTGGTTCATACTGCTGACTAAAAGCAAAAGGATTTATATGACCGAACCAACCAGATAAGATTGGCTTAACCTGGGATTGATGGCGTTTAGCGGTATAAATAAATGCAGGTGAGCCCGGTCCTCCATTCAAGAATTTATAGCCACAACCCACTGCAAAATCAACGTTACAACTATTCAAATCCACTGGAATCGATCCTACACTATGGCTCAGATCCCAAATCACTAAAATTCCTTTTTGATGAGCCTGTTTGGTAATTTCTCTCATATCTGAAATTTCACCTGTCTTATAATTCACCTCTGTAAGCAATAAAGCCGCTACTGATTCATCAAGGGACTCAAGTAAGTTTGAAGATGGAACAATTTTTGGGGTAATTGTTGATGGCGCAAAAGCTTCAAGACCCTGCATCATATATATATCAGTAGGAAAATTCTCTTCTTCGGTTATCACAATCTTACGCTCATGGTTTACTTGAAGAGCCGCGGCAATGGCTTTGAATATATTTATAGAGGTTGAGTCAGCAGCAATGACTTCACCTTCATTGGCGCCTATCAATTTAGCTATTTTATTACCAATTCTTTGTGGTGAAATACCCCACTCATGATTGATCCATGATCTTATTCCACCTTGACCCCATTCGGTAGAAATTACTTCACTCATTTTTTCCTGAGTTATTTGTGGGGCTAGACCTAGAGAATTACCATCAAAATAGAGAGTATTTTCTGGGATGTAAAACTCTTTCCTGAATGATTTCAAAGCATCATTATTATCAAGATCTAGTAGTGTTATTTTATCTATCATTTACATCCCTATTGAGAGTAATTAAAGCGGGCACTCATTAAAATTCTCTCGTCTTTCCGCACTCAACTGTGTTCGCATCGACCATAACTCAGGGAAAAAACTTATATCCAGTGCCTTTAATAAATAATCCACGCCTGACGAACCAGCCGTCCCAGGACTATGGCCAATTACTCGAGAGACTGTTTTCATATGCTTGAACCGCCATTCCTGAAAATAGTACTCAAGCGAAGTAATGCGCTCAGCTAGCATATATAACTCCCAGTACTTTTCAGTATCCTCATAAATTAACTTCCAAGCTTCCTCAACTTCTGGAGATGCTTGATATTTTTTTGACCAATCCCTATTTAAAGCGATCGAAGGAATTGCAAATCCTTTTTTTGCCAATAATCGCAATGCTTCGTCATATAAAGATGGTTCATTGAGAGCTTTTATTAATATTTTATGAATCTTTTTATCATTTTGATGAACTGTAATTAAGTCTTTATTTTTATTACCTAATTTAAATTCTAATTCACGGTACTGATGTGATTGAAATCCAGAAGCTTTCCTTAAATAACCCCTAAAGGTTAAAAAATCATGCGGCGTTAATGTTGCCAAAACTTCCCAAGACTGAATCATATGTCTTTGGATAGCAGCGATTCGATCAAATGTTTTAAATGACCTTGATAATTGATCATTTTGAATGCAATTAATAATTATCCTTAATTCATGAAGGTAAAGCTTTATCCATAGCTCCATAGTCTGATGAACAATAATGAATAAGGTTTCATCTGGCTCACCTGAGACACCAACTTGCGATGAAAGTAAGCGCTCTGTCTGCAAGTGTGAGTTGTAGGTTAACTCAGTATCCCATTCTATTTTTTCGCCATCTATTTCAGTACTAAAAGTTTCAATACCATTAATTTTCGAGCTTTTTATTTTTGCCATTCAGGAGTCCCTCCTCAATATCTCAGTAATAATTGAATTGTGATCACGAAAAATAATAAATTTTGTTAAAATGCTAACAGTTTGCTATTTTTATTGTCAGTAATTTATTAACAAATAATTTTAAAAAATGATCTCAATCAATCGTATCTCTAAAAATATTTTAACTATTCTAATTAGTTTTTTTTATTTGCATCAGAATATTCATGCCTCCGAAATAGAGGAAGATCAGTCTCAACCGAATATTTTATTAATTGTTGCTGATGACCTTGGTTGGTCTGATCTAGGTTCATTTGGTGGAGAAATAACTACACCTAATCTCGATGCTTTGGCCTTCTCTGGGATCCGATTAACAAATTTTCATACTGCCCCAACCTGTTCTCCAACTAGATCAATGCTTCTGACTGGTACTGATAATCATCTTGCTGGGCTAGGCAACATGGAAGAGGAATTAGGGCCAAATCAAATTGGAAAAAAAGGTTATGAAGGTTATCTTAATAATGATGTTGTTACGTTTGCAGCATTATTAAAAGATGCTGGGTACCGAACTATGATGTCTGGAAAATGGCATCTTGGAGCCAGTCTAGAAAAAGGACCAGAATCACGTGGATTTCAAGATGTATTTGTAATAGCTAATGGTATTAGTAATCACTTCAAACAAGAGAGAATTGTTGGTTTCGAAACTAATGTTATTACAAAAGCACCTTATCGTGAGAATGGAAAATCAATTGAATTAAAGGAGCCCTTCTACTCATCTGAGCTATATACAGATAAGCTTATCTCTTATATAAAAAATCATCAGCGTAATAAAGATTCAAGTCAACCATTCTTTGCTTATGCAGCCTATTCAGCTCCACATTGGCCGCTTCAAGCTCCCGATATATTTATTGAAAAATATAAAGATAAGTATAATTCTGGATACGAACAAATCAGGAAGTTAAGACTAAAAAAATTAAATAAATTAGGATTAATCAATTTCACTGAGGCGCCTACATCTAAGCTATGGCCTGAATGGGATGCACTTGATGATGAGACACAAAGAAATGAAGCAAAAAGAATGGAAGTTTATGCGGGTATGGTTGAGGCTTTGGATTATCATATTGGTAGAATAGTTACTTTCTTAAAAGATGCCGGTATTTTTGATAACACGATCATTATGTTTATGTCTGATAATGGTGCTGAAGGAAATGATCCAAGTGTAATCCTAGAAAATGCATCTTGGATACCAGCAAACTTTGATAACAGCATCGAAAATATGGGGAGATCGAACTCACATATCTCCTATGGGCCAAAATGGGCAGAGGTAAGCTCAACACCATTTAGGGGTTTTAAAGGGTTCCCAACTCAAGGTGGTCTATTATCACCTGCCATCATTTCATATAAAGGATTTAAAGCTAACTTAGTTTTACGGCAGTTCACCTCGGTTATGGATATAGCCCCGACTATTTTAGATGTTGCTAATATAAAACATCCACAAAGAAACTATAATGGAAGAAATATACACCCAATTAAAGGTCAATCAATATTATCTGCAATAATAAAAAATAATGAATCTAACTTATCCAATAACCGAATAACTGGATGGGAGTTATTTAATCGCAGGGCAATCCGAGCTGGCTCTTGGAAAATTATATGGATAGAAAAACCCTACGGTCAAGGTCGATGGGTTCTTTATAATCTCGAAAATGACCCACTTGAACAAAATGATTTAGCGAGCAAAAATCCACTAAAATTAAAAGAAATGATAGGTTTATGGAATATATATGAAGAACAAAATGGTGTCATTATAGATCATGACTTGAAACTAGGTTATTCAGGAGAGAATTTTCATTTTGGGCAGTAATCTTAGCTACATTGCCTCAATCCACCGCTGAATTAAGAGGATACCCTCCTCATGAGCTAAGGATCTTCCTGACTCAGGCATCATTATCCCTGGGTCATTAGAACGCATCCTATAAAGCAAAATTGACTCATCTGGCTTGCCCGGCATAATTGAATATAAGTGCCCCCCACTACCCCTTCCTGCGGCGACCGGTTTTTTTAGTATCCCAAGTTGCGTTGGTCGACTTTCAGTAAAATTTAAATAAAGACCACTAGAAGCCCCATTACCTCCAGCAGTATGACAATGACCACAATTAATTGCCAAATATGAACGCGCACGTTCATCCAGACTATGACTTTCTTCTTCCCAATTGACAACAGAGTCTATTAAATCTGGATAACGATCTATTATGCCTCTCTCCAACCAGTAATCCAGTTGATTGATTTCCATCTTAGAAGCAGGATGTCTTATTATTTTATTGAGATTTAGAGCTTTTGGACCAATTGGCACTATATTCTTATTTGATTCATGACACTCCTGACATTGATTTTTATTTGGTACTCGATAACGCACATTCATTTGCTCGCCATGCTGATCAAACCATGAGGTATTAATCGTTGCACCTGCTACTTTAAGCAATGCTTCATTTTGCTTTTCGTTCCATACGTAACTGGCAGCATCCCAGCCATCTGATTTTTTGAGCAACAAGCGTGTTTCCAAAAGTTGTGTTTGACTATCTATGTTTCGCTCATCTTTATTATAATAAAATGTTTTTATAAGAGCAGAGCCGACAGGAAATTCATAGGACGAATTTATTCTGTATTTTGCAGCTAATTTATCTGGAATATAAATAAATCTCTTCTTCTTCGTGTAATCTGAAAATAATGATGAGATCAATTCATATGGAATAACCCTGTTAGAGGGAGTCTGTGAGCTCATGTCTTGAAAGAATTGAAAATCAGATAATCTTTCGGGAAACTCATTGGCCATTATATATTCATCATGAACACTTCCAGCCACTTGCCCAAAAGAGCAAAAGGTAATTAGTAAGAATCCCCAATAAACAAAATTCTTCATATAAACGCAATAAACTTAATTTAAACGATCTTCAGGTAAATTAATTTCTATCTTTGGAATAGTTAATTCCTTATCTTGATAGTAATCTTGATACTCTTGATTAATTGGATCAAAAAATGGTAAATAATAGGCAAATGGTTTGAGAGCTATAATAGTTGCATCACCATTCTTACCAAGCGTAATTCTCTCTTCATCAGGCTGACCGAAGATAAGATGTTCAAGTGGCATTAATCCATCCCAAAATATATCTGGCATATTATTTTCAGCTAGCTGGAAAAGTGTTTTAGCAAGTTCATTATTCTCTATATCAGGATTCGTGCCTGAACCATTGAATTCATTATTATGAATATATATTGAGCGAGGATGAGGATAGTAATTCTCATCAGTAGTATCCTGAAAATAACTAATAATGGCTAAATTAACTGTATCATTTTCATAAAACTCATTATTGAATACTTCAATTATAGAATTTGCCAAAATCAACATACCAGTGCCCCTAGGAACTGATGCAACGATATTACCCTTCGGTGCAAAATTATCGGTATTATTATCAAAAGACCTATTATTATAAACTCGAATATGATGGCCACCTTGTTGAGGTAAATCAGGTAAGTCAAATACTAAGATGCCACCTGTATTCATAGTAACAACATTCCCAAAAACATCAGCATAATAGGAATTCTCAATTTCTATGCCAGCAACATTAAACATAGCTGTGTTATTTTTTACAATTATGTTCTCAGATTGCCCAACATAAATACCGGCGTCAGAAGCCCCAATAGCAATACAGCCCTCTATATAGACGTTTTTTGATTGGACGGGATAAAAGCCATAAGCACCATTTTCAGTAGCTGGGCCATTAGTCCATTCAACCCTCAAATTTATCATATAAATCCCATCAACACCTATGACCTTAATTGCATCACCACTAGCATTAATTACGGCAAAGTCTTTCAAAATTACCTCATTAGAACTGACTAGTATTCCTTGAGCACCAGATAATTGATTAGAAAAATCTAAGATTGTTTTTTGCATGCCTGCACCTATAACCATTACTTCACTTTTAGCTAGAGATAAACCATCAGACAAGCTATAAACACCTTCATCTAACTGAATAATATCTCCTGGTTCTGCCAAAATCATTGCTTCTTGAATACGTTCCTGAGCGTCTTTACCAGGGTTTATATTATAAACGTCAGCAAAACCAATATTACCTATCAATAAAAAATAAAAAATAATATTTATCTTGCTCATACCAATTCCGCTCTCATATGATTTAGAAATCTCTATAAAGAGTTTATACTAAAAAAATATTAAAAGAAGAAAGGCTTATGCAAAAAAATACTAGCACCAAATTGATTATTATATTTTTCTTTACGTTAGTCATATCGACCAAGATGAATGCTAATGAGTCTGACTTTATTATGACAAATGCCAAAATCTATACTGTAAATGAACAACAACCATGGGCTGAAGCACTAGTAGTAGAAGATGGGAAAATTATTTTTGTTGGAAATAATCAAGATGCCCTCCAATATCAAAACAAAAATACCTTGATCAAAGATATGCAAGAAAAAATGATACTGCCTGGTTTTCATGATATCCATATTCATCCAGTACATGGAGGTGTCACATCTTTGCAATGCAACTTAGTTGATATTCGAGAAATTAGTATACTTTTATCAAAAATTGAGTCTTGTGTTGCAGATAAAGTAATTGGCGAATGGGTTGTTGGTGGCGGCTGGTCAATTGATATATTTTCTCCAGAAAGTTTACCCGATAAAAAATTACTCGATACAATAACAAACAATATCCCTATTTCACTAAAATCTTCAGATGGTCATTCTTTATGGGTAAACTCCAAAGCCCTTGAAATAGCGGGGTTAAATCTCAAAACAACTGATCCAAAAAATGGAAAGATTGAGCGATACATAACTTCAGATGAGCCATCCGGTCTTTTGCATGAGGATAGTGCAATGATGCTAGTTATGAAGCATCAACCAAAATTAACTAGTGAGGATTTAATTGATGGCTTACGTTATGCACAAAATTTATTCCATAGCTATGGCATCACAGGAGTTCAGGATGCAATATTAAAATTAGACCCAGGTGATCCATATTACGGTCTAGAAGCATATAATTTCTTAGAATCACGAGATGAACTGAATTTGCATGTTATTACCGCTTTGTTCTGGAAAAATGGTCAAGCTCTTAAGCCACAATTAGAAAGATTTATTGAGACGAGGAAACAGCAATCAGGAAGCGATCTGATACATGCAACTTCTATCAAAATATGGCAAGACGGTGTTATAGAAACTTACACTGCTGCAATGCTTGAAGCTTATAGTGATCGGGATGATAATTACCGTGGTGAATTGCAAAACTCACCAGAAGATCTGAATGCTGCAGTAGCCGCTCTTGATGCTGAAGGTTTTCAAATTCATTTTCATGCAATTGGTGATAGAGCAATTAAAATAGCATTTGATTCATTAGAAAATGCGATATATTACAATGGTATAAGAGATAGTCGTCATCATATTTCTCATATAGAAGTTTTTCAAGAAGAAGATATAATTAGATTTAAAAAACTAAATGTAATTGCAAATTTTCAACCTTTATGGGGAATTCGAGATGAGTATATTACAAAGCATACTCATCCAAAGATTGGAAGTGAGAGAAGTCAATGGCTTTATCCAATAGGAAGCGTTCATCGAACTGGGGCAACAATTGGTTTTGGGAGTGATTGGTATGTTACCTCAGCCAATCCTTTCGAGGGAATAGAGGCAGCCGTGACTAGACTTGAGCCAAATGGGCTAACAACTATACCATTAGGTGAAAATGAGGCTATTGATCTTGCTACAGCGATTAAAGCTTATACGCTCAATGGTGCTTATGTTAACTTTCTTGAACATAAGGTTGGTTCTATTGAAATCAATAAACAGGCTGATTTTATAGTGTTAAATCAGAATCTTTTTAATATCCCTTTATCAGAAATCAATGAAACGAAAGTCCTTGAAACATACTTTAATGGTCAATTAGTTTACAAAAAATAATAAACATAAACTTAACACTCAATGATAAAACAATATCTCTTTAATAAGAACCAACTGGAAGGTAAGTGGTATATAAAACCGCTTGCAAATTTATTAACTAAAAGGCAGTTGTGGATTTTTAAACTAAGATCAATAAGATCTGGCATTGCTGTTGGTACTTTTATTGCATTTATTCCATTCCCAGGACATACGATCATGGCACTAATGACTGCTAATCGACTAAATTTGAATCTTCCAGCAACAATATTTGGAACGCTGATATGTAACCCTTTTACAATAGGGCCAATGTTTTACTTTTCTTATCAATTAGGAGCTTACATTTTAAGACTTGAAGAGCAGAATTTTAGCTTTTCTTTCAGCTTATATTGGTTACAAAATAGCTTTGAAAATGTTTGGCAACCACTATTATTTGGGACTCTTATACTAGGTCTACTATCAGCTTTTATAAGCTTTATCACGGCCGATATAATTTGGAAATTAGGTCTTGCCAATTACATGAAAAAAAGAAAGAAACTATCTATTTAACTACAATAAATCCATCCTTTAACTCTAGAATACGATCCATTTTCTTTGTAATAAGCTCATCATGTGTCACAACAACAAGGCTAGTAGCAAATTCTCGATGAAGCTCTAACATCAATTCCATAACATGACGACCATTCTCAAGATCAAGGTTCCCTGTTGGCTCATCAGCTAGTAAAAGTTTAGGCTTAGTAATTAAAGCCCTTGCAATAGCTGCTCGTTGTCTTTCTCCACCAGATAACTTAGGTGGACGATGACTCAGTCTCTCACCCAACCCAACTCTTTTTAATAGGTTTCTGGCAGCATCCATTGCAAGACTTTTATCTATACCTCGAATCAATAGTGGCATAGCCACATTTTCTTGCGCTGAAAACTCAACTAATAGATGGTGAAATTGGTATACAAACCCAATATACCTATTTCTAATAAAGCTTTTTTGAGCCTCGGTAGTTTTATTTATAAGCTCACCATCAATTCTAACCAATCCTGCAGAAGGCTCATCTAGCCCACTCATTATTTGAAGTAATGTTGTTTTTCCTGAGCCAGAAGCACCAGTAATTGCAACTCTCTCCCCAGAGCGAATACTCAGATCAATATCTTTGAGTACTTCCAGATGATTGCTGTTTTCACTAAAAGATTTTGAAATATTTTCACAAACTAAAATTTCAGAATTTACATCACTTATATTTTCAATATCAGTCATAACGTAAAACCTCAGATGGAATAATGCGAGAAGCACTATAGGCCGGATACAAAGTTGATAATATTGACATAGTCATTGCTATAAGTGCGATAATTATTACATCTGCCATTCTAACTTCTGATGGTAAATCACTTATAAAATAGACATCAGGTGCTAGTACCTTAATTCTAAATGCACTCTCCAAAAACATCACAATCTGTTCAAGATTTACCGCGAGAGCCACACCTAAAATAACCCCCATAACTGTTCCTAAGATTCCAATTATTGAGCCTTGCATTACAAATATCTTAATTACAGAAGACGGAAGCATGCCAGCTGTTCTCAATATGGCGATATCATTTCGTTTGTCCCTTACCACCATAACTAAAGTCGAGACTATATTAAATGCTGCTACCGCAATTATCAAAAGCAAAATGATAAATAAAATAGATTTTGTGACTTGAATCGAGCGAAAAAAATTTATATGTCTTTGGGTCCAATCATCAATTAGCAGTTGATCACCTGTCGATAAAGCTAGATCTCTAACAATTTCATAGGATTTATAAATATCTGTCACTGAAATTCTAACCCCAGAAATACCATCATCCAATCTAAAAATTGCCTGGGCATCATACAGATCAATTAATGCGAGATTGGCATCATATTCACCCATTCCAGAGCGAAATATCCCTACAACAGTTAATTGTTTGGTTCTTGGAAATAAGCCGAGTGGCGTTGATAATCCCTGTGACAAGTTAATTGTTACTTTTTTACCAATTGAAGTATTTAACTTTTCCATTAAACCACTACCAAGAATGATGCCAAATGATCCCTGATAAAGATTCTGAAGAGTTCCCTCTATCATTAAGCTTTCAATTTCTTCTACCTGATCTGTGATTTTAGTGTCTATTCCACGAAGTAACGTACTACTGATTTGTTGCTCCGAAACAATTACTCCTTGACCATTTATGTAAGGAGTTGCAGAGATAACTCGTTCATTTTTTACAAATTCATGAAGATAATCTTTCCATGGATATAATTTTTCACTTGGACTTTCAATATGTGCATGGCCAGACATAATTAACAACTTCTCCCGCAATTCTCTCTCAAACCCATTTACTATGGACAAAACCACAATCAATACTGCCACAGCAGTCATAATTCCCAATACTGAGATAAGTGAAATAGATGAAATGGTACGATTATCCTTTTTGGAAAATACATACCTAATAGCGAGCCAGTTTATATATCTACCCTTCATTCTAGTGATCATACCTCAAGGCGATTGCTGGATTTATTTTGGCTGCTTTGGAAGCTGGATAAAAAGTCGCTACAGCAATTAATGCCAGAGCAACTAGTGTTACGATAACAATATCACTGAAAATTAATAAAGATGGTATCGCCGTAACATAAAAAACATCACCTGGCATAATTTGAAATCCGAAGAATTGCTCAATAATTGGTACCCATTTAGGAATATTAATAGCAGTAATTACTCCCAGTACTCCTCCAAATAAAATTCCAAGCCAACCAATAACTATTCCTTGCAATAAAAAAATATATTTAATGCTTTTAGCAGGCATCCCTAATGTTCTTAATACTGCAATATCTGATCTTTTTTCCATGACCACCATAATCAAGCTTGCAATTATATTGAATGCTGCAACCCCAATGACTAATAAAAGCATTATAGACATCATTGTTTTTTCTAATTTAATCGCACGAAAATAACTGGCATTTTGGATTGTCCAGTCACTTGAGATAAATCGCTCATTATATCTGTCAATAATTCGCTGACTCACCAATGAAATTGCCATAGGGTCATCTATATTAAAACGTAATTTTGATACCCCATCAATTTTAAATAGTTTTTGGGCATCATTTATGTGAATCAGCCCCAAAGTTGAATCATATTCATGAATACCAGCCTCAAATATCCCGCTCACCAGAAAACGATCAAGCTTCGGCTCTATTTGCCTAAACTCATTTAGGCTAGGAGTTAATAGGAGGATAGAATCGCCCACAACTACATTTAAGTTCCTCGCTAATACTCGGCCTAGTAATATAGTTTTAACATTTGGTTTTAGTGCTTCAATCTCACCTTGAATAAATACAACCTTATCAGTTAGCATCCTTTTTTCGTGACTTGGAAAAATACCATTTATGCGGACACCCTGGTTTATATTGCCATTTCGTATCATTCCGTCGAAATCAATTGTTGGGGAAATTGATAAAATATTCTCATCATTTTCCATATCATTTACTATAGTTTGCCAATCAGTTATTTCATTTTCATCATTTGTGATGTATCCATGTGCAGACATACTTAACAATCTTTCACGTAATTCATATTCAAATCCATTCATCACAGAAAGTATGACAATTAGAGCAGCCACGCCAAGTGTTATACCAATCAATGAGATACCTGTGACAAAAGAAACGAAGCCATTTCGCTTTCTTGACCAGAGGTAACGAAAACTAATGAATAATTCAATCATATTTTGATCACAATACTTAATAAGATAATTTATAATAAAAAAAACCTATTCTAACCCAGTTAGTAAAATGATGGTCTAATAAAAATATTTACTA
>MDTC01153489.1_pt1 | contig 18538 bp, 29 predicted proteins | sample 811181 | NCBI WGS metagenome assembly MDTC01 (sample SAMN05326644, study PRJNA326480) | marine metagenome | isolation source: seawater | place: Pacific Ocean: North | collected 2011
GCCACAAATAAACGATAGATATAATCATTTAAATGTTTGTATAATTTTGGTTGTCTTGGTTGCTCAATCATTTTCATAATAATAATTCCCCTTTGTTTAAGTATATTTTAGCAAATAAAAACAACAAATAGAAGAAATATATCTAAACATTGGGCATATATTTAGAGCCTATTCCCTACAGTATAAGCCCCCCATATGTCAAGTAAATGAACGCAAATAAATTTGTTGACACCTCTTTATATATAGGGTAGGGGTTATTAGACCTTGATTTTTCCAAAAAATTTTTACCCATGTTCATGTACAACTTTGAGAAATTTTGAAAAGGATAAAAGACGCTGAACACTGCATCATGATGATGCTTCCAAAAATAATACTTGACATCTGGTGTCTTTTTTGCTATAATTCAAATATGAGTAAGCAAATATCAACAAGAATCAGTCCAGAAGGACTAGAAGTGGCAAACGCTTATCTAGAACTGGGAAACATCCCGGCAGTATGTGCACGTCTCGCTATTGGAGAGGGAGAATGTTCTGAAATTCTAGCTAAACGAGAAATTAAACAATATGTCGACCAAGTGTACTTAGACACGGGGTATAGAAACCGCTTTAAGTTGGCAGAAACTCTTGATCAGATAATTGATCAAAAGCTAGAGGAAGCACACGAGTCAGAAATCTACACAAATAAAGATTTGGCAGATTTGGTTCAGCTTGCTCACAAAATGCGGATAGACGAAATGAAAGCTCAGACTGATTTAGAAAAAGCGAAAGCAGCAAATATAAAAAACCAAACCAATGTCCAAATAAACGGAGAAGTTCCATTTGGTCAAGGCAACTATGGCGAGTTAATGAAGAAATTATTAAAAGAGCCTGTATCAGATGTATGAACAAATTAGCACTACTAGCATTACTAACCTTTCCAGTGTTTGCAGAACACCACGAACTGTGGGTAGACAAAGAAATCTACCAAGTATGGTACGACGAAACACTCGAACAACCTACTAGAGTTACCTACTGGGTAAAAGATAGAGAGAAAAACGCAGACAGAAAAGGTATGAACTTCTATAAAGAAGCAGATTTTCATACTTCAGACGACAAAGATTACTACATGAATGTGTGGGACAAGGGTCATATGGCACCCGCCGCTCATTTTTCCGATTCAAAAGAGAATTTAAAAGCTACTTTTAGTTATTTAAATTCTGCACTACAACATGAGAAGCTAAACAGAGGCGCTTGGAGATTTCTCGAAGCACAAGTTAGAAAATGGGGAGAAGATGAACTTCTTTTTGTTGAGAACGACATCTACTTTAGCCCTAACAGCGAAGTACTACCTACAGGAGCAACTGTACCTGATGGTTTCCAAAAAAACATAGAATTTACTGAAACTGGTAAAAAAAGATGTTTCTTTTTCCCAAACGAAGCTCCAGATGGAAAGTGGCAAGACTATGAAACACCTTGTCTAGATACGTATATCGACATACCAGACGGGATTAGAGGCTAATGGAAGACGCTCTATCATTAATAGGAGACTTAGGAGCCCCAATTGCAGTAGGCATTGGAGCAGGTGTCTTTATATTTGTGATAATGAAACAAATATTTGATGGACTTGTTGATGATATTGGCACTCTTAAGATATTTGCAAGTAGTTTGACTACAAGAGTTAAAACTATGAATAATGACATGATAAAAATTGATGCTGCTATCAGCAATATTATAAACGTCAAGCCACCTTTAGAAAGAATGGCAAGAGCTGAAAACTTTGTAGAAGACGGAACTATCGATACTAGGAGAGACTAGTGGATGAGTTAGTCATTGCTATAAAAGACTACGGTTTCCCGATAGTTGCTATGACTGGCCTAGCTTATTTCGTTTACTTCGTTTGGAATGTAATTAACGAAAAGATAGATCCTGCAATAGAAGAATTGCATATGACATTAATCAGATTAATAGACCAAGTAAGAATGTTAGACAATGACATGATTCGTTTACAAGAAAAAGTAAACACGGCTCTCAGTATTCGAGAGAAATTAGAAAAAAATGACAACAGAAAAATACATAGTAATGAGACCAAAAAGACTCTCACTGACACAAAAGATAGTTAGAATACTATTGGGTGTCGGACTACTAATAGCCGCCGTATTTTTATTCGTACAACCAGTAAAAGCAGATGAGATTGTACATAAGTTTAAAAATCCATCATTTAGTGGAGTAGGTCAAGGCGCTCACTATTTAACAATTGAAAACCAAGAACACGCAAGAAAGAAACAAATTGAAGACGCACTCGAAGCAGCTCGTAAAGCAGCAGAAAGAGAAGAAGATAACACAACTCTAGCAAAGTTTATTCGTAACTTAGAGTCTAGAATTTATGCCCAAATGGCAAAGCAGTTAGTAGAATCAATGTTCTCTAATGACGAATCCGTAAGATTCGGTTCGTTCACTTTAGAAGGTAATATAGTTACTTATGAAGTAATTACAAATCCTGATGGCAGTGAATTTATTAGAATGACTATTGTAGCCTCAGACGGCACTGAAACAGTCATTGAGATCCCAGTAGGGACAGGCACGTTTGGATAATTATGATACGAGTACTTGCATTATCAATGTTACTTCTTTCTGGTTGTGCAAGCATACCACAGTGGAGCGATAATCCTCAAGATTGCACAGCACCCGAAATAGTAGACGTAGTCACAGCAGTAAAACAAATAAAAAGAAAGTATATATGTGTTACGGCTCCTGAAGTAGTCACTCTTCCCTCATACATAAAGTTATTAGAACTACCCCCCGCAGAAAAGATGCCTATCGTGGCAGTATACTCTTTTATAGATAAGACGGGGCAACGAAAAAGCATACAAAATATAGCAAGTTTTAGCACTGCGGTAACTCAAGGTGGATTAGAAATGCTTATTGACGCTTTGAAAACAGCTGGAGGAAACTCATGGTTTAGAGTAGTTGAAAGACAGGGAATAGACCATTTAGTCAGAGAAAGACAAATTATAAGATCAGGTAGAGAAGAAGCAGCAAAAGCTTTAGGCGAAGAAGCCCCTACCGTTGGTCCAATGCTTTTTGCAGGAATAATTATTGAAGGTGGTATTATTGGATATGATTCTAATATGCTAACTGGAGGTAGAGGAGCAAGAACTCTTGGTATTGGGTTTTCTAAACAATATAGACAAGACCAAGTTACTGTCAGTCTTCGGGCAGTAAGTGTACTTACAGGAGAAGTTCTTCTGAATGTACAAACAAAGAAATCCATACTATCATATGGAGAATCAGGAGACATTTTTAGATTCATTGAAGAAGGAACACAACTCGTGGAATACGAGGACGGTACTGGAAAGAATGAGTCTGTAACTTATGCAGTACGAACAGCTATTGAAGCTGCAGTACTCGAAATGATCTACCAAGGCCATGATAGAGGCTTTTGGAAGATAACGCCAGGACATAGACATCCGCATCAAACTGATGGTACGAATGAGCTACATGATCTGGAAGGGAGAGAATGATGAGAAGAATACTTTTAGGCCTAAGTTTAATTCCTGGAATTCTTTTAGCACAGGCAACTGATGATAATGAAATTTGGATAGACCAAGCTGGTGATACGCTTACTCTGTATATAGATCAGATTGGTTTTGGTAACAAAATTGGAGCTGATGATTTTTCAGGTTCAGCAGATTACATGGATGTCACAGGTGCAACACTAACGTTTAATTTAGACTTTTTAGGGAACCAAAATTTACTTTATGGTACTTTAGTTGCTGATAGTTCTAGCTATACTTTAAATTTTACAGGAGACTCGAATAAAGTTGACTGGAATATTGGAGATACTGGTTCATCAGATAGTTCTAACTATAACATTGCGGTAACGGGTGATTCCAACATTTGGGATATTGACCAAGGTTACGCAGCTAGTGCAGAGAGATTGGATTTAGACCTCACCTTAATAGGAAACAGCAACATTTTTGACATTGATTTTGAAGCAGACGACGCTACATGGAACTTCGACATAACTGGAGATTCCAATAACATAAATACACTACAAAACGATGGTTCTGATGCGAAAATTGATTTCGTATTAGTTGGAGATAGTGCAGATATTGATATTAATCAAATATCAGGTACTTGTACACCGTCAGCGACAGGTTGTGCAACTCCGTCAGGTATTATAGATATGGAAGTAGATAGTGATAATGCAACTATTCAAATCAATCAAAAAGACGCAGCTAACGATTCTTAGTTTACTTGTTGTCAGTGGAGTCTCATACGCAGACTCCATTGGTGACATAGTAGAGAGTACAGGCCTCTCCTCCTTAACTAGACAAAACGGCGAAGAGTTTGTTGTTTCTCCCTCTTACATACCATCTGTAGAATTGATGGATAGAGCAGAAACAAAGAACGGAAGAATGCTAATAGAGTTTTTAGATAAATCAGAATTAGCACTTACAGAACATACTAGGGTAATTATAGATGAAGTAATTTATGACCCTAATCCAGATAAGTCCAAAATGGTTATGAAAATGGCATTTGGAACAGCAAGATTTGCTAGTGGAGTTACTGGAGCAATAAATAAAAACAATATAGATATTAGTACACCAACTGCTCAAATAGCAATTCGTGGAACTAACTTTACTACTACTATTGACGAGTTAGGAAGAAGTTTGGTAATACTATTACCTAATGAGTTTGGCGACCCATCAGGAACAATTATAGTAAGTAATCAAGCAGGAGAAGTCACATTAGATCAAGCATATGCAGCGACTATGGTATCTTCACTTGATAGCAGACCAACACAGTCAGTAACAATAAATAATATTACACCAGGTATAATTGATAATATGTTTATTGTAAATCCTCCAAAAGAGGTAAGACAGGAAATAGAAGAAAGTATACAAGAAAACGAAGATTCAGGACTATTAGATGTAGACTTTCTAGAGTTTAATGAATTAGAAAGTGACGCACTAAAAGATACACAAGTAGATTTAGAGTTTACAGAATTAGACATTGATTTTTTAGAGGGAGATTTTTTAAGAGACTTACTAGATGTCATAGAAGCATTGGAAAAAACAACAGTTAAGTTAGCAGATAGACAAGCACAGGGTAGTAGCGAGTTTTCATTAACAGGAGCAACTGTAGGTAAGAATACGGACAGTCAATATAATATATTTATGGAAGACGATGGAATAGTTTTCTATAGAGACGTACAAGGAGTAATCAGAATAAAAGTTAGACTTGGCAGCAGTGTTAAGTTAGACACAATTGTAGAAGGTTACGAAGGTATTATTGACTTGGACGGAGGAGAAGACTCATTAATCGTAATTACGCAAGAATGATATACTATAAGTATGCATTCCCATTATACAAAAAAGGACTATTTATAGATATTTACATATGATAGAAATAACAAATGAAGCATATACTAAACTCATACAGAAAGCGAGCGCAGAGGACAACTTTGTACTTAGACTCGGTATTACTGGGGGTGGTTGTGGCGGTATGGAGTATCGTTTTGCTTATAATACTGAAAATTATCCAAGTGATATTATCTTGGACTGGGGTCGTATAAAGTTTAGAGTAGACCCTGAATCAGAGCCATATATAAAAGGAATGACTCTTGATTGGAAAAAAGAAGGATTAAATGAACAGTTTGTTTTTATTAATCCAAATGAAACATATAGATGCGGCTGTGGAGTCAGCGTAGGATTTTAAGTGAAAAAAGAAAAAATATTACAAGTAGTAAACTTATCGCCCAGTGAAAGCTGGATTGAAAAGATTGTAGAGGTACACCCAATGAAACAGGTGGCTGTAATGTCAGTAGTCCAAGTAGCAGTATTTGGTTTTATGATGTTATCGTTTTGGTTAATAGGATTATTTATATGAGCAAAAAAGAATATGAAGACTTTGAAGATCAGTGCAAAGAAATATATGGAGATAGTATGCCAGACGAAAAAGATTTAGAAGAGATAGTTGATAGAGAACTTAAAAAGCTAAATAAAGACTTTCCTAAAACTTTACAAAGTTTAGGAGAGATGAGTATTCTTGTATTTGTATTTTTCTTCTCTATACTAGCACTAACACCAACAGCTACTGCAGACGATAATCATGTACATATTGAACAATTAGATGGTGGGGATAATTTATCCATTGCTGTAGACCAAATTGGTTATGACAATTTAGCTAAATTTACTCTATCTCATGCAAACAATACTGTAAATATAGAACAAATAGGTAGCGGCAATACCGTTTCTTGGGTTTCATATTGGGGATCTGGCAAAGGCTGGGGAGGAGATCTCGACGGCACGAATAACACTTTAAACATAGAACAAGTTGGAGGTTCGACTGTAGGTTTTCATATTCTCGGCAATCACAACGAACTTGATATTTCTCAAAATGGTACTCACTTAAATAATGTTGATATTCATGTAGATTATACCGACCACAATGTCACACAGACAGGAACAGGAAGTCATACAGCTACTACTTATTATTATCAAGCAAATTATTCAGAAGGAAACTTTACACAGTCAGGTTCTGCAAATCATACAGCGACAGTGACGCTACAAGGCACTCAACCTACTACAATCAATTTACAACAATTAGGAAGTACAAATCAGACATATAGTTTGACACAAAACTGTTATACTTCAGGAGGTTGCACAGTTAGTGTAACTCAAGGAAATTAAAATGCCTAAAAAAAGAGACCCAAGACTAAAAAGAGCAGGAGTAAGAGGATTTAACAAACCAAAGAGAACTCCTGGACACAGAACAAAATCACACATAGTTGTTGCCAAAGTAGGCAGCAAAATCAAAACAATACGTTTCGGCCAGCAGGGAGCTAAGACGGCAGGGAAGCCCAAGGCCGGTGAGTCTACTCGTATGAAAAAGAAAAGAGCTTCTTTCAAAGCAAGACACCGTAGGAATATAGCAAAAGGTAAGATGTCCGCAGCTTACTGGGCAAATAAAGTAAAATGGTAAGAACACTAGTTTTTCTAGGGTTGTTTATATCTTTCCCAGCTTTTGCACTGGATTATAAACTTCCCGATACCCCATTTAACTTTGAGCAAATCAAAGCAGACAACCTGCTAATAGAACAATATAAAGAAAGTCAAAAAATAACTTTCAAACAAAAAGATAATAAACTTATTTATGAATGGGTTCTTTGGAACGTAGCTGATGTATATACTACAAATAGAGCTATTAGTGGAGGGTACGCAAAAGAGGCGAACCCCTTCCTGCCAGATTACCCTTCATTAGAAAGACTCGTAGCTCAAAAACTAGTCGTTAATTATGTACTATACCAGATGGACTTCTTTGAGTCCCCTCGTCTGGTTAGAACTAGTAATGTACTTGGTTGGCTCGCAGTAACAAACAATAACTGGATAATTATAAATAATGAATAAACTAATTTCTTTAGTACTTATAATGGGACTCTTTATCTGGAATCCCTATCCCTTTAAAATACTAGAACTTCAAACATTCGATTGGCTTATGAAAACACAGCCCGAAGTTCAAAATCAAAACATAGTCCTCGTAGATTTAGATGAAGAAATCGTTGAGGCATACGGAGGTTACCCACTTCCTAGAACACTTTTTTCAGACATGATAAATAAAACCACTGGTATACCAGGGTTTACAATACTCATGCCCGACCCAGACTTGCGAAATAAAACAAATGATGTCATACTGGCAGAAACTTTATCCGCAAGACCAACAGTGTTAGCTTTTGCAGCATCAACACAAGCAACAGAGCTAGGGCCTCATGTAGGTACTGCTCAAATAGGAGGTGATCCCACAAAATGGACGATAAATTATCCTGGAATCTTGAGACAGACTACGATATTGTCAGTAAGCGCAGAAGGCAAAGGTATCGTAAACTCAAGGAGCGAGCTAGACGGCGTCGTAAGGCGAGTTCCTCTCGTCGTAGGTAGTGAAGGCGAGGTATATCCAAGTTTTGCACTAGAAATGTTACGACTTGGAACAGGAGATATAAGCTATCAAATAAAGACTGGTGAGTACGGGGTAGAATGGGTCAGAGTACCTGCATACAATAAAATGAATACTGATGCAAATGGGAATATTTGGCTAAACACCAATATAAAGTTCTATAGGCAGACAGCTTCAGAATTTATGAAAAGCCCTATGCAAGCACCATTTATTATTTTCGGAGTTACTGCAGAAGGGGTGGTTAATCCAGTTCCTACAGCTTCGGGTGCTAAATATCCTCATGAAATACAGGCAAATATATTACATAATTTAATTGAAGGAAAAGCTCCTTCAATTCCCAACTGGAGCGCAGGAGCAGAGCTAGGAGCTGCAGTCTTAGCTTTGCTTCTCCTCCTTCTTACTGTAAGTAGAGTCTATTTAAGCCTACCCACTTTACTTTTAGTAGTAGGAGGTTCTTGTTATGCAACATGGTATGCGTTTCAATCTTCCTATTTATTTGACGTTTCTGGAATCATAATCATCTCCGTTCTTTTTTGGAGTATCGAAAGTTTCAGGAATTTTATGAAGACCTATTTCGAGAAAATGGAAATTAAACGACAATTTGGGACGTATGTTAGTCCCGCCTTGGTAAAAAAATTACAAAAAGACCCAACGTTACTGAGATTGGGTGGGTCGACCAAACGTATGACTTTTCTTTTTTCTGATATTCGAGGATTCACACCAATTTCAGAAAAATATCAAAAGGATCCTCAGGGATTGACTGCTCTCATTAATAGATTTTTAGACAACCAAACTGAGATTATTCTCAAACATGGTGGAACAATTGACAAATATATGGGCGATTGTATAATGGCATTTTGGGGAGCGCCACTTGATGACGAAGATCAAGTTGCAAATGCCACAAAGGCTGTCTTAGAAATGAGACTAGCACTAGGAGAATTAAATGAAAGACTCAGAGAAGAAGGCTTGGATCAAATTAATACAGGAGCGGGAATCAACACAGGTCTCTGCGTGGTCGGGAACTTCGGTTCCAGTACTCGTTTTGATTATAGTGTACTTGGCGATGCTGTCAATCTTGCAGCAAGGCTAGAATCTAGTTGCAAAGAGTATGACACCGATCTTATCATATCTGAACATAGTTTATTGGATAATTATAAGTACGACTTTCTAGACGAGGTTACGGTTAAAGGCAAGTCCGAACCAGTTAAAATATACACCATACAAAAATAAATCTTGACAACCAACTTAAAATCTTGTATAATATAGCAATGAGATGTGAAAAATTCAAAGACGATAACGGAGACTGGCAGTACACAAATAAACAAGGTGTAACCAAAAAATTATTATACAACCCAGAAACTAATCAACCTTATAAACAAAATGAAGTTATATTAAATGAGTGTAAATTCAAGGGAAAAGTATTTATGCAATATAGATATGACAGGCCCCTTAGTATGTATGATAAAGAATATTGGGGAGTGCTTTGTAAAGTTGTTGCAAAAGAACTACCAAAAGACATAACAGGATATAAGATTCCTACTCCTGCCTGCATTTCATTTTCAGGTGGTAGAACGTCAGCATTTATGCTAAAACAAATAATTAATGCACACGGTGGAAAACTACCAAAAGATATAATTGTTTGTTTTGCTAATACAGGAAAAGAATTACCAGAAACACTCGATTTTGTACATGAAATAGAACAGATGTGGGATGTTGATATACACTGGCTAGAATTAGAAATTTCTGAAACTCGACCTATCTGGAGGACTAAAAGAGTGTCTTACGAAACTGCTTCTAGAGAGGGGGAACCTTTTGATGAATTATTAATTAAGCAGCAAATGTTGCCTAACTTACATAGAAGAGTATGTACTATAGAATTAAAGATAAAACCAATAGAAAGATATATGAGATCTTTAGGCTATACAGAATGGTACTCTTGTCTAGGACTTAGATATGATGAGCCTAAAAGAGTATCAGATTCAAGAGCTAGAGCGGAGAGATATATAAATGTATGTCCTATGTATGATGCTAAGCATACAAATGAAGATGTACTTAAGTTTTGGAGAGAACAAAACTTTGATTTAAAAATTCCTACAATAGACGGCAAAGCTGTAGCGGGCAATTGTGATTTATGTTTTTTAAAAGGAACAAAAACAACTCTTAACTTAATGCACGAAAAACCGCATTTAGCAACTTGGTGGATTGAAAAAGAGACAATACTAGAAAGAAAATTTAGACACAACAGACCAGACTACATATCTCTGCTCAACCTATCAAAAGAAAAACCAAAAGACTATATGGAAGATGAAAGCTTTACTTGCTTTTGTCATGATTAACATACCAAAAATAGTTCTTGACTTTTTGTTTGTGATTTGCTATAATTACAACTATAACGAAATATAAATTTCAAAGTTTATTAAGGATAACCACAATGGATGCAGATAAAGTAGCAAGTGATTTAGCTCAACACGAAGCTGTGTGCGCAGAAAGATGGAAAACTGCATTTAATCGTTTCGACGAGATGGATAGCAACATAAAAAGAATAGAGATGATACTAATAAGTTGTGCAGGCGCTATAATAGTAGGAGCCGCAACACTTATATTTACAATGTGGCAGTTACATTAGGAGAAAAACAATGGAAATGGAATACAGTAAAAAAGATATGAAAGAATCACCGAAAACTAAGGCAGTTAAAGAAGGTGTGTACAAAAACGGAAAACTATACTCTTTTCTAGATAAAAAAGGAGAGGAGCTTAGTTACGAAGACGAGAAAAATGCAAAAATAGCATACGAGAGGATACATGGCTAATCAAAAAGAACAAAAAGAAGTTGAAACTAAAGAGATTCCTGAGCTAAGTAAAAGAGAAAAAATACTTATAGCTAGGAAAAAGCAACTTCAAAGACAAAGAAGGAACAAACTACCTAATTCTTTAAAATAATGGAAAAAATCCATGTTTTAAGATTGGATATTTGTCATGCATGCCCAAAGTATAACAAATTTTGGAAAACTTGTGCGGTATGTATGTGTTTTATGCCTATAAAGACGAGAGTCAAACAGGCAAAGTGTCCTGACGGACGATGGAGTTAATTATGCCGTACGGTAAAGGAACTTATGGTTCAAGGGTCGGCAGACCTAAAAAGAAAAAGAAACGTGGCAAGAAGAAGAAAAAGTAGAAGTACTCGTAAAAAGAGAAACATACCTACAAATTCAAAGTTATACGCAAGAGTAAAAGCTGCTACTAAAAGGAAGTTTGCAGTATATCCTAGCGCCTATGCAAATGCATGGCTAGTTAGAGAATACAAGAAACGAGGTGGGAGATATAGACGTGCCTAAAGTAATGAAAGCTAGAAGAAGCAATGGTGGATTAACCAGATGGTTCAGCGAGAAATGGGTAGATATATCTAGACCAAAGAAAGGTGGCGGTTACCAAACTTGTGGCAGAAAGAAAGCTAAAAAGGGCAGCAAAGGATATCCTAAGTGTGTTCCAGCTTCTAAAGCCGCACGTATGACAAAAGCACAAAAAAGATCAGCTATTCGCAGAAAGCGAGCAGTTAAACAGGGAGTAGGTGGAAAGCCTACTATGGTAAGAACAATCGCAAAAAGAAAGCGAAAAACAAGTAGAAGGAAAAGATAATGTTAGACTACATTAAATTAAAGTGGACACAATTTTTAAATATCATTACAGGTAAAGATAAAAATTGGGACGGTCAGGTTGATATTAAAGACAAAATGATCGAAGCTGAAAATAAAACAAACAGCTAAGCAAGGCCAAGGCCTTAAATAGGGCTAGTATGAAACGAGACGAGAGATTCGTTAATGACCTCAAAAACTTATCTAAGCTTTTAGATGGAGTTGTAATTAAGACCTACGACAAAATTGAAGAGAATAGAAAAATAAGAAAGCTGTTGAACCTTCCAAAAACAGTTCACAATAAAACTAGATTGACTAATTATTTAGACAAGAAAGCGTCTCATATTTGATACGCTAAGATATATAGGAGAAGAAAATGGCACGAACAGGATCATTTTTAAGCGGACCTACTGGAGTACACTCTACTCAAAAGATTCGCAAACATAGACTCAATAGAGGAGTCACAAGAGATATGAATGCAGCAGCTGGAACTACAGTTAATACTAAAAGAGCTGGTAGCATGGAAGCATTCAGATACGCGGCAGCACCAAAATCTATAGGCCCGAGGTTCGGTAAAACGAAAGCACCTAAGAGAGCAAAATTTCCGCGTAGAAGAAGGTAGCGTTTACAATAAAAAACTAGCTTCTAATTGGGTAAAAATTTTAGTTATGTCGGGCATAGCTGAAGGAAAGAAAAAGAAGCAAAAAAGGAAAAAGAAAAATGGCAATACCACAAATTGATTTAAAACTAGTCTGGCTAGACGAAGCCTATATGGCTAGTAACTCTGTAATTGACACCCTTCAAGAAAAAGAGGAAGCAGGCAGACTTATTACTAAAAGTGATGCAGAGTTTGCAAAAATTTGTGGTGCATACTTGTACCTTTTCAAGTTAGCCAAAGAGAGTAGATTACTCGAACAAAACGATATATTAAACAAAACTGAGACAATTCATTGAGTATAGAAATTTCACGAGCTGACGTAGAGTCAGAATACTTAATGGAGTTTGATCCTAATTCTAGGTTCATCAAACTTCCAATATCGGGGTACATGGAATTATTAGGCATTGAGCCTAATACTAGCCAGCGTGCCATTATTAACGCAATAAATAATCCAAAGTATAGATTTGTAACCGCTGCTGTCTCACGTAGACAGGGTAAAACTTATATTTCTAATATTATAGGACAGCTGACATGTCTAGTACCTGACAGCCATGTGTTACTAATGTCTCCTAACTACTCGCTATCTCAGATATCATTTGATTTACAAAGAAATTTAATCAAACACTTTGACTTAGAAGTATTAAGAGATAACGCAAAAGACAAGGTTATAGAACTAAGTAATAATTCTACTATAAGAATGGGTTCTATAAACCAAGTAGACTCAGTAGTTGGTAGATCGTATGATTTAATAATTTTTGATGAAGCGGCGTTGACAGACGGCCGAGATGCCTTCAATGTCGCGCTTCGTCCTACATTAGATAAAGACAATTCAAAAGCAATCTTTATCTCTACACCTCGTGGTCGAAACAATTATTTTGCAGAGTTTTACTACAGAGGGTACAACAATGAGTTCCCAGAATGGTGCGCTATCAAAGCCACCTATCACGAGAATCCTCGTGTTTCCGAAGACGATATTAAAGAAGCAAAGAAAACCATGTCTGAAGCAGAATTTTCGCAAGAATACATGGCAGACTTTAATGTTTATGAAGGACAAATCTGGACATTTAATTATGAACAATGTACTATGGCATTAGATCAGTTTGATACATCTAAGATGGATGTTTTTGCAGGTCTTGATGTCGGGTACAAAGATCCAACAGCATTTTGTGTAATTGCATATGACTGGGACGAGAAAAAATATTATGTACTAGATGAATATCTAGACTCAGAAAGAACAACAGAACAACACGCTGTGCAAATACGAAAGTTGGTAGAAAAATGGGATATCGATTATATTTATATTGATTCCGCTGCTCAACAAACAAGGTACGACTTTGCACAAAATTATGATATTACTACTATAAACGCTAAGAAGTCTGTATTAGACGGAATTGGACATGTAGCAGGGATTGTAGACAATGATACTCTTCTTGTAGATCAAAAATGTCAGCAGGTAATATCAGCTTTAGACCAATATCAGTGGGATCCAAACCCTAATTTAATGAAAGAAAGACCTAAACATGATGGAGCATCGCATATGGCGGATGCCTTAAGATATGCACTTTATACATTCGAAACTACAGCCACCTCATTCTAATAACACCTGTCAAAAATTGTTCTTGACTTTTGGTGTGCAGATGGGGTATAATTCATATTAAGAGTTAGATATGAAATTTAAGAGAGATTTAGTTAAATACGTACGAGACAAAGCTAAATCACAGTACAACAAAGGAAGCGAATGTCATATCTGCGGTAAAACCGAAGAATTAGATTTTCATCATTACTACGGACTGACCGAACTACTAGAAACTTGGCTAAACACTAATAATATAAACATTGAAAAAGAACAAGATATACTAGAGATTCGTGAACAGTTTATAGATGAAAACCGTGAGAAAGTGTACACTAAAACGGTAACTCTCTGCCATCAGCACCATTTACGACTTCACTCTATATATGGAAAAAGACCCAGATTGATACACGCAGAGAAACAAGAAAGATGGGTAGAGAAAATGAGAAGTAAAAACTATGGCATGGTATGATTTTATAACTGGCAGAAATGCAGAAGCGGAGGAAGAAAAACTGAATCCGTCTCAATATGTAATCTCTCGTAATGAGGGATTGACTGTTGACACGCGTGAAATTGTTACTAATTATAAACATGCTTATGAGCAACTAGAGGTTGTAAATAGATCAGTAAACATGATTGTTGATGATGTTTCTGAAATTCCATTTGCAGTAGGAGAAAAAAGAAACGGTACTAATGATATAGTAAAAAACGTTAGAAAAACTAAAGTTAATTTACTACTAAATGTTGAGCCAAATCCATTTCAAGACGTAAGTTCATTTAAAAGAAATCTGATAATTGATTTACTAATTGATGGTAATATATTTATATATTTTGATGGTGCTCATTTATATCACCTACCAGCAGACAAAGTTACAATTCATACTGATGATAATACTTATATATCAAAGTATGAATTTGAAAACACTATTGATTATAGTGTCAATGAGATTATTCATATTAAAGAGAATAGTTTCAACTCAATTTATAGAGGTGTTCCTAGATTAAAACCAGCATTTAGAACAATGCAACTACTAGGAAACATGAGAAAATTTCAGGACAACTTCTTCAAAAACGGAGCAGTTCCAGGACTAGTATTAAAAAGTCCTAACACTCTTTCTGAAAAAATTAAAGAAAGAATGTTACAAGCATGGAGTATGAGGTATAACCCGACTTCAGGCGGAAGAAGACCACTTATTCTCGATGGAGGATTAGAGGTAGATAGCCTGACAAAAGTTAATTTTAAAGAATTAGACTTTCAAGAATCAATAAAAGCGAATGAGCGTGTTATTCTTGAAGCTATGGGCATACCACCAATCTTATTAGATGGTGGAAATAATGCAAACATTAGACCAAACCATAGGCTATATTATTTAGAGACTGTATTACCTATAGTCCGAAAAATATCTTATGCGTTTGAAAGGTATTTTGGTTTTGAACTTAATGAAGATGTAACAGGTATTCCTGCTTTGCAACCTGAATTAAGAGACCAAGCCGCTTACTACGCTACACTTGTAAATACAGGAATATTAAGTGCAAATGAAGCTAGAGAGGCTATGGGCAAAGAACCAATAAATGGATTTGATGAACCAAGAGTTCCTGTAAATTTAGCAGGTTCATCTGTAAATCCAGAGGAAGGGGGACGACCTGAGGAGAGTCCTTCTACAGAGGAATAATATGACTAAAAATATGATGGTTAAAGCTGTATCTGATTTTTTCACCGAAAAGGGTGGACCAATGGATTTAGCTACCTATAAATCCTACGGTAGTGATGCTCCTGTCAAAGACTATTTGCTTAGAAGGCAGTTTGGTTCTTGGAACAGAGTCTTATCCGTAGTAAAAACTCGATATCCTGTCGATGTACCTGTCGAAGCACCTGTAGTTGAGGAAAAGGCTGTTAAAAAAGCACCTGCTCCAAAAGCGAAAGTGAAAAAAGAGGTTAAGTAGGATGTCGCAAAAAATATTTCATTGGACTAATACATTCAAAACTTTAGGCGAAACTGATGATGGCGGAATCGACATCAAAGGTTCTGCAAGTACTAATGCACTAGATAGAGCTGGCGATGTTATTGAAAGCGGGGCATGGACAAAAGGAGGATTGGATAACTATAAAGGTAATCCTATAATCTTGTTCAACCACAATTATGACAAACCAATCGGTAGAGCAACAGGTTTAGAAGTAACAGACAACGGTCTTGAGATATCTGCAAAGATATCAAAAGCAGCCGGTGATGTTAAAGAATTAGTTAAAGACGGTGTTCTTGGAGCCTTTTCTGTCGGTTTCAGAGTCAAGGATGCTGATTATATGGCAGAAACCGATGGATACAAAATCAAGGACGCGGAACTTTTCGAAGTTTCAGTCGTATCCGTTCCTTGTAACCAGGGAGCTACGTTTTCAGTAGCAAAATCCTTCGATACAATGGACGAATATGAAAAGTTCAAGAAAAACTTTATAAAGGCTAACTCAGACGCAACAGCAGACGCTGTGAAAGTTGAGCAGCCAAGCGGGGAGAAATCCCATAAAATGGAGACTGATATGTCAAAAGAAAAGATGACTCCTGAAGCAGAAGGCTTTGACCTAGACAAATTTGCAAAAGACGCAGCTGAAAAAGCAGTTGCTGAATATGCAATGAAGCAGGCCGAGGCTAAAGTAGCTGAAGAAAAAGCACAGGCAGAAGCCGCTGAAAAAGCAGCTACTGTTGAGGCTGAAGAAAAAGCTGCTCAAGAAGCTAAACAGGACGAACAAAAGAGAATTGTTAAAAGTTCACTATCAGGCGCAGAAAGACTCATTAGTGATATCGAGAAAAGAGTCAATGATAAGCATGAAGATTTGAATGAAGTAGTTAAATCACTTCAGAACGAATTATCTGAGAAATCAGAAGAAATCATGAATATCAGAGAATCAAAAAGAATTTTCTCAGATAGACAGGGTCAAGGCGACTGGAAGAAAGCTTTTGAACAAGATATAATCGATGCAAAATTTGCTGGTTTAGCGACTGGTAAAGGATGGAATAACGATTATGCAAAAGGTGTAATGCAAAAAGTAAATGAGCACTCAGGTGTTCAAGTATCTTCTGCAGACTTTGAGCAAATTGTTTCAACTCAAATTGAAAGAGATATTCAAAATGAATTAGTTCTAGCTCCTCTCTTTAGAGAGATTGCAATGAACTCTGCTAACATGATTATTCCAATCATGCCAGATGCAGGTTATGCTGAATTTACAGGTAACCAAGCAGCAAGCGGATCAGCACCTCATGGTAACTTAGACCCAAGAGGCGATGCTTATGATCCAGCTAATGGCGCAGGTGTAAACCTAACTGAAAGAACACTTTCAACTAAAAAACTTATTTCTCAATCATACTTAGGTAATGAGACTGAAGAAGATGCAATCATGCCGATTCTACCTTTAATTAGAGAATCAATGGTTAGATCACACGCTAGAGCAATTGAAAATGCTATCCTAGCAGGTGATGACGCTGACGGTGCTTTCGGTACTGGCGGTGCTTCTTTTGAAGGCTTACTACACTTAGCAAGAAATGACAGTGACTATACACAATCAGGTACAGCTTTTGCTACTGATAAAATTACAGCACTTGATCTTCTTGACATGAGAAAGAACATGGGTAAATATGGTGTGAACCCAAGTGAAGTAGTTTATATTGTTTCACAAAGATCATACTTCGAACTATTAGAAGATGCTGAGTTCCAAGATGCTAACCTAGTTGGCGACATGGCAACTAAGTTAAGTGGTGAAATCGGCCAAGTATTCGGTTCAAGAGTACTATTATGTGACGAGTTCGCAACACCAGCAGTAGCTAAATTCGGAGCTATCGCAGTTAACCCAAGAAACTATGTATTGCCTAGATTAAGAGGCGTTACAGTAGAATCTGACTACGAAGTAGCTAATCAAAGAAGAGTCCTAGTGGCTTCTCAAAGATTAGGTTTCATCGACATGATCGATGGCGCAACTTCCAAGTGGGGTTGGATGTACAAAGCTAGTTAATAGCTTAACAGAGATCTGGAGGGGAGCGATCCCCTCCAACTTTAATAAAGAGGAAATATGGCAAATTTAGTAACAGTAAATCAGTATAAAGACTTTGCGGGCATCACGGGAGTGGGTCAAGATGCGAAGCTGAATGTTATTATACCCTCTATAAGCCAGGTAATAAAAACTTACTGTGGTACTTCATTTGTGGATTACTATAGTACAGACAAAGTCGAGTACTTTAATATTAAAGACAGAGAGACTACAGCTATAATGGTAGATGAGAGTCCTCTTGTGAGCGTATCACAAGTACAGGAAAGACAAAGTCAAGCAGACGCGTATGTTACACTAATCACAGAAAATTCTGACAGTAGTGGTAAATATGAATATGTAGTTGACACAGATTTAGACACAATATTTAGAACAACAGACACTAGCGATAAAGCTTTCCCAATGGGAAGAAAAGCAGTAAAAGTTACATATAGATCGGGGTACAGCGCTACTCCACAAGATTTAAAATTAGCTTGTTTTGATTTAATTAAATACTATTTAAAAGATGAAAGAAAGGCTAGTATGACAGTATCTGGAGCGCAGGTTAGAAATGAAGTATCTACAACGTTGAGGGAGAACATAGGATTTCCTGACCACATAAAAAGAATACTTGATTTTTATAAGGTACATAAGTAATGTCCTTTAGTTATAAGACTACTTCTAAGCCTATAAAAGGCACGAAGTTTACAGACGCATTGAAAGAAGTAAAAC
>MDTC01003932.1_pt1 | contig 18530 bp, 21 predicted proteins | sample 811181 | NCBI WGS metagenome assembly MDTC01 (sample SAMN05326644, study PRJNA326480) | marine metagenome | isolation source: seawater | place: Pacific Ocean: North | collected 2011
ACCTAAGAAGAAAAAAGCTGCTCCTAAGAAGAAAAAGAAAGCAGCACCTAAGAAGAAAAAAGCTGCTCCTAAGAAAAAGAAAAAGGCTGCTAAAAAAAGAAGAAGATAGTCTTCTTTCCTTAGTTAGAGAAAATAATATTCTATTTTTTCTTTTTCTTAATTTTTCTAAAAACTTTAAAAACGGGGTTAGCCCCGTTTTTTTATTGTAAAAATATAAATTACTTTTAATCAGTAAAAATGCTTCTTATTAACAACTTATCTTTTTCAAGAAATAACATTAAAATTTTTGAAAACTTAAATCTATCACTTGGAAATAATCAAATAATCCAAATAAAAGGAAAAAATGGCTCAGGTAAAACAACTTTTCTGAAAGTTATTTTGAATATATTAGAACCAAAAACAGGTGAGATATTCTGGAAAGGTAAAAATATAAAAAAAAATTTATTTGAGTTTTATAAACAAACAACATTTATAATGGATCAAAATACATCGACAAGAGACTTAACTGTTTTTGATAATATTGATTTATGGACTAACTTATCATCTTCTAAATTATTTATTAAGGATATTTTTTTAATGTTGAAAACTTTAGATATTGAAAAATATATTAACACCAAGGTAATGCACCTATCATCTGGTGAAACTAAAAAATTAGAATTACTAAGGTTAATATTGGAGCAAAAAAAATTATGGGTTTTAGATGAACCCTATAATCATCTTGATGATCTATCAATAGAGATTTTAAATCAAACTTTCATAGATCATATAAATAATAATGGAATAATTCTTTTTACCTCACACTTTAACCCTAGTATTACTAATCTAGAGATTTTAAATTTAAATAAATGACTATTTTAAAAAAAATTATTGTCATTTTTAAGAGAGAATCAAAATTATTTTATAACAATACTGTAGATCTTTTATCAAACATATTATTTTTTGTTTTATCTATTTTTGTATTCATTTTCGCATTAGGAACTGATGAGCAACTTCTAAAAACAATAGGTGTTGGAATTATATGGTCTTTACTACTTCTTAGCTCCACTTTAAGCTTAAGAAAATTTTATGAGGATGATTTTAAAAATGGAATTCTTACTATTATCAATATGGGTGGGATTAGTTACGAGCTATTAGTTTTTTTAAAAATATTCTCTCACTTTGTGTTTGTACAAATACCTTTTATTATATCGATTCCCATCGCTGGTATTTTATTTAATCTACCAACAAATGATATTTATAATTTAATTTTAACTTTTTTAATTGGTTCATTGATTTTGTCTTGTTTGGGCTCTATTTCAGCTTCAATGAATTTATTAAACAAAACTAACTTTTCAATTGGCAGTATAATTGTCCTTCTGTTTAGTATACCATTAATAATATTTTCAGTTGGTATAAATAATGCTGATGATAATTTTAATTCTCTTATTAATTTGTTGATTGGAATAGCTCTAATTTTTTTAGGTATTTCTCCTTGGGCAAGTGCAGCCTTTATCAAATTAGCACTTAGAAATAAATAATGTTAAAGTTTTTAATAAACCCCTCTAAATTCAATAACTTTGTTGATACTATTTTTAATCCTCTTGTTATAATTGCTTCACTTCTTCTAGGAGTTGGACTAATCTTGGTTTATGTTTCTCCATTAGATTATCAGCAAGGACTTACAGTTAAAATAATGTACATTCATGTACCCTCTGCATGGCTAGCTCTCATGACTTATGCATTAATGACTATTTACTCTATTGTAGGATTAGCCTTCAAGATTCCTTTTAGCTTTATTATTAATAAAGCCATCGCACCAATTGGTGCAGTATTTACGCTTTTATGTCTGATATCTGGTTCCATTTGGGGTAAGCCTATGTGGGGTACATGGTGGGTCTGGGATGCAAGATTAACATCTGTTGCAATTTTGTTTATTATTTACTTAATTGTCATTTTCTTAAATCATACCTTTGAAAACAGAGAGGTAAGAGAAAAAACAATAGCAATATTTATTTTAATTGGCTCAATTAATTTACCAATAATTAAATTTTCAGTTGATTGGTGGAATACATTGCATCAGCCTGCAAGTATTAGTAAATTGTCTTCTCCTTCAATAGATATATCAATGCTTCAACCACTTTTAGTCATGACTTTAGCCTTTAGTTTAATTGGGATAATAATAGCAATTTTGAGAATAAAGGCTGAAATTATATTAAGAAAGAAACATCTTTAGTCCTTTGTGACCTTTAGTCATCGCTTTAATTATAATTAAGATTATATAAAAGCTTAAGAATTATGTATTTTTGGTTTGTATTAATTACTTATATTATAGCGCTTTTTTTGATAGGAGGATTACTTCTTTCATCTTATCTAAAATTAAAAAAACTTAAATAAAATAATGAGCCTAAGGTTTCAGAGACTTATATTAATAATATTAACAATCGTTATACTTGGTTTAGCAATTTTACTCATACTATTTAACACTAAAAAAAATATAGTTTTTTTTTATACTCCTACTGAATTATTAACTAACAATATTTCTTTTGAAAAAAAAGTAAGAATTGGTGGTTATGTAAAACAAACATCGTTTTTAGAAAAATCCCTAAATAATTATGAGTTTAAAATTACTGACAATACTAATGAAATTTTAGTTTTTTATAAAGGTATGTTGCCTGATCTTTTTAGAGAAGGTCAGGGAACAGTTGTTGAGGGTTATTTAGATAAAAATAATAATATTATTGCCTCTAAAGTTTATGCAAAACATGATGAAAATTATATGCCTGAGTCAATAAAAAGAGAATTAGAAAAAAATAACCAATGGAAAAAAAACTACAAATGACTTCATTAATAGGTTTTTCTGCGCTTTGTCTATCTACTATTTTTTCTTGCGTAACTCTAATTCCAAATTCTTTTTTAAAAATTAAAACAAAATACTTTTTATTAATTTTTAGGTCATCAACTTTTTTAGTATTTATTTCATTTATGTCATTAGTATTTGCTTATGTTACATCAGATTTTTCAAATTTTAATGTATTTCAAAACTCCCATTCAGAAAAACCTCTAATTTATAAAATTACGGGAACATGGGGCAATCATGAAGGTTCTATTCTTTTATGGGTTTGTATGATTTCAGTATATGGTTTTTTTTATTCTTATTTTAGTAAAGCTTTAGATCAGTTTAAAGTTACAGTTCTGAAAGTACAAAGTGGTCTTTTTATAATTTTTTCTCTATTTATTATTTTTACCTCAAATCCATTTCTTGTAAACTCTGTTTTACTTGAAGAAGGGCTTGGATTAAACCCAATTTTACAAGACCCTGCACTAGCAATTCATCCTCCCATGCTTTATTTTGGATACGTTGGTTTTTCAATTGTCTTTAGCTTAGCAATATCCAGTTTATTAAATCATAAATACAATCAAGTTTGGATATTAGAAATACGAAAATGGTCAATTATTAGTTGGGGTTTTCTAACAGCTGGAATTGCTCTTGGATCATACTGGGCCTACTATGAGCTTGGTTGGGGAGGTTGGTGGTTTTGGGACCCAGTTGAAAATATTTCGCTAATGCCTTGGATCGCAGGTCTAGCACTTGTGCACTCATCATTGATGATAAAAGGTGAACAATCAATAGAAAAATGGATTATATTTCTAGCAATACTGTGCTTTTCTCTCAGTATACTTGGCACTTTCTTAGTAAGATCTGGTATTTTAACCAGTGTTCATTCTTTTGCAGCAGATGCCTCAAGAGGCCTTTTTATTCTTCTTATTTTTTTTATAACTACAGGATTTGGTTTTTTAGTATTTCTTATTTCGCCTCCAAAAAATAAAAATGAATTGCATTTACTTTTAGTTAACAAGACATCAGCGCTTTTAATAAATAATATACTAATGATGATAGCTGTTTTAACAATATTACTTGGAACTATTTATCCTATTATTATAGAAATATTAACAAATACTAGAATTTCAGTTGGTGGACCATATTTTAATTCAACTGTTTTACCTATTCTTCTTCCAGGTTTTTTATTAATGAGTATTGCTCCCGTATTATCTTGGCAAACTAATAAAATTAAAAAGTTTAAAATTTATGTGATTTGTTTTTTAATATTAAGTTTGTTAATTGCTTTTCAATCATATCTGACAAATTTTAATTCCTGGGGGTTCATTGGTCTTTTATTAGGTTCATGGATTATAGTTGGATCAATAATCTCAATTATGTTGCAATATAAATTTTCTTTAAATACAAAATATATTAAAGCTATAAATAGCTTCATTGCCCATATCGGTGTTGGTTTAATGATAATTGGCATTACATACTCAAGTGTGTTTCAAAAAGAGTATAATTTTAATATCGAAATTGGAGAAGAAATAATTGTAGATGATCAATTATTAAAATTTATTGATATTAAAATTTTTGAAGAAAAAAATTACCAGTCTTTAAAAGCCATTTTTTCTTTAAATCAAAATGATAAATTTATAACTAATATTGAGCCTGGCAAAAATTTTTATCCAGTATCAAAAATGATAACTACAGAAGCTGGCATTTATCATGATTGGTTAAAAGATATATATATTATATTGGGTAGTGAAAATAATAATTTATGGTTTGTAAAAGTGTATATTAATCCTTTAGTAAGTTTTATTTGGATTGGGGTTTTAATAATGATATTTTCAACTATTGTTGCTGTAATAAAAAAATGAAAAAATTAATATTATTAACTCCACTTATTGTTTTAACAATAATCTGTTTATTTTTTCTTTTATTTATTATTTATGATAAAGACCCTAATAATCCTCCAAGCGCTTTGTTAAATAAAGATGCGCCAACATTTTTATCCATAAATCTTTATGATGAAAATGACAATTTTATCTCAGAAGATTTAAGAGACAAGTACACGCTAATTAACTTTTTTGCTTCTTGGTGTACTCCTTGCAGAGCAGAGCATCATCTTTTTTTTGAAATAAGAAAAAAAATACCAGAATTATTTCTTTTAGGTTTTTCTCATAAAGATGATTTAGATGATTCTAAAAAATATTTGGAGGATGAGGGAAACCCTTATTCATTTGTAGGTATTGATAAAAAAGGAAAAATTGCATTTGAATTTGGAGTTTTTGGATTACCTGAAACATTTATAATTGATAAGACGGGAAAAATTATTTTTAAACACACAGGGCCATTAACAAAAGAAATTATAAATAATGAAATCCTTAAACTTTTTTAAAATATTTTTTATTATTTTTTTTTCGTTATCGTTACATGCAAACGATAGTATTGATATAAAAGTAAAAAAACTAACATTAGAATTAAGGTGTATGACTTGTCAAAATCAAAGTGTGCATGACTCTGACTCTGATTACTCTAAAGATATTAAAAAAATTGTTAAAGAACAATTTGAAGCTGGTTTAAATGAAAAAGAAATTAAAGATTTTTTAACAAAAAGATATGGCGAGTATATTTTATTTAAACCATATTTTAATTCAAAAAATGTATTTTTATGGCTTTTTCCTTTTATTTTATTAATTTTATCGACACTAATTCTGTTAAGCAAATCAAAAAAAATTAGAAGTAAGTAGTATTTAAATTGTATTTTTTCATTTTGAATATATTGATTCTATATAAATATATGTAAATTACTTTCCAAAAGTAATACACAAGGAGGAAGTGTGAAGAAATTTTTATTAATCTTATTCTCATTAAGCTTATTTAGCTTAACAACAATAAGTAATGCTAAATCTATAAGAATTGGTACTGAGGGAGCATACCCTCCCTGGAACAATCTCAACTCTGCAGGAGAGCTTGAGGGCGCTGAAATTGATTTTGGTAACGAAGCTTGTTCAAGAATGGGAGTTGATTGTGAGTGGGTAACTCAAGACTGGGATGGAATAATACCTGCTTTGCTTCAAGGCAAATATGATATTATTATTGCTGGAATGTCAATAACTGAAGAGCGAAAAGAAAAGGTGAACTTCACCAATGGGTACATGACTGATGGTGCAAGGTTTGCTGTTATGAAGGGTAGTGGCCTTGAAGGTTTATCAGTAGCAAAATTTACTGGAGGAGTTAACAAGGTTAACTTAAACAATGCTGGTGGAAAAGAGCAAGCAGCAATAGGCCAACTAATTGCAGCTATGAGCGGCTCCACAGTTTGTGTTCAATCATCTACCATTCATCAAAACTTTCTTGAAAAACATATGTCTGGTGCTGTTAAAGTTAGATTATATCAAAGTGTTGATGATCATAATTTAGATTTACGAGCTGGCAGATGTGATGCCGTACTTGCTGATGTAGGATCAATAATTGATTTTATGGAGTCTGGCGGCGGTGTAAATGTAGCTTTCACAGGCCCAACTTTTTCTGGTGGTGTATTTGGAGATGGTGTTGGGGGTGCTATAAGAAAAGAGGATTCAGATATTCTAGAAATGTGGAATGCAGTTATAGCTGAAATGTCAGCCGATGGAACAACTGCAGAAATTACTAAAAAATGGTTTGGTAGAGACATATCTATGTAATAAAAAATACCTTATAAAAAAATTAGGCGGCAAATGCCGCCTTTTTTTTTATAAATTTAAAACTTATGGTTGAGTAAATTAGTGAATATAATAATAACAACTTTATGAATTCACTTTTAGGACTGATAATACAAATAATTAATCTTTATCAATTTATTTTATTAATTTATATTATAGCAACTTGGTTATTAAATTTTAATATAATTAATTCCTCAAACCGTTTTGTTTATAGTATTATGGAAGCCTTATATCGTCTCTGTGAGCCGAGTTTAAATCTAGTAAGAAGATATATTCCTAATTTTGGAACTATAGATATATCTCCTATTATCGTTTATTTAGGATTGTGGTTTATTAAAAGTTTATTAATCGAATATTGGCCGAGGTAAAAAAAAATGACTGAATTAATTAATGGTAAAGAGATAGCTCAAAAATTAAAAGATGAATTAAAAGATGAAATTAAAAATTTAAAAAATCAAATTAGTAAATCACCTGGATTAGCTGTTGTTCAAGTTGGCAACGTTGCAGCAAGTAGCGTCTATGTTAAAGCAAAAACGAAAAGTGCAAAAGAAGTTGGTATCGATGTTATTGATCATCACTTATCTGAAGAAACAACTGAGGAAGAATTACTAAAATTAGTTGATACATTAAATAATCAAAATAATGTTAATGGAATACTTGTGCAACTTCCACTTCCAAAACATATTAATGAACAACTTATTCTGGATTCAATTAATCCCAGCAAAGATGCAGATGGGTTTCATCCATTAAATGTAGGCAAATTATCAATTGCTAATAATAATGATGAAAGTTTATTAATACCATGCACTCCATATGGATGTTTAATAATGCTCAAAGAGCTAGGGGTTAATTTATCAGGAAAAGAAGCGGTTGTTATTGGTAGATCAAATATTGTAGGAAAACCAATGGCACAATTATTATTAAAAGAATCATGCACAGTAACAATAGCTCATTCAAAAACAAAAAATATTGAAGATGTGTGCAAAAAAGCTGACATTATTATTGCTGCAGTTGGTAGACCAGAGATGGTAAAAGGTAATTGGATAAAAAAAGGTGCGATAGTAATTGATGTTGGAATAAATCGAATAGAGATTGAGCTTGATGGAAAGTTAAAAAATAAACTTGTCGGCGATGTAGATTTTAAAGAAGCATCAGAGCATACATCTGCTATCACTCCAGTTCCTGGAGGTGTTGGACCAATGACAATCGCATGTCTTTTAAGAAACACTACTATTGCTTTTAAAAATAAAGAACTTGTTTAGTAAAGATAAACCTTCAAAAAAATTTTTAACTCTGAAAGAGTATTATAAATCTCTTCATTCTGGCAAATTGACTGATGAAAATAAAAAGGACATTTATAATGGAAAAACAACAATGGTTTTTGCTAAGATTTTGAAAGAAATAATTAAAAAAAATAAAGTTAACGATTTATTAGATTATGGTAGTGGAAAGGGTGATAGATATTATAATCAATCTAATTTTGGAAATGAGACATATCCTCCTCTAAAAGAATATTGGGCGGTCAAACCTACTTTATATGATCCTGGAGTACCTCATCCTAAACCAGTAGGAAGCAATTTTGATATAGTTATCTCAATAGATGTTTTGGAGCACGTACCTTTAGAAGATCTTGGTTGGGTAATAAATGAAATATTTGAATTCGCAAAAAAGATAGTTTTTATAAATGTTGCTTGCTATCCTGCTGAAAGATCTTTCTCTGATGGTTCTAACGTACATGTGAGTTTGTTTCACCCAATGTGGTGGTATGGATTTGTTACAAATATTGCATTAAATTATAATAAAAAATGTTTTTTAATATGTTCATCATTTAAAGATAAAAAATTGGAATTCAGTAATTTTGCAATCAACGATGATTTTAAAAATTATATCAATTAATTTTTTAATCTAAGTGATGATATTTTAATAAAACCCTCTGCATCTTTTTGATCATAATCACCAACTTCATCAAAAGAAACTAGGGAGAGTTTATACTTACTAAAAGGAGATCTTCTGCCATTGACAATAACATTACCTTTAAAGAGTTTTAGTTTTACGTCTCCAGTAACATTTATTTGAGTTGAATCAATTAGTTGTTGCATTGACTTTCTTTCAGATGAAAACCACAAACCATTATAAATAGTCTCCGCATACTTTGGCATAATTTCATCTTTCAGATGCGACTCACCTCTGTCTTGGGTAATACTTTCAATTGCCCTATGAGCTTTGGCTAATATAGTTCCTCCTGGAGTTTCATAAACTCCTCTGGATTTCATTCCAACAAAACGATTTTCAACTATGTCTTCTCTTCCAATTCCATGCTCATAACCATATTTATTTAACTCATTCAGTATCTCATGTGGTTTAAGTTTTTTTTCATTTATTGATATGGGGTCACCTTTTTCAAAAGAAATTACAATTTCATCAGAAGTATCCTTAGAGGCTTCAATTGATTTAGTTCTAGAATAAACATATTCAGGAGCCTCTTTCCATGGATCTTCTAGAATTTTTCCCTCAGAAGAGGTGTGAAGAAGATTTGCATCTGTGCTAAATGGAGCTTCTCCTCTCTTGTCTTTTGTTATAGGTATTTGATATTTTTCAGCAAATTCAATTAATTGATTTCTAGAGTTTAGCTCCCACTCCCTCCATGGAGATATAACTTTTATTTGAGGATTATTAGCATAATACCCTAGTTCAAATCTAACTTGATCATTACCTTTTCCTGTTGCTCCATGAGCTACTGAATCTGCCCCCACTTCATTCGCTATTTCAATTTGCTTTTTTGCAATTAATGGTCTTGCAATAGCTGTTCCCAAAAAATATGTTCCCTCATATAATGCATTAGCCCTAAACATAGGGAAAACATAATTTTTTACAAATTCTTCCCTTAAGTCTTCAATAAAGATTTCGTCTACACCTAAAGACTGTGCCTTTCCCTTTACTGGAGAAAGTTCTTCTCCTTGCCCTAGATCAGCTGTAAATGTTACGACCGGACATTGATATTTAACTTGAAGCCATTTTAATATTACACTTGTGTCTAAGCCTCCAGAATAAGCTAAAACAATTTTTTTAGGCATGCTAACAGTCTTTGTTCAATTTATTAATAGCAGATGTAAAACCTTTTAAAGTATATTTATCATTTGTAATTGTTCCTCTGCTTGATTCACCACTAAGGGTTAAATCTAAACCTTTTTTCATCGCATAAATAACTTTGCTATCATCATCAGTCCAAGCAGCTTCAGGTGAATCCTCAGTTGAATAAAATTTAAAAGAAGTATTATCAATTTTAACAATTATATCTTTTTCTAAATCATATTTATAACCAGCTTCCACTTGAATAATATTTTCATCATTTCCAATGATCTTATAGACAAGTATATAATTATCACCTCTTTTTTTAGTTTTCGATAAATCTGAATCGATAGGATATGACCCTATGTAACACCAGTCACTATCTTTGGTAAAAGTCCAAACCCCTTTTTCTAATGCAAATATATTTGTTGGGAAAATTATAGAAAAAATGGCTATTGATATTAATAAGGTTTTTTTCATGAATAAGTGTTTTTATTATATTATTCTATTATAGTAATAAAGTTTTAGATTGTTAATATAATATATGGAAAACTTAGAAATTATTAACTTAATGAAAAAGGTGTCCAAAGAAAGGGATGAAGTAGCTTTTTCTCAAATTTTTGATTTTATAGCACCAAAAATAAATGCTTATTACATAAAAAATAATTTAAAAGCTGAACAAGCTGAAGAATTAACTCAGGAAGTTCTTAGTACAATATGGATAAAATCAGAGTTGTTCGACCCTGAAAAATCAAAATTTATAACTTGGTCATTTACTATTGCTAGAAACAAAAAAATTGATTTTTATAGAAAAAACAAAAAAAATGATGTCAGTGAGGATGATATTAGAGACTTTTTGTATGAAAATAATAAATTAGACGATTACGAAATTGAGTCTACGATTAAAAAAATAACACAAGAGTTAGATCAAAATCAGAAAAAATTGATAAAAATGAGTTTTTTTGAGCAAAAAAGTCATAAAAATATTGCTGAAGAGCTTGAAATTCCCTTAGGTACAGTTAAATCTAGAATAAGAGCATCATTAAACAAGATGCAGAAACATATATTATGAATACTACTGCTCAAAAAAACGAACTCATATTTGGTTATTCAAGTGGAAATCTTGGTGAGGCAAAATCATTATTTACTTCCATGTACCTTTACTTGAATAGCGTTGCCGCAAAAAAAGCCTCAATATTTGATAATATGCTTGCTGAGGATTTTAATGAGTTGAAAGGTGTTGAACTTAAAAAAATCAGTTACAAAGATTGTATAAAAAATTCGACTTCAAAAGAAAGAAAAATAAACATAAATAACAGCCCACTTAAAAATATAGTTGGTGATCTTAACAATTTAAATTGGAAAAACATTTATAGAGGTTTTAATGAATTTAATATTCCAGTTAACGATAAAGATTCAGTTAAACTAATTAAAATGGATCCAGGAACGTCTGTTCCACTTCATTCTCATAATGGAAAGGAATATATTCTGGTTCTGGATGGTAGTTTTTGTGATGAGTATGGTGAATATAATAAAGGTGATATGCAAATAAATGATCAGCAAATTAAACATAATCCCACAGCATGTAATAATGACGGATGCATATGCTTATCTATTACTGAAAACGATGTTGTATTCTTTGGTAAATTTGGATCCTTTTTAAACCTTTTCACATTTATTAAATCTTTTTTTAAATAATTTAACTATTTTGCTCTATAATAAATTATGAGCAAGTTAATAACAAAAATTTCTCGAGGTAACTTAGATGAAAGCTTGCATGAAATAAAGTGTTATGTAGGTTCAGTTAACAGTAAATGTATTTTTTCCACTAATAATGAGAAAGATTTAATTTATCCAAGGTCATCAATTAAAATTTTTCAAGGAATACCATTCTCCACCTCAAACGCTATAAATTATTATGACTTGAATAAGAAACAAATTGCTTTAGCTTGCTCCTCTCACTGTGGAGAATATTTTCATATAAAAGAATTAAATGAATGGTTACAGAAAACTAATTTAAAAGTCACAGACTTAAAATGTGGTATTCACAATCCATTACATAAGGAGTCTTCAGAAAAACTTTTTTTATCTGGAAATATACCAAATCAAATTTATAATAATTGTGCTGGAAAACATTTAGCAATGCTATCAAGCTGTATTGTAAATAATTTTCCAATTAAAAATTATGTTGACTTTAATCATCCTCACCAAAAAAATATTAGAAAAGTTTTTTCTACATTTACAGAAGATCAAATTGCTAAAAAAAATTTTGGAATAGATGGGTGTTGTGCTCCCCAGTATGCATTTACAATAGCAAATCTTATTAAAGCTTTATCAAATTTATTAAAGAGCTATAAAGGCAATTTTGAGTATACTAACAATGTTAAAATTTTAATTAAAGCTATACTTGCTAATCCCAAGTTTATAGGTGGAAGTAATAATTTAGATAGTAATCTGATCAAAATATCAAATAAAAATATTTTTTGTAAAGGAGGTGCAGAAGGCGTTTTTTTATTTATACATTTAAAAAAAGATATTTTTGGAATATTAAAAGTTAAAGATGGTAATGAAAGAGCACTACCTTCAGCTATTTATACTATATTTAAAAAATTTAAGATTTTAAACAAAGAGGAATTAGGTGAGTATAAATCTTGGGTTAAATTTAATTTATTTAACCATGCAAAAGTTAAGGTGGGAAATATAAACACTAAAATTGAGTAAATATTAAACATATTAGAATAGAGAGTGTTAAGGGTACTCTTAATTTAAAATAAATAGCTTTATATTTTTTTTCGTTATAATTAAAATAATCAAGCATTAACTGCAAAGTAAATAGCATCATAATATAAATAGTTACTTCATAAGAATACAAGGTCATTATTATAATCAGAACAGATATAAGGCTAGGCATAAAGCCTAGTAAAGTTAAAAAAAAAGAAATATTTTTTTTTAAATTCCAATTTACTGCACCTATAAAAACAAAAATAATTAATGAATAAAAAATTAAAAAATCACTTACTATGTTAGTATTTAAAAATTTAAAAAATAATTTATCTAATAAAATGATTAAAAATGGAAGAAGACCTATATAAGATATTAAAAACTGAAAATTTATTTTTTTAAACATGTATGAATATTGACCAACATATAAAAGAATTAGAAAATTTATTAAACAAAGAAAAGATAGTTAAATACAAATTATTGCAAGTTTCATTTGATATTGCGTGCTTAAAATTTGAACTTATAAATGGAAATAAATATATTGCTAAATTTTTTTTTAATAAAAAAAATAATTTTAATGCTATAAAATCAGAAAGTAAAAATCTTATATATTTAAATAAAATTTTCAATTTCTTTCCAAAAATTATAAATTCTAATGACAAATATTTAATAATAGAATATTTTGAAAATGACACCATTAAGCCAGAAAAAACAAATTTAGATTTTTTACAATCAATTATTAAGATTCATTCAGTTACAGAAAAATTATTTGGTTTTGATTTTAATACACAAATTGCTGCTTTAGAACAAATAAATGAGTCAGATAGTAGTTGGTCAAATTTTTATTCAAATAAAAGATTAAATTCAATATTTGAATTAGCTAATAAAAAAGTAAATTTAGGTAAGTCAATAAATGAAAAAATTAATTATATACTTAGAAATATGAAAAATTTAATTCCAGATAAACCAGAGGCGCGTTTACTTCACGGAGATTTGTGGGAAGGAAATATACTTTTTAAGAAAAAAAAATTTATTGGATTTATTGATCCTGGATCTTTTTTTGGTCACAATGAAATGGAGATTGCTTATTTAAGATGGTTTAATCCTTCTTTCATTGATATAAATTTTCTAGACAAATATAATGATTACATAAAAATTGAAAAAAACTATGATGATTATGAACCTATTTATCAGCTCTATTACTCTTTAAGCAACATCGCACTTTGGGATAAATCTTATATTGAAGACACAAAAAAACTTATTAAAAAACTAAAAGTATAGAACTAACTATACACAAGGATTTGGATTGCTAAGATGAATATCCTCTATTTCACGACTCATTTCTTCACTCAATATAATTTCAACACTATCAATATTTTCTTTAAGTTGTTCCATTGATGTTGCGCCAATAATATTACTAGTTACAAATGGTCGTTGATTAACAAAAGCATTAGCGAAAGTTGAAGGAGGTATTCCATATTTTTTTGCAAGATCAACGTATTTTTTGATCGCATACTCTCCTCTTTCAGTATGATGTCTAGAAAAGCGTCGAGGCCATAAAGTATAACGAGCATTTTTTGGATTTGATCCACCAATATATTTTCCGCTAAGTCTGCCACCAGCTAAAGGTGAATAAGCAAGTAAACCACAACTCTCATTTATGGCAACTTCTGAATGTGCAATATCAAAAACTCTATTAACCAAACTATATACATTTTGAATAGAAATCATTCTTGGTAATTTTTTTTCTTTTGCAACTTGTAAAAACTTCATCATACCCCAAGGAGTTTCATTAGAAAGACCAACGTGACGAATTTTACCAACTTTAATTAAGTCGCTTAAATTTAATAGAACCTCTTCTACCGATGTCCAATCATTATCATTGGGATCATATTTATAATCAAGCTGGCCAAACAAAGGTACTTTTCTCTCAGGCCAATGAAGTTGATACAAATCTATATAATCTGTTTTTAATCTTTTTAGACTCGCGTCTATTGCAGCTGTCATATTTTTTTTGTCAAAACCTAATGATTTAGAGCCTCCTCTTATCCATTCTAAGCCTTCTGACTTTGATGCTATTTTTGATGCCAGAATAATTTTTTCTCTGTTTTTTCTTTTTTTAATCCAGTTACCAATTATTTCTTCAGTTTTTCCATAAGTTTCTTTTCTTGGCATTACAGCGTATAATTCAGCTGTATCAAAAAAATTGACACCTCTATCTAGCGCGTAATCCATTTGTTCGAAACCATCCCTTTGATCGTTTTGCTCTCCAAATGTCATTGTTCCCAAACAAATTACGCTTACACTTAAATCACTATTGCCTAATTTTCTGTACTTCATAAATAATTAATAGAAATGCCTTGAATTTGTCTGATTTATAGCGATATTAGTTATAAATAAAAGGAGAATTTATGGCTTTAGACTTTAATCAACGATCATTTACTAAAACACTCGATCAGACAGCTATAGATGAAGGGCTGAGAGCTTACATGCTTAAAGTCTATAATTATATGACTATAGGTCTGATGCTTACTGGTTTTATTGCTTATTTTTTTGGCAAAGCTTCTATAGTTACAAATGAAATGGGACAAATTATTGGTATAACCCAGATTGGAGCCTTATTATTTGGATCTCCATTAAAATGGGTAATAATGCTTGCTCCTCTTGGGTTTGTTTTTTACCTTAGTGCTAGAATATCAAAAATGTCCGTTTCAGGTGCACAGATAACATTTTGGTTATTTGCAAGCATTATGGGTCTATCACTTGCTTCAGTATTTATTGAATTTACACAGACTTCAATAGCAAGAGTATTTTTTATAACTGCTGGAACTTTTGGCGCAATGAGCTTGTATGGTTACACAACTAAAAGAGACTTAACTAAACTGGGTGGTTTTTTATTTATGGGACTTATAGGGATTATAATTGCAAGTATAGTTAACATATTTATTGGTAGCAGCGCTCTTCAATTTGCAATCTCAGTAATAGGGGTTTTAGTATTTGTTGGATTAACAGCTTATGATACTCAAAATATTAAGAATATGTATTTAGCGGGAGATAGCGAAGAAATTGGTTCAAAAAAAGCACTGATGGGTGCGCTAAAGCTATATCTCGACTTTATAAACCTTTTTATTCTTCTACTTCAGCTCTTTGGACAAAGAAGATAGTATTTTCAAATTTAATTTAACTATGACCCAGTCTTTGATAGACTGGGTTTTTTTATGAATAATATTAGTCAAGAATTAAATTTAATTATAAAATTATTTAATAGTGGTGAAAAACAAAAAGCCCTAAATAAAATTGAAATACTATTAGGTTCTAGTGAAGAAAGCATCGACTTGTTAATGCTGCATGCAAAAATATGTATTGACCTAAATGATATATATAAAGCAAATTTAAGTCTCTCTAAAATTTTAAATTCAAACCCAAATAACTATGAGGCATTAAAATTAATTTATATAAACTATTTAACAATCAAGAAATATGATTTAGCAAGAAATTATATTGATAAACTATTAATTAAAGAAAAAAATAATTACGAAATCTTAAGAGATAAGGCATTCTTGGATTACTTAAACCAAAACCACAAAAGCTGTGAAAAATTTATAAACAAAGCTATACTTATCAACGACAAAGATGTCTTTGGATTAAATATATTAGGTTTAATATATATTGAAAAGAGAGAAACGCAAAAAGCAATAGATTTGTTTAAAAAAGCAATTTCTATAAATCCCAATTATGTAGATAGTTACAACAATTTAGGTAAATGTTTTATAGATTTTGAAAAATTAAGTCAGGCATATTTATACTTTAAAAAAGCTTATAAAATAAATCAAAAATCTGAACTTCCTTTTATTAACATTGCAAATATTTTATCTTTGAAAGGTAAATATAATTCAGCTATTAAATTTTTACAAAAAGCTAAAAAAATTAATCCTGAGAATAAGATTATAGATAATAATATAGCTATTAATAAATGTAAATTAAAAGATCTAGTTTGGGTTGAAGGCTATTACAATCTATTAAAAAACTCTACTGATATTGATTATGATTTTGTGCTAGGATACTGTTATTTATTATTACACAACTATGAATTTAGAAAAGGTTTTAATTTAATAGACGCAAGGTTAAAAAGTAAAAGTTTTATTCTAAAAAATATTTATCATTCAAATATTTCTAGAAAGATAACTAATGATAAAGATCTCAAAAAAAATGATAAATTACTTATAGTAAAAGAGCAGGGTGTTGGTGATGAAATTTTATTTAGTAGCTTATATAATGATATAATTAGATTTTCAGATAATGTTAAAATAGAATGCGATAAAAGGCTGATAAATATTTTCAACAGATCTTTTAAAAAAAATATATTTTTTGAATATGGTTATTTTACATCCTCAAAAAGTAAAATCCAAAACTTCAATAAAATAATTTATGCAGGAACCTTAACCAAATATTTTCGTAACAATATCAAAGATTTTGAAAACAAACCTTATCTAATATCAAATAAGATAATTAACTCAAAAATTTATTCTAAAATAACAAAATTTAATAAAACTAAAAAAATTGGTATATCATGGAAAAGTGTAGTGAATATTTATGGAGAATTAAAATCCCTCAAATTAGATAATTTTTACAAATTATTTACTAAAAATCGAACGATAATTAATGTTCAATATGGAGATATTTCTAGTGAAATAGAAGATCTAAAGAAAAAAAATTTAAATATTTATAATTTTAAAGATATAGATTTATTTAATGATTTTGACTCCCTTATTAGTATTTTAAAAAATATTGATGTTTTTGTTACTGTAAGTAATTCAACAGCCCATTTTGCAGGTGCTATTGGCGTGCCAACTATATTAATTTGTCCGAATAAATCGTCCACATATTATTATTGGGATTATAAAAATGGAAAAACACCTTGGTACGAAAGTGTCTCTGTTGTTAAATTTGAAAACTCTATCGATAACACTATGAATTTAGTTAATGAAATGATTGATAAACTATAATGACTTTAATAAAACAATTAAACAATATACTAACAGAATATGCGGAAGGAAATAAACTATCTGCCTATAAAAAATTTAAAAAATTATATTTAAAAAATAATAAAAATATAAAGATGAGATATAATCTTGCTGTAATGCAGCAAGAAATTGGCTACATAGATGAAGCTGAGTCAAACTACAAATATCTTATAAAAAATAATCAGGACTTAAAATCAAAAATAAATTTATATAATATATATATATCAAAAAATTTTTTTGAAGAAGCGCTCAAAATAATAGTTAGTATAGAAAATGAAAACCAAAACATATTAAAGGTAAAACAAGATAAAGCTTATGTTTTTTTTAGACTTAAAAGATATGATGATTCAATAATCGAATGTAAAAATTTAATTAGCTTAAATAAGATAAATATTAATTTACTTAACACACTTGGTTTAAATTATTTATTATTAAAAAAATATGCTGAAGCAGAAAAAATATTGTTAGAAGCTCACGAAATGGATAATAATAATATTCCTGTTTTAAATTCATTGGGAAGATTAAGTCATGAAACTAAAGAGTCTATAAAAGCTGAAACATATTTCAAGACAGCCTTAGATCTTGAACCTAATGTTTTTGAAACACTAAATAATTTTGCTGGATTTTATCTTGAGGAATCAAGATACCTTAAAGCAATTGAGCTTTACAAACGTGCTGAGATATTAAGCCCTAATAATAGTATAATTATTAACAATATTTCTAAAGCCTTATCAAGTTTAGGGGATGATGAAGATGCAGAAAAGTATTGTAAAAAAGCATTGAGTATAGACACTAAGAATGACGACTTTAAAAAAACATTTTCCTTAATATTATTAAAAAAATATGATTTTAGCAAAGCATGGAAATATTTTGATGGAAGGTTAGGTCTATCAGAATTTATTTCAAAAAACTCTAGCTTAGAAATTGTTAGAGATAAACTACCTCTTAGAAAAGATATAAATTTTAACTCAAAAATTCTAATTATTAGGGAGCAAGGTGTTGGTGATGAAATTTTATATGGAACTATGTATAATGATCTTTTATATTCCTGTAAAAATGTAACTATTGAGTGTGATCCTAGAATTTTACCACTTTTAAGAAACTCTTTTAAAATTGAAGACTCAAAAAAATTTGTATGCCTTGGTAAATATTCTAAAAACAGTGTGGACTTAAATAATTTTGATTACGTTATTTATGCTGGAAGCTTAG
>MDTC01149576.1_pt1 | contig 18530 bp, 20 predicted proteins | sample 811181 | NCBI WGS metagenome assembly MDTC01 (sample SAMN05326644, study PRJNA326480) | marine metagenome | isolation source: seawater | place: Pacific Ocean: North | collected 2011
TACTTTATATTTCCCTTTTCCAGGGACTTGAGTGCCTTTTCAAAAAGGGGGAGTTTAGAGATTACCCTGTCGGTTACGATCATGGCGTTTTTAATGCCGAATCTTCTTGCCTCATATCCAACCTCTTCTGTACATCCATTTCCGAATTTTATTGAGGATGTGTCTATTGTGAATATGCTTTCTCTGCTCATGATTCAATCCTAATAGAATTGTATTATTTTGAAAACATGTGATTAGTGATAGATTCTATGTATGGATACCAAAGGTGAAAGAAGAGAGAAAAAGAGGGAGTCCCTCAGGAAAAAGGCTTCGGACAATCGGAAGTCCGTCAATCTCATAGTGGACCTAATAAGAAGAAAGTCCATTTCCATAAAAAATAGTAAAAAAAATCAAAAAAGAAAGTAACAAGAAATTTGGAGCGGCTAACGGAAATCGAATCCGTATCTGAACCTTGGCAAGGTTCCATAATAACCATTATACGATAGCCGCATTTTAGTTAAAAAATATTAATAGAAAACACCCATTTTTACCAGTTATTAGCATCTCTCCAAGAATATTTTGGCTCCCATCCTAGTATTTCTTTAGCTTTGTCTATATCTAATAAAGTTCCATATTCTTCTATTTCTTTTGTGAAAGGCACATTAGGAAAAAGTTCATTAGTAGCATCTTTAGTTGGAATATCTAAGACAGTATCTTTTCCATTAATAAAAAAAGCCTCATGACCAGTCCAGTCTCCCTCTATACTTAACCTGCATGCAGATGCCGCATCCCTTCTATCGGTCCATGAGAAAAATCCTGCAGCATTATGTCCAGTTAGATCCATTTTCTTCTCAGCTTTAACATAATTTTTTGCCATATCTTCGTCCCAGAGTGCATGGAAGCGCATGTTAGAAATCTGCACTTTCCTTTTTCTGGCAAAGGATTCGCCCATTTCTTCGCCGAGCCACTTTGTCATGCTATAAACATCCTTGTTTCTGGTTGAGTGGTTTTCGTCTATAGGAAAATATTCAGGTGGGATGGGAGGCTCTCCCCAGAGTGTTGCGGGCCATCCGGCCCCCAAGGCATTTACTGAAGATGCTAAAACTATTTTTTCTATTCCCTTTTCCTCGGCAGCCTCTAGAATGTTGAATGTGGAAGTCATGTTTACCCTGAAAACTTCCTGATTAGGAATTACTCCAGGACTTGGGATGGCTGCTAAATGAATAATTGCATCGCAACCTGAAGTTGCAAACACCGTTTCTCCGTAGTCTGTAAAATCTATTTTCTTGTAGGCGAGCTCCGGATTCCTGTCTTCAAGATATCCATTCACTACGTCCGCATTTACTACGCTGTGCCCGTTATCCAGAAGCTCCCTGATTACATATTTGCCTGCCCTCCCACTTCCTCCGGTTACAAGTACTTTCATTATTTTCTCCCTTCAAAAGTGGTGCCTCAGGGCGGGCTCGAACCGCCGACACATGGATTTTCAGTCCATTGCTCTACCAACTGAGCTACCGAGGCACGCAATCATACGATGTTATTTTAGGTTGCAATTCTTTTCAAGTGCTAAAATATTCTTGATGACCGAAATGTAAAAATATATAGTTAAATTTATGCCTTCAATAATAATAGCATCCGACAAGTCGAAAAGTGGCAAAACCATGGTTCGTTCTGTGGTCTCTTTGTATTTAAGATCTAGGGGATTTTTAGTTTCAACAATACCCGCAATACATGGATCTTCTGAATCCAACAAGGAGTCACTCGAATTGCCTGGCGTTGAAGTTTTATCTGGACTTGAGACTATTGACACCAATGCAGTATCTGACAAAGAGATAGGAAAAATTTCAGATATTATATTAAAAAATTCTAATGAAAAAATGCTCATATCTGAATCAAGTTCTACTGATATGAGTCACAACAAAAAACTTGCTGAGTCCAGTAATTCTAAAATTTTACTAGTTGCTGATTCAATTGAAAAAGTTCAAAAGGCAAAAGAAGAACTTGGGGAGCACTTGGCTGGCATAATTTACAACAATATTTCAAGACATAGAATCGATTCAGCGAGGCCAGGTAGCGAGGATGGAGTTTTGAGTGTTATTCCTGAGAACAGGCACATGATTTCAAGTACTGTTGATCAGTATGTGAAGCATCTTAAAGGAAAATATATTTATGAATCTGACAAGAAAAATGAGCTAGTACTTAATGTGCTAATAGGAGGAATTGTTCTTGACTGGAGCGTTCTGTATTACGAATCTCAAAAAGATGTTCTTGCTCTTATAAGAGGAGATAGGCCGGACCTTCAATTAGGAGCATTGCAGGCAGGAGGAAATGTTAAAGGTATAGTACTAACCAAGGGAATAGAGCCCATTGAGTATGTAACTTATGAAGCCAAGAAGCTTCAAATTCCACTAATTTTGGTTGACTACAATACTCACGAGGCGGCTGATAAGATCTCCGGAATAGTTGATAAGTCCAAATTTGATCATATGGAAAAACTGAAAAGTTGCCTAAGTCACTTTACAAGCAACCTTAGTCAGCATGCCGTTGACAAAGCTATGGATCTTAATACTCTTTAGCGTGTAGCTTGCGTTAGCAGGTAGTAATCATTTAACAGGTAACTTTGCATGGAAAAAGAACTAGATAATCTATCTGAAATTCAAAAAGCAGCAGTAGTTCATAAGGATGGGCCTGCGATGATTATTGCCGGTCCTGGATCAGGAAAAACAAGAGTTATTGCAAACAGGGTTTCCTATTTAATAAGTCAGCATAAAGTCTTACCAGAAAAAATACTTGCTGTTACTTTTACAAATAAGGCCGCAGACGAAATGAGAGAGAGATGCCTTGCGCTGACAAATCAGCCCGGAGTCAATATCTCCACTTTTCATAGCTTGTGTGTATCTCTTCTTCGTCAATACGGAACAAGAATAAATGTTGAGCCGAATTTTTCAATCTATGACGATTCTGATCAACTAAGATTAGTTAAGAGAATCTTGAAGGATATGAACAAGGATCCCAAGAAACTTCCATTTAAGATATCAACATTTTTTTCCGAGATTTCAGTTGCAAAAAATAACAAATTGACTTCTTCTGAATATATTTTAAGAGAACAGAATGATCCTGATGGAGCTTTGTTTTCTCAAACTATTTATGAAATTTATGATAGGTATGAAAAGGCTCTCAAGATAGCTAACTCATTAGATTTTGATGACCTACTTTTAAAAGTTGTTTTATTGCTTGAAAACTTTCAGGATGCAAGGGATGAGATAGAAGATAGATACCAATACCTCTTGGTAGACGAATTTCAAGATACAAACAAATTGCAGCTAGAAATATCTAGAAAACTAACCGAAAAAAATAAAAATATTTTTGTTGTTGGCGACCCAGACCAATCAATTTATTCTTGGAGAAATGCGGAGCCAAGGAATTTGCTAGATTTTGAAAAATCATTTCCTGACTCCTCAATAATAAAGCTTGATCAGAATTATAGATCTACTAAATCAATCATATCGGTAGCGGATAAATTGATCTCAAATAACACGGAAAGGTTTAAAAGAGAACTCTGGACAGGAAACAAAGACGGAAATGACACAGTATTGATAACAGCCAGGAATCCATCATCTGAGGCAGAATTTGTAACCAGAGAGTTGAGTTATCTTATAAATAAGGGAATATCCCCTGAAGAGATTGCGGTCATGTATAGAGTTAATTCACAGTCTAGGAGCATGGAGGACAAGCTAGAAGAATTGCGTATTCCTTATAGACTTATAGGAGCAGTTGGCTTTAGGGAGAGGAGAGAAATTAAAGATATGCTTGCATATATTTCTGTGCTGATAAATCCAAATGATGAAATTTCTTTGTCTCGAATTATTAATACACCCAGAAGAGGGATAAGTGATGCAACCTACGAATCTTTCAGGCAAGCATTCATGTCTCAAAGCCAACATGAAAGTATTTTGAGTTATTTGATTAGCAAGACATGGACGGAAGACTTAAAGTTAAATAAGAGGGCAGAATCAGCATTGGGTAAATTTGCCGAAATGATTAGTAAAATGAGCCATAAGGCGAAGGTTCTAAGTACTGAAAGTCTTATTTCAGAGATAATTGAAACTTCAGGGTATGGAACTTACCTTGAAGAAGATCCTGATTACGACAATAGAATCAGGAATATAGAAGAGTTAAAGGTTAAAGCAAGAGAAATATCTTTGAACATAACTGACCCTTTTGACAAAACAGTTGAGTTTGTTCAAAAATTTGCGCTTTTAGCAAAGTCGGATGATTCGTCTGAATCAGATGCAAAAATTCAAAAAGTAACCCTCATAACCTTGCATCAAGCGAAAGGCCTTGAGTACTCAGTGGTATTTATAATTGGGTTTGAGCAGGGTATGCTTCCGCATATTAGGTCAATTGATGATCCTAAGGAAATGGAGGAGGAGAGAAGATTGTGCTATGTGGGAATTACAAGAGCCAAAGAAAGGTTGTACCTAACCAACTGTCTCAACAGGGTTACATGGAACAATCAAGGAAAGAGTATGTTTTCTCAAAGCCAAATTCCTTCCCAATTTTTGTCAGAGATACCAAGGGATCTTCTCAAGACGGCCGATTATGACGATTTTGGATCAATTAATTATACTGAAAAGAATTTTAGGCGGGAAGATTATTCAAGGCTTCCAGAAAAGAAAGCCGTGAATCATTCAAATTTTTCTATCTCAGACGTAGTAACACATAAGGTATTTGGAAAAGGAATAGTTGTTTCAATGAATAATAGCAATGATGAAGATGAGCTACTAATAAAGTTTGATGGAATTGATGAACCTAAGTTGATACTTCCTGCTTTTGGATCTATACATAAAGAAAGCCAAGATAATGATCAGGATTTTAATTTTTTAAAAGATTTTGAAGCCGCCAAAGGTTTAATGGATGAAGATGATTTTAGCGATTATTTTGAGGATTAATTTTCTCCCAATCATTTTTTAATAAGTCCATCTTAATAAAATTCATGCCTTCTTTCCTGACAGGACCGACTTCTTTAAATCCAACTTTTTTAAATGCTTTTATTGCCCTATGATTTGTTGTGAGGGTATGAAGATATAGCAACATAATATTTGTTGTGTCAAATACATGAGATACAAGGGTATGCAGTGCGTCAGTTCCGAAGCCTTTACTTAAAAATGCTTTATTTCCGATTATAATTCCGATTTCTGCTTCCTTTTCTATTGGGTCAATGTCGTAATACATTATGTTCCCAATTAAATATCCATTTTTGTCTTCTATTGCGTATTTTACTGACCATGGAACTGGATACTTAAGCTCATCCTTAAAATGAGAAATATATTCCCTTAATGATATATTTATAGGTACAGTTGCATCTAGTGCCGAGAGCTCTGGATCAGATCTCCACTCATAATCCTGTTCGGCATCTTCAATTTTTTTTGAGCGCAAATTTATTTTTGAACCTTTAATTTCTTCAGGCTCTTCAATATCAGGCGCTTTTGACCAATTTAATAGCTTCTTCCAGTACATCTTTCTCTCCTTGAAAAGTTAATTTTTCCAAAGCAGAATCTATCTGTTCCCAATATACTTTATCAAATTCGTCGTCATGATCCATGATATTGCCACCTTGTTGCGCCATAAGAAAAAAAGAGACCTTCTTATTCACTATGCTCTCTAATGCTTCAAATGAGTAAAATATATCTTTGATTTTCTTTATAATACTTACATTAATTCCTGTTTCTTCTTTAACTTCTCTTAAGGCTGTTTCAGGCTCATCCTCACCTTTGTTTGGCTTACCTTTTGGGAGAGCTACTAGATTTTCTGAGAATCTTTCACATATTAAGACTTCAAGGCTGTCATTATTATTTCGAATTACTACGCCTCCTGCGGACCAAATATCAGGATTATTCAAATACTCTTCTTTGATAATTAAGGATTTATCCATCAAATATCACTACTTTCCTCTAATCTATCAACATACTTTGAAGGGCATTTGATTGAAAGGGAAGTAGTTTTAAAGACCCCATCTTTTTCAATGGTACCTTGAATTATTATCTCCGCATTTTCATTAAAAAATATTTCTCCTATTTCTCCCGAATAAGAAACAGGCATTTGTTCAGGTGAATCATCATCAGTAATACTAAAGTAAGCTGTCAATCCATCCGTAGATCTGCGAAAAGTATTTGGAACAAGCTTTCCAATTACCCCTAAACTTTCATTCCTTGGCATTTCTGAGTTATTAAGAGCATCTTGGACAGTTATGTATTTTGTTGTTGCTGCCCCGAAACTTGAAACAGCAAGATACGAAACTGCTATGATGATTGATAAAAGAGCTATAAAAATCTTTAATTTTGATGAGATAAATACTGGATTTGATTGAGCCAATTCGCCTGAGTTTTTATCATTGTCTTTCATTATTTATTTGAATGCCTTTCTTAATCTTCCATTTATAATTAATAAGTACACAAAGAATGCAATCCAGGCAACCGCAAAACATGCAAATAAGTATGAGAGGTTAGTTTTTACATTTCTATTTTCCATATTAGTAATTTCTTTAGCTGCACCTTTTTCATGTAATACAGTTATAGGCGCGAATCTTTTTTGATGGTCTTTAAGTCTATTGGCAACTTCCTTAGCATTATCATTTTGGGTTCCTGTCCACCTGTCCCCAGCAATATTTTCGAGACCAAACTCTGTGGGATTTTCACCAGATTTAATATCTATATTTAAAAATTCACCGTCGTTTTTCATTATTAATATTCCTTCAACATTACCGCTGTCATCTAAAGAAATAGCATTAATTACACCTGATACTAGTTCTTCATGTTCGTCTGCAAAAATTTGAGAAGGGTGAGTTAAAAATACAACCAATAAAATTGATAATAAATACTTATACATTCTTGCTCCTTAAAAGCTTATTTGATTGATATTGTGTCCAAACTATTCCAATGAACATCAAGGTTACAGCTAAGACTGAAGTTAATAATGTAATCACCATTTCAGAACTTAGACTAGATTCTTGTGTTGCAAGAGGCCCAACAACTGCTTGAGGATGATTTTGCTGCCAAATTTGAGCGGCATAATAAATTATCGGACTATCTATTGCGCCTATTAATGCTATTATTGCAGCTATTCTATTTCTTGCTTCTCCTGGCGGAAAATAATTTCTAAATACAAGATAGGCACAATATATTAGAAATAAAATTAGTGCAGTAGTTAGTTTTGCCTCACCTGTCCACCATACACCCCACACTGGTTTTGCCCAAACTATCCCTGAAAAAAGCATAACAATTGCAGACACGACTCCAACCTCAGCTAATGATTGTGCAAGGTTATCCCAATATAACTTTTTTGTTATCAGGAACATTAGGCTAGCAATTGCTACTGCAATTATCGCTATCATTGAAGCCCATGCAAAAGGAACATGAACATAAAGTATTCTTTGAACTAAACCTTGGTTAACTTCGGTAGGGACCCATATGAATATCATCCATACAGAAAGTAAGACCGCAGCACCAGATATTATCAAATATAAGTTTCTAAGCATTATAAAATAAATTAATTTTTGGTAGTTTAATGATGCAATGACAAAGATATATCATTGTTCAATTATTTTTCCAAATAAAAAAGTTAATACGACTAAGAATATTATATCAAAAGAAATCCCTAGGCTTAGCCATATGTTGAAATTTTGTGATTCAATCCCTAACAGACCTAATCTAGTTAATTCTGTCGCAAACATAATTAATGGAATCAATATTGGTATAAGAAGTAAAGTTAGTAGGATTTCATTAGATGTAGATTTTGATGAAATTATCCCAAAGAAAGTTCCTACGCAACTAAATCCTAAATTAAATACAGGGATGGCAGTCAATATGTATATAGATAGAGGATTTGAGTTAAATAATATTGAGAATGTGGCAATGATTATGCATTCAGATATGGTGAGGAAAATAAATAAAGACATTATTTTACTGAAGAATATAAGCTCAATAGGCACTGGCATTAGTAATACAGCGTTTAGCGTCTCATTCTTTTCTTCATGGGAGAAGAATTTGGACATTGCTATAGAACCAGAAAAAACAATTGATGCCCAAATTATTCCAGATCCTATCTCAGCAGGCAGATTTGAAGGATTTGATGAAGTTACTGCAAATATTGACACTACTAAAAGTGAAAAAAGCGTAATCGCAACAACAATTTCTTTCGACTTCAGCTCAATCAGGATGTCTTTGCCTGTGATAATTAGAAGAATTTTGAGCCAATTTTTCATAATTCAGAGAGACTTCCGGATTTTAGGTTAATTTTTCTGTTTGAACATTTTTTTAAAAAAAATTCATTATGGCTTGTAAATAGATTTACTTTTGACTTATTGGATCTTTGTGTAAATATATTTGAAAATATTTCTATGGTGTCGTTATCAATGTTTGCATCAGGTTCGTCTGCAATTAATATTTCTGGATTATTCAATAAGCTTTTTGCAAATCCAGCTTTTCTTTGATTGCCATTAGAAAGTTTATAAATTTCGATATTCAGGAATCTTGAGATGCTTAATTCTTCTGCAACTTCACTAACTCTATTTTTATATTCAATTATCCCTAGTAGTTTTGAAAAAAATAATAAATTCTCTTTTAGTGTTAATTGAGGATAAAGCATGTTTGAATGCATTAATACACCCATTCTTTGTTTGATGAATAGATTTTCTGGCTGCTTATAAGGATCTCTTTCTAAAACTTTTAATGTGCCATGATCAGGTTTTAAAAGACCGCTAAAAATTTTTAGCAATGTAGATTTTCCAGATCCGTTTTCACCTAAAATACAAATACTATCTCCATATTCTATATTTAAGTTAGCGTTCAGGATTACATGATTATCCTGATAACTTTTATTAATTTTTTTAGCAGATAAAATCAATTCTTTAAGTGAAATTATTTTAGTTTTATACAATGATAGACTATATTCTTTAAATCGTAATTATAAACGGAGGTTATATTGAAATTTGGCTCATTTGAAAAATCTGGCACAAAGTTCATGGGTGTTATTAATGGTAAAAAAGTTGAAGAAATTAAAGGTAATATTTTTACTGATGAATATGAAAGAACATCGAACTTTTATGATATTTCTGAACTAAAGATTTTACCTCCTGTAACACCATCAAGCATGCTCGCATTGGCAAAAAATTATGGTTCGCATTTGCAAGGAGAATCACCTCCAAAACAACCTGAGCCCTTTTTTAAAACCATTTCATCTTTAGCAGGTCATAATGACGAAATAGTAATCCCTAGAGATTCTGAAAAAGTAGATGCAGAATCGGAATTAGTAGTAGTTATAGGAAAGTTAGCTAAAAATATCCCTCAAAATAAAGCTTATGATCATATTTTTGGATATACCTGTGGTAATGATGTTAGTGCAAGAGATTGGCAAAAAGGAGATAAGAGTTGGTGGAGGGCTAAATCATCAGATTCGTTTTCTCCAATAGGCCCTTATATAGAAACTGATTTAGATCCAGAAAACCTTCAAATCACAGGCAAAGTAAATGGCAGCATTGTGCAGAGTTGCAATACCAGTGAAATGATTTGGTCTATACCAAAAACAATTGAATTTATAACAAAATATGTAACCTTATTCCCTGGTGATTGTATTTTTACTGGCACGTCTGGGACTGCAGGGCAAATTAGCCCTGGAGATTTAGTAGAGATTGAAATCGATGGAATCGGAATATTGGTTAATCGTTGCGTTTAACTAAATATTAGCCTTAAATCATATATCCAATAGCTCAACATGAAAATTCCTGCAAAGGTTAAGAATATTCCAAATATTGGAGAAGACCACCTTCTAAAAAAGATGTTTATTCTTTTGGTGCTATTTATCGATATAAAAGTAGCAGCAGTTAAAATTGCTATAACAGATATCATTCCAAGAGAATAAAAAATAAAATCTATAAAAATACTTTGGCTATTAGGGGAATTGATAGATTTTGTTACAACAGAAATAAATATCGGAAGAGCGCATCCCACAGAAGCCAACCCATAACTTACCCCAAAAAGTATAAATCCAATTGGATTAACATCTTTTGGGTTCCCAATTCTTGAACTAATCGATGATATTTTACTGCTAAAAATTTTTTCTCCTTTTAATTCACCTATTCCAAAGTAAAGAATGAGCAAGGATAGTAGAATTGATAAAAATGGCATAAGGTCTCCAATTAACTCAGAACTTAACGAAACTGCTATTGCTGATAATGAGAATAAAGCTAGGAAGCCAACTCCAACAAATAAAATTATGCTCAATGAGTTAAATATTTTTTTCGAAGTTGCTATGCTATCTGCGTCAGAGTTGTTGTAGACGTACAGACCAAGATAGGCAGGCAGCATTACTATTCCGCATGGATTAATTGCTGCTAGTGCCCCAGCAACGAAGGAATATCCAATGTCAAATATATCTAAGGTGCTGGAGATAATGTTAGAGCTTTGACTTGAAATTCTTAATACTTGGTTAATATATGTATTGGTGAAAATATCAGTATAAAAAGCTAAAAATCCAATTATTACAGTAATAAATGAAGTGACAACTAAATTATTTTTTATTATTTTTTTCATATTCTAATCTTACTAGAAGTAATTCAACTTAACGACATCGTAATGAAAACTTGTACTTAATCTATTTTAATGTGCTATACTCCACAACGGAGTTTTTAGAAGAAAAATAAATGGATAAATTACTTGAAGAAAAAGAAATAAATTTAAGAACACTTTTTGAAGCTGGGGTTCATTTTGGCCACCCAACTAGGAAGTGGAATCCCAAGATGGATTCATTTATATTTACCAAGAAATCTAAGTCTCACGTAATTAACCTTGAAAAAACTCTAGTTCAACTCGAAGAGGCAAGAAAATTGATCGTTGAGATCGTGTCTAAAGGTGGTGAATGTATATTTGTAGGCACAAAGCTTCAAGCAAGATCAGCCATTCAGAGAGAGGCTGAGAGATGTGAAAGTTTTTATGTAAATCAAAGATGGTTAGGTGGTATGCTAACAAATTTCGAAACCATGAAATCAAGAGTTGATACCCTAAAAAATCTTGAGACTAAAGCTGCAGAACAAGACGATAAGACTAATACCAAGAGGGAACTTCAGGTTTTTGCTACAAAGGCAAAAAAACTTAAGAAATTTTTTGGAGGAATAGTCGGAATTGAGAAAGTTCCTCAGTTGATGTTTTTAATTGATACTGAAATGGAATTTAATGCTGTTAATGAAGCTAATAAATTGGGAATTCCTATAGTTGCTGTCGTTGATACAAATAGTGATCCTAGCAAGATTGATGTTCCTATCCCAGGTAATGACGATGCACTTAGGTCAATAAGTATAATAACTAAATTAATTGCTGATGCAGTTTTAGAAGGCAAAGAGAAATATGCTCAAATTCAAGAAGAGGAAATAAAAAAAGCAAAAGATGCCCAGCTTAAAGAAGCCTCAAAAGAAAACAAGGAGTAAATATGGATGTTGACTTGAATATAGTAAAAGAACTTAGGCAAAAAACAGGTGCTGGAGTTATGGCTGTTAAAAAAGCACTTGATGAATCTGGAGGAAATTCTGATAAGGCGGAAGAAATATTAAAAGAACAAGGTCTTGCCAATGCTTTAAAGAAATCTGGAAGAGATACTTCTGAAGGTGCAATACAAAGTTACATTCATGCTGGCAATAAGATAGGTGCATTAGTTGAATTGAAATGCGAGACAGATTTTGTAGCCAGAACTGATGACTTTATAAATTTAGCAAAAGATCTTGCAATGCAGGTAGCTGCGATGGGCCCTTCATTTATATCTAAAGATGAAGAAGGTGCAGATAAAGTTTCTGAAGAAGAAATATTAATGTCTCAAGCATTTATTAAAGATTCTTCAATTACAATCGAAGATATAATTAAATCTATGATTTCTAAAGTTGGGGAAAACATAAATATTTCCAGAATAACTAAATTTGACCTTTCTTAATATCTAATTAATGGCACCGCGCACCATACTTTTAAAGCTTAGCGGGGAAGCTCTTATTGGTGAAAAAAATTTTGGTATAGATACTGATGTATTGGAATATTTGGCTAAAGAAATTTCTCAGGTAAAAAATAAATTTAGCGATTTGAGGATTGCAATGGTTGTTGGAGGCGGTAATATTTGGAGAGGGGCAGATTATGAGAAATTAGGCATGGATAGATCGGTTGCAGATTCTGCAGGAATGCTTGCAACAATGATTAATGGTCTAGCGCTTCAAGATTCTTTAGAAAACATAAATATACCTGTAAGAACTATGTCTGCACTATCCAACCCCTCGGTTGCAGAATTATTTATTAGGAGGAGGGCTCTGAGGCACTTAGATAAAGGCCGAATTGTGATTTTAGTAGGAGGTAGTGGAAATCCTTACATGACGACTGATACAGCTGCTGCGCTAAGAGCCTTAGAAATTTCGGCTGACTTATTAATGATGTCCAAGAATGATGTTGATGGAGTATATGATTCTGACCCAAAAATTAATCCTTCTGCAGAAAAAATTAATAGAATTACTCATATTGATGCCCTCTCAAGACAAATTAAGGCTTTGGATAGCACTGCATTATCAATGTGCATGGATAATAATATGCCCATAAGTGTATTCAATATTTTTAACAAAGGGAGCTTATCAGGTATCCTAGAGGGAGAAAATTTAGGAACATTAATTACTCAGGACGCCTAAAATGAGCGAAGCTTTAATATTAGACGTAAAGTCTAAGATGACTAATACAATTGAATATTTCAAAGAAGATATTTCAGGAATGAGAACAAATAGGGCTCATTCAGGATTAGTTTCTGGTCTAATGGTGGATTATCATGGGACTAGCATGAAACTGTCTGAGTTAGGTCAGATAAGTGTATCTGACGGCTCCATGATACTGATTCAGTTATGGGATAAATCTGCCGTTTCTTCCATTGCTAAAGATATAGAATCATCTGATTTAGGTATTAATCCTGGAATAGAAGGGGATACAATCAGGATTGTAGTACCTCCTTTAAATGAGGAAAGAAGGTTGGAATTAGTGAAGTCATTAAAAAAGAAATCAGAAGATACAAAAATATCAATAAGAAATGTCAGAAGAACTGGGATGGATGAGATAAAGTTACTTGAAAAATCAGGTGAAATTTCACAAGATGACAGCAGAAGACTTCAGGCAGAGATACAAAAAAGTACTGACGAAAATATTGGCCTTATTTCTACTATTTCTCAAGAAAAAGAAAACGAGTTAATGGAAGTTTGAAGCCTTTTGGATAAAGAGTCCGATAAAAGTTTTGAATCTATAGTCTTAGATTCATTTAAACAAAATTCTTCTTTGATGCCTTCACATATTGCCATAATTATGGACGGAAATAGAAGATGGGCAGCCAAGAAAAAAATTCCAGTTTTTTCAGGACACAAGGCAGGCACTAAAAATATAGAATCCATATTAAAATTTATGGAATTACTAGGTATTAAATTTTTAACATTATTTACATTTTCTACAGAAAATTGGGGCAGACCTAAGAAGGAAGTAAATTACATTACTAAGACTTTGTTATCAGAATCTTTGTCAGAAAACTTTTCGAATCTTCATAAATTAGGGGTAAAGATTTTAATAAAAGGAAGTATAAAAAGACTAGATGATAAAACTAGAGATAATATACTAAAAGCAGTAAAAAAAACTGAAAATAATAAAACAATTAATCTAATTATTGCATTTGATTATGGAGGAAGAAAAGAAATTATAGAAACTACAAAGAAAATTGTTAATAGTAAGGTGAATTCTGAAGAAATTGATGAAAATTTATTTAACCAATTTCTTAATAATGGCGTGCCAGACCCTGACTTAGTGATTAGGACTGGAGGAGAATATAGACTAAGTAATTTTTTAATTTGGCAGACTGCTTATAGTGAATTTTTTACTAGTGATGAACTATGGCCTGATTTTGGCGTTTCAGAGTTTTCTAAGGCTTTAATTGAATTTTCTAAAAGAAAAAGAAGATTTGGAGCTGATTAAAAAAATTTATGAGTCAAAGAATAAGAACATCATTAATACTAGCACCAATATTACTTTTATCTTTAGTATCAAGCGTATTTACTTTTTTATTGGTAATAGCATTGATATTTTTTATTGTTATGGAAACTAACCTTCTACTTACAGATGAGAAAAGAAACTTTAGGGTTTTAGTATATTTCTTTTTATTGATTCCTTCTTATTTAATTTTAATTGAATGGATAAAATACTCAGTAATTATTAATTCAGTAGTACATTTATTTTCACTTTTTATTGGAGTTTTATTAATAATTATTGGAATAATAAAAAAGAATGATGAAATATTTGAAAAATCTCAATTTTCTTATCTGCGAGACAGAAGGGCCGGAGAATTTATATTAAGAGAATCATCCGCATTATTTTTTATAACTGGAGTTTCTTCCATATTACTAATATATGAATCATTTTCTGATCTTAGCTGGATAATCATTCCAGTATTAACAGTTTTTGTTGTCGATTCAATTTCTTACTTAATTGGATCTAAATTTGGTAGGCACAAAATTAATTTGCTTTCAAAATTAAGCCCCAATAAAAGCCTTGAAGGATATGTCGCTGGATATGTCGCTGGAATTTTATTTTATCTATTGATTAATTTTTTATTTAGTGCTCCTGTGACTGGATTTTATTTGAATTTTATCTTAGCTTTTTTTATACCTTTTTTTGCAATTGTTGGAGATCTTTATGCTTCGGGAATTAAAAGAAAATTTGGAGTAAAAGATTTTGGAGCAATTCTGCCGGGTCATGGTGGAATTCTTGACAGGGTAGACTCGATAGTTATAACCCTAACCATATTATCATTAGTAAAGGCAATATTATGAAGAGGAAAATTTCTATTCTTGGTTCCACAGGTTCTGTTGGAGTTCAGTGCTTAGATTTAATAGAAGAGAATCTAGTCGAATTTGAAATAATTACTCTTACTGCAGGTAATAATGAAAAAAAATTAGAGGAACATGTAAGTAAATTTAAGCCAAAATATTATTATTCAAATAGTGATATTGAATATTCATATGGCAAAAGGCTAAATAGCTATGATGAGATACTAAAATATGATGAATCAGATCTTCTAATAATTGCTTTGTCAGGAATTGAAGGAATTGATCCAACAATTTCTTCAATAAAGCAGGGCAGAAAAATATTATTAGCTAATAAAGAAAGTTTAGTTGCAGGAGGGGATATATTAGTTGAATTATCTAAGAAGAATAATTCAGAAATAATTCCATTAGATAGCGAGCACTCTGCAATATGGCAATGTATAAAAAATGAAGATTATGAATCTATTGATAGAGTTATTCTGACAGCTTCAGGAGGCGCTCTAAGAGATCATTCACCTGAAGAATTAAAGAAAATTACTGTTAAAGATGTATTAAATCATCCGACTTGGAAAATGGGAAATAAAATTACTGTTGATTCAGCCACATTGATAAACAAGGTATTCGAAGTTCAGGAAGCTTCCAATCTTTTTTCGTTACCACTAGATAAAGTAGAAGTGTTATTTCATAGGCAGAGCCTAATTCATGGTCTAGCTGAATTTAAGGATGGCAATATATTGGCGGTACTTTCATATCCTGATATGAAAGTACCAATATTATATGGGCTTTATTATCCAAGCAGATCATCGAGTTCAAAAATTAAAAAAATAGATTTTAAAACAATATCTAACCTATCATTTGAATCATTTCCTGATGAGAAACTTAGTTGGTTTAATTTTGGGATTAAGTTACTAAATTCATCAAAATTGGCGCCATCATTTTTAGTAGGCTCAGATCAGGCAGCAGTAGAAATGTTCCTGGAAAAGAAAATTAGTTATACGGGGATGCTAGATGTTATGGAGAGAGCTTATAGTAAATTTGATTTTGCAAAAGAGTATAATTTAGAAACCATTAAAGAGACTGTGCAAAGATCTTATTCTAAGACCTTAGAGGAAATATAATGGCAATTTTTGCAAGTATTGTAAGTTTTATTTTGGTTTTACTTCCCTTAATAATTTTTCATGAATTTGGTCATTATTTTTCGGCTAAGTTTTTCAAGATTAAAGTGTTAGAATTTGGATTTGGATTTCCTCCCAAGTTATTTTCTATATGGTCTGGTAAAAATTCTTTATTTATTAATAAAAATCTTCTTGAAAAGTATAAGAATTTTGATCAAAGAAATTCTTTATTTGTGAAAACTAAGCTAACTTATAATCAGATGTCAGTTGAGGATATATTTGAATCAAAAAAAGAAATTCCTTCTGATTTAATAAAGGATGTAATAGAAATAAATTCCCATAGCTATAAAGATGGAAAAATTTATTTTAAAGAGATGCAATGGTCATTTAATTTATTGCCTTTAGGGGGGTTTGTAAGACCTTTTGGAGAGGAAGATTCTGATCATCCTGAAAGTTTTTACATAAAAAATCCCTATCAAAGATTAATTGTATTAGTTTCTGGAGTTTTAATTAATTTTTTACTCCCCTTTTTATTATTTTTTGTTGCTTTTCTATTGCCTGGACAGATTCAAAAGTCAGATTTGATAATTATGAATGTTGCGCAAGATTCCCCTGCATATAATTCTGGATTGAAGTCTGGAGATAAAATTCTCTCTGTAAATGGCAGATCTATAAATGATATGAGCTCTTTGCAGAAAAATATAACTTCGTCTTTAGGTGAAGTTATAGATATTCAAATTGAGAGAGGGGTACCTAATGTTTTTTCAGATTCATGGGAGGAAAAATTTTATTATAATGGAAATATAAAATCTTTTTCTTCGAAACCTAGATGGAATCCTCCTGCAGGACAGGGCGCTCTAGGAATCTCTATTTATTCTGGTAATTTCACCAGAGTAGACCCTAATTATGGAATTATTGGTTCAATGAAGGAATCTATTTTTAGTGTTGTTCAACTTTTTGATTTATCCATAAATAGTATAAAAGCCATGATTGCAGGGAGCACTAATCCACAATTTTCAGGTCCAAGTGCCGTAGGTCCGGTAGGCATTAGTCAAATTACTGGTGAAATAGCAGTTGCTGAAATTAAGCTTAGAGATAAAATTATGATTTTTGTTGAACTTACTTCAATATTAAGTTTGAGTTTAGCCGTAATAAATTTATTGCCTATTCCTGCTCTAGACGGAGGACGGATTTTATTTGTATTAATAGAAATTTTAAGGAAAGGAAAAAAAGTTGCTCCGGATAAAGAAAGATTAGTTCATGGTTTAGGATTCATTTTTATGCTTACTCTTTTATTCATAATAACTGCTCAAGATATAATCAGGATATATCAAGGAATAAATGTTGTGGGCTAATGTTGAGAGTAATATAATATTTTAAGTGGAAATTCAAAGAAGAAAAAGCAATTTAGTTAATGTAGGAAATGTTCCAATTGGTGGCAATTCTCAAATCGTAGTGCAATCCATGACTGACACTGATACATCGGATATTATATCAACCGTTTCACAAGTAAAGGCTTTGTATGATTCAGGTAGTGAATTGGTTAGGCTTACTGTGAATAATGATAACTCTGCAAAAGCAATAATAGAAATCAAGAAAAGACTTGCTGATATAGGTTGTAATGTGCCTATAATTGGGGACTTCCATTTTATAGGACATAGACTCTTATCTTCTCATAAATCATGTGCAGAAAATTTAGACAAATATAGGATTAACCCTGGAAATGTAGGTAGAGGCAATAGAAGGGACGAAAATTTTGAAATGTTTATAAAAGTTGCCAAAGAATTTGATAAGCCAGTAAGAATAGGTGTAAATGCTGGAAGTTTAGACCCAGAACTTTTAAATTCTAAGATGGAAAATAACGCCAAAAAGGAAATCCCTGAAGACTCTGAATCAGTTGAAAGAGAAGCTCTTGTAGAAAGTGCCTTAATTAGTGCAAGAAAAGCAATTGATTTAGGCCTGCCAGAAAACAAGATTATAATTTCATGTAAGGTTTCTAGAGTTAGACAAATGATTCATGTGTACAGAGAGTTAGCTAAAAAATGTAATTTTCCTCTTCATCTTGGTTTAACAGAGGCTGGAATGGGAACTAAAGGCGTATCTTCAACTTCTATTGCATTAGGCAATTTATTGCTTGATGGAATTGGAGATACAATTCGTTGCAGCCTAACTCCTAAAGTAGGAGGGGATAGAACAGAAGAGGTTAAGTTAAGCCAAGAAATTCTCCAATCAGTTGGGATTAGAAATTTTAAACCTTCTGTGACCTCATGTCCTGGGTGCGGCAGAACAACCTCTACATTTTTTCGAGAATTAAGCGAGGAGATTCAGGAATATCTTGAAAGTAACTCAAAAGAATGGAATAAGAAATATCCAGGCTCTTCTGATCTTAAAGTTGCAGTTATGGGTTGTGTGGTTAATGGCCCAGGAGAATCAAAGAGTGCAGATATTGGCATATCATTGCCTGGCTCTGGAGAATCACCCAAGGCTCCAATATTTATTGATGGTGATAAAGTCGGAGTTTTAGAAGGTGATAGGATAGCAAAAGAATTTATATCTATGGTTGA
>MDTC01108964.1_pt1 | contig 18529 bp, 34 predicted proteins | sample 811181 | NCBI WGS metagenome assembly MDTC01 (sample SAMN05326644, study PRJNA326480) | marine metagenome | isolation source: seawater | place: Pacific Ocean: North | collected 2011
ATGCTTGTCCTTATCATCATTGCAATCGCAAACAGTTAATTTAGATAGCTTTCAAGATATACAGCTAATGAAGAATGAGTTCTGTGCTGTTATAGAAGTTAATGCAAGTTGGAACTGGAAAAATAAAATAGGATTAGAAAAAATAGAAAATTGCTATACCGGCTATGTAGATATTTCAAATAAAGAAATAGGTGGTGTAATAAAAAAAGAATGGAACATAAGAGTAGTACCTACTATTATAATTTTTGAATATGGAAAAGAAGTGAAACGCTTTGAGGCAGATTTAAGTATGAAGTTTGGAGAAGATGAAATACTAAGAAAAATTAAATCAGAAATTAGGAGATAATTATGCAAGGATTTATTATTGGATTTATATTTGGTTTTGGATTAAAATACGCTATATGCAAATGGTGTGATGAAAAATGTCCACAATGCAGTATAATTTGGAGAAAGTTTAGAAAATAACACGGAGAACACAATGAAGAAAAATGATAAAATAACCGAAGAAGCAACCTCAAAAATGGAAACACTAGTAGAACAGTACAATCAATTGCAAGGCAGCATGCAAGAATTGCAAGGCAGACTACAAGAAGTGCAAACTGAAATTGTTAAACAACAAGGCTATCTAGAGGCATTAAAAGACTTAGATGACAAATAGTATATTTATAAGTATATTGTTTGATGAAGCAATTTTTAATTGTTTTTTCGACTGTCTTTTTACTTGGAGGTTCTATGAATAAAGAATCTCTAGTAATAATAGATAAAGTCATTCATAACGAGGGCGGTTATAATAACGATGCCCTCGATATGGGTGGAGAGACTAAGTACGGAATATCTAAAAGATTTTATCCTCACATTAATATAGAATATTTAACTTTAGAGAAAGCTAAACAAATTTATTATGAGGACTATTGGATTCCAGCAAAAGTAAATAAATTGCCTTACAGCTTACGATACCCTTATTTTGATTGTGTTATAAATACTGGTCAAAAAAGAGCTATTAAAATACTACAAGAAGCAATCAATTCACAAAGTGTAACACAGTTAGAAGTAGATGGAGTTCTTGGTCCAAAAACATTAAAAGCAGCTAAAAGCGTAAGTCCAAAAAGATTTACTGCATATAGAGTTGATTTTTATAGTAAATTAGTAGCACACAAACCAGAGCAAAAAAGATTCTATTATGGTTGGTGGCTTAGAACACTGGAAACAATAAATGGCTAATTATATAACACAAAGAGATTTATACGATATATACCCTAATATCGATGAGTATGACTCAAAAGCAGTCATTCATGGATGGGTAAACGACTCAGGTAGTAGATATAAGGCAGATAACTGTGGTTTAGTAACTCAGTTGTTTGCAGACGGGCAGAACCTAAGCTCAGCACAAACGAGCAAATCTGCCGTAGATACAAACGGAGAATGGTATTACGATTCAACAACCGACACCGTATATTATTACAATAGTGCATCAAGTCCTGAAAATATGCTTATGGAGGCCGGAGAAGATAACAATACATTTAAAGCAAGAATGATTGCTAATGCTAGTGCTTTCTTTACCTCTAAGGTCGATGCGACACTACCTAAAGAAATGTTTACATTAAAAGATGGAAGCTATGACTACTTCATAAAAAGAACAGTTGGTTTATTAGCAGCATCGTTCATGATTAAGTCTTATGAGCCTGAAAGTGAAATAGCAGAAGCTATGAATGATGAAGCCGACAATAACATACAAGATTTAAACGATGGTATTGTTAAGCTAGGATTTCAGTCATCAGGAGATATGTCGCAAGGCAATGTGTCTAAAGTATCGGTTGCCGGTGCATTAAACATTGTAGATACTAGAGGCGATTATGTAGGAACATACGATAGAATTAAAGTAAAGATTACTACTGCTGGTGCTATAGGAACTGCAAAGTATTCAGTATTTGCCAAAGACTCAGACGGATTAAAAAACAATTTAGTTGTAGATAATACAATTGTAAATGGAGACTATCAGTCTTTAGTAGGTGGATTACAAATTAGATTTCAAGGAAGTGCCGATAGCTCTGCTGCTACCCTAAACGATGAATGGGAAGTTGAGGTTATGGGTAAACACGAACATACAGATAGTGCTGGTATAAGAAGTGTAAAGCTTACAAGAGGTAATAATAAAAGAGTCAAATATACCCTGTTTAACTAATGCCTACCTCATTTGATAAAATATTTACTAATGAAATTGTAGATATATTTGCAAACAATCTTATAGGAGAGTTTGAAGCATCTGCAAAGGTTTATGTCTCTGAAGATTTTAAAAGAAACGGCAATCAGTCAATTAGATTAAATCCCGTCAGTCAGACTTTTAATGAAATAAATGATGATAGATTCTTAAATAATTATAACTTAGAAATAAAATTGTATTTCATTTGCCTTGCAAAAAACGATTTATCTTACAAGGATTTTTTTAATACTCTTCATAGATTAGAGCAATATATATTAGCTTTTCAAGACACTTTCGAAGAGGGTCAAGAAGCATTAAATTTAAAGATTAATAACATACAACTTAACGACTTAGTTGACGAGGAAGTAAATATAACTGGATTACAAACAGCTACATTTAATATTTCTTTTGCTAAGCTAAAAGGATAAAATGGCTTACAATTATACTAACTATACATTCGATAACATCTTACTAAAGTTTAGGAATGCCTTGCGTACGGAATACGGAGGTTCTTTACCAGTGTATATTGGAGAGTCTTATAAAAAAAACAAAAACTCTCACATAAGAATATTTGTAAATCAAATAAGCGATGAGAATTCTAAGCCAAAAATGATTTTAAATAAAGTAGAAATGACTTTTGTTTTATATCTTAATATAAAAAAAACCAATAAAAAATCTTTGGATGTTTTAAGAGATAAAACAAACAGACTTGAACAGGTATTGTACAACAATAAAAGAGACGGAACAAACTATTTTGACGGAAGAGTAGAAGAAATAGAATTTAATATTAGAGAAGAGGAAGAAGTATTTGTTGATAATATGCTTGTTTCAAAGATAAATTACAGTGTTAAAATACCACTATCTTATTCGTTGTACGGTTTCTTTCTTGACAGTGATAGTAAAAAATTTGTTACTTCGAATCAGAAAAAATTTGTAATTTTAAACTAGGAAAATATTATGAAATATAAACTTAAAGAAAACATAGCTTCACATAAACTAACAGTTATTGATTTAGATGTTAAAGAAAAACTATTGCAAGGCAAAGAAGTAGAACTCGATGTTCTGCCTAGATGCCTGATTGGTAAAGTTGATGAAGTTCAAATGAAACCAAAAAAACCTATAAAGGAGATTGATTAATGGCTATTAATACAGCGGCTCACAACCCGAAAGAATACCAAATTCTTATTGCTCCTGAAGCCGCAGTTGGAACAGCTCCAGCTGGAAGTGCTTTTGTTGCAATAGAAACAGAATCTATAAGTATGCCTACTTATAATGATTTAAAAGTTATAGAACAAAGAAGTGGAACTACTGGAAGAGTAGTTAATAATGACGACTTGCTTTCTCATGAAGAAGGTGCAGTGCACGAATTTAGTGTATCTGGTGTTCTAACAAATGAATTAGCACCTATTTTATTACAAAATGCATTAGGTGTTGCTACAAGTTCAGACTTTATAACCCTTGCTTCAGGATATGAACACACGGCTTTTGCATATGGTGCTACATCTAGTGGAGCACATAACACAGTGTCATTTCATATTAATGGATTAGCAGACGGAGATATAACCGGTGCTGGTAATTCTTTTGCTGTGCCGGGTTGCGTTATAACAAGCTTAAAACTATCTGCTAGCTCACAAGAGAACGGCGGTAGAATTAACTTTGAACTTACAGCACAAACAAGAAATACTTTAACAGCTGCACCAGCAGCTAAACTAGCTGGCTTTTCAGATTACTCGGTAAACTACAAATACCTTGCAGATATGACACAAGATAAAAAAGTTGGGGGAGCAATTGTTGCTTTAGATAGCTGGGAGATTAACTTTGAAAACCCTGTTGCTTTCTTAGGAAATAAAACATCAGGTGGTTATGCAGGTTGTCCAGAAGCTTATTTAAGAGGAACGCCGAATTTAGATATTACATCAGCTTGTGTTGTAAAATACGATGATAATGTATCTACATTTTTTGCAAAAGCTAAAGAACTAACTCCTATTACAACGGATGCATTATTTCTTGCTAACCATGCAAGTGCACCGACTGACTTGTCTTTTGACATGACATCAGGAGTTATTACAGAAGTTGCCTTTGATGAGGGCGATTACTTAAAACTGGCCGTTACTGTTAAGATGACTGATAAACTATCAGGAAATCTTATTAAGATAAGACCAGCATCATAATAAAGGAGAAACGATGAAGAAAGAGAAGTTTAAGTTAGCTTCCGGTAAGGAAGTTAAATTATTAGAAATGTCTGTAGATGATATAGATTTTTGCAACGATGTACCTACTGTAGTTCAGGACAAAGATGGCAATAGCTCTATTAGAAACATGTCAGCAGCTAGAACAGCTTGGATTAGAAAAGGTGTTGATAAGTGTAATGACAAGTTTTTAAAAGGATTAACAGAAGAAGATAAAAATGATTTAGCTGTTAAGATTAGAGAGTATCAAGACTTGGGGGAGTAGAAGCCTATACCCTTGAGTATAATGTATTGCTTACTTATCGGAGTCCAGAGTGTATAGGCGGTTGTGAGGGCTGTGCTTATAAGCAATATCCTTATGAAGCACAAATACCTTTAATGGTTGATGGCAAATATCCTTATTTAACATTTACAAAGGATGAAGATGTGCAAGGCATAATAGATAAATTGATTGCTGAAGTTAGGCAAGTAAATATAGAGAAAGGCAAGAGTTTCAATATAGCTGAAGCTATTTTTGGACAACTGCCTTTTTTTGCTTGTAAAAGATTTCTATATTCTGATAGTGCACAACATGATATAAGTAAGTATTCTTATTGTAGTGAGTTTAAAGTGCCGGCTTTTGATGGTCCGTATGGAAAACATCCTAAGAAATGGATAGACAAAAGTTTTTTTATGAGAAACATTATAAATAGACAAAGAGAAAAAGATGGCGAGCAAGACAAAAACAGGTAATAACATAACGATAGAGTTTAAGCCTAAGGGCGAAAAACAACTTATCGCTGCAATTAATGCCTTGCAAGCTTCTAGCACAAGTTTAGCTAGTTCACAAAAAAGATTAGGTAAGTCAATCGGACTTACAGAGAAAGCACAAAAGAATCAAATTGCAACAGGTACGCTTGCAATGAGAAACCAAAGAAACATGAACAGTGCTACCCTTGCCGGAGCAACAAGCTTTTCGGTATTTCGTTCTAAATTATTATTAGCAACATTTGCTGTAGGTTTATATGCAATGACAATCGGTAAGCTTATTAAGGCTGCAATGGAACAAGAGTCTTCTGAGAGAAGATTAACCGCAGCTATAGAATCTACCGGTGCTGCTGCCGGATTAACTAACCATCAAATATTTGCAATGACTGCAAACCTTGAAAAAATGGGTGTGGTTGGAGACGAAACTAATAATAAAGTAGCTGGTTTAATGCTTACATTCACTAATATAGGTGCTCCAGTATTTGAGAGAACGCTAAAAGCTGTAAATGATATGTCAATTGGTATGAATCAAGGAATACCAGCTTTCGAACAATTAAAGACTAGTGCCATACAACTTGGAAAAGCATTACAAGAACCAGATAAACAATATAATGCCTTGCGTAAATCAGGATTTAGTTTTAATGAGGCACAAGTTGCTTTAATAAAATCTTCTATGAAAGCTGGGGATATATTAACAGCTCAAGGAGTAATATTAGAAGCAGCTGAAACACAATTTGGAGGATTGACAGAAGCCATGAGAGAAACATCCGAGGGAGCAATGGCGGCTCTTTCAAACTCTGCTGGAACTGTTGCTGAAGATTTAGGTGCTATGTTAATGCCAATGATTGTTGGGCTTGCTAACGCCCTTACAGGTTTGTTTGATGCTTTCCACGAAAATAGAGACATGATTGAAAAAGTAACAATAACTATACTTGCAATTAGTGCAGCAGTAGGTGCTTTTATATTTGTTTCTTCAGGAGCAGCAACTTCCGTACTAGCTTTTGCAGCGGCTTTTGGAGTATTAACAATTGCTGCCGCACCATTATTGGCGGTAGTAGCAGCTATTGGATTTGCAGTGTTTAAGATGTTAGAGCCATTTATTGAAATGAGACAAGAGGCTAGAAAAATAAGAGAAACTGCTCTGAAAGCACAATTAGAAGCAGTTAGGATAAATAAAGAATTAATTGCAATAACAGACAAACTAGCAGAATCCCTTGCAGCTGAAGCTGTAGCTGGTCAAAGAAAAATTAATAATTTAAAAATACAAAATCGTGAAATACTAGGTCTGACTGACGCAGAAGTAAATAGAATGGAAGAACAAAACAAGCAAATTAGAATACAAGAAATGTTGCTTGATATTGACGAAGAGCACAGAGAGGGTGCAGAGGCTTCCGTTATTGCTATTGTAGAGCAACAAATAAAAACAGAAAATCTTATTAAAACTACTAAAGACCAAATACAAACAATTAAAGATAAAATTAAAGCAGAAGAGCTGGCTTTAAAACAGGCTAATCAATTACAGGCTTTAATGAATAGAGTGTTAGTTGCAAGGCAAAAAGAAAAAGAAATTAACAAAGATTTAGAAAAGCAGGACTTTACTAGAATAGACCAACTATCAGCATTTAATCAAGGGTTAATGCAATTAACTGGAACTGGTCTAGCTAACTTTAAAGATTTATTGCAAGGCACAGGTACTGTAGGAAGTTTAACCTTTGATAAGTTGACCGGTAAAAATAAAGAATTTGCAGAAGCATTAAGAGATGCAATTGTAGCTGAGGGTAGCTTAGAGGCTGCTTTAGATAGCTTAGGGGTAAAAGCTAAAGAAGTAACAGAACATCAAAAACTTATGGCAAATGAGTTTGTTATTGGTGCACAGTTAGGTATTAGCTCTTTCCAAAATATGGTAGGAGCACAAGGTCAATTAATAGAGCAAAGAATGCAAAGGGAAATGGAAGCCGTTAAGGCATCACATGACTATCAAAACGCTACACAAGAAGAGCGTCAAGTCATGGAACAAAATGTAGAAAGAAAATTTAGAGATGCTCGTAGAAGACAATTTAGAATGGAAAAGGCTAGTAATTTAGCTACAGCTGGAATGCAAGTAGCTGAAGCTATATCTAAAGCATTGCCAAATCTTCCCTTAGCTGCATTAGTGTCAGCAATGGGTGCAGCACAAATATCAGCTATTGCCAAACAGCCCGCTCCAAGATTTGCTACTGGTGGTAGCTTTATAACCTCAGGGCCAACAAATATGCTGGTTGGAGAATCTGGTGCAGAAAGAGTTACTGTACAGCCATTAGGTGGTAGAAGTGCAAGGCAAGGCTCTGGAACAGTACAAAATATTAATATTAATGTATCAGCTCCTTTAGTTGACGAAACTATCTTGGATGTGATTATTCCAAAGATTGAAGAAGCTGGAAAACTTAATCTAGCATAATGTTAACACTTCCATCAGCTTATACATCAGCCTTAGGCCAATCAATTAAAGAAAATTATTTAGTTCAACTTTACAACGACACTGGAAATATAGGGAAGTCAATATCTGTTTATACTACAACTGTAAGCTCCGTTCTTTATCACGGGGTAATTACAAATGTTCCTACTATAAGAGAAAGTATCGACTTAAATACATCTACCAGTTCGCTGTCTAATATAAGTATTAGCTGTGCGGATGACAATTTAAGTGATTTACTTCTTGCTACAAGAACCTATCTTAATAGAGAAGTTAGAGTGTATTCACAGCTCGACGATGAAACCAACCTTAGTAATTGTTTGTTGTTGTTTAAAGGTATTTTAAGGTCAGTACAGTCTACAGAAAATAAACTTACCTTGCAGATAAGTGCTAAAAGACCTTTTGAAAATATAAATGTTCCAAAAGTACAATCATTGCAAGGCAATTATGTTCCTATAGTTTTTGGAGATTATAATTCTTACACATTTAGTTCTGCTATTTTAGGAACAAAACTACAGAACACAACTACTATTTGTCATCCAGTTCCAGTTGATACTGTCAAAGAGGGCAAGATAATAACCTTAGCACACGAGCAAGGCAGTGCTGTAAATACAGGACATTTGCATGTACAGGAAAATAGTTTATTTAGAACAACCGGTTCAGAAAATATGTCAAAAGCCGGCGGAACGCTACTTAATAACGAATCAGCAACTACACTAACAGCACAAGACGGCTCTACAACAATTTATGGAAGAGCAGCACAACTAGACTTAAGAAGAAGTGGTACATCTTTAGTAGGTGTGGCTGATGTTGATTTTGGTGGAAGTACGGCTATATCTTCTGACAAGACTACAATACTTGTAGATAGAACAGAAACAAATCAAGGACCACAAAAAGCTTACCATTTTACAATTAATGATATTGGTACAATTAAACACACTCCAGAACTTATAACTTTAAATTTAAACTTTAGTAATGTAGCTATTAACATAACTGACTTTAGTCAATATAGAGTTAGGTTAGATGTTAAATGGGGTAGTGATAATATAGTTGATGTTTCAAATTATACAGCAGTTACAAGAAATGTTTTAGAGGACCAAATTACATCTATAGCAGATATTTCTACTGCTTTTAAAGTTACTAGTGCTCTTAATCAAACTACTATTTCCGAAGATGGAGATAATAGTGGTAATTTACCAGTATCAGTTACTGTGGAGTTTACCTTTTATTCTAGCTCAGGCGGAGCTGTAAACTATGACATAGACTTTGATTGTCAACCTGAGTTTGCTTTTACAACAAAGCTTGACGAAACAGCAACTAATGTTCAGTCTACATCCGATATTGTTAATAACATAAAAGAATTATATTCCGGACAAGATGGATTTTCTTTAGATGGTGCTTTAATTACAAAACCTATAGCAGCACATAGATACCTTTGTGAAACATTTATGTCTAGCGAATTTGGAGCAACACCACCGTCATCGTATACTGAACTGTTAGCACACCAAAGCGGAAGAGGAACGATGCATTACTATATAAACAAACAAATGAAACTAGAAGATGTATTAAAGAAACTTCAGCATTTTGGTGCGTTTATAATGAGGTATAAAAGCGATGGTACTTATGCATATCAAAGCTCATCTTTTTTAAGCACAAGCACAACCGCATCAACTATCAAACCGTACTTATTAAATATTGGAACGCTACAAACCGCTGGGGGAAGTGGCATAGATTCCGACGACTCCGACTTCGGTGTTGATATAACACACGGTTCTGAAACTTTAGGGCATGGCGACATTATTGCTATGCAACATCCATCTGTTAGTGGTATGTTTGAATTTGTAAAAGTATTTATGACCGATACTTCTATAGTCGGTGCAGATATTTCTTTTGCTCAATGTGAAAGAAATCTTATGCCATCAAATACTAATACTAGCTTTCCGGAAAATGCAGTTGTTTACAAAGTAAAGTTTCCACACGCAAAATTAACTGACAATGATTTTACTGATTTACAAATAAATCATTTACCTTTAGACAAAATTGTTACAAGATATTTAATTAATTATCACAAAAATCCCGGAGAGTCTAATAAGTATTTAGAACAAAAAACCTTTACAGATTCTAGTCAATCATCAAAGTATAATATTACAACAGAGAATGTTAAAGAAGTGAAGAATGAAATAGATGTAAATGGACAACTAAGCGATTATTACTATCATCACTATGGAAGTTTAAGTAATGGACCAAAAGTTAAAATATCTTTAAATATTATAAATCCTGATTTTTACAACATTGAAGTAGGAGATATAATTAAGTTTGATGGACAAAACACTACACAGACTCCTTTTGGATTAGCACCTAAAGGATTGACTGCAAACCCTAATGCTTTCGATAGACTATATTTTATTGTAACTTCTACATCAAGAACGCTTGGTAAAATTAGTATATCAGCACAAGAAATTTATTAAGGAAAAATATTATGTCTTTAATTACAGAACTAAGATTTAGATTTGGAGGAAACCACACAAACTACACTCCATCTCGTAATCCCGATATGAATGTCGGGCACAGCACAAACTATAAGGGAATATCTACATTACAATCTTATGGAGGAAAAGTATATACTAATGAAAGATTTGGTAAACAACTACAGTGGGAGTTTAACTATACTAACCTTTCTAATGCAGACAGATTAAAACTAGAAGCGTTAATTAACGCAACAAGTGGAAGAAAATCTAATTTTGATTTTAGCCCTGATGCCGGCAACACATATTATAGTGTTAGGTTTACGGAGGGTAAACTATCTTTTGAGCAAACAGCCTATGGAATATATTCAGTAAGCTTTATTATTCTACAAGAAGTATCTTAAAACTCACGAGAATAGGCCTTAAATCAATTATATTTATTAAAACGGTAAATCATCTTCTGATAATGGTTGACCGGGCTTAGCTGCGTGTTTTGTACTCTTAATTTCTTTTTCTGGCGGAGAGAATGACAAACTTAACATCGGGTCGCCTTTCTTAGTTAATTTCTTCCAAAGACTTACATTGTATAAATTCCCCTCTATTTTACAAGAACCCGTAAAATCCGGTTGATTGCTTCCCTCTTTTTTGAAATTGTTTTTAAATATAAATCCAGTTTGTTCATTTGGTTCGAACTTCTTCTTTTTATCTGACATTGTATTTCCTTTTCTTGGTTAAAAATCTTATAGGGGGGAGTGTAGTAGCCAACCGTATTTTATTTGCAAACAATTTAAACAAGGGTTAGTATTCCTTTCTTAATTTTGTTTGTTTATAAATTACTCCACCCCTAATTATAATCCCATTTTTTTGCTACTTAGTTTACTTCTTTTTCTAATTTCTGGCAACGGACATTTTTTCATCCAGTCTATTCTGTTGATAGATGTAGCAAGTCCACAATAGTAAACTTCTTCTAATCCCTTCTTCCATCTTTCATGCCTTTCATTAGCTTTGGTACAAAACGCACATGTTCTATTAATCTTTTCGCAATGGTCAAACACTATATCTTTACAACTTGAAATATAACTTTCCCTTGCGAAAGCTTACTGACTGACTTTGCGTTATAAGCTTCTAGTTCTTTAGTTATTTCATAACCTTTGTCGTCATAGTGTTGTAAGTCAATCTTTAACCCATCTCTGTTTCCGTTCTTATAAAAAACATAAACATTTTGCGAGGCACGACTTTCTAAGTTAAGAGCTTTCTCCGAGTATGCGTTAGCACCTACCAAGCTAGAGCTGCGACCATAAGTGTCTCCAATCCTAGCGGAATGTATGTGTCCAAATATAATATAGTTTAGCTGCACACCCTGTGCTGCGTACCTACCTTTAATTTGAGTTACCGATGACTCTACCTTGCCTTTTACCGAGTGTCCATGTATTAACAATACATTATGACCCTCTATCTCAACAACAAGTTCTAATGAGTTTTTCATTTGTATAAACTCTATATCGGTTCTATCTTTAAAAATATAATACAAAATATTAAAAATTGTATTATCGTAGTTATCCGATGCTACTGCTTCTACAAAACCTAGTTCTTGATTGGCTCTACTTTCGTTACCACTAACACACCCTATAGAAACATGAAAGTCTTTTCTTATGTCTTCTATAGCTTGTTTTAATATCTCTACACCTATAAAGGTTGCGTTAGCCCTATTAGATGCCATTGATAATAATTCATCTAATCTTCTATCGGAGTTCATTAAGTCGCCAGTAATACCTATAAATACTTTTTTTACACCCAGAGCGTTAAGATATAGCTTTGCCTTGCGAACAAATGTTTTCATTCTCTTACTAGCTATTTCAAAGTCATACTGATTGCTTTCCATATCAACCAACTCATTAAAGTGTGTGTCTGATATTTGTATTAACCCAGTTCCCTTAGAAGACTTAACATTAATTTCTTTAAATTTTGGCAAGGGAGACTCCTGAAATATCCTGATAAGGTGCTTAGAATACTCTCCAACTGCATTTTCTAGCCTTGCAAACTCACGGAAAGATTTGTTTTTAATACGATTAGTGTCTTGTGCTTTTTGTAATCTTTTTGAAATAGAGACATTTTCAGTTATAACATCTTTATCTAATATCATCATGTCTATAGATTTATAACCACATGAGTTACATTTATATCTTTGTTTGCTCTCGCCAGATTTATTGTGATGAAATCCATTCTTTTTTACATTTGATGAATTACATATTGGACAAACTATTACTTGATTCTCATATTCAACCATTTAAGGTCTCCTTTTTAAGTTCATCTACTTTCTTTTCTAACATTTTTATCTGAGCCTCCAAGCTTTCCAACTCGCCTCTTTGGTCTTGTATTTCAGCTAAACTGCTCAACCAGTCTGTTAGTTCTAGTGTTGTATAGAACTTAGCATTCATTTTAAATATATTCACTGGTATTTTTTTACCACAATCGGAATAGATTTGCCTCCACCACTGCGGAATGTTTAGTTTTTTCTGGTCTTTTATTTCGAAATGATAGTCAAAAGCAGCTGAATCGGGATTAACATCTATAATATCCCCCTTGATAGAAAGTCCGCCCGACAAGGGCGTACGCCTACAATTAGTTCCTAAGTATCTATTTATAGTTTTAGCAACTTCTCGCTCTGCTCTATTTCCTTTATCTCTTGAGTTTATTGGCATAGGGGGTATCCTTATATTGTTGGTTTTAATTGTTTGTCGCCACAACACGAAACATATAAATCTTTATATTCTGATTTTGTTTTTACATTATTGCAAACCTCGCATTTATAACTGTAGATTTTTTTATTTGAACCCTCACTTTCCGGAGAATTCTCTTGTGCCTTGCGTAGCCAGTTATTAAAGAAAGCACCATAGTTTTTATATCTCTTACCACTAGACAACAACCAATCAGACATTCTTTCGAACTCTAGCTTTACATTCGTATTAGGAAACTTACGCTGCAACTCCTGTGTTTTTTTGAATATGCCTTGCATCTGCTCTTTTTGTGAAAGATTCTTTTTCTTCTTTTCTTTCTTTTCCATTATTTGATTGTGTTCGGCCGCATCTCGTTGTCGCACCTGTTGCGTTTCGGCATCGTGCCTTGCATACTGGTAAGTCTCGTAGTTATTGATACTTAGGTGTGTCCATCTTTTCTCATCTGCGATTTGAATCATTTCATCTTTTTGAAGTTTATGTAAGAATCTTTTTACTTTTGACGGACTCCATCTCAACTCAAATCCTAGTTTCTTTAATGATGTAACAACTTGACCTCGTTTTACAATTACAACTTCGGGTATTTTATCTGATACTAAAGTTTTAAAGTCTTTGTGGTTTGCTTTTATAAGTAACAAAATCCAAGCCTTAAGATATTCATCTCTTTGGAATATCCAATGATGTTGGATTTCCCTATGTAATTTTATCCATCCGTTACCGCCCATTATAACATCTCGCCATATGTCGGGTATGTGAAAGGGAAAAAACATCGAGCTGCAATGTGCGTATTTTGCCTTGCAACTGAATTTTTCGTTGTTTTGTAAAAAAACGGGTTACTAGAATAGCCCTTAAAGGCCGTAAGATTATTTATTTGATATAATGTCTGCATGTTTTTTAGGCATTTCCAACTTTATTATAATCGATAAACATTTCATCTGGAGAACCAGAGTCCTTCAATTCTTTCATAAACCTTGCAATCCACTTATTTGCAATATCTGTTTCTTGTTCTTCTTTCGTTGTCATTATAAAAACCAAGAAAAACATTATGTTCGTAAATACTTCCTTCGCATACCTTGCTTTTCTTTTCCATCTATCATCTGTTTCCAAGTCGCTTAGCAATGCAAAGTAGTGTAAGCTGCAATTTTTAAAATACTGAAACCTTTGCCTTTCAGTCTTTTCCCAAAACTCATCGGGGTTGCCAAATGAAACATCTAACTCATCAAACATTAATTACCTCCATATACAAATTGTAACACGCAAGGCATAACGCAACTAAAAGCAGCGTAAAAACAATACGCAATGCAATCTTCTCTCGCCTTTCTTGCAACCAGAAACTATGCAAATTTTGCATCTCGTTTATAAAAGGGTCAAAAGTTATTCGTTTAGGGTTTTTAAAAACATCATGTTTCATTGCATACCACTTACTATGACTAATCGTGTTTTTATCTTTTAGGTCGTAATTTAAATCGTTAGATTCTATTATCTTGAACTTCATTGTTCACTCCTTTCAATGCCTCATCTCTCGTTTGGTGAGGCATTTTAATTTAATTTATATTCCAAAGTCTACATTCTTAGATACTTCGCCGGCAATTTCCATTTCAACATCTGAATAGAAACCATTGTTACCACCATAAAATCCTAGCAACTTCATAACAACTCTTCCCTTGCCTCTCTTCTCTGCCATTGCCCACTTATAATCCATGTAGCAATTCTTAGGGTTAGCCTCGCCAAAACTCCAACATCCCTTGCTGTCAAAATCGCCCGATTCATTTTGCTTTAACATATGACCTTGTATAAGCAAGGCAACCTCGCCATCAACTTTAGAATAGTTTTTTTCGGGCACATCAAATCTTATGTCATGATAATCTATCATGATTTCTATTGCCTCAAAATTTATTATATTCTTACCAGTTTGTTTGTGTGGCCAAAAATGAATCTTCTCATCCAAGCCGTACTTTTCTATTATTTGTTTTTTATTCATACTTCCCGCTTTCCCACGATTTTGTGGTATTTGTCAAAAAAACAAGGCTTTAAAATAGCCTTATATCGATTTATAATTTCTTTTTCGATATAACCATTGCCTAGTTTTCATCCTTTTTTTCGATTAGAACATAGTCTTTGTTTTGCAGATACTCGTTTAATACCTTGCGTACTAAAGATGTTATTGTTCTATATTGTTTCCCGCTCTCAATCCTAAGATTGTTGTAAGTGTTCAAGTCTATTTGAATTCCTACTTTCTTTTTTTTGTCTTTCATTATTGCTCCTTTGCAATGCCTTTTAATATTTGCTACTCAAACATATTGATAACTAAGCGGGTAGAGGTAAGATAAGAAAGCTTGAGTAGCAATAACTATCTTTTTGGTAAACTCTGTTTTATAACTTTTAAATTCGCAACTAAGCTTGCTAATTTTACCTTGTCGACATTTGCTGTCCATTGCGGTAATTTTTGTAAGCTGTATATAATGTAGTCGCACTCTTCCCTATCGTGTAAATTAAGAACTAAAGGTTCGTTTAATTTTCTTTCCATAGTTTTTTCATAAAAATAAGTATATTTTATATAATGTTGCAAGGGATTATTTTGCACAGCAGGCTTCTTCTTCTTCCTTTGCATCTTTTTCATACATAAAATCAGACCAGTCTTTACAAGATTGACAAAGAGCCACATGAATAGGGTCGTTATCAAAGCCTATTGGCTCAGATGACGGAGAACCTCCACAATCCATGCATTGCAATTCGCCTTTATCTTCTTGATTTATGTTTGCCATTCTTTTGTCCACTTGTGTTTATAAGCAAGGGTGATTATGTCATCTCTAGTATATTTTTTTGCGGAGATATAATCGTAAAACCTTGCAGTTTGGCCGTTGTCAACATTCTGAAACTCAGCTACACGATTAATTCTTAAATATAAAATCATGCTATTTAAAGTCCTATTGTCAACCGACTTATTATAATCGTTATTTTGTATTTCTATGTTTTCTTTTTTATTCATGCTATGCCTTTCAGTTTACTAACTCTCTAAATCCCGCCACTATAATTATAATAGTGGCAATGATTATATACCATTCAGAGAATGTCATTAAACTAGATATGAGTTTAGTAGATACTTAACATAGTTTTCGCCATTATCTGAACTCATTTTTTCTGAAGTAATGTTATTACCTTGCAATCTAAGGTTAAAAATTATAGCACTTAGTCTCGTAGCTTTAAACATTTGTATTGCCTCCCACGATGTTATTTCGCCATGATTTTTTAAGTGTTCTAAGACTTTATCCGTTTTTGTATTGGATTGTCTTTTTCTACCTTGAATTATATTCACATAGTTTTTTCTTGTAGTTTTCTTTCTACCTTGCATTAATGTCTTAGCCATCAAAGGCCTCCTTTACTATTTTATCTATTATTATAACAAATTCTTCTTGTGTGTATTTTTTAATTTGAATTTCTTTTATAAGGCCTATTACAATATTCCAATTAGAATTTAACTTAAATATTTCTTGCGTCAGTTTTAGAAGTTCCATTACATGCCATCCCTTGCATAGTCTTTTTGTTTTTCATTCCAACCATCTTGTATAGCATCGTTATTAGACTCTAAAATCTTCAATGCCTCTTCAAATTGCCTATGACAATCATCGGTATCGATTGTTGGAGCAGACTCAGAGCCATCAGAAACATTAGATGGAACTTGAATTATTATAACATCGTTACTAACTATACAAGTCTCATTAAACTTGTGTTCATCGATTGCCTCGCAAGTTTTTTCCTTAAGCCAAGACTTATATTTTTGGCCCTCTTTTTCTATTTGACTATCGTAAATGTTTTTACTCATTGCCTTGCTCCTTTTCAACAAGAGCAGCTACAGACGGAATGCCCAATACACCGCTTAATTTATCCATGTCATTATTAAAGGTATCTTTATCGTAAAGATTTTTTAAGCTAAGCTGAGCTTGATTTAAACCTCTACTAACACCTAAGGCATAGATAGCCAGAAAGTTTTTAGCTAAAAATTTTGAATCAGGCGTGCTTCCAGTGTTCATGCCTTGCATATCTTGAAAGTCAGACAGCAAGCTTATTAACTTATTGTCAGATTCCGATATTTGATTGAGGCATTTGTCTTTATTGGTTGATATTTCTATGTTCATTATGAACTCCTTTCGTAAAGTGTGTCTTTGAATTTGATTGATTGTATTGTTTCGTAGTTTACAATCCTATAATTGTCCTTTTGAAAATCAAACACTAGAATGTAAGGCTTACTAGTGTCTAGCATTGCAGTAGATGGCTTGTCGGGGTTGATTGCCCTAGATTTAACATTAAGCCTTGCGACCATATTTCTTAGTTCGCCATTCTTCTTAATAAAAGATACGGAGAATATCTTGCCGTTTGTGTCTAGCAGTATCTTTTTCAACTCTTTAGTGTTTAAGTTATTAACTCTAATCATCGTCGCCTCCTCGTAAAGTAAACCTTTTCTCATAATTTATTTCCGGCCTTGCAAAAACCTCTTTTACTCTATCAACTCTTTTAGATATAGCAGTGAGAGCCTTATTAGCATCCTCATTACTATATGTATAGTTTTGTTTATTAGCTAGATTCTCTACCAACTTTAACTGATGTAGCACATTATTAACTCTTCTTTCCATAAGCTTTATAAACTTTGCCTTTCTATCTCTAACACTCATTTGATACCTCGATTTCGTTTGTAGAATTTGCAAGGTATGAAAGTCTCGCTGGAATAACCGCTGAATAGTTACAGCTGGTACAACATCTACCATCGGCAACTGGTTGTGCATTGTGTCCGTCAGTCCAATATATTGTACCATCGGGTGTAGTTTGTACATCTATTACATCATTACATATAGAACATTCTTTTGTAATATTCTTACTCATTGTTAAACTCCTTGTTACATGAGAGAGCATAGGAGTCGAGGAGGGTTACAATAGAAACAAGTAAACATATAAAGGGTATCCCTCCTCTTTGTTCATGAGTATAGCTGAACATATCTTCTAAGTCTCTCGTTATTTTAGTTATCATGCAAAGAACTTAGGGAGGGGGGGGGTTGATGTCAAGCTTTTTCTACTTCTTTTTTATTATTTTATACCGATTTACATATGTTTTATGACCACAAGTAAAATAGAAAAATCGCTAGTATACCAGTATAAGTTTGCGGGTTTGACAGCTGAGTCTACAGGTTTTTTGTCGCCAATTTTTGAAAAAAAAAGCCTTGCGGGTTTGCTTGTCGTCATAGAATGCGTTTTTCCTCGTCGACAAATCAAGGCTACAAGTTTTTTAAACCGACTAGCCGGTCGGTTTTTGTGTTTTAGAGAGAGAATTTTTTTTTGTCGAGATAGATTTGCAATTGTGGATAACTTTTTGCTTGATTTTCTCATTTTTTACGAAATTCGACTACTCAGTCGGTTTTTTTTTGCCGGAATTTTTGGCCAAATTTTTTGCAAAATATTTGCGGGCCAAACTTTTTGAATTTGCTATGCCTTGCAATTTTGAAAAGCTTAAATCGATTAAATGCGGGCCTTTAATTTTTGATTCGATTGGTTGCATGCCTTGCCTCTACAAGTAGCCGCATTTCCTTACCTAAAGACTTAGAGGCTTAAATCTATCCCTAGAATAAATAGTAAATATGGCCTTGTAAGGCTTGAGAATAGGTCTAGAATGCATTTTCTTTGAAAAGTAGGGTTAAGGTATGAAAAGATACAAAAAAGGCCGTAAATCAACGAAATACGGCCTTATTTGG
>MDTC01018640.1_pt1 | contig 18527 bp, 9 predicted proteins | sample 811181 | NCBI WGS metagenome assembly MDTC01 (sample SAMN05326644, study PRJNA326480) | marine metagenome | isolation source: seawater | place: Pacific Ocean: North | collected 2011
AGCAGTCAGGTGGTGAGCAGTCAGGTGGTGAGCAGTCAGGTGGTGAGCAGTCAGGTGGTGAAGGTGGAGGAAGCGGCAGCAATTCGGGGCAATCTGGTAGAGAGGGCTCAGAGAGTATCAAGAATGGTGGCTCGATGAGTACGGGTACTGATTCTGAAGGCGATGGAAAGACTGAAGGCAACGAAAAGAACAGTGCGACGAATAGTTCTGATGGTCAAAGTTCAGGGAGTGCTTCAAGCAGTGACAGTCCCAGTGCCGAAGGTGGGACGTCACGTCCTACTGGGGAAAATGGAAGAAGTGACTCAGGCGCTGGTGGTACGAGTGGAGGACAGCGAGGCACCACAGAATCGCAGCAAAAGGAATCGGCACCAGATGTTTTAGATTCAGAACCACAGGATCTTTCGACGGTGCGTCGGGCGACAGATCTTGCATTGGAACACCTTCGTGATTCCATTCGTTCCACAAACGATGATATGCTCAGCGAACTCGGCTGGACGCGAAAGCAAGCCGAAGCATTTTTGCGACGCTGGGAAAACATGCAAAAAGCGTCTGTAAGTGGTAGTCAAGGGCAACAGCAAGCTTATGAGCAAACACTTCGCAGTTTAGGTTTACGAACTGACAGAGTCAGGTCTTCTCGTAATAATGTAGATGACAAAAAAGGAGTCGAAGTAGAGAGCCGTCGTACTCAGCCCCCGTACGAGTATCGTGAAAGGTTCAAGGCTTTTCTGAAAGGCGCGAGTAGTCGTCAGGTGGATGTGAATGAATAGTGAGTTTTCTGGGCCGCGATACTTAGTCGCCTTCGATCGAAGGCGAGTGCCCCATTGGTTTACCGATGTATTGGTGCTCGGTGGAGGTCTTGCAGGTCTGCGGGCAGCTTTAGCAGTTGAGCCAAATCGTTCAGTGCTTGTGATTAACAAGGACAATTTGGATGATTCATCGAGCCAGTGGGCTCAAGGTGGAATCGCCGGCGTCATTGATCCGGCAGATCGGTTTGATAACCATATTGCCGACACGATCACTGCCGGTGGTGATCTCTGCGAACCGCACGTAGTCGATTCAATTATTCGTGAAGCACCAGTACGAATTGCAGAGCTGATTCAGTGGGGCACCAGGTTTGATCAACGGAATGGTGAACTTGAGCTTGGTAAGGAAGGGGGGCATAGTCATCACAGAATAGTACACGCATTAGGTGATGCTACTGGCCGCGAAGTCATGAGAGCCGTGATACACCGAGCTACAAACACGTCGAACATCAATGTCTGGCCAGAGACTTTCACAATTGATCTGGTCACTCATCAAGGAGTGTGCAGAGGAGCTCTTGTGTGGCATCCCCAGCGAGGGAAGACGATGATCTGGGCACGGAGAACAATTCTTGCAACAGGTGGAGCCGGTCAGATATTTCGAGAGTCTACAAATCCAGCCGGTGCAAGTGGGGACGGCATTGCGCTTGCATGGCGGGCAGGTGCGGTTGTTCGGGATATGGAATTCATGCAGTTCCACCCCACAGTGCTTTACATCGCTGGTGGAAGTCGAAGTCTTATTACGGAAGCGGTACGCGGAGCCGGGGCGTACTTGGTAGATCGTGAAGGGCATCGATTCATGCCCGAGTTTGATGCACGTGCTGAATTAGCGCCACGGGATGTTGTCTCGCGAGCCATTACAGAAGTTATGCGACGAACATCGCACTCAAATGTGTATCTCGATCTTTCCCATCTCGAAAGCCAGATGGTTCGAAAAAGATTTCCTGGTATGGAAAAGCTCTGCAGGAAGTTTGGTCTTGATTTGGCGACGGATCGAATCCCAGTCCGTCCCGGAGCTCACTATATGATCGGTGGAGTAGCTGTAGATTCAAATGGTCAAACGTCCGTGCCACGTCTCTTTGCAGCAGGTGAGGTGGCTTCAACGGGCTTGCATGGTGCGAATCGACTTGCGAGTAATAGTCTCCTCGAGGGTCTTGTTTTTGGAAGTCGTGCGGGTGAGCAAATAAATCATGAACTCGAGGGAGTAGATCGAGAAGGCGAGGAGAATGAAGCTCTTGAGGTTCCATCACTTGCTCATCTACGGACTGTTGATCCAGCGGATCCGCCTGAAGGAGAGCCACTAGACCTTTCTGATATAAGAAATTCCCTGCGAAGCTTGATGTGGCGTCATGTGGGCGTCGAGCGATCTGGGGACTCGTTGCAAGAGGCTCTCCGAACAGTAGACGGTTGGTGTCAGTATGTTTTACGTCAGCAATTTCCAGGGCCTCAGGGATGGCAATTGCAGAATCTTCTTGAGGTGGGCCGGCTGATGATCCATTCGGCCCTTGTTCGTACTGAAACTCGAGGTGTCCACGTAAGGTCAGACTGTTCTGCGACATTGGAGAAGTGGCGAGTTCACCTTTGCTGGCAACGGGAGGTGGCCGAACCGTGGCAGACAGCGATTGAATCCGGTTCCCCTGCGGTTTCACCAACAGGGGATTGTTTGCCGGAAATAATCGATAAAATATAGTTTGATAGAAGTTTCCCCTGTCGCAGCTACTGAGAAGACTTCCTGTTTAATGTTAAGAACCAAATAGTTCGATGCGAATGAAGTGAGAATGAGACATGACCGCCACAGTAAATAATCCACCACAGGACGCGGACGCTGGTACATCGACTAGGTCTGAGGCGATGATAGAAGCTAGTGGACTTTGTAAATACTACGGCAGTTTTATTGCAGCCGAGGATATTTCATTTCGTGTACCGCGAGGTGAAATCGTTGCGTTCTTAGGGCCCAACGGTGCCGGCAAGAGTACAACGATGAAAATGCTTACGGGCTATCTGGCTCCATCGGCAGGGCGGGCAATGCTCGCTGGCTATGACATGTCTGTTGATCGACTCGCAGCAGCAAAGAAACTTGGATATCTTCCAGAGAATGGGCCACTCTATCCTGATATGACACCTCGAACATTGCTCGAGTTCTTTGCTGATGCACGTGGGCTTAAGTCGCCGTATCGCGAAGAACGGATTGAGGCGGTAGTGAAACAGTGTGAACTTGGCAGTGTGATTGGGAAAGCGATCGGTAAGTTGTCCAAAGGGTTTCGTCAACGCGTCGGAATGGCCCAGGTGCTTTTGCATGAGCCGGATGTCTTGATACTCGATGAACCAACCAGTGGGCTTGATCCAAATCAAATTCGTGAAGTAAGAGAAACAATTCGAAGATTAGGTCAAGAAAAAACAGTATTGCTCTCTACTCATATTCTGCAAGAAGTAGAGGCAATGGCTGACAGGGTTATTCTTATTGCAGAGGGACGCATGCGGTTCGACGGAACTCCGGCAGAACTTACAGCCGGAGGGGAGCGACTCGACGAACGGTTTTATGAATTGACACGAGCATCATGAGATGAGCTTCTAAGCGAACCAGATTTCCTGCAAGAAAATATTTTGAAGTAGTGCACATTGTTTCTAGAAGAATGGCCTCGGATCGTTGATTAATGAATTATATGTTTGAACCGTCATTGACTCGTAGAAAAGGAATTAGTTGGCAATGAAGTGGTATGTGCTCGATGCAGTTTTCAAGCGAAACTTTGTTTCTTATTTTTCAAATCCAACTGGATATGTATTCATATGTGTGTTCGTTCTGCTCGGTTCTCTTGCCGCCTTTTGGCCACCGGAGTTTTTTAACTCTAATCTTGCGAATCTCGATCAAATGAATCGTTATTTGCCGTATATCCTGCTTGTTTTTATTCCTGCAATCACGATGAGTGTTTGGGCAGATGAACGTCGGCAGGGAACGGATGAATTAATTCTGACTATTCCGGCAAGTGACATCGAAGTTGTAGTAGGAAAATACCTTTCGGCTGTTGGTATTTACACCGTAGCGCTTATTTTCTCGTATGTGTGCAATCTGATTATTTTACAAATTTGGGGTAATCCTGATCCGGGACTCTTTTTCACAAATTATTTAGGCTACTGGTTTGTCGGTCTGGCAATGCTAGCAATTGGTATGGTCGCAAGCTTTTTGACAAGCAATCTGACCGTGTCGTTTATCCTCGGCCTAGCCCTGAACGCTCCGTTGGTTGTTGCTGATCAGGCTAGTAGCGTCATGGGGCCAAAGGCCGCTTCATTCGTCCGTTCTTGGAGCCTTACCGAGAATTTCATTGATTTCGGTCGAGGCATAGTCAGTCTTTCAGCCATTGGCTACTTTCTGGGCATTGTGACGGTGTGTCTTTATGTTTCGATGGTTTTGATTGGCCGTCGTCATTGGACGGGTCGACGAGATGGCGCGAGAATGGGAACTCATTTTATTGTGCGAACTGTGGGGCTCGCTGTCGCTGCTCTTGGTGTCGTGCTGACGTTAAGAGCATATGACGTGCGAGCGGATCTTTCAGCTGAACAGATCAGTTCCTTGTCGCGTGATACAAAGCAATTGCTATCAGAACTCGAGGCAGAGCAAGCTATTGAGGTTACTGCCTATGTGAGTCCTACGGTCCCTGAGGATTACGCTCAAACACGATTGACACTACTTAACATGTTGCGGCAGTTTCAGCGTCTGAGTGGTGGAAAGTTACGTGTCGATGTAGTGGAGACTGAAACAAAGACAGAGGCCGCTTCATTGGCAAGCCAACAGTTCGGTATTGAACCAATTACGGTTTTGTCCAGAGAGCGCGGAGCATTTCGAGACGAGGATATTTTTCTTGGTTGTGCCTTCACTTGTGGTCTAGAAAAAGTTGTAGTGCCATTTTTTGATCGGGGAACTCCGGTCGAATACGAGCTTATTCGTTCAATATGCACGGTGGCGGAGCAGAAGAGGAAGCGTCTTGGAGTCGTTACAACGGATGCCGACCTTTTTGGAGGCTTCGATATGACGACTGGCCAGCAGCGTCCTCGGCAGCCTGTTTTAGAAGAGCTTGAGAAGCAATACGAAGTTGTGCAGGTTGACCCTGCGGTTCCTATGACTGAGGTATATGACGTCCTGATGGTTGTACAGCCATCAAGTCTTGGCCCAGAACAGATGAATAATTTTGTAACTGCGGTTCGTTCAGGACAGCCTGTTGCAATTTTTGAAGATCCGCTGCCTGTTTTAATGAACGGTGTTCCAGGAACGACACAGCCAAAGCGAGGGGGCGGCGGTGGTCCAATGGCCATGCTTCAGCAGCAGCAAAATCAGCCCAAAGGGGATCTGAGTCAACTCTGGAACGTATTGGGCCTTCAGTTGGCTGCAGGTACTAGCCGGCCGCTCATGGGTCAAATGGGTTCGTCGCCGTATGTTGTGTGGCAGGACTATAATCCTCATCCAAAACTTGAGTTACCGAGTGAGTTCGTTTTTATTGACGCTGAAATGGGTGAATCAGACGCCGGCAGTGGGACTCAGAGTTTTAATCAGGAAAATGCTATTACGGGTGGACTCCAAGAAGTCCTTTTTCCTTTTCCAGGTGCCCTTTCGAAAGATGAAAAAGCCAACTTAGAGTGGACGCCACTTGTGACTACTGGAACACGCTCAGGCACGATCGAAGTTGAGCAGGTGTTAGGTAATCGTGGAGATATGCGTCAGTTAAGAATCTTTGAAAAGCCCGGAAGTAAAGCAATGGTTCTTGCCGCGGCAGTAGAGCGTGAATTGCCCGGAGCCTCCGGCGTGGTTGATGCTGAAAAAGGTGCAGCAGGTGAGGGGACGACGTCTATACGAGCAATTGTCGTTGCAGACATTGATCTCATGGGTCCTCAGATTTTTGGCCTTAGGAATCGTCCTGATGAAGTCTTTGGTTTGAACTTCGACAATGTCACATTTGTTCTTAATATTCTCGATACACTTTCTGACGACAACCGTTTTCTGGAAATCCGAAAAAGAAAGCCAAAGCATCGAACGCTTGAGCGCATAGAGGATACAGTCGCGGACGCACGCGAAATGGCTGATATTCAACGGCAGAAATATATTACTGAGTTCGATAAGGCCGAGCAGAATGCAAATTCGGAGATGCAGAAAGAAGTCGGAGAGTTTGAGAAAAAAATTGAAGATATGGAGTCGACAGGAAATACAAATCGTCAGGCTGCAATGCAAGCAGTACAACAGTTGGCAAGCCGGCAGCGATTGGCGCAACGAAGGCTCGATACGAAACTTGAGCAACTTAAGCGGAAGCGAGATATTGAAATTGAGCAGGTTGAACGCTCTCTTGATGCAACGATCCGGCAAGAGCAGGATTGGCAAAAATGGTTAGCTGTTGTGCTACCGCCGATACCGCCCCTTGTGGTTGCGTTTTTTGTTTTTTTCCGTCGTCGAGCTCAGGAGCGTGAGGGCGTGGCAAAGTCGCGACTTAGGTAGATTTTAATTGGAGTAGAATAACACTATGAACATGGAAAGTATCCCGGAAACACGTGGAGCCAGTGATACTGCAATGCGCAGGACAGCTGTTTTTGTTGTCGCTGGACTCTTGCTTTTGGGTCTCGGATGGGCGGCACAGCCGCGTTTCAAACCAGCGACAGTGGCACCAGCAGTTGAACGTGTTCTTTTTCCAGCATTAACCGACGTTGAGAAAGCCGCGAGTCTTGAGATCATTCGCTATGATGATGAATTGGCAACGCTCTACCCATTTAAGGTGATTAAGTCGGGTGGGGTGTGGGTGCTGCCATCTCATGAGAATTATGCAGCTGATGCAAAGGATCAGCTCGCAGCGGCTGCGACAGAACTCGTTGACCTGAAGAAACTCGATGTAGTGACTTCGCGTGCAACTGATCATGAGGTGTATGGTGTTATTGAGCCAGATCAGGAGAAGATTAAGCCGGGGATGACTGGTATCGGGCAACTGATTGAGATTCGAGATGCCGCTGGAAGTAAGCTGGCACGACTCATTATTGGAAAAGAAGATAAGCAATCAGGAGTTGGTGGCGGTAGTCGACGACTGCGATTTGTTCGAAAAGCAGGTCAAGACCCCGTGTATCGGGTAGAGCTCGATACCTCAAAGTTCACGACACGGTTTGGTGACTGGATTGAAAAAGACCTGCTGAAGTTGACGCCATGGGACATTCGTTCAGTTGAACTGGATAACTATTCTCTTTCAGCAGTTGAATCTGGTGGGCGACTTGAAGTTCGTCAGCAACGCGATGAAAAAATTAGTTTGGCTTACGATGATAAAGAGTCATCATGGGTTTTGTCTTCGTTTGAGACCTTCCCTGCTAAAGAGTCATCAGATCCAGTAGAGTCATCAGATTCAGTCTCCGTTGCATTACAGGAGGATGAGGAGGTAGATTCGACGAAATTGAATGATCTTAGAAACGCTCTTGGTGACCTGCAGATTATTGATGTCGCGCGTAAACCAGCTGGTCTGAGCTCAGACTTAAAAGCTGCTGAGAGTTTCGTGAATGACGTTGAAGCAGTGTCGTCTTTGCAGCAGAGGGGTTTTCTTCCACTCCCGTCGGGGCTGATTTTGTCAACCGAGGGTGAGACAGTGATTGGTATGAAAGATGGCGTTGAATACGTGTTGCGTTTTGGTGCAGGTACGACTGTTACGGATCCAGGGAAAGCCGATTCAGGTGAAGGCGACGATGCTACAGCAGAGTCAGTTGGGACAGCTGCTCGATACCTTCTGGTCATGGCGCAATTTAATGAGGATCTGTTAGAGCAGCCGGAATTAGCGGCCCTTCCTTCCCTGCCCGAAGATAACAAAGAGGCTGGTGAGGTCGCTCAAGAACCAGGAGAGGAGGCCAGTGAGGGAAATAAGGATGACGGTGAAAAGTCCGAGGATGAAAAGACTGGGGCTGAAAAGTCTGAGGACGAAAAGTCGGCTCCGGATCAAGAACCCACAGCTGCAGATTTGCTTAAGCAAGCTGACGAAGCAGAAGCAGCAATGCAGAAAGCCATTGAGTCTCGACGCCAAGTGGAGCGTGAGAATCGCCGTAAGCAGGAATCGTTTGATGAAAAGGTGGCCGAAGGCAAGAAACGAGTGGAAGAACTTAACGGCCGTTTTGCTGATTGGTATTACATCGTATCAGACGAAGAATACAAGAAAATTCATCTTGAACGGAAAGCCGTCATTAAAACAAAGACCGAACCCACAAGCGATGCCGCAACAATCCCGAAACTTCCTGTAAACTAAAATATTACGATTTGTTGGCCTGCTCGTAATAAATACATTGAATTTTGTTTCAACGAGAATCTGATGTCCGAAATACTTACCTCTCCTCGGCCATCACGATTCGGTCGTGCTCTAGGTTTTCGTGTTGTTTCTTCTGGCAGTGCTGTTCCACAAAGAGTCGTTACGAACGCGGACCTTGGTCACCTTGGATGTGACCCGGAATGGATCCTGAGTCGGTCGGGCATACAAGAACGTCGGCATGTTGATCCTGGGATGGCGACAAGTGATCTTGCTTTTCAAGCGGCAGAACGAGCGATTGCTGCATATCCAAGCCGTCGCGAAGAGGTGGATTTGCTCGTTCTTGGAACATTTACGCCTGACACTAGTCTTCCATCCACGGCCTGTATCGTTCAAGAAAAGCTCGGTCTTAATGCCCCAGCGATGGATGTGACGGCAGCGTGTGCTGGTTTCGCTTACGCACTTGTGACAGCAGGGCAATTTCTTGCGACAGGCTCAAGCAATCTTGCGATGGTTATTGGTGTTGATACGAATTCACGTGTTGTGAATCCTGCAGATGTAAAAACCTGGCCACTCTTTGGTGATGGTGCTGGTGCGGTCTTGTTGGAAAGGACTGAAGAAAAGCAAGAAAGTACAGGTTTGCTTGCTTGGTCACTCGGCTCGGATGGCCGTGGATCCGATTTGCTTGTCTGCCCAATGAGTGGTACTCGGCAGCCAGTTACAGCGGAGGGTGTTGCCGCTGGTGATCAATATATGAAGATGGATGGTAGAGCAGTTTTCAAATGGGCAATACGACTAGTCGAAGAGAATGTTCGTCAAGTCATTGAGCATTCAGGCGTACCGATGGAGTCTATTGATTGCTTTATTCTTCACCAGGCAAACCTTCGAATAATTGATGGTGTTCGATCTGCTCTTGGCTTGAAGGAGGAGCAGTTTCTCATCAATCTTGATCGATACGGAAACACATCGAGTGGATCTATTCCTCTTGCTGTCGATGAAGCCTGGCGTGCTGGGCGAATAGGTTCTGGTAGTACGGTATTAATTTGTGGATTCGGTGGTGGATTAGCTTGGGGCAGTGGTGTTTGGCGGCTTTAATACTATGTTGAATTTTCGGTAGGAAGAAAAATGAAATCTTTACCAAAACGATCAGATGTTATAACGGGTGATACCTGGAATCTTGAGAGTCTTTTTGCCACTGACGCTGACTGGGATGAGGCACTGCTCGTATGGGAAAAACGTATTCCTCTTTTTCGAGATTATGTTGGAACACTTGGTGAATCGCCTGAGCAACTTGCCAAGTGCCTGGCCTTTGACTTAGAGGTTGATCGTGAAGCCGATAGGCTTGGGACATATGCCCATCTGCGTATGAGTGAGGACACAGCGGCGACGCCTGCACAGCGAATGACAGGGCGTTTTCAGCATGCAGCCACGAGAGCCGGCGAATTCGCCAGTTTCTTGCAGCCGGAAATTATGGCGATTGACGCATCTGTTCTGGAAGAGTGGCTCGAAACGCCTGAGTTGCAACCCTATCGCTTAATGCTTGAACGAGTCGTCCGAAATCGCCCGCATGTGCTTTCAGAGCCGGAAGAAAGATTATTGGCAATGCAAGGGACTTTTGCGGGCACTGCAGGAAAAGTTTTTCGTCAATTGACGGATGCCGACATGAAATTTGGCACCATGACTGATGGCAAGGGCAATGAACTTGAGCTTTCCAATGCAACGTTTACGACACTGCTACACGACCCTGTGCATGAGGTCCGGAAAAATGCCTTTCATCAATATTATGACCAGTATAAGGCTCATGCGAACACGCTGGCAGCGACCCTTGCTGGTTCGAATGAACGTGATGCATATGCAGCCAAGGTAAGGCGGCATCCCTCGGCCGTTGAGTCAGCATTATTTGCAGATAATGTTCCAATTGCTGTTTATGATCAACTTGTTTCTGCAGTCCGCGAACATCTTCCGATAGTCCACCGCTATTATGAATTGCGTCGGCGTCTTCTCGGGCTTGATGAGATTCACCATTACGATTGTTATGTTCCACTGGTGCCTGAACTGGATCAGAAGCATACGTGGGACGAAGCAGTTGAAGAAATTCTGACTTCACTTCATCCGCTTGGAGACGCGTATTGCAGCAAACTTGAGGTTGGCTTGCGTGGTCGGTGGTGTGATCGGTATCCGAACATAGGTAAACAGTCGGGCGCATTTAGTTCAGGAACATACGACTCTGACCCGTATATCCTGATGAATTATCAAGAAGATGTTATTGAGCACGTTTTTACGCTGGCTCATGAAGCAGGCCACTCAATGCACACTCGGTTGTCGGCTGAAGCCCAGCCATTTCAGCATGCCGGATACACGATATTTGTTGCTGAGGTTGCCAGTACATTTAATGAACAGTTGCTGACTCGTCATCTTTTATCGAAAGCCAGTTCACCCAAACAACGAGCAGCAATCATTTCTCGTGAGATCGATGCGATTCGTGGAACAATTATTCGTCAGACCATGTTTGCCGAATTCGAACGAATGAGTCACGCGTCAGTTGAGTCTGGCGAGCCATTAACCCTCGAGAAAATTCGATCTCTCTATCGGGAGCTACTCAATGAATATTTTGGGTCAGGTTTTGCGGTTGATGAGGAACTCGAGCTAGAGAGTCTTCGGATACCCCATTTTTATCGGGCATTCTATGTTTATAAGTACGCAACTGGATTGTCAGCATCGATCACGCTCGCGAAAAAAGTTGCTGAGGGTGGCCCGGAGGAACTGGCCGCGTACTTAAACTTTTTGCGTGGCGGATGCTCGAAATGGCCGCTCGATTTGCTTCGTGATGCGGGCGTAGATCTGGAGACTCCCGAGCCCGTTAGTTTGGCACTGGTAAGGTTTGGCGAACTTGTTGATGAACTCGAAAGCCTTTTGGGATGAGCTTTTGATTCTACAGAGTGCGGTAACTTACTATTCATCAAGCTTTATCGATGCAATACGCTTTGCAAATTCAATAAAAGATCGGACCATTGAGCCTGTTCCTCCACCTGCAATCGAGGGGCGTGGTTTATCAGCGAACGCCGGTCCTGCAATATCGACATGAATCCAAGGAATGTTTCGAACAAATCTCTCCAGGAGTTTTGCCGCGGTTATTGCGCCACCGAGTCGACCGTCACCAACGTTCTTAATGTCAGCGACATCACTAAATATCTGACTATTAAAATCTTTATCCATTGGGAGTTGCCAGACTCTTTCTCCGACTGAAGTTGCAGCATTTTCTAGTACATCACAATACGCTTGGTTATTCGTGAAAATGCCGGCTATATCTCGACCAAGAGCAACCATGCATGCGCCCGTGAGTGTGGCAGCATCGATAATGCAGGAGGGCTTTAGGTCAGCGACAACGTCCAGTACATCAGCAAGAACGACTCGGCCCTCAGCGTCAGTGTTGTGGATTTCAATTGTTGTACCACTTCGAGCCGTTACGACATCTCCTAGTTTGTAGGCATTGCCACCAGTCATATTCTCAACAAGTCCAACGGCAGCTACGACGTGAATTGGGATTTTCAGTGCTGCGATTGATGCTATAGCTCCAAGTGCGGCAGCAGCTCCGGCCATGTCACACTTCATAGCAAGCATTCCCTCGGAAGTCTTCAGAGAAAGGCCCCCAGAATCGAATGTCACACCTTTGCCGACAAGAGCTACCCTCGGAGATGTATCGTTGCATCCGGGGCCTCTGTAATGCATGAGAACAATACGGGGTGCTCGAGTGCTTCCTCGGGCAACCGCGAGTAACGCCTGGCAACGTTCTCTCTCAAGGCGTGCCTGATCCCAGATTTCAATTTCAAGTCCAACACGTCCGGCTATTGTTGCTGCCTCCTCAGCAAAAGTCTCTGGGTATAGGTCATCTGGTGGCATGTTGACGAGGCGGCGGGCAAGTTTTACACCCTCACCGATGATGCTGCCCCGTTGGACAACCTCGACAGGTGCCTGCAACCAGACGGTCTTTTCAAAAGGTGTTTGATGTTTTTCCAAACGATACAAGTCCTGTCCAGCGACGCCCATGATCGATCCAGCAACGGCCTGTTCTAGTTCCTCGTTTGACCAAGTACCATCAGCAAGAAAACCAATAGTTGCTCTTGGTTGACCAGAGAGTCTCCGTGCTGCGGCTCCAGAGGCTTCGTACAACACACCGGCATGAACTTCTTCACGAGAACCGATGCCGACTATGAGTAATTGTTTGCAGGCAAGTCCGTTTGGAGCATAAAGTGGAATGCATTCATATCGTTTCCCTGTGAGTTCTCCTTGTTGAAAGAGTTGCTGTAGTAAGCCACCAGTAGATTTATCAATTTCAATAAGTGGTCCTCGAAGGCCGTCAGACTCGAGAAATACGACAAGGGCATCGGCCTTGAAGTGAGCTGGATCAGCAGATGGCTCTGCGCTTATAGCAGAAGTTTCAGAATTAGTTTGCGTGTAGTTTAGAAACTCAGACGACATCGTATGGCCCTTTTTGTATTTTTACAGGTATCTAACTCGGACATATGGAGTGTTGCAGTCAGCCCGCGAGGCTTCAACTCGCCCAATGAAATCGTCGTGCTGCAAGTGAAAGGAGAACTGGTAGGACAAGAAGGTTTCCAAGAAGACCACCCAGTAGAGTAAGGCAAGAGAGTCTTCCAAAAGAGACGGTTGGTATGAATTCACTTGTCGTTAGTGCAAGGAAGCCGACAACGAGGGCAAGTGTCGAAAATATCATTGCTCGTCCAGCTGTCTGATGAGCAGCCTGAAGTGCTTCGGTAATGAGACCTTGTTGATAGAGGTGACGACGAAAAGCAGTCGTGTAGTGGATGGAGCTGTCCACAGAAAGTCCGAGGGATACCGCAGCAATCATTGCAGTCCCCATATTAATTGGTTCTCCCACCCAGCCGAGTATTCCGAGAATAAAGACTATGGGAAGAGTGTTAGGGATCAGCGTTATCCCACCAATAATGACACTCTGAAAACCAATCGACAGGAAGATGAAAATGCCAACTGCCGCTATAAGGAAAGTGAGCCACTGATCTTGAATCATTCGCTCAACAAGTTGAGCAAGTAGAACAAAAAATCCAGTTACTTCACCGGCTGGGGTCGTTGTTGTTTGCGGAAACAGTTCTGTGACGGTCATCCGGACACGATTAATGAGTAATCGCTTTAAAAAAGCTGGTTGTTTTTCACGTGCTCGAAGCATGACTCGTAACCATGTTGAATTGTCGAGGGGATCTGTGCCTATAAGACTTGTTGCAAGCTGCGGCAGTTGTTGTTGGAAAACACTCACCGCTGTTCCAACCATCATGTTGCCGACGGGAGAGTTTTGTAGTTCAGCCAGAGGGACTGGTGAAATAGCATCAAGAAGATCAACAATGCTGAGGACTTTGGTAAGACCTTGAGTCGTCGTTTCAGCTGTTGATTCATTTCGGATTCGACTTTCTAGATCACGGATACGACCAAGATCTTTAGCGTCAATCGGCTGTTTAACTGGAATTAAAATATCCCAAACACCCGCACCTCCGAGTCGAGATTCAACCATGTCATAAGACTTGACAATAGGGCTTGTTGGCCGAAAGTTCTTTGTGAAGTCTGTTTCGACTTGGAGCTGAAAAAGCCCCACCCCTGCGAATGCAATGATTGCCAAAGAACAAAAGAGTATTGGTTTTGGATGTTGAGTAATCCGGTAAACAAGATGATTAAGATAGGTGTCGAGGTGTTCTTCTCCTTGCCGATCTCGATTCGTCGTGCTGTTTTGCCCCACGAGCGCAAACCAGGGGATGACAAGTCCAACGGCAACAAGCACCATTGCAGCACCAATTACTGTCATGATTCCGAAATCATGGACAGGTCCTACGTTGCTGGCGATAAGTGAACCAAAGCCGATGATATCAGTAATAATTGCACCAATAATGGGCCAGAAAAGCGTTCGAAGCGTATTCGTGAGTGCCTGTTGGGGTGCTTCGCCATCATTTAGCCTTCGTCGGAATTCAACAATGATGTGAACTGTAGTTGCGATCGCTACGACGGTGATCATCGCGGAAAGCATGGTCGATACCATGGTGATTTTTTGGCCAACTGTTGCAAGCAGGCCACGAGTTGACCATAAGGCTAGGACCACTACAGCAAGTGGTGCAAAGAGCCATCGGATGCTTCGGAACAAAACAAGTAGCACTACCGAAGCGAGTAATCCCGTTGTTATACCAAGAACATTTCCATCACGGCGAAGCATGGCAAATCCATCCCGAAGCATAACTGATTCGCCAGCGATTGTCCCGGCTGGATATTCTTGCATGATGGCTCTAATAGCATCGATTGTTTTTCCGGTACGATCTTGCTGAGCAGTTGATTGCTCTATTGTTGGTTGCTCTTTTTCAGAAAGGACACAGACAACAGCAGCAGTTTGGCGATCTGTTCCAACCGTATACCCCTCCATGAGCCGAACAAGATTCTCAGCGGTTGAATTATTTTCAGTATCGATAATGCCAGAACCGAGTGGTGTTGTTGCTAAACTCGTCGCTGCATGTACGCCAGGTAGCTCAGATAGGCGTTTCGTTAATTCCTCAAGACGGGAAAATCCAGTGAGTTGAAATAGCTCCGGCTCGTCATAGACGGCGAGCACAATAGAGCTCGCACTAAACGTTCGCCCAAGTCGATGGAATGGAGGAAGTGCCGAATCACTCCGATCAAACATGGCATCAATGGACTGAGAATATTCCAAGTGTCGAGATTGCTCAACTGAAAGGAGTCCGATTGCAATACCAAAAAGCATGAAAATGAGACGATGCCTGACGAGTTCGCAGGATAGCTTATTAGCGAAACTGGTTAATTTAGAAGGTGCGAGAGGCATTCCAATGTCGTCCTGATTGAGACTGAACCACCCAGTTTACCCGGATGGTTCACCTAGTCTTCCAAATTCCCTACAAATTTTCGACACCTTGACCGGAATTTTAGCCCGTGATTATAGTCCCGCTCCTAGTTTTGTTTCCCCTATTAGCCGAGCCCTGGTGGTGTCGGTACAGCGGGTGCGCGTGCCTCAAAACCTCATTCATAACGATCATTCCGGAGAATGTCATTTCGGTCCAGGACCACCTGGAGCGAAGAGACGTTTTCTATCGGTACGTCATCGACTTCCGGAAACTTTGTTGCCGGGTAGTGCAGCCATCGTCTGGCTTTTGGTTTTCTTAAGCACGTGTTGGAGCACAGCGCGTGCGCAGCTACCAGCCCCTCATAACTCTAGTGGTGTACTCGCCAGTTTGCCGGCACGTGGGTTGGCAGCGGCTATCGCAGAGGCTGGCCAGATCGAAGTGCCTGCTGCAAATCCTCAGGAACTCCTGAACATTACTGCTACCCAGGCATCACGCTGGACAGAGGGCTCTTACGAAGTGTGGCATCTCACGGGAGGAGTCGAGCTTTCTCAAGGTCTTACCGCAGTCGATTCTCATGAGGCTGTCATATGGATTGAACAGCAGCCTGAAGGTGAGGAAACAAGAGAGGGGGTAGAGGTCCCAACAGTTCGAACGGTTCTTGTTCGAATGGCTGGAGGGGTAGAAGTACGAAGAAGTGTTTCTTCTGCAGTTGATGGTGAACATGTTGCCACGATTCGTAGTGATCGTTGGTCTGGCCGCTTTACAATTATTCGTGATCCAAAACTTGATTTTAAAAGTGTTGTGGCCTCGGGAAGTAGGCCAGCTGTCTATGAGGCGCCTGCAAACATTACACCAGTGCCGTCATCAGAAATCGAACTTGTTTCTGGTGAGGAAGTAATCAATGAAGTTGAGCCAGCACAATTTGCAGAGTTTGGTGATGCTAATGGCGGTGTCATTGTTCCGTCAAAGCAAACGATCACAGCAGGCCGTCGGTTGCGGGCTTTTCCTCGATCAAGTATGCCACTTGCCGTTCAGTGGTTTCCAAGTCCGTCAGGGCCAGAGTGGGTCGCTGTAATTACATCAGGAATCAATCTGGTGATTGATGGAGTGGATCCGGCAGGGCCACTCGATATTTCTGCTGATCGAATGGTTATTTGGACTCGTGGCCAGGAACAGCCAGATCTTGGAGGGGATGCTGCTCAGGCTGCAGATGCACCGCTCGAACTCTATATGGAGGGCAATGTCGTTTTTCGGCAGGGCCAGCGTGTGATTGAGGCTGTCAGTATGTTTTATGACGTGCCCCGATCAAGTGGTGTCATCACAGGCGCTTCTGTTCTCACTCCAGTCGAAAGTTACGCGGGCTTAATACGTTTGCGAGCAGATGTGCTTCGGCAAGTTGACCGTAGCCGTTTTGTTGCACAAAGGAGTGGCCTGACGACAAGTCGTATGGGAACTCCAACGTGGGAGTTTCGCTCCCGAGAAATGACATTTACCGATGAGCAGGTGCCGCTCCCTGGACCATTTGGTATGCCAATGATTGACCCACTTACGGGCGAGCCAGCTATTGAGCATCGGCAACGTGTAACGAGCCGTGGAAATACTGTGACGCTTGGCGGTGTCCCAATTTTATGGTGGCCAGTACTTGCCACCAATGCAACAAAGCCGACCTTCTATATTAATGATTTAAAAATTAAGAATGATCAGATTCTTGGTACGCAGGTCTTAACAAGCTGGGACGCGTTTCAGGTTCTCGGCTGGCAAGATGCACCGTCTGGTGTCGACTGGGATTTTAATATCGATTATCTCAGCCTGAGAGGGCCAGGGGGCGGCACGTCTTTGCTTTATAATCGACCGCAGTTTCTGGGGCTTGGTACGCCCGCAAATGGAATCGCTGATGCATGGTTCGTCGTTGATCGAGGGATAGATAACCTTGGTCTTCAAAGGCGAGACTTTACATATCCAGGCTATCAGGGTGCTTTTCGAGGTCGATCGTTCTGGAGGCATCGTCAAGATCTTGTTGCAGGATGGCAAGCACGAGGAGCGGCTGGTTGGATCAGTGACTTTAATTTTCTTGAAGAGTACTACGAATCTGAGTGGGAAGAAGGGTATGAGCAACGTACATGGCTTGATTTACGTAGACCGACAGATAATCGTCAGTGGCGTCTTTTAACGAGTTTGCGGGTAGATCCATTCTTGACGCAGAGTGAGTGGTGGCCAAGACTTGATCATCATTGGATGGCACAGCCCCTCTTGCGCGATGCGCTTTCCTGGTACGAACATTCAAGTATCTCATATGTTCGTCAGGCTTTACCGGCTGCACCACAGGGTAACAATGTCCCGGGAGGGCCTAATCCAGGCCAAGGATATTCTCTGTGGACACTTCTTCCGTACGAGAACAACGTTATTGGTGAGCGGTTAGTCACGCGACAGGAAATTGATCTGCCGTTTCAGGCGGGCCCGGTCAAGCTTGTCCCTTATGCGCTGGGTGAGCTTGGACACTGGGGGCAAGATGTGGGTGATCCTTTCACAGGAGCAGCACCTAGCAGTATTGATCGTGCATATGGTCAAGTTGGAATTCGTTCAAGCTTGCCGATGTGGACTTCTGACAATTCCGTCGAGAGTAGGCTCTGGAATCTCCATGGTTTGGCCCACAAAGTAATCTTTGAAGCCGAGTTCTCGTATGCTGATGCGACGAAAGACGTTAACCAATTTCCACTCTATGACCAGTTAGATGACGATACAATTAATCAGTACAGACGAAATATTGCCTTTTTTGATTTTCAAAATACGCCACCACCAGGAGTATCACCGAACCCTTACTATGCCGTATCGCCATTTGATTTCGCAGGTTCAGGAAGAGGTCCTAATAATGGTCGATATGATCCGCGTTCATATGCAATTCGTCGTGGAATTGGTAGCTGGGTGACTGGGCCAAGTGAGGTGGTGAATGACCTGACAGCCTTCCGTGTCGGCGCTCGACAGCGTTGGCAGACAAAACGAGGGCCTTATGGCAACCGCCGGATTGTTGACTGGGTTGTTTTTGATATTGATGGTGAATTCTTTCCAACGACGAGCCAGAATTTTGGCCAGGTCCTGGGACTCTGGCAATACGATTTTCGCTGGCATGTCGGTGACCGTACAACTATTTTGTCGACTGCTGACGTCGATTTTTTCACTGGCGGTCAACAGCTTTATACCGTCGGTGCTCTGTTGAATCGGTCAGCTCGGGGAAGTGTGTATATGGGATACCAATCATTTGGTGGTCCTATCACCGCAAGTGTTCTTACTGGTTCGTATACGTATCGAATGAGCCCAAAGTGGGCAAGTTCCTTTGGGTCGTCTGTTGACCTTACAGGCGCTAATATTGGTCAGCGGTTTCAACTTGTCCGGATAGGTGAATCGTTCTTGATGAGTTTTGGATTTAATGTTGACTATAGCCGTAATAATGTTGGCGTGACGTTTGCCATTGAGCCAAGATTTTTGTCTGGCACTCAGTTTGCCGGTGGTGCGGGACTCTCTGATTCGGCCGCTGGAACATCTGCATTCGGCGGCTCGCCAAATGGGGCACCAATTGCTGGAGCTTACGGGCTCGAGTGATTCTGTTGTTC
>MDTC01100447.1_pt1 | contig 18523 bp, 17 predicted proteins | sample 811181 | NCBI WGS metagenome assembly MDTC01 (sample SAMN05326644, study PRJNA326480) | marine metagenome | isolation source: seawater | place: Pacific Ocean: North | collected 2011
CTCGTGCCATTTGTTATTTAAATATAAATACTTTGCATTTTAGGACCGTACAATCTGAAATTGGAATACAAGTATGAAGTACTCAAATATATTTAAAGCTTTTATCTTAGCTTATCTTCTGATTTTTATTAGTGGATGCAAGGATGATCCCAAAAGGCATCTTGAGCTTGGAGAATGGTATGCAAAAAAAGGCTTGGTTGAAGAAGCTATTTTAGAGTTTAAAGAAGTGACTCGTCTTTATCCAGTTACTATGAATAATCTTGACAGGGAAGACTTTCAGTCTTTAAGCAAAGCTCATTATAATCTTTCTCTGATGTATACAAAAAAAGGGTGGTGGGACTATGCGCTTGAAGAGGCAGAGCTATGTTTCAAACTTCAACCGACTAAAAAGCATTTCGAGTTATTAGATTTGATCAAACAAAGGTCAAAATTAGAAAACTCTGAATCATAAATTAAATCGTTCCCGAGCGGTGTTCTCCACCATCACAGTAAATAATTGAACAATTGATAAAGTCAGCTTCGGACTTAAGAAGCATTGAAATGGTACCTGCCACATCTTCTGGTGTAGTAGTTCTGCGCATTGGGTTTCTTTTTTTAGTATTCTCAACCCAATCCTCCCAACGATCATTGATTTTTGTAAGCGCTCTAGTGGGCGTAACGCCCGCTTGAACTGAGTTTGCTGTAATACCAAACTGACCAAGCTCCCAGCCTATCTGCCTTATTACAGCTTCCATAGCAACTTTTGCAACACTAACAGGACCATACCCTTCCATAGCTAAATAATTTCCTTCACTAGTTAGTCCAATGATTCGAGAGCCATTACCAAGTAGTTCTTCATTTAATAAGTTTTGTGTCCAGTATAAAAGCGAGTTACCCATAACATGAACCGTCATATCCATTTGTCGCTGGGTAACTGGTTTATCTCCAAAAAAATTTGTTGTTGTTCCAAATGCAATAGAATGAAGAAGGAGTTTCAATTTTGATCCTGCGGTTATTTCCTTAATTTTAGGTATATAGGATTGCATTGCATCTTCGGATGCGGCATTTGTGTTAAAATAATGGCAACGTCCTCCTGATATTTCATTTACTTCGCTAATAGTTTCTTCAGCAATTTTTTTCGCTTCCCCTCTATCAAAGTGAAAGGCTATAACCCCATAACCATCTTTAGCTAGTCGTTTAGCTGTAGCAGCTCCATGACCAGTAGACCCCCCTAATAATAAAACCCATTCTGACATATTATCTCCTTTGTTGAGTTCAAATTTAATGAAAAATGTGGTGAAAAAAACGACATAGAAAACAACTCTTATTTATTATTTTTTAAGTAAATTCATATTAAGAATTGGATAAAATAATGAACAAAAAAAAGCGCTTCTCAAAACAAGATTTATTAAGTAGTGGATTAGGCAAGCTTTTCGAAAGCCTCGACGGAAAACTTCCTAAACCTCCTATGTTAATGATGGATAAAATAATTCATATATCCGATGAGGGTGGAGCATATGGAAAAGGTGAAATCAAAGCTGAGCTTGGTATAGATAAATCACTATGGTTCTTTGATTGTCACTTTAAAAATGACCCTGTTATGCCTGGCTGCTTAGGTCTAGATGGATTTTGGCAACTGCTAGGCTTTTTTCTTACTTGGGCTGGAGGAAAAGGCAAAGGAAGAGCTCTTGGAGTAAAAGATTTAAAGTTTAAAGGTCAAGTCCGTCCATATCATGAAAAGATTACATATCGGATCGATATTAAAAAATTTATTACTAAACCAACCCATATGGTTTGGGGAGATGCTGTCTTAGAAGTCAAAAATAAGGCTATTTATTTTGCTAAGGATTTGCAGGTTGGACTTTTTGAAAGTCTTACTTGGGACCACGGAAAAGATCCTGCAGTAGACCCTTTTTAATCTATACACAAACTATATAAAATTATGTCATTAACTTGCGGAATAATTGGGTTACCCAATGTTGGTAAATCAACCATCTTTAATGCGCTAACTTCATCTTCTATTCCTGCAGAAAATTATCCTTTTTGTACTATAGAACCACACATGGGGATTGTACCGCTTCCTGATTCTAGACTAGATGTTTTAGAAAAAATCTATACACCAGAAAAAGTAACTCCAGCAAATGTTGAGTTCACTGATATTGCTGGATTAGTGAAAGGCGCAAGCAAAGGGGAAGGATTAGGCAATCAGTTTCTTGGACAAATTAGACAAGTTGATGCTATAATTCATGTTGTTCGCTGTTTTGAGGATGAAAATATTTCTCATGTTGAAGAGAGCATTGATCCAATAAGAGATATTGAGCTAATTGAAACTGAGTTATTACTTGCAGATCTTTCTACAATAGAGAAAACCATAATGCGGTTGGAGAAACTATCAAAGACCGATAAAAAAATAAGTGTAGATTTTGAACTGGTAAAAAAATTAAAGATATTTTGCGATGATGGTAATCCGGCGAGGAACTTTTCCTGCAATAGCTCTGAATTAAATTTTATAAAATCTATGTTTCTTTTAACAGCTAAACCAATAATGTATATAGCCAATATAAATGAGGAGGAGCTAATATCTGATTCTCCTGGAAAGTTTTCTGATTTATTGTTTTCAAAATTTGATGAATTAGGTTCTGAGGTTATCAAGTTATGTGGAAAGGTAGAGCAAGAGATATCTACTCTTGACAAAAATGAGCAAGTAGATTTTTTAAATGAATATAATCTTAATGAACCCGGGCTTAATGTTTTAATCAGGAAAGCATTTGGTCTTTTAAATCTAGAAACATATTTCACAGGAGGAAAAACTGAAGTAAGAGCCTGGACAATTAAAAAAGGTTCTAGCGCTCCAAAAGCTGCTTCTGAGATTCATACAGATTTTGAGAAAGGGTTTATAAAAGCGGAAATAATTAAATACGAAGACCTAAAAAAGGTTGGTTCAGAAAAACTTGCTAAAGATTCCGGTCTTTCACGGCTTGAAGGTAAAGAATATACAGTGCAAGATGGTGATTGTATATTTTTTCATTTTAATGTGTAGGTTGAAGTTATAATGTGGTTTTTCATGATAATGTGCTATGTGCTTGTTACAATTTCAGGATTAGGTTTATTTCAAATTGGTCTTAACCATTACTTTGATTTTTTTATAACTAATCGCATATCGTTTGATTTAATTGTTAGTATTATTTTCATTGCCGCGCAAACTCTTGTAATGTTTTTCTTTGTAGGAACAGGTGTAAATGTTAGAGAATATCTTGAAGCCCATCCTGAGCTAGGTGACAAACTCTATAAAAAAATGTTTGCGATAAAAAGACGTTTATATCCACCAACTATGATGGTCACTATGTTATTTATGGCAATGGTAATTGTGGACGGTGTTTACTATTTCGGAAAAATATCAGAATGGTGGTTTCATATACTATACTTGTTAACTCTATATTACTTTTATAAAGCTACGAAAGAGCAGCATATTAGTTTTATAGGAAGCACTGAAATTGTTTTAGAAATGACTGAAAAAGAAAGAGAATCTGTGAGCTAAATCTTTAGTTGGTCATTTTCCAAAAAGCTATACCACCAGCTTGTTTTCCTGTCTCAGCAATGGCAACAGGCTTTAAATTTTCTAAGTCAAAAATTTCAACTGCGCCTGGCTCTTTGCCAACCCCCTCAACAGTGACAAAAGCATACTTACTATCTGGTGAGATAGAAACACCATGCGTAACTTTACGGGTATTTTTAAACCTAGCAACTTCTTTTCCTTTTTTCAAATCCCATACACCTGTTTTGGCAGCGCTTTTGTACGTTACAACAAGAAATCTTCCATCTCTACTTACCTCACAATTGTAAGGGCCTTTATCTGTTTTGAAAGTTCTATTTACTTTCCATTTCTTGACATCAACCTCTACAACATTATCGGTACCATTATTAACAACATACAATAGGTCATCATTAGGGTGCGGATAAACCCATGTAGGTTTTTCGGCTGGCATTTTATGATTCATGGCCATTTTAGACATCTTTTTAGAATTATGCATCGAATGCATAGAGTGGGATGAATGCTTTCCTTTTTTAGCCTTCATTTTCATAGGGGGTGAAGTTTCAAGCGTTCTGGTGATTTCCATTGACATGGCATCAATTTCGTATAACATGCCTGACATCATAGCAACAGAATAATGCTTTAGGCCATTATTAAGCATTCGAGAACCATGAGGCATAATTCCGGTTTCCACTCTTTCAACCTCAACCATTTCATCAGGATCAACAATTGATACTGTACTTGCTTTTGAGTGCCCTCCGTGAAGGTTAAAATTAACAACATAAAGTAATCCAGTTGCTTTTGAGATTTCCATTGTTGCGGGGAACATCCCTAGCTCAACACGCTCTACAAACTTATCCGTACCTGTTTCATACTTATACAAGTGTCCATAGGGCATTCCATGTGCCATTGATAAATACCAATGTTCTCCATCTGGTGAAACAGTAATACCATGAGGTCCTTCTATTTCTAAAGGCCAAACACCGACCGGAATTGTTTTTTCAACCACAGCTCTTTTACCATCAAATTTTATAAGAGCAACTTCATCTTCAGATTCAGCGCAAACATAAACATAGTAATCATTTGCTAACATAGCATTAGAAAAACTAATTAAGGCAAAAACAAAAAAGATTTTTTTAATTATCGCATGCATTAGTTTGTCCCCATTTGCTCATCGTCCACCAGCTTAACCGCCCAAAGCCCGTTGTAATGATCTGCAAAATAAATTAATCCCTTGTAAGGAATAACACCCCAAACATTGGTTTCATTTGGAATTTTACCATTAGGATCTCTTCCTTCAAAAAATGCAATCTCACGTCCTTGAGCATATAAATCCCCAAGAAGTTCTCCAGAAATATCAAGCACTCTTATGCCTCCATAATAATAGCCAGCATATAATATATCACCTTCAACCCAATGGTTATGTGAACCAACTTCTGGTACCTGGTAAATTGCAGTTTCTACAGGATTATCAATATCTGTAAAATCTACAAAATGAAAGCCACCTTGATATATCCTTTCTGCAGAACCCGGAATACTTTTAGCCCACTCATCACCATTAATCATATAGAACTTATCGGATGACTGGCTAACAAAAGGAAACGTTGCATGATTATGTCCATTTGGATCTGATTTACTAGCAAGCTTAATTGGATTTCCTGGACTACCTTTACCAGCAAGAGCTATAAATGGATTATAGTTCTTTTTATCGCGAGATTGTTCACTTTGTGGAACCCCTCCAACATCTACAATATGAACACCATCTGCCCAATTTGAAGAGTAAGCAATACCATTTTCTACCCAAACATCATGTATACTATGACCTGGGGTATCTAATTCATAGGAGCTAACTTTAAATGGATTAGCTGGATCGCTAATATTAATAATATCATATCTAGTTCCAGCGCTTAAAGCATATACATGGTCTTGATAAATAAATACATTATGTACTCCACCTGTTAAATCATCATCATACATTTTAGTAATTTTTACATTATAAGGGTCGGTTACATCTAGAATAACTAATCCGTTTTTACGGTTTGAGGCTCCTTCGCGCGATATAATTCCAACTCTACCATTTTCACTTATTTTTACATCATTAACGGTACGTGCATCTACTTTTATTGTATCAATTATTATCATTTTAGATGGGTCAGAAATATCCCAAAAATAAGCTTCTCCATCTGCACTATGGGTTCCTGTAACTGCAAAGTCTTTTCCTTTGTGTTTGCCTACACCAGGCCATACCCATAGGTCTGACGTATGGTGATCAGTGACAGTGCCATGCCCAACTACCTCTAATCTTTTTTTAACATTTCTTGGAACAACTTTTACTTTTGCAATAGCTGAAAATCCACTCGATTGAGCTGTGATTGTATAAATACCTGGTGTTTCAGCAACAAACTTACCAGAATTTGTTATAGTTCCTGATGCGGGTAGGCCTACTGATTCTGATGATTTGTTATTGATGAAAACATCAGAATAAACAGCAGTTCCAGCATATGAAAATGAAATTGGGACACCCTTTACAGTTTGACCTCGTGAGTTTAAAGGCCTAGCATCAAGCACAATGACATCTCCAGTTCTTATTTCATTTTTAGGGCCAGTTAAAGATAAAGATTTTACAGGATTTTTTTCTGATTTGACCCTTATTGTCTCATTAATATTTTCAGCGGTAGCTGTAACAGAAAATCTGCCTGTTCGCTTTACTGTTAAATTACCAAAACGATCAAATTCTGCAATCTTATCATTATTTGTTGAGAAGTTAACTTCTATCTCATCTCTTAATAAGTTTGCTTTATCAAAGACTTGCGCTGAATAATTAACGCTGGTTCCAGTATAAACCTTGTTATCTGGTTTAACAAAAACAATCCGATCTAAAGGCGGGCTAGGAACATTAATTTCAAGCTGCCCTGAAACGAAACCGCCCTTTACTCCACGAGCATAAGCTCTGATTGATAATTTTCCTGATTTAAATGCTTGAACTGTTATTTCTGATACTCCTGTGGAATCACTCATTCTTGGTTCAACTGCAAGAGCTCTTCTTTGACCCCTTACCATAAATTGATTTTTTACCTGTTTTCCTTTTTTATCAACCAATCTAACTGTCATCTTTTTTGATTCACCAACATTTAGTGAAATTGAATCTGGCTCAAAAACAAACTTAAGATTTTTATTTTTAGACATTGGTGGTTGTGCAAATAAAATTGTGAATGATAATAGTGAAATTGAAATAATTTTTTTCATAACTAAACTCCGTTAATGTTTTTTATTAATCAGTGGAATTACTTGATTCTTTCTCAAGCTGCACACAATAAAGCCCTGAATTCATATCTGAAAAGAATATATAATCCTTGTAAGGTTGAGCACCCCATACCATTGGCGCATTTGGAATTCTTCCATTTTCATGATACGATAGATAATGAGCAATTTCTCTACCCTGTTTATAAATATCACCAAGAAGATCTCCAGAAATATCAACTACCCTAAGACCTCCTTGATAATTTCCAGCAAGCAACATGTCTCCATAAATCCAAAGATTATGTGAGCCTGCTTCAGGCACTTCATATATTGCATCTTCCGTTGGATTATCAGGATCAGTAAAATTTAGAAAGTGGTATGCTCCTCGGGGATTTGATGGTTGATTTTTTGTTGCCATAACGCCCCATGGGAAATTTTCATCACCACCAACAATATAGAATTTACCAGTAGATTCACTCAAATAGGGGAATGCTGCATGATTTCTTCCAGTTGGGTCTTTCATTTCTGCTAGTGTTTGAGGATTTGAAGGGCTACCTTGCCCTGCTTTAGCTAATAAAGGATTGAATTGCGATTTTGAACGATCAGACTCTTTATGTTTCTTTGCTCCAATATCAACAGCAACCACACCATCTGCCCAGTTGGATGAATAGGCAATACCATCTTCAATCCAAACATCATGGATAGTGTGTCCTGGGCTATCCAGTTCATAAACTCCAACTCTAAAGGGTTTTTTAGGATTATCTATATTAATAATATCATACTTGCGACCATTATTGACTGCATATATGTGGTTCTCATAGATAAATGCATTATGAACACCGCCGGTCATATCATCATTATAAGCTGCACTAATGGTTACGTTGTATGGATCTGAAACATCTAAAATGACAAAGCCATTCTTACGGTCCGATGCACCTTCTCGCGTCATCACACCAACTCGCCCATCTTCAGATATCTTAACGTCATTTACGGTTCTCGCATCCACCGTTACCGTATCAATGATTTTCATATTGGCAGGATCAGTGACATCCCAAAAATAGGCTTCACCGTTAGAACCCCATGTGCCCGTTACAGCAAAGTCTTTGCCTTTATGCTTGCCAATACCTGGCCAAATCCATAGGTCTGATGTTAAAACATCAGTAATCAAGCCATGTCCAACTAATTTAATTTTTTTACTTACATCTCTAGGCACAACTTTGATTGTTTTCTGTGCTGAATAACCCCCAGCAGAAGCCGACACAGTATACATGCCAGCAGTCTCAGCTACAAACCGACCATCATTTGTAATCTGAGCTGAAGCAGGTAATCCAAATTCACCATATTCAGATTTACCTGCATAAGAGAAATATACAGGAACATCACTCAATCTCTTTCCTCCGCTGCTAGTAGCTTGTGCATCAACTTTTAAAACATCTCCTGTTCGGATTTCATCTACACCATTGGTCTTAAGGTCTACACCTCTTGCGGGATTTTTGGAAACCTTAATCTTAAGTTTTTGAGTAACACCTTCCGCGCTTGCAGATATTGTTACATTTCCTGATTTATGAGTAGTAAGGTTATTAAGATCATCAAAACTAGCAATTCTTTCATCACTTGATTTATAAGCAACTAATACACTAGATGTTCTATCAAGCCCTGCTTTATCCATAACTGTTGCAGAAAAATCAGTAATTGTATTTGAATATAATTTTTTTGGTGATTGATTGAAGGTCACACTTTCAATAGGAGGATAAGGTACATTAACAATTAAACTGCCTCGTACTCTATCATCTCTTTTTACTGTAACTGTTTGTGTGTTTAGTATAAGCCTTCCTGGAGTGTGCACCTTTACAGATACTTTTACTTTTCCACCTGATTCGCTGATTCTAGGTGAAACAGAAAGAGCTCCTCTTTGACCACTTACGTAAAATGGGTTATCAAATAATTTATTTTTTTTATCTAGTAAACGAATTTCAACATCTTTCGTCTCGCCAACATTGATCTCGATTGAATCAGTCCCAAAATCAAAGCGTAATTCATTCTGAGAAAAAAGACCAGACATAAAGATTAAAACAAATAAAGCAAACCGCATTTTTACCTCCTATATAGTATATATAATTATTTAATGTATTTTGATTTTTATTTATAGAATATACATAATAAAAAAATCTACGTCTATTTTTAATTTTCTGACCAATTAGGGGAATTACAATTGCATAACTGTCGTATTTTACTTACAAGGTATATAATTTCTTTATGCGATAACTTTAAACCCCAGCTAGGCATATAATGGTGCTTCTTCATAGTTTTTCCTCCATTGTAAAGTGTTTCATATAATGTATCATCAGATCTTTGCGACATTGTTTCAAAATCAGATAAGTTACCTGGTAAAACCGGTAAATATTTTGCATTATAGCCATCTCCAGAACCATTTAATCCATGACAAACAGCACAATTAGCAACATACAAATCATCTACTTTATATGGCTGATGTTCGATTAAACTTAAATAAGCAGGAAGTTTATTATTGTTCTCACCAACTTGCATCTTTAAAAAAGACTGTAGTAATTGTGTTGTATTTTTTTTAAGTATTTGTTTGGGCATAATACTTTTAGGCATAACCATATGTGGGCGCTCAATAGCCATTTTAATATATCCATCAGTTAATCGAGTGCCAGCATTAGTTAAATCTGGTCCCACTTTTCCACCTTTTTCATTTAGCTGATGACAACCCAAACATGAAAGCTGATTATCAAGCAGGCTCTGTGCTTTGTTAGATTGAAAATCAGATATTTTCTCAATCACTGTTTTTTGAGGAAAAGATCCAAGCCATTGCATAATACTTTTAACCTCATTTGAATCTAAGCTGTAATTTGGCATTCTACTTCCTGTCCCAGCAAAATACCCATTTGGTCGAACAGGTTTCGGTTTCTTAAGATAAGATAATAACCATTCTTCTTTGGTTCGCATTCTCTGGCCCGATAAATCAGGGGCATTATGGTCGTCGAACCAGCTAGACTCACTTTCCATTGTATGACATGAAATACAATTTTGAGATAAAAAAATCTTTCTTCCATTTTCGATATTTATATTCGAAAACTTTTTCTGTGCTATTTTTAGCTTTTTATCCAATTGTTTTAATTTATTATTTCCCTTTCTATATATATAATGTGTCATGGACCCAACAGCAATTTTAGATTTTTCATTACTATCATCAAAAAACATTGGCATTGGTGTTCCAGCAGCTATATGCCTTTGTGGATAAAATATAGTTTCATATATCCATTCTTTTTTTAATCTAAACCCTGTTGAATTGAGGTTGATTGACCTATCAAGACCTTTTTCATTTAAAAGATGACATGAAGTACATTGGTAGTTTTCGCTGATAAGATTAAAAGCATCAATATTATTGTTCCCTTTATTATAATGCGCTGAGATTGGTAAGTTTTTTTTAGTTTCTAAGTAAAGTGTTAACGCAAATGCCTCTTTATCTGACAAGTTAAAGTTCGGCATTCTTGATAGGCCAATATTTTTACGAATACTGTGTGGTTCTTTTAAATAATCGTATATAAATGATGAATTATATTTTAACCCTGCATTAGATAAATCAGGTGCTCTTAAAGGAATAAGGGTAGATTTAGCTGCACCTAGATGACAATTCCCACAACCTAATTCATTAATCAAATCTTCAGCATCTATTTTCGACTGTGCAAATACAGTCGATAAAAAAACTAAAAAAAAGATTTTATTGAAATTTAGTTTACCAGCCAAATTTTAAATTAATTGTTGGTAGAAGATGTGCTTGTCCTCCAAATGGATACTCCCCGACTACCAGCTTGTATCCAAATGATAAATTCAATCTGCTACTTTTTTGCCAAACCAATAAGGATTGTTGTTCAAAAGCATAACGACCTTCGCTTCCAGGCATAATATACATATCATAATCTATTAAATAATAGATTCGCTCATAAAGCTGACGTAAATATTCAGCCCCAGATATTATAACATAATCATTATAATAAGTAGAAAGTCTAGGATAAATAATTGGTAAATCTATTGTAGCATCATTTGATAAATCTTTTCCATTTAGCGCAACACCTAATCCAGCACTCAGAGATAATTGTCCAGATTTAACATTGCCCTTTGTTCCAATCATTTCAGTATAAAATGATAACATTTGAGGAATAGTAAATTGGGTTGATATCAAAGAAAACATGTTTGGATCTCCCATTTCACCTCCCAATGGACTTTGAATCCATTTTAAACCAGGGGTAGGATATTCTATTCTAAATTTTCTAGCCATTTTCCAAGAGTTAAAAATTGGCATTTCTTGCTTTAAAGATACACTTGGCATCAAAAGGAACTTATTTATACTAAGCTCAGATCCATTTTTCATCCCCATTTTAAATGGCGTAAATATCCCTACTTCTTTTCTATTTTTTTCTAATAAATATGCAGATTTACTGCTCCATTGAGCTGAGATAAATGAAAAGAAAAATAAAAAATAAGCTACTCTCATTCTACCTCCCAATTGGCAGTGACGGGCATATGATCAGATAGTGTAGTTGCATCTTGATGTGTTTTACCATTTGACCAGGAGGTATTTGTCCATAAATAATCTAATTTTCTATCGAGCAAAGGTTTATGCCCAGGGCTATGAGTAAAATACTCAGGTTCGTTCATGCCATATTGCTCTAAAGTTATAGCGGGCTCATAAGCTCCATACAGATCATTAAGCCAATTAATTTCTGGTGTAAAATATGAACCCTCTCTGTGTTCTTCCTCTTTACCTGAATGATAGGTTCCAAGTTCACATTGATCATCTAAGCAATAATCTGTTTTCGTTGCATTTGGCGGCAACGCATTTAAATCTCCTCCAGCAACAAAATTCGATCCACTATCAACAATATCATCTAGAATATTCTTAAAACCGGATATATGTTTTTGTTTAGTATCATCAGTTGCAAATGCGGTTAAATGCGCATTTACAGCATAAAAAGGTGTTCCTGGCATATCAACTTTAGCCGTTACTACATTTCTTCTAAGATAAAAGAGCTGAGTAAGACCATCCTGATCTCCTCGTAATGGCAACTGGTATCTTTTTGGGTCTTCTAGTTTCCATTTAGATAAAATTAAATTGCCAGCATCAACTCGACCAATCCCATCTGCTAAAATGATTTGTGATTTCCATTTTGAAGCATAAGCTCCATAATTCATATTCGTGTTGTTTAATAGCCACTGTACTTGATCAACATATGATGACCGCTTAGACTGAACATCAACTTCTTGCATTAGGACGATGTCTACATTTGTATCATTGATTTTTTTTGCTATACCCTCAAGACCAGAAATTATTTCGCTTTTACTTATAATCACTCTATCCCCACATGCGTCCAATGCAAAATCAAGGCGCGCCACTCCAAATCTAATATTCCACGTCATTACGTTTATTGATTTTTTTGCAGGATATTCTATGAGCATGTTTGACTGATACATCACTGCATCTTCTACATCATCAAAGGTTGTCACTAATGGATCACACCCTGATAAAAAGAGTGAAATAAAAAATGAGTAAATACAATATTTGATTTTCATAATTATATTCTCTTTAATATTACAATTTACAACGCTCAATACCAGTAGCAAATAAAACTACAGATTCGTTTGGAGCAATCCATCCAATATCTCTTAAAACATTATATGCGCCCCAAACCACTCCTCCTTCAGGGCCAGAATTCATCAAAGTAATCTCATTAAAATCTCTTGTTAAGCCTAAAAGTTTTTTTTCAGGGACATCTAACGCTATTCCATTGCTTTGATATAAAATATCTAAAATCCAATGACCTCCAATTGGCCCCGGTACATTTAATCCTAAAGCAATGGTATTGCTATCTTTCCAAAAATCTGTCGAATTGCTGAGGTTTTGAAACCCTCTAACAACAGGTGCACAGCCACTAGATTGCGCTGCAACCATTCTTGGCAAAGAACCCTTAACAATACCCATGGATTTTAATTCCTTAAATGCCTTCCACATACCTATGAGACCTGTGCCTCCACCAGTTTCATATACTACAACTTTAGGGAATCTCCATCCAAGCTGCTCAGCAATTTCATAACCCAAAGTCTTTTTTCCTTCAACTCGAAAAGGCTCCTTAAGTGTTGAAATATCAAACCAGTTATCTTCCTTCAGATGCAACATTTCTTTTGCAGCATCTGCAATTGTATTCCCTTTTAATGTAATGTGATTGGTAAAGCGTTTTGTTTCTTTTACATATTCATCTGGTATAGTTTCAGGTAAAAATACATGGCAATCAATTTTTGCTTCTTTACAATATGCTGCTGCTGAAATTCCTGCATTTCCTGCTGATGGAAGACAAATACTTTCTACATTTTGTTCTTTTGCCATTGTAATAGCTAAAGACATGCCTCTATCCTTAAATGACCCTGTTGGGTTTAGAACTTCATTTTTTACAAATACCGTTTCGGATATTGGGACAAGAGGAGTAAAGCCTTCGCCAAGCGTTATTCTTTGTTTAGATTTTGGCAAAACATATTCATATCTCCACAATGACTCTTCAGTCATATTGACTTTAAAATATGAGGTATTCTGCTCCCAATTATACCTAACAGATAATGGCTTACCGCACCTACACAGCCAAACAGGTTTTTCTACTTGATTAAATTTTGACTTACATGATGAACAAACATAATACATAAAATTACTTTTTGTTTATTTATAGACCATTAAGGTTTGTTGGTTGAAAGTTACCTGCTTATCTTTAGAAAACAAAACACGAGAAGATAGAGAACATTATGAAAAATATTATCTTAATAATAAATATAATTTTCCTTTTGAATCCTTATTTAAAAGCTGATGAATTAAAAAATCGTATACTAAGTATGAAAGATCGCTCTGAGATAAGAGATAAATTTCTTGAAGACCGTATTAAGTCTGTACTCCCTACAATAATGGAAAGAACAGAAATTGATATGTGGGTAATTAGTGCTAGAGAATACAATGAAGATCCGGTTTTACGCACCATGCTTCCTGCTAATTGGCTAAATGCACGAAGAAGAACTATCTTAGTTATTTATAATCCAGGTAATAATTTACCATTGGAAACTTTTGCTATCGCAAGATATGATGTGGGCACAATTTTTAAAAAGGCTTGGGATCCAGAAGAAAATCCTGATCAATACGATGCACTTGCAAACTTAATTAATGAAAAAAATCCAACAAAAATTGGATTAAACCAAAGCGAATATTTTGCTCAAGCTGATGGATTGACATCTACTGAATTTAAATTATTGAAAAAATCACTGTCTCGTAAAATAATTAAAAAAGTGGTAAGTGCAGAGCGATTAGCTATTGGTTGGCTAGAAACTCGCAGTGAACTTGAAATGGATTATTACTCTGAAATTTGTAAAATAGCGCATGATATTATAAAAGAAGGTTTTTCATCAAATGTTGTTAAGCCAGGTATAACAACCACTGATGATATTGTCTGGTGGTATCGCGAACGTATCAGAGATTTAAAATTAAATACATGGTTTCACCCAACAGTTGATTTACAGCGTTCAGATAATGCTCAATTTGACTTTTTAAGTTCATTTTCAAAGTCAAAAGAAAATAACGTGATTTATCCTGGTGACTTGCTTCATGTTGATTTTGGAATAACCTATCTGGGTTTAAATACTGATACCCAACAACTAGCATATGTTTTACGTAAAAATGAATTTGATGCACCAATTGAACTCAAAGATGCATTTAAGGTTGGAAATAATTTACAAGATATTTTAACAAATGAATTTATTACAGGTAGATCTGGTAATGAAATTCTTAAACTAGCACTAACTAAAGCAAAAGCAGTTGGTATTAATCCCCATATTTATACACATCCAATAGGATACTATGGGCACGGATCTGGCCCAACCATTGGTATGTGGGATAAGCAAGAAGGAGTACCGGTAAATGGTGACTATCCACTCTTTCCAAATACAGCATTTTCAATTGAATTAAATGCTAAAGTTTTTGTTAAATCTTGGAAAAAAGAAATTGCCATAATGCTAGAAGAAGATGCTTTTTTTGATGGAAAAGAAACTAGGTATATAGATCCGAGACAGACTGAGCTAATTTTAATTAAATAGTGGTAAACTCACCGATATCGGTATTCTTTACAACTTGATCATGATTAAAATATTTTCCATTCATAGCAATGTAAACACCATTGTTCAAACTCTGAACAAAACCAATAGCAGCTCCTAGATTAAACAAACCATCAGAACTCCCAAATTTATAAGGAATCATAGCACCTGTCAGTACTATGGTTTTATTCAAATTATTAGTAGCTATAGATTTAGCTGTTTTAATCATAGTATCAGTTCCATGTGTAATAATTATTTTATCTTCATTAGCCTCTAAACAATTCTCAAATATTAACTGCCTATCATTATCAGTCATTTCTAAACTATCTTTCATCATAAGTGTAGATATATTCACATCAATCTTAGATCTCCCCAAATCTAACATTTCCCTTATATGTGTAGTTTTAAAAAAAAGATTTCCAGTAAGTTCATCATATTCTTTATCAAAAGTTCCACCAGTAACAAAAATTCTAATATTCATATTTATTCCAGTAAATAAGATGCATGTTGTTTCATAAATTTTTTAGCAGTTTTATCAGTACAATTAAGTTTATAAGCAAGCTTCTTGATATTTATCTTATTAACATTTTTAAACATGCAGTCTGAAACAAATCCATCTATCATTCCATTCTCAATTAAAGAAATAATTTTAGATTCTACAGGGCTTGAATACCATTTTTGATGATCTGGATTTGCCCGAAGACTATATGAAGCATTAATCTTTTTAGGATTTGATAATTTAGTATAATTAACAGGTTTTTCAGAAGATTTTAATCCTCTTAGGCCATCTGATAATGACTTAATTTCTTCAACATCAAGTCCCGCTGACATAAACCAATCCTCATACTCAATGATAGGATTGTATAAAGTGTTATCAACTAGCAAATTCTTACCGCCACTTATTTTCATAAGGTATACATAAATCATTTTATTAAAACGATCAACAAATTCATTATTATCTAATTTTAATGCACATTTATAAATATATTCATTATTGATAAGTCGTATAGTTTGCTTAGTATCTTGATAGTGGTTTTCATCAGGAGTTGATAATATTGATTGACTAAGCTTTACCTTAACACCCCATTCAGCAATTGGGTCAATATAATCATATATTGCACCTGTCTTATTAAATTCATCATCACATAATCTATTATAATAATCAATTCTACCATTAATATATGCTATAGATTCTAATCTTAATTTTTCATTATCAAATTTAATATTTCTATAAAATACTTCATCTTGTATTGGGTCATAAAATTCCACCTTATTAGATAAATAATAGCCAAATGCAGAGTCTATTGGAAGTAGGTGTCTTATCAATCTTCTGGGGCTTCTAGAATTCTCATTTTCTTTATATCCAACTAATGATTTTATGGTATTATATATTTCAGAATCATTCATATCTATATCGGATTATCGGATTTATAAATAAATTATCGACGTGTAAATACTGGATAATCATCTAATTAATATAATAATAAATATAATTAGTTCAAATATATTGCACACAAAAAATTCATCACCATAATATAATAATTTCAATTATTTCAATAAAATAGACTGAATTATTGATCCTTATCTATGAATTTCTGGCTAACTAATTTTTATAATTAAATATTTGTTCATGCTAATTATTTTAATCAATTTTTATTATTATTAGTTATTTATAATCATTTAATTATTTGTTTTATTTTATATATTTTTTTCAAATTTTCGTAAAAATGCTATTTTACATTATTATGGCATCTATTTTTTTTCTTCTGCTAAATATTTTTTATTTTTTTTTGAAATTTTTGATTATCATGACATACTATTTTAAATAATAATTATATAATTTGATTAGTATCCTTATTGAGTTTATATAATATAATTTTTTTTTTATTCTATTTATTGTTTCATTTTTTATATTATTTTTACAATGTTATGTATAATAAAATATATTATATCTATTTAATTTAATGTCGTATTACCGACTATAATTATTTAATTGTATATATATTTATTTTATTGAGCATTTACTTTTTTTGTATATTTTTATTTATTATTATTTTACTAAAATATTAAATGATTTCTATATTTCCTTATATGTAATTTATTTCGTGATTAATTACGTTCATAGATTATCAGATCCACGTGATCCAGCTTATCCATTTTCAGATACATTCATATGTTCTAAATGCAATGAACGTCTTTCCCTTGATGCAACTACCTGTGATATATGCAATTTATATATTTATGGTGAGGTTGATACATCGCCTAATAACCCTTCCACATACCCTGAACCATTACCATTCAATAAATCATTTATAGTTAGTAAATCTAACACAACTATGCAGGATAATATTTCCAAGCCAGAAATTGAAGTTAATCCTGAAATTGATAATTTTGTTAAATCTATATTTAATCAATCCTTTGCTATATTATTGTTGATTACTATTTCACTTCTGGCTTTTTTGTATTTTGATTACACTACTATTGTCACAGGTTTTAATCAGCAACTAATAGGCAATTGATTTTGGTTAAGTTTATAATTCGTTCTGTATTGTTTGTATCAATTTTTTTAACTATGCTATTTGTTTCTTCTGAATTAAGCAAGATTACACGAGATTATGCTCGAATCAAGAATGCTGCTACACTTTCAAAATCTATACAATATTATAAAATGGCATATGGTGTTTTTCCTGAATCTGGTAATAATCTAGATGTGCCTGCAATGCTATATAATGAACAAATACTATTTAATATCATGAAAGACCCATTAACTATAAGCTCAACTATTAAAATTGATGATATTATTAATGATATAAATTATTCTTATGCTAGTATATCGCGTTCATTTAAAAAAGATTCCTTAAAAATTACTTTTGATCGATTTAAGATAGGTATTTTAGATTATTTTAATCTTACTTATAATAATGATATATCATTAGCTGACAGCTCGTATAATAATCTTTTAATTACACAAAATGATAGTTTGCTATTAGAAGTGGTCAGCCAGTCAAACTATCCCATAGATTGCGTCATTGTTTATAAATCTAATAATACTTCAAATTCTTATGAAATAAGTGTATGTCTGGAAAGTGAATTTTTTAAAAATAAGAAAAAGTGGGATGGGGGAAATGATGATCTTAGATATGAAATTGGAAGTGATTTAAGATTAAATACGGAAATTTTGGTACAAGAAAATGGTAAAATAACTTCCTCAGAAAATTCCTCTATTTTTAAGTAAATTCCGTAATGTCTACGAAAAAGACCCAAATCATTACATTGGTTTGCAATAAGGGCGGTGTTGGAAGATCCACCACTGCTATTAATATTGCCTGGAGCTTGGCTAGCTCTAAGTGCAATGTTCTTGTTTGCGATCTGGATGCTCAGGCAAATACATCTTCAAGTCTTGCTAAAAACTATCAACAAGATGTAGTTGAAGACGGAAGACATGTTACAAGCCTACTTAAATCAACGGGTGATAGCGCAATAGACTATATAGTTGATACTAGAAATCCCAATATTAAACTGCTTGCATCAACCTTAATGCTTGATAGCACGGAAGGGGAAATTAAATCACTATTAGATTTAAATGTATTCAAACTTTTTGATCATTTTTTTAACAAAAAATTGAAG